>Ga0099791_10000953_pt1 | contig 11129 bp, 8 predicted proteins | sample Rivendell_Oct201_7_FD_77318 | JGI IMG/M metagenome (GOLD analysis project Ga0099791, IMG submission 77318) | Vadose zone soil and rhizosphere microbial communities from the Eel River Critical Zone Observatory, Northern California to study diel... | ecosystem: Environmental > Terrestrial > Soil >... | reverse complement strand
GCTATCGATCTCAATTTCACCGTATCCTCATCTCCCAGCGACAATTCAATCGCCCGCCGCCACGCTGCCATGACCTTCGACCCCCAGTTTGGGCACACGCGACCTATATAGGAGGCCGAGAATCCAAATGAATCCCCTCGTTATGACAACTTTCATGGAATCGGTCGTCTAGTGGGTTTCCATGCCACCGAGCGTACGCAGGCTGATTTGCAGCATATAGGTCTGATTTGAGGTCAGACTGCTTGTGAGGGTATAATCCGTATAGTACTGGAACGACACTATGAAACAGTCGTCGATGTAGCCAATGCCGAGGCGGTACTGGGACGGCTTTCCGGCCTCGAAATCATAGCGGATACCGCCGTTCACGACCCAGTTCTGATTCAGCTTGTAGGCGCCGCTGGTCAGGATGCCGTCGCGCCGCGTGAGAAACCCGCGCTGGGGCTGGGCCGCATAATCGCCATACAGGATCGAGACATTCCAACGATCGAAGTTGGTGCTGGCTTCGAGCTCGAGACGCTGCAGTGCGAATGTCTCGGAATCAAACCGGAAGCGGGATGAGAGGGTGTAAAACTGGTTCGGCTGGAACGCGACGCGCCCCACGTAATCGGAGACAGTCTTGTCGAGGCCGGTGCCGAGGCCCGTATTGGTGAGATCGGCCGCCGCGAAGGAATTGCGCCCGAACAGTTGATAGGATTGGCCGAACAGCATGTTGAGATTGCCGCCACGACTGAACTGGGCGGTGTATTGCAGGCCCACATTGACGGAACCACCGGCTCGCGCACTTTGGCCAACATCAGCTCATCCGACTACGCAGCATTCCCTTCGGACAAACAAGGCGCGTTTGAGCCTGAAGCAACTGCGGCGATGGGTGAAGCTTTTGACGCCGCCTGCAAGGAGCTTTATTGCACTGGCCAGCCCGAGGTAGTGCGCGAACTCATCGCCGCACTAATTGTTGCAGCCGCAAGCCGGGGTGAGCTTGATCCGATTCGCCTACGGACGGTCGCGTTAGCAGGATTCGCAATGGACCAACGTTACTCGCCCTGTAACGCTCCAAATGCCAGAGCCAACCTCGTAGCCGCCAGGATCATCTTCGATCCGGTAGGGAGCGGCGCACTCTCGCCAGAAATCCTTAACCGGTTCGGTGCAAAGCCGTATAGATCACCGTGGACGTAATCGACCGGTGCCCGAGCCATGGTAGGGATTCCATTGGGCCACACCTGGCAATCACCGTAGGCAGGATCCAATCACCGCTCACTCTCGCCAGAAATCCTTGAACGGTTCGGAGCGACCGCCGTGTAGCCCGCCGTACTTGTTGACCCAGCGATCAGCGGGTGCCGCGTCGTTCTTCGATCGCCATCCGGCCCCGTCCGCGATCGTTAAGCAAATGGCCCAGTCGCGAACTTGTGATAAGGGGCCAGGAATCACTCCCGAACGTGTGATGCCGGGAACAAGGAACAAGAACTTGTCCGACAGACTTTCTTATCGCGGTGGCCGATATTGCCGATATTACAGCAAATCGTCGAGCACCGTCTTTTCTTTGGGGGACGTGTCCGATGTTGGACGGATGGATTCGAGCAGAACAGTACTGCGACTTGGCCGAAGTGTGTCTCCACCTCACTGTGACTAGCTTCTCAGCCCAAATGAGAAACCGCTATTGGCGGAATGGCGGAGAATTACAGGACACCGGCTGAGGCCGAGGGAGGCTGGGCACACCAGCCTACGGCGATTAGCCACTTCAATAGCTCCGACCTAGCGGATGGCGACTCGCGCGCGCCGGCTGGCAAGTATGCATTGCCTGCGCGCATCCGGAGGGCCCAGCAAGGCGCCCTATCGCATTGCAAATTGGCAGCCCGATGCAATAAAACGGGGAGGGGCCGCAGCATGACTATCAGTGCAGCTGATCAAAAGACCTTCGCTCTCACTGATGAGATTATCGATCACGTCCCAGTTCAACCGGCGCCTCTTTTCACAGGCAATTTCCTCACGATTGTTGCCGCCTCTACTGCGTTTGCTGCTTTATGGCTGCTGACGGTGGACGCAGGCGAGCTATGTGCCCACGCACTCGCGCTGCACGACTACGAGACGTGCGTAAGACTAACCGCTCTTTATGCCCCGATCTATTTTTTGATGTTTGGGGCCGCTTCGTACCTTGCGACCCGGTATGGCCTGTTCGCTCGGACTGACAAGTACATTAACCGCCAGCACGAGGCATGTGTTGACCGCATTTATGGCCGGCACGCCCCGTCATTGGCGATTTTAGTTCCTTCTTACAAAGAAGAGGCGGAAGTAATTCGCCAGACGCTTCTATCAGCAGCCTTGGTTGAATATCCTCAAAAACGGGTCGTTCTGCTCCTGGATGACCCATCATACTCGATGAATGCCGACGATCAGCGAAGGCGCAGCGCAGCGCATAGCGTCATCTCAGAGTTAACGAGCCTGCTTCGCGAACCGGCCGAAAAGCTCAAATCGGAACAGGCTTTTTTCCAAGCGCGACTATCCCACGGCCTGTGGGATCCGATTTTCGAGACTAGCCATTTGGCTCGCCTGTACGCGGAGGTTTCTCACTGGCTCCAACAGCAGGCTGAGTCATTTCTCCAAGGTCGATCAACCAAGCAGCTTGCCTGCGCGGACCGCTTCTTTGTCGAAAACATCCTACGCGCGCCGGCACGGAATTTCGAGCTCAAATCGCGATTCTTACTGACATCGGAGAGCGACGTTGACTTCGGCATTGAGTATAGGCGCCTTGCCAGCCTTTTTGACGTTACACTTAGCGTCTTTGAGAGAAAAAAGTACGCAAATTTGTCCCATGCGGCAAACAAGGCAATGAACCTCAACAGCTATATCGGGCTGATGGGCAAGCAGTTCATAGAGGTTCAGCAAACGGGCGGATTGTGGCTCTACTGCGCTAGCGAGGCCGCGACATTGAGCGTCCCAGGGGCCGACTACATCATCAATCTCGATGCGGATACGTTGTTGCTCTCGGATTATGCCCTCCGCCTAGTCGACATCATGGAAGAACCGGGAAACGAGAGGCTCGCGGTTGCTCAGACGCCATATTCCGCCTACCCCGACCCACCGTCCATGCTTGAGCGGATCGCTGGGGCGACGACGGACGTGCAGTATCTCACTCATCAAGGCATGACGTTTTTTGGCGCTACCGCATGGGTGGGAGCGAACGCCCTAATCCGCCACTCGGCACTCGCCGATATAATGAGGTACAGCCACGAGCGGAGCCACTGCCTGTCGGTGTATATCGAGGACAATACGCTAATTGAAGACACTGCGGCGTCCATCGATCTTATAAACAGGGGGTGGCGATTGTATAATTATCCGGCTCGACTTGCATTCAGCGCTACGCCTCCGGACTTTGGTTCTCTGGTAATTCAACGCCGCCGGTGGTCGAATGGCGGACTTATCATTTTTCCAAATCTCGTTCGCTATGTATTTCAAACCCCGCTGTCCTTTAGGCGGTTAGCGGGAGGATTTGTGTGGACCAATTATTTGCTGTCCCCTGCGTTTATAAGCGTGGCTATGATTGTTCTACTGATTTGCAGTTTTGACGATGACATGTTCAGCATCTGGGTGCCACTAGCGGCCATTCCTTACCAGATTGTTTATTGCTGCGACTTGAAAATCGCGGGGTATAGGAGGCGCGACCTGCTGCGGGTCTACGCGCTCAACATGATGTTGATACCCGTGTATCTTGGAGGCACGTTGCAGTCACTGCGACAGGCGTTTACTGGGACGAAAACGTCATTCGTCAGAACGCCAAAGGTGGCTGGCAGAACGTCCACCCAGCTGCTTTATCTACTATCCTTATATGGAATATTCTTCTGGTGCTTATTCGTTTTTGCGAAGGACGTTGCAGGGGGGCGAAGTTTTCACATGGTGTTTACAGCTTTGAATAGCGCCGCGTACCTGTACGGAATCATCAGGTTTGTCGGTCTTCGCGAAAGTTGGGTGGATTTATCTGCTTATGTGAAGTTGCTGAGCACAAAACGAGCAGTGTCGATCGGTGAAGCTAAATCGAGTAGTCGCGAAAGTGGCACTCTACAGCCAGGGAGAGTCCAATGAATCGAGACGGTATCGGGTCGAGTGTGCTCAACGGCTGTTGCATGCTCGTATGTGGCGCTGCCCTTCTGAACAATCCCTCGCCAGCGGTTGGGTTGGAATGCCTCAACCACCCTGATGCGATTGGTACCGGGCGGACAATTGTGGTCGATCCAAAACAGACGCCGCGGGTCGGCGATCTCAGGCTGAATGATCATGAAATCGTGCTTACTTTCGACGATGGTCCCTTGCCGCGACACACTGAGAAGATACTGGAAATTCTTGGCGCGGAATGCGTGAAGGCACAGTTTTTCGTGGTCGGCGATATGGTGAAGGACGCTCCCGATCTGGTTCGACAGCTTGTCCGCGAAGGCCACACGGTCGGGACCCATACGCAAAGCCACGCTCACCTCGGCGCCATGCCGACCAGCGAAGCTGTAAACGAGATCGAAACGGCAATAGCAACCGTAGCGGGGGCACTGCAAGCCCCCCAAGCCCTTACCCCGTTCTTTCGGGCGCCATACTTGGAGACAACACCGGCCATAGAACATTACCTTCGAATGCGAGGCCTCATGATGTGGGGCATAGACTTTGACGCTGACGATTGGTTGGACATCACGCCAGGGGAGGTCGTTAGGCGCTCGCTCGCCGCAATCGAAAATAGGCGCAAGGGCGTGCTCCTGTTGCACGACATTCAGGACCGTACGGCCATCGCACTTCCAATTCTCTTAAGGGAACTGAAAAAGCGAGGCTATCGGATCGTCCATATTGTGCCGTCTGAGGGAAGCGCCATCGAGCCGAGGTTGCCCCCGGAAGTCCCGCGCGAAGTCGTGAAAGCTGTGATTGGGGGATCACAAGATCAACCGAAGTCCCCTGACGCAAATTGCGCTGGCAATCCAAATGCGATCGGAACAAGTCGGACGATCGAGGTAGAGCCCGCGGCGCTGCCTCGGGTAGGCACCGTGCAATTTCCGAAGACCTTGCCGCTTGAGGAGCATGAACTGGTGCTGACCTTCGATGACGGTCCGCTGCCACCGTTCACGAACGAGATTATCGACACGCTGGCTTCGCAATGCGTGAAGGCAACCTTCTTCGTCGTCGGGGACATGGTGAATGACTCGCCCGAAATCGTTCGACGCCTTGTCAGTAGTGGACATACGGTGGGAACCATGACGCAGACTCATGCTGACCTGTCGAAGCTGCCGCCTGCCGAGGCCATAAAGGAGATTGATTCTGGGATCAATTCCGTCACCGCGGCTCTCGGTGACGCCCACGCGCTGGCTTCTTTTTTTAGGGACCCCTATCTCAATATAACCCAAGAAGTGGGTGCACATCTGCTGTCACGGGGTTTGATGTTATGGAGCATCGATTTCCAGGCGGAAGATTGGAGGGATATTTCACCGGATGATGTCGTTTCTCGCGCTATTGAGGAAATTGAAAAAAAGGGCAGGGGCATACTCCAACTTTACGACATCCAGGAGAGGACGGCCTTGGCGCTTCCCAAGTTGCTCGCCGAACTCAAGCGACGCGAATACCGGATTGTCCACGTCGTAACGGCGACGTCAGTGGCAATGGGAGTTCAACGTGACCCCGGCGGTAAATGAACCAGGTCAGTGCTGCGCTCGCATACCCGAGATTACTATTTCCGCGCCGCCTTCGTGGCGGCGCGGCCCGCAGCAACATAAGGCAGAGGCCCCGCGACGCCGGCAATCGCATAAATCATCGCGCCAGCGATTCGCCGACCGATCAGAACCGCTGACGAACAGGCGATGGAGCACATCAAGGAACGCCGCGCGCTCTAGGACGAGCCAGTGCGCCCTGGCAGGTCCGGTAATCACCGCCCGGCAGGCGGTTTCCTCCCGCAGCCGGTCGAACCCAGGGCCGGCCCGATCGGCGCGCCGCAATCTTGATCGCCGTATTGCTGATAGGGCACTTGGCGAAACCGTGCGCCCGATCGCAACAGGTGCTCCAATTGGCCGCTCGCCTGCATCGACACACTCCAAAGTGGCAACTACCTGCAGGCGAAACTGATCGTCCTCGCGGCGGCACTGCCGCCTCAAAATGCGGAATTCTTGTCGCTGTTGCAGTTACACTACAGCAGTAAGGTGGCAAACTGACTAATCTCGCGTTGTCAATGGGCTGGGGGCACCATGAAACTCTTTGAAATTCGAATGCTGCTAGGGGCGATTTGGATCGTCTTCGCCCTGCCTGCCATCGCGGCAGATACGGGTACCGGGCCTCAAGAACAGCCGACGCGGACGCTGGTTTACTCAGGCTTCGACTTTAACTCTCAGTCGGCGTACACAGGCTATCTCGGCGGCAACTTTGCACCATTAGGAGATTTGCAAACCTCGGGTTTTCGTTTTTCGCTTTTCGGCGCGGCCGGAACTTATCGCTATGATTCGGGCTCCGGAACTTCGATCAGAGGAACGTTTGAAACGGGCGATTTCCTCGTCGGCTACGGATTCAATAGGGACAGTCTCAGCGCCAAATTCTTGATCGGGCTTAATGTTCAAAATCATTCCCTATCGTCACCCGATCCCGCCAATCCGGTCCAGGGCACCCACGCAGGCCTCAAATTACAAGGTGACTTTTATGCGAATCCAACACCGCAGACGATGGTGTTTGGAATAGGTTCCTATTCCACAGCGTTTCAAACTTACTACACCGAATTCAAGGGTGGTCTTGAGCTTTTTGGTGTTAAGGAGCTTTACCTTGGACCTGAGTTCATCGCCCAAGGCAATGAACAATATGACCAATGGCGAGTCGGGGCGCACGTGACGGGTATCAAATATGGACGCGCAGAGCTTGGTTTCGGGGCGGGCTATCTTCAGGACAGCCGCAATGGCCCCGGAGCGTACGGAAAGGTTAGCCTGGATCTCAATTTCTAGCCTACCCCGTCTTTCGCATTGCGATATCAAAAAACGGGATTATTGCAAAAGGCCGCTAGCATGGTAGGAATGTGGCGGCGCGGCGTTTGATTGAAAATCCCATTCGCTCGCTTTTTCGTTGTAGGTTGACGCCCGCCGAGGTCCATTCATTTGCGCCCGGATCGCGGCCTTGATTATTCCTCAGATGCGTCTTTTTAGCGGTCGTGTCCACGAGGTTAACGCCCGCGCCTCGCTGGCTCAATTTAGGATTGTAATGGGCGAGGTTGCTAAGGCAGCTCGCGTTAGCGCATAGTTGCAATATAGGCGCATCGTGCCGGGCCGGAATGCGCTAAAATTCTCTCATTGAAGGGCGGAGTTTTCGTGCTCGAGAACGAAGTCGACGCAACGCTGTCCCGTTGGTTGGTTCCCAGGCTACGTATGCTGTCGACTTGCTGGAAAAGGCGAGTGTGCTGGGGTCGTCTTTTTGTGTTCTCCGCAGTTGCCGGCGCAATCGTCGGCGTTCATCTATTTTTAGTGGGGCCGACCCCGTCGCGCGCAGCAAGAGTGAACACGCTTGTTGAGCGTCAGTTAAATGATGCATGGCGAATGTACGTCAAGCGCTTTGTCTCTCCACAGGGGCGCGTTATTGACGACGCTAACGGCGACATTAGCCACAGCGAGGGGCAAGGATATGCAATGTTGATTGCGGCTCGGCTCAAGGATCGGGCAACTTTCGACCGTTTATGGGCTTGGTCTAGGGCAAATCTGTTCGTGCGTAGTGACCACCTGCCGGCCTGGGTATGGGACCCGCAAACCGATCCCCACGTCCGGGATATCGATGATGCGAGTGACGGGAATATATTGATAGCTTGGGCATTGTTTGAGGCTGGAAAGCAATGGGCGGTCGACGATTACCTTTCCGTAGCGCGCAAAATTGCCGAGTCTGTCGCTCGGCTGGATACGGAGCCCAGCCGGTACGGCCTTGTCTTGCTTCCAGGAAGCCGCGGATTTCGCTTGCGCGACCGTCCGGCTGACGGGCCGATCGTAAATCTCTCCTACTGGGTTTTTCCCGCATTCCGTCACCTCAAACACGCCACGTCAGCGGTTGATTGGAAACAGATCACTGCGAGCGGCTTATCCGTCATCGCTGACGCCCGCTTCGGAAGCGACAAAATGCCGACCGATTGGATCAGCCTAGCCGATGTGAAGGCGGCGGCGGCCAGAGGATTTCCGAGTGTGTTCGGGTACGACGCTATCCGAATTCCCCTTTATCTTGCATGGGGACGTCCGAATGATCGGAGTGCGTTGGAGGTGTTTGCGCCGCTGCTGACATCCGCTCGGATACGGTCGCCGTCAGTCATCGACTTAAGGACGGGCAAAGCTCAGGAGCCCTTCAAGGAAAATGGTTATAGAAGCATTCCTGCGTTGTTGAAATGCGCACTCTATGGAACCTCGTTTTCCCGCGCGTTCTACGACGTCCAACCGGAACTCTATTATCCGACTACGCTTCACATATTGGCTTTGCTTGCCGCCCAGGATTCCTATCCGTCGTGCCTTCGTGGTTGATAAGCCGTGCCTTCGACCCGCTCGCGCTGCAGACCCGCACGGCAGATATCATCCACTCCTTATGAAAAGATCAGAAGCGGTAGCCGAGACCAAACAGAGCCGTGTGCGTTTGCATATGAACGTCGAACGTCGCGGTTGTAGTGCCCGGTACGCAGCCAGGACACACCGATAGTCGCGGCGCAGGAGCAAATATCGAGTCCGTGAACGACGCGGTGCCGAAATCTGCATAGCGATATTCCGCGCGAACGAACCAGTTGGACCACAGCAGAGTTTCTAACCCGGCGCCCACTGTCCAGCCAACTTTTGTGGCGGAGCTTGTTATGCTGAAGGGGGGCGGATTAAGGGGAAAGCAGGTCGCCTGCGGATCCCCGGCACCGCAGGTCGCCGTTGCGTCAAAATGCAGCCATGCCGCCCCGGCGGTCAAATAGAACAGTGTCGACGGTGTTGCCAAATATCCCAACCTTGCGCGTGCACTCGCATCCCACTTCGACCGCACCCGGAAACTGTCTCCGCTATCGCCGGAGGCAAGAAATGGCCCGCCTGGAAAAACCATCCCAGTAATGGTGTTCTTCTGATTCGCCCAGCCCCAATCGCCCTCTACGCCCACGACCCAAGCGGGCGAAACTTGCCAGTTATAGCCTGCGAAAACACCCCACCGAAAGCCGAAGCTATTGAGATGCTCATCGAAAAAGCAGTTGCTTCCATTCTCGCAGGTGTCAAATCCAGTCGCCGTCTCGAAAATGCTCCGGGTGGCGGCCTGCGCCGTTGCGCCACGCAATCCCACATCGCCGCCAACATAGAATCCTGTCCAGGACAGCGCGGGGGCGGCGGGAGGGGCCTTGTAAATATTTAAATCAGCCCCGTTGGAAGCATTGGCACTGAGCAACGTCGCAGCGAATGCGATGTATCGTATTGCTTTCATCTGCCCCTCCCCGGAAAGCGCGGCCTATTCGCTTCTAACCGGGCAACCTTAGGGCGTCTAGCCGATCGCCACCATTAGACCAAGAATTCTACGACTTGTGCCATAAATGGCACACAATAATGCCAAGCCCCTGGTGTGTGGCACGAAATCCAGTTTCAACGAACGGCGTCGAGCGAGCAAAAATGCCGCCTCATGGTTGCTACGACGCCCCGTAAACTCTGATACCGAGCATTTTCGATTTCAAGGGCCATTCACAACGACATGGCGTTACCGCGAACGAAGAAACCTCATTTTGGCAATCGCGCGGCGGAATCTCCGAACCGAGATCGGCGAATCGCAAACATAGAAATTGCACGTTCGATCTAGATCATCCGAACATCGATATTCTGTTCACTCAGATGGGTCGCAAAGCTATGGCGCAGTGTGCGGCGTCGCCCGCTCAGTAGGCTATGGTAAGCCATCTCCGCGGCGCCGTGGCAGGCGCGCGTGGGCCGGCGCGTCGTCGGGGCTTGGGGAAGTTTCGCGCGGTTGTCGTGCATCATGAATCGCCGGCACGACGAACCTGGATCGGCCCGCCCTTACCCTCATGATAAACCATGGTCGCGGCAAGAACGGACCAACCTTGTGGGTTTATGGCAGACGTAAGGACGGTCTGCGCTCGCGAACCTGTGATTGGCGGCCAGAAGTCACTCGCTCACCTGTGATAGGGCGGCAGGAACAAAAACCTGTCAGACGGACTTCTCTGTTGGGTGGCCGACATGCAGCGAATGATCGGGCACCGCCTTTTTTCCTGGGGGAACTGCGCTATGTCGGATTCATTAAATCAGTCAGAACGCTACCGCGCCTTGGCAGAGGAATACCGTCGCCTCGCGGCAACTAGCTCCTCAATCGAAAATCGCGAGCGCTATCTACGGATGGCACGTATTACAGCAGGCTGGCTGAGCCCGAAGAACCAGGCAGACCAGCCAACGACAATTAGCCGGCAGGCGATGGCAACAGAAAACGCCGACAATGCCCGACCGGCAAGGACCAGTCCGGAGACCAGCCGCTTTCCAAAGCCGTGGCAGATCGTCGAAATCCCAAACGGATTTGCTGTCGATGATGCCACTGGCCGCCAACTCGGCGTTTTCTACGGCCGGACCGACCCGAACACGGCAGGACATACCGACTTCGTGATGATCGACGAGGCGCTACAGATCGCGGTCGATTTCGCAAGGTTGCCGGAACTGCTCAAACAAACTTCAGATCAAAGCAACGTCGCCACTTCCCCCGAAGATGATCAACGAGCCAAGCTCGAAATAAGTCGCTCGTTGCAAAATGTGTTGGAAGCTCGGGGTTTACATCGCGTCGCCCAGTTGCGAGCAGCAACGCGTTTGCCTTCGGTTGGGATACCAACGACCATTCCAAACTCCATCTCGTTTGGGCGGGACGGGCGGAAGTCGACTCCATTGCTGCGTTGGCCAGGTGATCCACTCTTCAATCGGGCGAAATCCTTGATTGCGATTGCGGTTGCTGCGCTGCCTGCCGGTTATTTCATCTTTGCGAGTTCTGATCGCCCGGCCGACGTTGCGGTTGCGCCGCAAGCTACAACCAATGTACCATATGTTGAATTTTTGCCGTTGCGGAAAGCAGATGCTCCTTCGGCTAATGCCACGGACGTCACGGTCGAGAGCCGAGCCGAGCCCGAGGTCCAGAAGGAATCATTACAGTCCGCACGGCCT
>Ga0099791_10000950_pt1 | contig 11142 bp, 10 predicted proteins | sample Rivendell_Oct201_7_FD_77318 | JGI IMG/M metagenome (GOLD analysis project Ga0099791, IMG submission 77318) | Vadose zone soil and rhizosphere microbial communities from the Eel River Critical Zone Observatory, Northern California to study diel... | ecosystem: Environmental > Terrestrial > Soil... | reverse complement strand
TGGAGCGGCGGCTGTTGCGGATCGGCATCGTGATCTAGGCGCTCATGGTGGCCCTCGCCGGGGTGTTCCTGGTAGAGGCGCGCCGGTACGTCGCGATCAAGGACTACTCGTCGCTCTCGTACTCGAAGATCGCCCGGCGGCGCCTCTCGCCTCTCCGCCAGGCGGCAGCGATCGCGTTCCTCTCGGCCGTGATGCTCCTGTCGTTCATCCCCTACCTCGGCGTGGGCCTGGCGTCCGTCGGCAAGGGGTGGTCGCTGACGCCGTTCCCCCTGCGCTACACGCTCGGCTACTTCGAGCGCGTCATCGTCGAGACGCCGAAATACATCGTGAACACCTTCCTCTACTCGGCGCTCGCGGTGCTCCTGTGCGTCGCGATCGGCGTGCCGATCGCGTGGATCCTGGCGCGTACGCGTCTGCCCGGCCGGGATACGCTCGACGGGCTCAACACCCTGATCCTCGCCATCCCCGGAACCGCCATCGGCATTGCCTACATCCGGGCGTTCCACTTCGACCTGCCCCTGGTGGGCCGCGGGCTCACGAGCCTCTGGATCATCCTGCCGCTCGTCCTCGCGATCCGCCGCCTGCCCTACACGGTGCGTGGCTCCTATGCGTCGCTCCTGCTCGTGCACCGGTCCATGGAGGAGGCGGCCGCGAGCGTGGGCGCGAGCGGGTTCCGCTCCTTCAGCGACGTGACGCTGCCGCTGATCTGGCGAGGCGTCCTCGTGGGCTCGCTCTTCTCGTTCATGACCTCGCTCCAGGAGGCCTCGGCAGTGCTGTTCCTGTCGCTCGGCGGCTGGGAGACCATCACGGTCGGAATCTTCTCCTTCTACATCGCCGGCAGCGCCAACGAGGCGGCGGCGCTCGGCGTCATCCTCATCGTGGTGGCGGCCGTGAGCGTGACTGTCATCAATCGCATCGCCGGCACGCGCATGGGGGGTATGTTCGGTTAGGTTGTGCTGCACTCCATTCCGAGGCTATCTCTGCAAGACAGTGAAATCAGTCACTTGCGATCGCTTGTCGGCTCCGGATCATTATGCTAGTGTCCTTCTTCACATGGCGCCGGCCGGGGAGCAGGGGACCTGGAAAGCGCTCGGGGAGCTATCCTCGATCGGGCTGACGCTGGTGGTGGCGACGGTCTTCGGGCTCGTCGCCGGCTACTATGTAGACCTTTGGCTGGGAACGAAGCCCTGGCTCCTGCTGATCGGGCTCGGACTCGGGATCGCGGCGGGATTCGTCAACCTCTTTCGATCGGTGAAGCGTGCGGAGCGGGAGCTCGATGACTCCAAGTGAGCTGACGACACGGGTGACGCTCGACACGTGCGCCGCCGTCGCGGCACTCGCCGCAGTCGCCGCCTGGCTCGGCGGCGCGTCGGCGGGCCTGGGCGTACTCGCAGGCGGAGTCCTCGCGGTGGTGAACTTCCGGTGGCTGGTGGCGCGCGCGTCGGCGGCGACCGCCGCGGGGAACGCGGCGGCGAGCGCCTGGCTCGTCGGGGCGGGGCTGCGGTTCGCCGCGTGCACCGTCGCCTGCGCGCTGCTCCTCACCACCGGCTGGGCGCACCCGGTCGCGCTGGTGGCGGGGTTCACCGTGTTGCCGTGCGACCTGATCGCGCGCGGGCTCGCAGCGGCGCGCACCGAGCGCTGAGCGTGGAAGCGATCGATCACCCTCCGATCTTCCGCCTGCCGGGCATCCCCGACCACGTGACGTACACGTGGCTCGTGATGATAATCCTGGCGGCGCTGACCTTCGCCGCGTCGCGCAACCTGCAGCTCGTCCCTCGGGGCATCCAGAACTTCCTGGAGGTCGTCCTCGAGCAGTTCATCCAGATGATCGACGACGTGATGGGCCACGAAGGCCGGCGCTACCTGCCGCTCCTGGCGACCCTCGGGTTGTTCATCCTCACGGGTAATCTCATGAGCCTGGTGCCCGGGTTGGCAGGCCCGACCGGCAACCTCAACACCACCGCCGCCTGTGCCATCGTCGTGTTCGTGGCCTACCACGGGATCGGCGCGCGAAAGCAGGGTGTGGTGGCGTATCTCAAGCACTTCGCGGGACCCGTTCCCCTCCCGCTCAAGCCGCTCATGTTCGTGATCGAGCTGATCAGTCACCTTGCCCGCCCCCTCTCGCTGACGCTCCGACTCTTCGGCAACATGGTCGGGGGCCACATCCTGCTCGCCGTCATCTTCCTCCTGATGGGCCTGGACGGCCTGATCGGCTGGGCGCTCTCGGGTAGCGTGGTGGGCGCCGTCGTCGGCGGGATCGGTGGCGTCGTCACGATCGTCTTCACGGTCGGGTTCCTCTACCCCTTGAAGATCCTGGTGGCCTTTCTGCAGGCGTTCATCTTCGTGATGCTGACGATGCTCTACATTTCAGGCGCGATCGAAGAGACCGATCACCATTCCGAGCACCACTAGCAGATCACACGCATAGAGGAGGGAGTCGTGCGACGTTCACTGATTCTGGGAGGTGTGACGGTTCTGGTGTTCCCGACCGCGGCGCTGGCGGCTGACGGCGCGAGCGGCGGTTGGATCGGTCCGTTCGCCGTCATCGCCGCGGGCATCGGCATGGCGATCGCGGCGGGCTTGTGCGGGCTCGGTCAGGGCAGGGCGGTTGCATCGGCCGTCGACGCGATGGCCCGGCAGCCGGGGGCCGCGGCGCGGATCCAAACCGCGATGATCATCGGGCTGGCGTTGATCGAGTCCCTCGCGATCTACACGCTCGTCATCGCGTTGATCCTCCTGTTCGTGAAGGGCATCCAGTTTTCGTGACGTCCAGCGGATAAAGGGATCGGCGCGCCGCACGCGCCCCGCGCGCGGCGCGCCGCACGATGACGCCACGCGCGAACGCCCGCCTTCCGAAGATCCCGGAGATGACGATCCGTCGTCTCTCGGTCTACACTCGGTGCCTCCTGCAGCTCGAGGAGGACGGGGTCAAGACCGTGTCCTCCCAGGAGCTGGCGGAGCGGTTCAACCTCAACTCGGCGCAGGTCCGGAAGGACCTCGCCTATTTCGGTGAGTTCGGCGTACGCGGCATCGGCTACTACGTCTCGGGCCTGAAGGCCGAGCTCCTGCGGATCCTCGGCCTCGATCGCGAGTGGGCGGTGGCGCTGGTCGGCTTCGGCAATCTCGGCTCGGCGCTCTTTCACTATAGAGGGTTCGCCCGCCAGGGGTTCAGGATCGCGGCGATCTTCGACGAGGACCCGCGCAAGGTGGCACGCGAGATCGACTCGACGCCCATCTTCCCGAGCCGTGATCTCGGCCGCGAAGTGAAGGCGCGCGGGATCCAGATTGCGATCGTCGCCGTGCCGTCGGATGCGGCCCAGTCCGTCGCCGATCAGCTGGCGGCCGCGGGCATCAAGGCCATCTTGAATTTCGCGCCGGCGCGGATCAAAGTCCCGAAGGACGTGCGACTCAAGCACGTCGATCTCTCGATCGAGCTCGAAACCCTCTCCTTCTACCTCGCCAAGTCCTCCCGCTAACGGGCCGGGGCTGGGGCTGGGGGGTCACGGGAAGGGTCGCGACGACCACGCGGCACGCGCCCGCAAACCCTTCGCGGCTGGGCTCCATCCGGACACGTCGCGCCCGTCGTCGCTCAGCGGGAACGGGTCGCTGCGACCCTTCCCGTGACCCCCCAGCCCCAGCCCCGGCCCTGAGCGCTACGTCTAGCAGCCAGCATCATCGATCCCGGCGCCTCCAAGGGTCGACGCGATTGCAGGCCGCGCGCGAGCGACGGGCCGGTGGGGAGCGCTCGGGAGGGAGCAGTAGGGGTCGACCGGACCCGTTCCCGCAACGTGGCGACGGGCGCGGCGCGTCCGGATGGAGCCCAGCCGCCCGGGGGTAGCGCACGCGTGCTGCGTGGTCCGGCGGCCCCTACTGCTCCCTCCCGAGCGCCCCCCGCCGGCCCGCCTCCAAGTGTCGTGATACGGTAGAGCGCTCGGTTCGATGTTGAGAGAGTGGCCGGCTTTTGAAGCGCTGGCGAAGTCCTTCGCGGAGGGAGATCCCTGCCTGCGCATCGCCGGCCTCACCGGTGCGGCGCGTGCCCTCGCTGTTGCCGAGCTCCTGCAGGCCCATCCGCGTCCCGCCCTCGTCGTGGTCGGCGGCATGGCCAACGCGCACCGCTGGACGCAGGATCTGAGGCTCTTCGGAACCGCCGCGCTCGAGTTTCCCTCGCCGGAGCCCCGGCTCTGGCGCGGCGGCCATCATCGGGAGGCGGACGCCGAGCGGGCGATGATCGCGCGGCGGCTCACGGTGGCCGACCCAGTGACCGTCGTCGCCACGCCCGCGGCGCTGACCGCGCCGCTCTTGAGTCGCGCCGAGTTTGCCGAGCGTACGCTCCGGCTCACGACCGGCGACCGCCTCGACCGCGAGCTCCTGCTCGAGGCGCTCGAGCGGTGCTGCTACGAGCGGGTCGAGACGGTCGTCGCGGTAGGACAGTGGAGTGTGCGCGGTGGTATCGTCGACGTGTTCTCCCCCAGCCAGGCGAGCCCGGCGAGGCTCGAGTTCGTCGGCGACGACATCGAGTCGATCCGTCTCTTCGACCCCACGTCCCAGCGCTCAGTCGTGTCGCTCGACGAACTGCTCGTCCTGCCGCTCGCCCCCGAGGACGGCGCGGACGAGCACAGCGCGCGACTGCTCGACTATCTACCGGTGGCGGCGCCGATCGTGGTCGACGTGCCGAAATTGCTCGACGGGCCGACCGAGGAGGCTCCGGCGGATCCGCCACTCCGCGAACGGCTCGCCGGCCGCCAGCTCGTCGAGCTGAGCCTGGTCGCTGGCACCTCCAGCGCGGCGGCCGGGGTGTCCGCGGCGACCGAGTTCACGCTGGAGACTCACGAGGTGCCGCGCTTCACCGGGCGCTTCAATCAGCTCACCGTGGAGCTCGGACGCTGGCGCGACGAGGGCTTTCGCGTCCGGCTGACCGCCGCCGACGACCGCCAGGCGGAGCACCTGCGCCAGATCCTGCGCGAGCACGGGGTCGAGGCCGTGGTCGCGGCGTCGCTCGAGGGGTCGGAGTCGCTGGCGGTTGTCGTGGGCGAGTGTTCGGCCGGATTCGCGGTCCCCGCCCTCGGTGTCATCGTGCTCACTGAGGGGGAGGTCTTCGGCTCTCGACGGCGGTCGCTGCGCCGGCCGAAATACCAGCGCGGCGCCGCCCTCACGGCGTTCACCGATCTCGCGATCGGCGACATCGTTGTCCACGAGGACCACGGGCTCGGGCGCTACCTCGGCTTGCAGACGATGAGGATCGGCGACCGCGAGGGCGACTTCCTCCTGCTCGAGTACTCGGAGGGCAACCGGCTCTACCTGCCGGTCCAGCGCCTCGACCTCATCTCGAAGTACCTCGGCGGAGACGCTGGCGCCGCGCGGCTCGACCGCCTCGGTGGCGCGTCCTGGCAGCGCGTAAAGGAGTCCGTCCGCGCTGCGCTGCGCGAGATGGCCGAGGGGCTGCTCCGACTCTACGCGCAACGAGCCGTGGCCGACGGCCACGCGTTCGCATTGGACACGCCCTGGCAGCGTGAGTTCGAGACGGCGTTCAGGTTCGAGGAGACGGCGGATCAGCTCCGAGCGATCGAAGACGCCAAGCGCGACATGGAATCCGATCGCCCGATGGACCGGCTCGTCGCGGGCGACGTGGGGTACGGCAAGACGGAGGTGGCGCTTCGCGCCGCCTTCAAGGCGGTGGCCGACGGTACGCAGGTCGCGGTCCTGGTGCCGACCACGGTGCTGGCCCAGCAGCACTGGTCCACGTTCGCCGACCGATTCGCACCGTTTCCGGCCCGGGTCGAACTGCTGTCGCGCTTCCGCGCGCCCAAGGAGCAGCGCGCGGTCGTCGAGGGGTTGCGCCACGGCACCGTGGACGTCGTGATCGGTACGCATCGGCTCCTGTCGAAAGACGTCGCGTTCAAGAACCTGGGTCTTCTGGTCGTCGACGAAGAGCACCGGTTCGGCGTCGCCCACAAGGAGCGGATGAAGCAGCTGCGCGCCTCCGTGGACGTGCTGGCGCTCACGGCCACCCCAATTCCCCGGACCCTGTACATGTCGCTCTCCGGCGTCCGGGACATGTCGGTGATCGAGACCGCGCCGCTCGACCGGCTGCCCGTCGAGACGGTCATCCGCCGCTTCAGCCGGGGCGTCATCAAGGAGGCGCTCGAGCGTGAGCTGGAGCGCGGCGGCCAGGTGTTCTTCGTCCACAACCGCGTCCAGTCGTTGCCCTCGATGGCGAAGTTCGTCCAGGAGCTGGTTCCCGACGCGCGCGTCATCATGGGCCACGGCCAGATGAAGGAGCGCGAGCTCGAAGCCGCGATGGTGAAGTTCGTCACCGGCCAGGCGGATGTGCTGGTCTCCACGGCCATCGTCGAGTCGGGGCTGGATATCCCCGCGTCCAACACCATCATCGTCAACCGCGCGGATCGCTTCGGGCTCGCCCAGCTCTACCAGCTCCGGGGACGGGTCGGGCGCGAGCGCCAGCAGGCGTACGCCTACCTGCTTGTGCCCGCGGACGGCCGGGTGGACGAGCAGGCGCAGCGGCGCCTCCGGGCTCTCCAGGAGTTGACCGAGCTCGGCTCGGGGTTCAAGCTCGCGCTACGCGACCTCGAGATTCGCGGCGCCGGGAACCTCCTGGGTGCCCAGCAGCATGGCCATATCGCCGCGGTGGGCTACGATCTTTATTCGAAGCTCCTGGCCGAAGCCGTGCGAGAATTGGCCGGCCGACCGACCGCCACCACGGTCGAACCGGTGATCAGCGTGACCGTGGAAGGATTCTTACCCGACGACTATGTGCCAGAGGTCAATCAACGGCTCGCTCTCTACAAGCGCCTCGCCGGCGCCGCCGGCGACTCGGAGGTTGCCGACCTTCGCGCGGAGCTGGCCGACCGGTTCGGCCCTTTGCCCGCTGCCGCCGGGCAGCTTCTCGACATCGTGCGCATCCGCGTCGCCGCGCGCACGGTGGGCGTCGAGAAGATCGAGGCGGGCGACGGCAAGGCGCTCGTCACCTTCTCCCCCGCGACCCCGCTCGAGCCCGAACGGCTCGTCCGCGCCATCGAGCGGAGCCATGGTCGACTCAAGATGAAACGCGAGTTCACGCTCGAAGCGACGATCGCGCGTGGAGAGTGGCCGCGCGTCCGAGACTCGCTTCTCGGACTTCTCGACGGTCTGAGCCGCTCGTGAGCCGTCGATTCGCGGTCGCGACGCTCCTGGTGCTGGTACTCGGCGGCTGCGCGGTGCCCCGATGGATGCCGTTCATCGGCGACGGGCCGGCCAAGGGGCCGGAGCCCCCGAAGCCGGCCACAGCGGCGACCTCAACCGTGCCGATGCGGCTCGGCGCCGCCGGGAGGCCCGCGTCGGCGCCCGACGCCGGCGTGACCGACCGCGTGCTGGCCGTCGTCAACAACGACGCGATCACGCTCTCGGAGCTCCAGGAAGCCATTGCGGTCTACCAGTACGAGAATCGTGAGCGGGCGCCGGAGGCGACGAGCGAGCTGGCCCAGCAGTTCCTCACCCGGATGATCGACACCCGGCTCCAGATCCAGGAGGCCGAGCGCGAAAAAATCGTCATCGAGGACGCGGAGGTCGAAGAGGAGCTGGCGGAGCGGCTCAAGAAGATGAACGTGAAGGGCCGCGACGAGTTCGAGGCCCTGCTCAAGGCGCAGGGACTCTCGATGGAGTCGGTCAAGCGCCGAATCGGCGACGAGCTCCGACGGGGCCGGATCGTGGGCCGGAGGGTGAGGCTCCGCGTGTCGGTGATGGAGTCCGAGGTCACGCAGTACCTCGAGGCCAACCGCGCGAAGCTCGAGACGGGGCTGACCTACCATGCGCGGCACATCTTGGTCCTGCCCGACGCAGGTGTCGCCGACGCGGCTTGGGAGAACGCCCGTATCCGTGCAGAGCTCCTCAGGGCCGAGTTGCTGAACGGTGCCGACTTCGCCGAGCTCGCCCAGCAGAACTCGCGGGATGCGAGCGCTCGGGACGGCGGCGATCTTGGAACGCTCAAGCGCGGCGAGCTCGCCCAGGACATCGAGACGCAGATCCTCAGCCTCGCGGCCGGCGAGGTCTCGTTACCCTTTCGCTCCGCGCTCGGGTACCACATCTTCCGGCTCGAGTCCAAAGACAGCCTCGTGGGCGAGGGGTTGACGCGGGTCAAGGCTCAGATCCGTGAGATCCTCTTCCGCGAGAAGTTCGACGCCCGACTCGACGCCTGGCTCAAGGAGATCAAGCAACGCGCGATCATCGACGTGCGCCTGGACGGGCAGCCGTGAAAAATCGTTGACAATGCGGCCCCGAAATGGCAGGATAATTTGCAGCGTTAGCTTTCCAACCCCGCAGTAGACCTAGGCAAACGGCTAACCGACTCACTTGCTTGCGGCGCCAGCCGCCCGGAGCCCTTTGATGAGTGCCCGCCGAGAAAGAGTTCAAGGAAGCCCGACCCAGAACTCCGAAGTGAACGGGATGAACCTTTCCGAGCTGAAGGAAAAGAGCATCTCGGACCTGAACGTGATCGCCCGCGATCTGAACGTCCAGAACATGGGCGGGCTGCGCAAGCAGGAGCTGATCTTCAAAATCCTGCAATCGCAGGCGGAGAAGGACGGTCTGATCTTCGCCGAGGGCGTCCTCGAGGTCCTCCCGGACGGGTTCGGCTTCCTGCGGGCGCCGGATTACAACTACCTGCCGGGTCCGGACGACATCTACGTTTCCCCGTCTCAGATACGACGGTTCGACCTCCGGACGGGCGACACCATCTCCGGCCAGGTGCGGCCGCCAAAGGATACGGAGCGGTACTTCGCGCTGCTCAAGGTCGAGGCGATCAATTTCGAGACGCCGGAGCAGGCGCGCGAGAAGATCTTCTTCGACAACCTCACGCCGCTGTATCCGATGGAGCGGCTCCGTCTCGAGCACGACACCGAGAATCTGACGACCCGGGTGATGGATCTCCTGTGCCCGATCGGCAAGGGCCAGCGGGGCATGATCGTGGCCGCGCCGCGGACGGGCAAGACGATGATGCTCCAGTCCATCGCCCATGCGATCGCCACGAACCATCCGGAGGTCTACCTCATCGTGCTCCTCATCGACGAGCGGCCCGAGGAGGTCACCGACATGCAGCGGTCGGTGAAGGGCGAGGTGATCTCGTCCACCTTCGACGAGCCGCCCCAGCGGCACATCCAGGTCGCCGACATGGTGATCGAGAAGGCCAAGCGTCTGGTCGAGCACAAGCGCGACGTCGTGATCCTGCTCGACTCGCTCACCCGCTTCGCGCGCGCCCACAACGCCGTCATCCCGTCGTCGGGGAAGGTCCTGTCGGGCGGCCTCGACGCGAACGCGCTCCAGCGACCGCGCCGCTTCTTCGCGACGGCGCGGAACATCGAGGAGGGCGGCTCGCTCACGATCATGGCGACAGCCATCGTCGACACCGGAAGCCGGATGGACGACGTCATCTTCGAGGAGTTCAAGGGGACCGGCAACATGGAGGTTCATCTCGATCGCCGGCTCATGGACAAGCGGATCTTCCCGACGATCAACATCGAGCAGTCGGGCACGCGGAAGGAAGAGCTGCTCCTCGAGAAGGACGAGCTCCAGAAGGTCTGGCTCCTGCGCAAGGCGCTCTCCCAGCTCAACCCCGTGGAGGGCATGGAGCTCCTGCTGGACAAGCTCAAGCTCACGAAGACGAACAAGGAGTTCCTGGCCTCGATGCACTCGATGGGGTGATCCGCCGGGCTGGCGGGAATCCTCGGGTTTTTGCGTGTTCTGGTCAGGGCTGGTATTCTTGGAGCCCTGAGGGGGTGGCTCGAATGAAGGTGGGCATTCATCCGGACTATGTGGATACGACCATCACGTGCGCGTGCGGAGAGGTGGTTCACACTCGCTCCACCAGGTCCAACATCCACGTGGAGGTCTGCTCGAAGTGCCATCCCTTCTACACCGGGAAGCACAAGCTCATGGACACCGCGGGTCGTGTCGAGCGCTTCCAGCGGAAGTACGGGCGCCAGACCGCGTCCGCGTAGCACGCGCTCCGAAGCCGGCCGGGTTGGACTCGGGCCGGCTTTTTGTTTGCCCCCCGGGTCGCGCCCGCGAAACGGCGCGCTGAGCCGCGATGCTGTTTGACAAGCTCCGTCAGATCGAGGAGCGGTCCAACGAGATCGCCCGGGCCCTGTCCAACCCCGCCACCTTCGGCCAGCCCGCCGAGTACGCCCGGCTCCGGAAAGAGCACGCCGACACCGTCGACATCGTCGAGCGCTTCACCGCGTACCGCGAGGTGCTTCGCCGGATCGGCGAAGCCCGCCACATCCTCGCGGAGGGTGGCGACCGCGAGCTCGCCGAGCTCGCGCAAGCGGAGATCGACGACCTCGCCGCCCGGCAGGCGGCGCTCGAGGAGGAGTTGAAACGGCTCCTGCTGCCGCGCGATCCGAACGACGAGAAGAACGTCTTCGTCGAGATCCGCGCGGGCGCCGGTGGCGATGAGGCCGCCCTCTTCGCCGCGGACCTGAGCCGCATGTACACGAAGTACGCTGAGCGCCAGCGGTGGCGGGTCGAGATGATGGACGCCAGCGCGACCGGCGTCGGCGGGTTCAAGGACGTGATCCTGTTCATCCAGGGGCGCGGCGCGTGGAGTCGTCTGAAGTTCGAGCGTGGCGTGCACCGGGTGCAGCGTGTGCCCGTCACCGAGTCGAGCGGCCGGATCCACACCTCGACCGTCACCGTCGCCGTGCTTCCGGAGGCCGAGGACGTCGACGTCAAGATCGAGGAGAAGGACCTCCGGGTGGACGTGTACCGGTCCTCCGGCCCCGGCGGGCAGGGCGTCAACACGACGGATTCGGCCGTGCGGATCACCCACCTGCCGACCGGGCTCGTCGTGACGTGCCAGGACGAGCGGTCACAGATCAAAAACCGGGCGAAGGCGATGCGCGTTCTCAAGGCCCGGCTGCTGGAGCGGGCGCAGGACGAGCAACAGGCGGCCATCGCGGCGGACCGCCGCAGCCAGGTCGGGACGGGCGAGCGCAGTGAGCGGATCCGCACCTATAATTTCCCGCAGACGCGCGTCACCGATCACCGAATCGGTCTCACACTCCATCGGCTGCCGGCCGTGCTGGATGGTGACCTCGACGAGCTGATCGACGCTCTCGTGGCGGCCGAGGAGGCCGATCGGCTCCAGCGGGT
>Ga0099791_10000948_pt1 | contig 11154 bp, 11 predicted proteins | sample Rivendell_Oct201_7_FD_77318 | JGI IMG/M metagenome (GOLD analysis project Ga0099791, IMG submission 77318) | Vadose zone soil and rhizosphere microbial communities from the Eel River Critical Zone Observatory, Northern California to study diel... | ecosystem: Environmental > Terrestrial > Soil... | reverse complement strand
CGGATTTCGTCAAACTCGCCGAGGCCTATCACGCGGTCGGCATCCGCTGCGAGAAGCCCGCCGATCTCGACGCCGCCATTGCGGAGATGATCGAGGTGAAGCGGCCGGTGATCTTCGACTGCGTGGTCGACCCGGCGGAGAACTGTTTCCCGATGATTCCGTCGGGTCGGGCGCATAACGAGATGATCCTCGGCGACGCGGCGCAGAGCCTGGAGGATGCCGTCACGGAGGAAGGGAAGGTGATGGTGTAGCCGCTCTTCTCCCTCTCCCCGCTTGCCATAAGGGCGTTTACGCCCATCTTCGACGGGCTATGGAGAGGGTCGGGGTGAGGGGGGCGTTCCACAAGCTCAGACTCGTGGAACGGCCCCCTCACCCTCCCTCGCTTCGCTCGGTCGACCTCTCCCCGGCAGCGGGGAGAGGTGAGGGCCGTGCCTCATTTAGAGAAAACTTCGCTATGAACACGACCGCGAGCACCACCCACTACCCCGCCGCCACCGTGAAAGAGGCGATCGAGTCCCACACGCTCGCCGTCATCGTCGACAACGAGCCGGGCGTGCTGGCGCGCGTCATCGGCCTGTTCTCCGGGCGCGGCTACAACATCGAGAGTCTCACCGTCTCGGAAACCGAGCACGAGAAGCACCTCTCGCGCATCACCATCATGACGCGCGGCACCCCGATGGTGATCGAGCAGATCAAGAACCAGCTCGACCGCATGGTGCCGGTCCATCGCGTGGTCGACATGACCATCGCGGGCCCGGCGATCGAGCGCGAGCTCGCCATGGTCAAGGTGCGGGGCAAGGGCGACAACCGGGTCGAGGCGCTGCGGCTCTCCGATGCGTTCCGGGCGCGGGTGGTCGACGCCACCACGGAAAGCTTCGTGTTCGAGATCACCGGCGGGTCGGAAAAGATCGATCAGTTCATCAACCTGATGCTGCCGCTCGGCCTCGTCGAGGTGTCGCGCACCGGCATCGTGGCGATCGCGCGGGGGCCGGAGGGGATGTGAGGCGGGTCGTGTCGCAGTTTGTCCGAGCTTGCGATCACTGCTTACTCCCAAGTATGACGACGACTTCCGTCGGCTCCGGCTCGTGCGGCATCAGACTGGTCCATTCCGCATCGCTCCAGTTGGCAAGATTCACCACCGTCCCTACCGGCGTGCCCGCACTCTCGTTCGGCTCTACGACATTCAATCCCTTACCGTCGAGGAAGAACGTGTGGTCGCCGAACAATTCGTTCAATTTCGGAACTAACGGATGGTCCTCGGGGATCACGTGAGCTTCGAACTGGGTCAGCGTTTGTTCGACCTGCGTGGAATTCAGTTTCATAACGGACTCCGTTCGCTTGGCTGTGGAGCGTCCGACATGGTGGCGGTCGACGTGCAGCGGGCCATTTCTGCGATCCGACCGACCTCACGATGTCGGCCCATAGCGGCTATTGGTCCGAAGGCCGAATATGCTGAATAAGTTTATCCCGAATTTCAGGGTTGTCTCGTGCCGCATCCAAAATCGATGTATATTCCTCAACCGAAAGACCCTGTTCGGTCACGGCCTTTGTAAGCTCATTGTTCGCCTCCGCGACGATACGCTCTTTCTCGGCGGGTGCTTCCGTTTCGGCGAGGCGTTGCCGGTAGTTCCTTTGGAGACTGACGACGCGTTCCATCGCTGCCGCCGTCGCGCTAAGCTTTTGATCCGACACGTCCGGTGCGGAGGTAGAAGGACCCGGCGGGGGGGATTGGGCCAGAACATTCACCGTCGGGATGGAAAGATAACATCCCGCAGTCAGGATCGCTGCGGCAAGTGATCGAGGGAACAATCGCATTTCTTTCTCCTCGCGGCTGCACCGCTGACTTGAGACGGCTGATTCGAACCAATCTTGGATAAACATCGGCTGACCCAAGCAGTTCCAGTCGATCCGGACGGATTTGGAAATGTGGTCAGGCGCTGCTATCTTAACCTTTGACGGAAACGCCTTGCCGTTGTGTGAGGATCCGCGCATGCGCTCGAAAGGCAATCCACCGGCGGAGCACAAGTTTCGAGCAGGCGAGAGAGTGAGGCTCGCCGCAAGGGCCACGAAGTGGGGCACTGCCGAGGGCGGCTATGTGGTCACCAAGCAATTGCCGGAGCGGGACGGCGAGTTTGAATATCGGATCAAGAGCATTTCCGAACCGCACGAGCGCGTTGCGCGTGAGAGCGAGCTTGCCCGTGAGTAGCCGCCTTGCGGCTCAAGCCGCAATGCTCCACAATAGCGCTAGAGCATGATCCCGAAAAGTGGACACCGGTTTTCGGAAAAGATCATGCTCCAACAATAAGCTGGAGCGGGATGACGATTCGAAGAAAAGTCATCCCGCTCTAGTCGAGTTTCGGCCGATCGACTTGGCCTCGCCGCGCACTCCGCGTCGGACTGACGACCTTCCTCCAAATCTCAAACGAATCGTTCATCAGCCCCAACGCTATCGGCTTGTTCACCCCCCTCGAGACAGGCAGGACGCCCGCGCTCCCCGATCTTCGGGGCTTGTCGCGGCTCTCATTTGAAACTAGAAGCTGCCGCCAGAGCCGCGATAAGCGAAACTCCCAAGCAATAACGAAAAGGCAGAGGTAAACAACCATGCGCGTATATTACGACCGCGACGCCGACCTGAACCTGATCAAGGGCAAGAAGGTCGCCATCGTCGGCTATGGCAGCCAGGGCCATGCCCATGCGCTCAACCTGCGCGATTCCGGTGTCACGGAAGTCGCGGTGGCGCTGCGCAAGGGCTCCCAGGGGGTCAAGAAGGCGCAAGGCGAGACGTTCAAGGTGTTCGAGGTGGCGGAAGCCGCCAAATGGGCCGACGTGATCATGATGCTCACGCCCGACGAATTGCAGGGCGACATCTACCGCGATCACCTGCATGCCAACTTGAAGGACGGCGCCGCGCTGTTGTTCGCCCACGGCCTCAACGTACATTTCAATCTCATCGAGCCGCGTCCCGACATCGACGTGCTGATGATCGCCCCCAAGGGGCCGGGCCACACGGTGCGCTCCGAATATCAGCGCGGCGCCGGGGTGCCGTGCCTGCTCGCGATCCACCGGGACGTGTCCGGCAACGCCCACGATCTCGGGCTCTCCTATGCGTCGGCGATCGGCGGCGGCCGCGCCGGCATCATCGAGACCACCTTCAAGGAGGAATGCGAGACCGATCTGTTCGGCGAGCAATCGGTGCTGTGCGGCGGCCTGGTCGAGCTGATGAAGGCCGGCTACGAGACGCTGGTCGAGGCCGGCTACGCGCCCGAGATGGCGTATTTCGAGTGCGTCCATGAAGTAAAGCTGATCGTCGACCTCATCTATGAGGGCGGCATCGCCAACATGAACTACTCGATCTCCAACACCGCCGAATACGGCGAATACGTCTCCGGTCCGCGCGTGGTGTCGCCGGAAACCAAGGCCGAGATGAAGCGCATTCTCGGCGACATCCAGTCCGGCCGCTTCGTCAAGGACTGGATGCTGGAGAACAAGGTGAACCAGACCTCATTCAAGGCGATGCGCACCAAGCTCGCCGAGCACCCGATCGAGCATGTCGGCGCCAAGCTGCGCGAGATGATGCCGTGGATCAAACAGCGGGCGCTGGTCGACAAGAGCCGGAATTGATCCGCGGGTTGCGTCTGAGCGATGTAGGGTGGGCAAAGCGAAGCGTGCCCACCCCGGGATCGGGCATGCGCGGACCGTGCTATTCAGCGGTGGGCACGCTTCGCTTTGCCCACCCTACGCCGCTGACCCGGATTACGCTGCGCTCCATCCGGGCTACGGGGGCAAATCCTGACTTATAAGTCAGATGAAACGATCACAATCTTGGGTTAAGGTGCCTTTGTTTGGGGTCGCTGGGCGGGTGATCGGTCGGGCTCTGGTAGGTCGGTTTCTCCGGCGCCAGCGGAATTCCACTCAGAGCGAAAGTCCAGCCACCGTACAGGGGAGGATATCAATGCGTTTCAAATTGCTTGCATCGGCTACATTGATGGCAGCTCCGTTCATGCTGCCCGGCACTGACGCCAATGCGACTGAGTTCTCGGCAAAACTTGTGGGGTTCGAGGAGGTCCCGGCGGCGATCTTTTCCAAAGGCAGCGGCACGCTCGATCTGGATCTGAACAGGAGGGCTCGCACGATCACATTCAAGTTGACGTTTTCCGGGCTGAGCGCGCCGGTCACGCAATCGCACATCCATTTCGGCAAAAGGCACGTGACCGGCGGCGTAACGGTATTTTTCTGCTCGAACTTGGGCAATGGCCCGGTCGGGACCGCGGCTTGCCCGGCCGGCGGAGGAACCGTGAGCGGCACCATCACGGGCGCGAACGTGCTCGCGATCGCGGCCCAGGCTATGCCTGTGGGGGATTTCGACGCATTGGTGACTCTGCTCGAGACCCACACCGCCTATGCCAATGTCCACACGACGAACTTCCCGGCCGGCGAAATTCGCGGCCAGATCCGCCGTGGCGACAGAGACGACGACGACCACAAGTAAGGTCGCGTCGGCCGTTGCCGCTTGGCCAAGGCGGCAGCACGGCCACGATACATTATGGGGGCCGTGTTCGCGGCCCCCTGAGTAATGGCTGACACAGTCGGGCAATGCCATGAAGCAGGCACTTCGCGCCGCCGTCGCAGGGATCTGCCTGATGGCTGCGCCGGGAGCGATCCATAGCGTGCCGGCGCGACCGCCGGCCGGACTCGAGCCGGCCTGGACGGAATTCAAGTGGCCGTTTCCAGTCGACCAATGGGGTATCGGCCGGGCGTTCGTGTGCAAGCCGGCGGCATGCGGCGTCGAGGTCAATGTCTACCTGCGGCCGAAGATCGGCTTCTGCAAATGCGCCACCGGCGTCGATGACGACGACGAGCTGGAGCGGGTCGGCGACCACGCGTTGATCGACGGGAATGCCGTTGCGCTTGGCGCCGGGCGTCCGATCGAGGTCGCCTGGATGAAAGGTCGAAGCCGGTCTTATGGGGTGACGGACCCGGCGCGACGCGTCCTGTCGATCGGGTTCAACGATCGCTGCGACGTCATTGTGGCGCTGGCGACAATCGGAGCCGGCGAGCAGGAGGTACTGGAGCCGGCGGTGCTCGCCTTCCTCAACGGCGAGCGGGTGCAGCGCTGGGTGAAGTGGCTGCTCTTGTGAGAACGGTCCCCCCACCGTACCCTGCCGTGGGAGCGCGGGCGTCTCGCCCGCTTTGGTCCTAAAGCGGACGCATCCGGCGTTCGCCGGTCAAAGAGCGGGCGGGACGCCCGCGCTCCCAGCAGGGTGGGTGACGAAGTGACAACCGGCGTGACCAGCGCAGTCACGACCAGCAGTAACGTGGCCGCCAGCAAGGCGGTCGCCGTGTCGGTCGCCCTGGCTGGCGTTACCGTTGCGTTCCGGCTTGCCGGCGGCGCCGTCTACACGGCGGTGCAAGACACCTCGCTCGCGGTCGGAGAGGGCGAGTTCGTCTCCATTGTGGGGCCGACGGGTTGCGGAAAATCGACGCTTCTCAATGTTGCGGCGGGGTTACTGGTGCCGTCGGCGGGACGGGTCGACATCTTCGGCAACGTGCTCACAGGTCTCAACCGGACTGCCGGTTACTTGTTTCAGTCCGACGCGCTGTTTCCGTGGAAGACCGCCATCGAGAACATTGCGATCAGCCTGGAGATTGGCGGCACGCCGACGGCGGACGCACGCAAGCGCGCGGAAGAATGGATGGCGCGGGTCGGACTTGCCGGCTTGGGAGCGCGCTATCCGCACATGCTTTCGGGCGGACAAAGAAAGCGCGTCGGCCTCGCCCAGGTGCTGATCCGTGATCCACGCATCCTCCTGATGGACGAGCCGTTCGGCCCGCTCGACGCACAGACCCGCCAGATCATGGGCAACCTGCTGCTCGACCTGTGGGGCGCCGACCGCAAGGCCGTGCTGTTCGTCACCCACGACCTGGAGGAAGCGATTGCGCTCTCCGACCGCGTCGTCATCATGTCGGCGGGGCCGGCAGCCCGCATCATCGGCGATTGGAGGGTGGCGCTGCTGCGCCCGCGCGACATCGCCGAGGTGAGGCACGAAAAGGCGTCCCAGGACTTGCATCGCGAGATCTGGGCGGTACTCAAGGCGGAGGTGCTGAAGGGATACGCGTAGCCCGGATGGAGCCACCGGGTCCGGCCTCTGGCCGGCCCGATGGTGAACTCCGCGTAGTCCAGGGCAGGCCGCGCAACTGGCAAGGCTGATCCCGGATTACGCTGCGCTCCATCCGGGCTACAGGGCCGTCAGGAGTTTCTCATGTCGCGCGCCAAGCTCCTCCTGCTCCAGGTCATCGTCGCGCTGACGGCGGTGGCGCTGTGGCATGTCCTGAGTACCGACGAGTATCTCGGCGTCGCGGTATTGCCGCCGTTCTTCTTCTCGACCCCGGGCGACGTGGCGGCGCGGGTCGCGAAGCTGTTCGCGGGCGGTGCTGTCTGGCGGCACCTGTGGGTGACGCTCGCCGAATCGCTGCTCGCCTTTGCGATCGGCGCGACCGCGGGTGTGCTGATCGGCTTCTGGTTCGCCCGCAAGCCCGCTATCGCGGCGGTGTTCGACCCGTATGTGAAGATGATCAACGCGTTGCCCCGCGTGGTGCTGGCGCCGATCTTCACCCTGTGGTTCGGACTCGGCATCTGGTCCAAGGTCGCGCTCGGCGTCACCTTGGTGTTCTTCATCGTGTTCTTCAATGTCTACCAGGGCGTCAAGGAGGTGAGCCCGACCGTGCTCGCCAACGCCCGCATGCTCGGCATGAACGACCGGGCGTTGATGCGCCACGTCTACTGGCCCTCCGCGCTGTCATGGATGTTCTCGTCGCTGCACACCTCCGTCGGTTTCGCGGTGGTCGGCGCCGTGGTCGGCGAATACCTCGGCTCTGCCGCCGGCCTTGGTTATCTGATCCAGCAGGCCGAAGGCATATTCGACGTCGCCGGCGTGTTCGCCGGCATGTTCATCCTGGCGGCCTTCGTGCTCGTGATCGACGCGGCCGTGACCTTGGTCGAGCGACGGCTTTTGGTGTGGCGGCCGGACCGGCCGGAGACGCGGGGTTAGAGTGAGTGGGACCGCGGGCGTCCCGCCCGCCTCTTCCCCCACCCTACCCTCCCCCGCAAGCGGGGGAGGGTAGGGTGGGGGGGGCGGGACGCCCGCGGTCCCAGCGCAGGCCCACCCTACGGATCCGTGACGCACTCAAAACTGCCGGCTTCCTTCGGCGAGCCCTCGCCCTTGTAGCGCGGCCACGCCGGATAGCGGCACATCGGCCGGGAAGCGGTGCCGGCGAACGGCGGCTTTGCCTCCTGGGCCACCTGGACAAGCGCGTCCGGAGCGGTGCCGCGGTCGCCCCAGCCGTCGATCGCCTCCAGGAGGTCGACGCCGCGCGGCAGCGGCGCGCCATCGACGCTGCTGACGCCTGCGCCGCCGTGGTTTGCGCCTGCAGTGACGTAGAAGCGCACGAACTGGTCGACGGCACCTTGGCCGAGCTTGGCGACAACGCTCTTATAGTACTCTATTCCCGCGAATGGGCTTTGGGCGAAATCCGACATGTTCTCTTTCAGGATCAGCCTGCCGCCGCGCGCCGCGAAGCGGGAGAGATCCGGATCAGTCGAATCCATCAAGGCCGAAATGCGCGCGATGCGTGCCTTGAAAGCCTCAGGCCGGAACTGGCGCGGGTCGAGATTGGCGTCACCGGCGAGGAAATAGCGGACCGCACCGGCTCCGAAATACCAGGCGCGGCTCTGCTCGGTCGGCGACGGCAGCGGGTACATGGGCGGCTTCGGCCCGCTCGCCCACGCAACCATGCCGTCGGGCTGGTCTTCGCCGCCATAGTTGTAGCCCGGATAGGACGTGATTCCGTTGGCAAGCGCGAACGGAAAGACATAAGGCTTGCGGATCGTCTCGATGGCGGCGATCTGGGGGTCCGTGAGACAGGTCTCGCCATCCCGGCCGTCCGCGCATCGCAGTTTGTGCGGATCAAAGACGCTCGCGCAGCTTGCGTAGCTGCCCACGATGCCGTCGGTGAGCCCATCGCGGGCGTCGCAAGCCTCCATCACGGCCTTGTGCAAGGTTTTCACCTTGGCGGGGCTGAGCCAGCCTGGCCCCATCAGGGCGATGCCATTACGCGCGCCGGCGGCCTGCAGGCCGACCCAGTTGATCACGGGCACCACACTGACGATGCCGTCGAAATCGGCCGGAAAGCGCTGCGCCATGGTCAGGCCTTCGCGTCCGCCCTCGGAGCCGCCATAGAAATAGACCCGCCGCGGCGCCTCGCCGTAGTGCAGCCGCGCGATTTCCACCGCCGCGTCGCGCACCTTCTTGTAGGCTGCGAAGGCGAAGTTCTCGAGCGCCTCGTCATTGAGCGCGAAGGCCTGGATCTCCGGCAGTTTCGCGTTGTCATGGCCGGAGTCCGTGCCCCAGGTGGCAAAGCCGCGCGCCACCGGCGCCGGCGTGTCGAGCCGCGCATCGCGCAGCGGATCAAGGCCGGTGATGAGCACGCCGTTGAAGCCGCCGCCGCCGTATTGCACGGCCTTGCGGTTCCAGCTCTCCGGCAGGTTGATCTCGAACCGGATCGGCGGCGCCGTCGGGTCACGCGGGGCGATCTCACCCAGCACCTTGCAATAGGCGACGGTCGGCTCGGCCGCCGCCGGCGACGCCGGCATGCGCTCGATCGCCGCGGAGGCGACGCTGGCGGCGCCGCTTGCGAGACCTATCAGCTTCGCATCGATGCTGCGGCCGGCGAGGGCCGCGCATGGCACGCCCGTTTGCGCAACGGCTGCCGATGGGCCGGCGATGGCTGCAATCAGGGTCACAAGCGCGGCGGTATGGCACGAACGCCGTTGCGATAGGCTCTTTCTGAGACCGGATTTCATTTGGCGTTTCCTTGCATTGCGTCTTTGGTTGGCAAACTGCAACTTATCACGGTCAATCCCGATCGGCTTTTCATTTTGACTGCGTCGCATGGTAGGCTCGCTCTTCGTCACATCGTTAGCCGGAGGGCAGCGCCATGGGAAACAATGGTCGGGACCGTCGGGAATTCATTGCCACGAGCTTGTGTCTGGCCGGTACGGCTGGCCTGCTGACGTCCGCCTTGGCATCCGGCATAGCCGCGGCGCAGTCGCCGCCACGGCCGATCCGCCGGTCGGAGCGCTATGACGACACCTTCATCACCGAGCGCAAACCGTTCAAGTGGCCGGGCAACAACACGCTCGCGATCTGGTTCGCGCCCAACGTTGAAGTCTGGCACTACGACTCCGCCTCCGGGGTGGGCATCACCCCCAATCCCACCAACCATGTGCCCGACGTCTTCAACTACGCCTGGCGGGAATACGGAATGCGGGTCGGCCTGTGGCGGATCGCCGACGTTTTCGATGAGGCAGGAGTGCGGGCCACCGTGGCGCTGAATTCGCAGGTCTGCGACGTCTATCCGAAAGCAATCGAAGAAATGAAGAAACGCGGCTGGGAGTTCATGGGCCACGGCACCACGAACTCCACGAACCTTGCCGGCCTCAATCCGGAGGTCGAGCGCGAGACCGTAAGGGGTATCCTCAAAACGATCGAGCAGGCGACCGCGAAACGGCCGCGCGGATGGCTAGGTTCGGGGCTGATCGAGACCTACAACACGCTCGACATTCTCGCCGAAGAGGGCGTGAACTATTGCGGCGACTGGAACAATGACGATCAGCCCTATCCGCTGAAGGTGAAGTCGGGAAAGATGTTCGCCATCCCCTATTGCAACGAGGTCAACGACATCCCGCTCTACATCCGCAAGGGCTACACGGGCGAACAGTACTTGCGGTCCGTGGTCGACCAGTTCGATGCGCTCTATGCCGACAGCCGCAAGCAGCCGCGCGTCATGGGCATTCCGTTGCATCCCATGATCTCGGGCCAACCTCTGCGGATCAAATACCTCCAGCGCGCCATCGCGCACATGAAGGAGCATCAGGGCGTCTGGTTCGCAACCGGGAGCGAAATCATCGACGCCTATCAGAACGTGGCTTGAGGGCCTATTCGGAGCGCAGTTCGATTGAAATCACCGCGGCCACGCGACTGACTGCTCCCTCTCCCCGCTTGCGGGGAGAGGGTCGGGGTGAGGGGGCCTTTCCCCAAGCTCAGACTCGCGGAGAGGCCCCCTCACCCGGGATTTGCGCGAAGAGCGCGCAAATCCCGACCTCGCCCCGCAAGCGGGGAGAGGTAAAGAAACCGCTGCGTCAAATACATTTGAAACGCAGGTCAATAGACGGGAGGAAATCAAAATGACATGCAGCTCGGCTGCCTCGCGATTCATGGCTGGATTTTCGTGCGCGCTTGGCCGTTTCATCGGGGCGATCGTCTTCACGGCGACGGCGGCCTTCGCCCAAACAGGAGGGACGCGGGAGTTGCCGGCGCGCAGCGTGCCGGTGCCCGAGACCGTGAGCCCGCAGATGCAGAAGATCATCGGGGCGCCGCCGCCACCCACCTGGAACGTGATTCCGAACACCGCTGACGAATGGAGAGCGCAGGTCAACGCCGGCGCGGCCGCGGTCGTGGCAACGCTGCCCACACTGCGCGAGCAGCTCCACGTCAAGGTCGAACCGCAAGTGATCGACGGGGTGAAGACCTTTACGGTGACACCGGAGAGGATTCCAACCCAGAACCGCAATCGCCTCCTCATTCACGTCCACGGCGGCTGCTATGTGTCGAACCCTGGCGAATCCGGGACCGGCGAGGCCATTCTGATGGCGGGCCTCGGCGGCTTCAAAGTGATCTCGGTCGACTATCGCATGCCGCCCGACGCGCCTTATCCGGCCGCGCTCGACGATGCCATGACGGTGTGGAAGGCGGCCGTGAAAATGGCGGAGCCAAAGAACATGGCGATCTTCGGGACGTCCGCGGGCGGCGCCCTGACGCTGTCCATGGTGCTGCGGGCGAAACAGGAGGACCTGCCACTGCCCGGCGCGATCGCCGCCGGCACGCCGATGTCCGATCTCACCGGGCGCGGCGACAGCTTCGCCACCAATGCGATGCTCGACAATGTGCTGGTGGCGTATGGAGCGAGCTGCGACAAGCGGGCCGCGCTCTATGCGGGCGGACACGATCTGAAGGACCCGCTGTTGTCTCCGGTCTATGGCGACATGCGCGGCTTCCCGCCGGCGATCCTCACCACCGGCACGCGCGACCTCCTGCT
>Ga0099791_10000945_pt1 | contig 11162 bp, 12 predicted proteins | sample Rivendell_Oct201_7_FD_77318 | JGI IMG/M metagenome (GOLD analysis project Ga0099791, IMG submission 77318) | Vadose zone soil and rhizosphere microbial communities from the Eel River Critical Zone Observatory, Northern California to study diel... | ecosystem: Environmental > Terrestrial > Soil... | reverse complement strand
TGCTCTGGCTCGGGGTGGGCTTCACCGACGTGCTCACCGACGCGCTCATGGTCGAGAACGGCAAGCCGCTCGGGCTCACCGGCACGTTCCAGTCGGTGCAGTGGGCCGCGCTGAGCGCCTCGTCGATCCTGGTCGGCGTCGCGGGCGGCTACCTCGCCGAGCATCGCGCGTTCGCGGCCGCTTTCGCCCTGGTGGCGTGCTTTCCCCTGATCTCGCTGCTGATGGCCTGGCTGGTGGTGCAGGAGCCGCCCGCCCGCCCGAACCTCGAGGGCTTCGGCGAGACGTGGGCCGCGCTCCGGCACGCGACGGGCCGCCGCGATCTGTGGCTGGTGGCCAGCTTCATCTTCTTCTGGGCGTTCAGCCCGTCCTTCGGGCCCGCCTTCTTCTACTACCAGACCGACACCCTCCACTTCTCGCAGACCCTGATCGGCGCGCTGGCCTCCCTCGGCGCCGCCGCCAGCATCGCGGGGGCGTGGGCCTACGCGCGCCTGGCGCGGCGCTTTCCGCTCAAGCGGCTCATCGTGTGGTCGATCGGCGCCGGGACCGTCGGATCCCTCGCCTACCTCGCCTACGGGGGCGTGGTCTCCGCGACCGTCATCACGGTGATCTTCGGCGCGGTCGGCATGACCACCCAGCTCGCCTTCCTCGACCTCGCCGCGAAGGCCTGCCCCGTGCGGGCGGAGGCGACCTTCTTCGCGCTCCTGATGTCGATCAACAACCTGGGCATGCGCAGCTCGGAGTGGACCGGGGCCAACCTCTACGACTGGCTCGGCTACACGCCCCTGGTGCTGATCTCGACCGCCTTCACCGCGGCCGCGTGGCTGCTGGTGCCGCTGGTGCCCATCGACGCCATCGAGGCCGCCGCGGCCGCCGTCCAGAGCGAGCCCGCGCCGCCCGCCTGAGGCCGGGTCGCGTCATTGGTCGCCGCGCTCCTCCCGCTCGACCGCCCCGCGGGCCAATTCATAGGAGCGGCGCAGCCAGCGCACCGCGCGGCCCACGTCGCGGATGCCCTCGACGCGGCACTCCACCCAGCCGTTCGTGCTCATGCGCCGGTGCGGCGTGCAGCCCGCCGCGAGGGCGCGCCGCTGGTCCTCGGGGCCGAGGCGGATCCAGAGATCGGTGTCCTTCGCGCGCAGCGGGAAGCAGGCGAAGAGGCGCGGGCCGACGAAGTAGCCCCAGCGTCCGAACATCGGGGTGATCCTGACGCGAGGCCAGTTGCCGAGCGTCTGGTTCAGCTCGGCGGCGGGGCCGGTGCCGCCGCGCTCGAGAGTGCGGCGCGTCTTGCGCGCGGAGCCGATGCCGCGAAACGGCTGGGGACGGGGCTTCACGACGACCGGGCCCGCCGCGCGGCTACCACCGCGGATCCGCCGCGCCCAGCGCGGTGAGCCCGCCGTCCGCGATGGTGGTGTAGCCGGTCATGGCCGGATTCGCGAGCAGGAACACCACCGCGTCGGCGACCTCCTCCGGGGTGACCGGCCGCCCGATCGGGGTGAGGCGCCCGGTCTGCTCGAGGAGCTCCGCCGTGATGAGGCCACCCCCGAAGCCGGTGCCGAGCAGGCCCGGCGCCACCGCGTTGACCCGGATGCGCGACGGGGCGAGCGCCCGGGCCAGTGACTTGGTGAGGGTGTCGAGACCACCCTTCGAGGCCGCGTAGGCCATCGAGGAGCCGGTGCCGGTGGCGCCCGCCACCGAGGTGACGTTGACGATCGCCCCCCCGCCCCGCCGCTCCATGTGGGGCACCGCGGCGCGCGCGCAGTAGAACGGCCCCCGCAGGTTGGTGGCGAGAACGCGCTCCCAGATCTCGTCGGTCAGGTCGTCGAGCCGCCGGTGCGGCACCCGCCGGGTCCACCCCGCGTTGTTGACCAGGCAGTCGAGCCCGCCCAGCTCATCCGCGACGCGATCGACCATCGCGCGCACCTCGCCGTCCCGCGTGACGTCCGCCTGGATCGCGAGCGCGCGCACGCCCGCCTGCTCGGCCAGGCGCACGGTCTCGTGGGCCTCCGCCGCCGACGTGCAGTAGCCGATCGCGACGTCGGCGCCGTCGCGGGCCAGGGCCAGCGCGGTCGCGCGCCCGATCCCGCCGGCGCCGCCGGTGGCCAGCGCGATCTTTCCCTTGAGTCTCATGAGCCCTCGAGCCTCACCGCGCCCGTGGAGCGTCCGGCGGGCGGCTCAGGGGACGTGATACCGGGAGATGTGCAGGTGGACCCCGTGAGAGGATTTCGGCTCCACGGTCAGCTCGCCCGCCCCGAGCAGGAGCGCGGCGTCCGCCCGCTCGAGCCGCTGGATCAGCGGCGGCAGGTCTGGGGCGACCATGGAGAGCGCCACCATCCCTTCCATGCCGCCGACCTCGGTGGCCGGCACCATCAGGAGCGTAGCGCCTCCGGCCCAGCCCAGCATGGTGCGCGGCCCACCGTTCACCTCGACTTCCGGGAGCCCGAAGAGGTCCTGGTACGTCTTCGCGGTGTCGTGCGGCGCCGGCGAGCCGATCACGAGGCGCTTGAAGCGCACCGGCGACTCCGCGCCCGGGTCGCCCGGCTCGGGGGTGGCCAGCTCCACGAGCACGCCGTGGCAGGCGCGCGGGTGCAGGAACGCGACGCGCCCGGCGAGCCCGCGCCGCGGAGCGGTGTCGAGGAGCGCCACGCTCTTGCTGCGGAGCGCGGCGAGATCCCCCGCCACGTCCTCCGTCTTGAAGCAGACGTGATGGAGCCCCTCGCCCCGCTTGGCGAGGAAGCGGCCGATCGGGCTCTCGGGTCCGAGCGGCTCCAGCAGCTCGATCTCGGTCTCGCCCGCGGACAGGAGCGCGGCCCGCACGCCCTGCTCGGCCACCTCCGCCTCGCGCGCGAGCGGTAGGCCCAGGGTGTCCCGCCAGAACCGGTACGCCTGCTTGAGGCTCTGTACCGCGATCCCGACGTGATGGATGTTCGTCACCATGGCTCGATCACCCGATCACGCTAGCCGACGAGCCCCGGATTATCAAGGTCTTTCGGCTCCCGACGGGCCTCAGCCACGCGTGAACAGCTTCGCGACCGGCGCGGGGGCCAGCCCGACCAGGGCCGCGTTTTCCTCAACGTGCGCCACCTGCGTCATCCCGCAGAGCGCGGTCCCCACGCCGGGCGTGGATCGCACGAACTGGAGCGCGCGCTGGGCGTCGGTCCGGAGGCCTTCCAGGACCTGGCTGAGCGCGGGCGGGAGATTCCGGGCCAGCTTGCCCTGGAAGATCGAGGCCGAGGCCATCACGTAGACGCCGAGCTGCTCCGCGGCCTGCAGCACCGAGACTGACGCCTTGCCGATCGGCTGGTTGGGCTGGGCGAGCGCCTCGGTCATGGCGAGGCTGTAGGGCAGCTGGATCACGCCGAAGTGGTGCCGGGTGCCCGCCACCTCGCGGGCGAGCCCGACCAGGTCGGGCAGCGACAGGTAGTCCGGCGCCGTGGCGGGCCGGCGGTAGCCCTCCCAGGTCGCGGTGCCGTACCAGCGGATGCGCCCGTCGCCGACCGCGCTCTCCAGGAACTCGAACGCGGCGCGCATGCGCGTCATGAACGTGGGCCGATCGACCGCCCCGAGCTGCATCTCCGGGTTGTGGACGTAGTAGACGTCGATGGTCTCCACGCCCAGGTTGGCGCGGCTCCGGTCGAGCTGATCTCCCAGGTAGCGGGGCGTGATGCAGTGGCAGCCTCCCACCATGTCGGCCACCTTGAGCACGCCGGGCCGCACGTAGGTGTCGGTGAAGTAGGCGTTCGGGTTGGCTGGCACCGCCCCGTCGAACGGGATGAAGCCGCCCTTGGTGGCCACCACCACGTCCTCTCGCGCGATCGCGCCCTCGGCCACGAGCGCGCGCAGCGCCGCCCCCACGCTGCGCTCGCTGCGCTGGTGGCGGTAGTTCACCGCGGTGTCCACCACGTTGATCCCGAGCTGGAGCGCGCGCTTCACCGCGGCCTCGTAGGCCCGGTCGGTCGCGTCGTCCTCGGCGCCGAGATAGGTGCCGATGCCCACCGAGGAGAGCCGCAACCCCTGCCAGGTCTTGAAGTGTCCCCGGGCGGCCCGGGTCCCGAGCCGCTGCCGGTAGCCGGCGGTCCCCTCTTGCGTCGCGAAGCCTCGCATGCTCACGTCTCCCGGTACACGAGCAGGATGAGTCCGATGATCGTCATGGCCCCGGCCCAGATCCAGCCGGGCAGCCAGGCATCCGCGCGGGGCAGCCGCACCTCGAGCCAGCGGCCCCAGGCCATGATCACCCCGAAGAGTCCCATCGGGGCGTGTGAGACCTCGGTGAGGAACTCGGTTTTCAGGTTGAACATGGCGTGCGAGTGGGTCAGCAGCAGGCCGCCGCCCGCCGCGCACAGGAGCGGAAAGACCAGGCGCCCGCCCGGCCGGGTGAGCCGGCCCGAGCGGACCATCCACTCGAAGAGCCCGAGGGACACCACGAGCAGCACGACCAGACGATGCTGGAGCACGTCGGGCAGGACCATGCTCTCCCAGAAGCCGGCGGGGCCCAGCGGCCAGGCCCGCGGGTCGTTGCGGACGAAGAGGAAGCCGGCCAGCCCCAGGAAGAGCAGCGGCCAGTGACGCGCCCAGCGAACGAAGCCCGCGCGGTCCGCGAGCGCGAGCACGCCCATCAGGAATACGAAGAAGCCGGCCGCGTGGTGGTTGTACTCGGACCACGCGTACTCCTCGGGCTGCCGCTGGGCCAGCGTGTCCTCCATGGGCGCGGCCGCAGCCAGCAGCTCGGCCACCGGCGGCGAGGTCAGCCGCGGCATCGCGGGCCGGAAGCGCGCCGCCACCTCGGCCGGGGTCGCCCGATCGGCCACCACGTCCACCGAGGGCGGCAGCGAGGTCAGCGAGGCGGCGGCCAGCAGGAGGGTGATGCCGAAGCCCACCTCGGCCTCCATGAAGGCGGGCACCCGCGCGGCCACCGCGGCCGCGCCGCGATCGCCCCCGCCCCGGCGGAGGAGCAGCCCGCGCCCGCGGAGGAGCAGCCCGCCCCCGCGAAGGAGCAACCCGCCCTCGCGGAGGAGCAACCCGCCCCCGCGAAGGAGCAAAAAGTTGAGGCCACCCAGCAGCATCGCGCAGGCCAGCAGCGCCACCTTGGTCAGCACCATCACCCCGTAGCCGGTTCCGACGAGGCCGCCCCACGCGCCGACATAGCTCCACGTGAGCACGATCCCGGGGCCCAGAACGAGCACGAGCGCAACGATGGCCACCGCCGAGAAGCGCGCGAGCACGCGCACGCCCAGCGGCTCCGAGGCGGCCCCCCCCGCGCGGCGCCAAAGCAGCGCGAAGCCGACCAGATGGATGAGGCCGCCCACCCACACGACCGCGCCGAGCTGGTGCAGCACGGTCACCACCATGAGCGGCGCGCGCTCGTGGAGACGGCTCGCCGCGTGCGCGAGCCAGGCCGCGTTCGCCATCAGGAGGAGCCCCAGGCCCACCGCGAGCGCCCAGCGAGCCCGCGTGGCCGCGCCGCCCCGCACCCCGCGGACCGCGGCCACCAGCAGCAGGGCCAGGGTCACGCGCCCGAGCCCGGCGAGGCCGAAGTGCGTGGTCAGGAAGTCGCGGAGCGGCCACCGGCCGGTCTCGTCGGCCAGCGCCCAGGGGTGGACGACCAGCAGCAGCAGCGCGGTGGTCGCGGCGACCAGCAGCGCGCCGGCCTCGATCAGGCGGACGGCCCGGTCGCGCGCCGCCCCCGCGAGACCACCCGCGCCCGGGTCCGGCCGCAGCACCAGCAGGATGTACGCGAGCCCGCCGACTGCTGCGGCCAGCCCCACCGTCCCGAAGCCACGCAGGAGGACGTCGAGAAACCCCGCCAGCTGCGCCATGCTACCGCGGCGGGCCGACGGTGAAGCGCAGTGCGCCCTCGGTGATGTGGCCGTCCACCGCGAGGACGCGGTACCGCAGCACGTAGACCCCCGGCGCGAGCGGCGAGAGGGGGATGACGATGCGGTCGGGCGGGGACGCGTCGTCGTCGCCCGGCAGGGCGACCAGCGCGGGCGGCCGGTCGCCAGCCGCGAGGGTGATCCGGGTGAAGCGCTTCTCGATCTTGCTGTTGAAGCGGAGGGTCACCTGCCCGGGCGCGCGCTCGAGCACCGCGTCGTGGACCGGGGTGGACTCGAGCACGATCGCGTGAGGCGACACCGGCGACACCATCAGCAGCACGAGCGGGGCCGACAGCAGCAAGGCCGCCAGGGAGGCCGGCCGGGACGAGCGGGTCACGGGCCGGTCAGCGCCAGTCGTCCAGCACCAGGTCGCTGGCGTCTTCGTAGTCTTCCTGCTTCCCCCGCTTCATCCGCACCATGGTGAAGTCCACGTGGTAGCCGCGCTCCAGCAGCGTCTGGTAGGCGGTCCAGTAGTACGTGTAGGCGGGCACCACCACGCGCTGCAGCTGTCCCGCGGAGGCCATCTCCTCCACTCCCTGGAGCAGGGCCTGCAGGTGCTCGGGCTTGCGGTGGCGGCTGTCGATGGCCAGGAGCTTCACGTAGGCGCTGCCGTGCGGTGCCTCACTGTTGGGCGGCAGGTGGCAGACCGCGAAGCCGATCACCTCGCGCCCCTTCTCGAGCAGGAGCGTGTCGCCGAGGGTGAGCCCGTCGACGATCTCGATCTCCTTGGCGAGGTCGAGCCCGCGCCAGAAGCCGTTGGTGATGCGCCGGACCTTCTGCATCACCTGCTTCTTGCGCGCCTCCTCGAGCGTCGAGTAGCGGCGCACCGCCAGGCCCGGCTTGAGCGCGGGCCGGGCCGCCGCGGCGGGCGAGTCGGGCCGGTCGAGCGCCTTGCTGGTGACGACCACGAGCCCCTTCGGCTTGTAGCCGAACTTCTGGTAGAGGACCAGGTGCTTGGGGCTGTACGGGTAGGTCGCGAGGCCCTGGAGCGTCGCCTTGTTCTCGTCGAAGAACTCCTGGCACGCGGTGAGCAGCTGCTGGCCGATGTCCTGGTTCTGGTAGTTGGTCAGCACCGCGACCGGGCCGATGACCCCGACCGTGCCCCAGAGAGCCGCGATGGCGGCCCCCACGATCTTGCCGTCGCCCTCCTCGGCCACGAAGCAGCCCCACGGCTCCATGAGCCAGCGGTGGTGCACGTACTGGGCGCCGCCGAAGACCTGGCGCGGGCGGGTGCCGACCTGCCGCTCGAAGAAATCGCCGAAGGCCTGCTCGATGACGTCCCGCACCTTGGAGAGGTCGCCCTTGCGGACGCGGCGGATCTTGATGAGCGGCGAGCGGCCCTGCGAGTCGAGACCGGGACGATCGACGGTTGCCCTCATGATTTCTCGGGCACGCCCGCCAGCTCTTCGAGCAGCGTGATCACGCCGGAGTGATCCAGTCCCCCCTTGCCCTTCACCCGCATGGCGTTGAACAGCTCCTGCACCACCGCGGTGCACGGCAGCGGCACCCCGAGCGCGCGGGAGGATTCCATGATCAGGCCCAGGTCCTTGAAGTGGAGGTCGATCTTGAAGCCGGGGTTGTAGGTCCCGGCCACGTAGTTCGGGGTCTTCTGCTCGAGGCACTTCGAGCCCGCGAGCCCGCCGCCCAGCGCCTTCAGGGTGAGCGCGCGGTCGAGTCCCGCCTTGCGGGCCAGGGTCAGAGCCTCGCCGAGCGCGGTCAGGTTCACCGCCACGATGATCTGGTTGGCGAGCTTGGTGAATCCGCCCGCCCCGAGCGGCCCCAGGTGCGTGATCGTCTTGCCGAGGGCCTGGAAGATCGGGAGCGCGGCGTCGAAGTCGGCCTTCTCCCCGCCCACCATGATCGAGAGCGCGGCGTCGATGGCGCCCTTCTCGCCGCCCGACACCGGCGCGTCGAGCATGCGCATGCCCTTGGCCGCGAGCGCCTTGCCGACCTTCTGGGAGACGAGCGGCGAGATCGTGGACATGTCGGCCAGGAGCTGCCCGCGCTTTGCCCCCTCGATGAGCCCGTCCTTGCCGAGGGCGACCAGCTCCACGTCGGGCGAGTTGGGCAGCATCGCGATCACCACGTCGCACTGCGCGGCCACGTCCCGTGGCGTCGAGGCGGCCTTGGCCCCCGCCCCCACGAGCTCCTGGACCGGCCCCTGGCTGCGGCTGTGGACAATCAGTGGATAGCCGGCCTTGAGCAAGTTCTTCGCCATGGGACGGCCCATGATTCCGAGCCCAATGAATCCAACGACTTGCGCCATGGTGACCTCGTGGGGACCGGATGGGAGGAGCGACAGCGGCCCGGACAGTGGAATATCACAGGCTCGCGCGGGGAGTCAAGGCATTCGCGTCCTCAGCGCAGGCGGATGGTCTCCTCCCGCGCGCGACGGCGCACCCAGTCCGGATCGAACTCGCTGATTTTCCACGGCTCACCCGGCTGTCGAGCCATGCGGAAGCGGACGGGTCCCTCTCCCGGGTCACGGTAGGAGACCCACGCGTCGGGACCGTCCCGCGAGACCTCGAAGCCCTTCAGCACCGCCACGACGCCCACCGGCAGGACGACCGGGCCCGCCTGGGCTCCGGCGCGCTCCACGCTCCGCCGGACCTCGACCCGGACCCGATCGATCACCTGGGGGCGCAGGCGCCGCTTGGCGAGGCTCGCCACCAGCTGCCGTCCGTTGGCCTCGGCCGGGGTCGCGGGCGCGGGCTGGCGCGCGAGGTAGTCCGCCACCAGCACGTCGGTGGCGCGGTCGGCGATGCGCTCCACGTCGAAGTACCGCAGGGCGTCCTCCACGTCGTGCCGCTGCACCGCCGCGCCCAGGCGATAGAGCGCGTAGCGGGGCGTGGTGACCGCGTAGACCGACACGAGGGCGACCACCCCGAGCAGGACCACCGGCACTCCCCACGCCCACCCGTGCGTCGACATCGTCGAGCCACGCTACCGCTTGACCGCCGAGGTGTCCTGATGTATTTATATTCTCCATGAAGAATATATATGCTGACGGGAGCGGGAGGGGCGGCGCGGGAGGAGGCGAGGGCGGCCGGCGGCGGCGGGCCATCCTCGCGGTGGTGGGCGAGGGCGGGGTGCGCTCCCAGGAGGACCTGCAGCGGCGGCTGCGGCGCCAGGGCATCGTGGTCGCGCAGCCCACGCTCTCGCGCGACCTGAAGGCCCTGGGCCTGGCCAAGGCCCCGACCGGTTACGTGGCCGCCTCCGCGCCCGCGTTCGTTCCGGCCGAGGCCCGGCACGGTACCCTCGACCGCGCGCTCGGCGAGTTCGTGCTGTCGGTTCGCGCCGCCGCCTCGCTGGTGGTGATCCGCACCCCGCCCGCGGGCGCCCATCCCCTCGCCCGCGCCCTCGACGAGGCGGAGCTGCCCGACGTCATCGGCACCATCGCGGGGGACGACACCGTCTTCGTGGCCACTCCCGGCCCGTCGGCCGCGCTTCGCCTCGAGCGGCGCCTCCGCGCTCCCCTGGCCCCGGCCCGGGTGGGCCGGCGCGCCTGAAAGGACGAGTCCATGATCCGGTCCCCGATCCACGAGCGACACGAGGGCGACATCCTCGTCTCCACGGATGAGACCCGGCTCGACCTCGAGACCGTGCACGGCTTCCTGGCCGGCTCCTACTGGGCGGCCGGCATCCCGCGCGAGGTGGTGGAGCGATCCATCCGCCACTCGATCTGCTTCGGCGCCTTCGATCGCGGCCGCCAAGTGGGCTTCGCCCGCGTGATCAGCGACCGGGCGACGTTCGCGTACGTGGCCGACGTCTTCGTGCTCGACAGCCATCGCGGCCGCGGCATCGGCAAGCAGATCATGGCCGCGGTCACGAGCCATCCCGAGCTTCAGAACCTGCGCCTCTGGACCCTCTTCACGCGGGATGCCCACGGGCTCTACCGCTAGGTGGGCTTCCGCGAGGCGCGCTACCCCGATCGCCTCATGGAGCGGCGGCAGCCGCAGCCCTACGGCGTGGGCGCGGGCAACGGCGCGCACCGCGCCAAAGGAGAGCACACGACATGAGCACCGACGTCTCCGCACTCATGAAGATCACCGACCGGCCGCCGGTGGTGATGGTCGAGGGTCACGGCTCCTGGCTCCGGGACGAGGACGGCAAGACCTACCTCGACTTCGTCCAGGGCTGGGCGGTCAACTGCCTGGGCCACTCGCCCGCGGTCATCGCGGAGACGATCGCGTTCCAGGCGCGGCGGCTCATCAACTGCAGCCCCGCGTACTACAACGCGGAGATGGCGCAGCTGGCCACGCGCCTGGCCGCGGCGTCCGGCCTCGCCCAGGTCTTCTTCTGCAACAGCGGCGCCGAGGCCAACGAGGGCGCGATCAAGCTGGCGCGGAAGTGGGGCGCGCGGTATCGCGAGGGCGCGCACGAGATCATCACCATGGACCATGGCTTCCACGGCCGCACCCTGGCGACGATGGCCGCCTCCGGCAAGGCGGCGTGGAAGAGCCTGTTCGAGCCCAAGGTCTCGGGCTTCACCAAGGTCACGCTCGGCGACCTGGAGGCGGTGAAGCGCGCGATCACGCCGCGGACGGTGGCGGTCATGCTCGAGCCCATCCAGGGCGAGGCCGGCGTCTACCCGGCGGGGGACGAGTTCCTGCGGGGGCTGCGCGCGGTCAGCGCCGAGGCCGGGCTCCTGCTGATCCTCGACGAGATCCAGACCGGCATCGGCCGCACCGGACGCTTCCTCGCTTACGAGCACGCGGGAATCGAGCCCGACATCCTGACGCTCGGCAAGGGCCTGGGCGGTGGCGTGCCCCTGGCCGCGCTCGTGGCCGCCGAGGCGGTGTGCTGCTTCGAGCCCGGTGACCAGGGCGGCACCTTCAACGGCTCCCCGCTCATGACCGCGATCGGCAACGTGGTGGTCGAGGCCGTGAACCAGCCGGCGTTCCTGGCCGACGTCACCGCCAAGGGCGAGTACCTCGCGCAGCGGCTGCGCGAGCTGTCGGCGTCGCTCGGTCACGGCGAGGTGCGTGGGCGCGGTCTCCTGCTCGCGCTCGAGCTCCGCGGCACGGACGCGGGCAAGGTCTCACGGAGTGCGATGGACCGCGGGCTGCTGATCAACGCCCCGCGGCCCGATTCGCTCCGCTTCATGCCGGCGCTCAACGTGACCCGGGAGGAGATCGACCGGATGCTCGTGCTGCTGGAAGGGGTGCTGCGAGAGAGCTAGCGCGGCGGCGGGACCGGAGGGGGCAGCGGGGCGGGGGTGGGGGCCGGGTAACCCGTTCCCTCCGGCGATTGTGGCGCTGATACGCACCCGGATTGGGAATTCCTGACCGCATG
>Ga0099791_10000943_pt1 | contig 11166 bp, 11 predicted proteins | sample Rivendell_Oct201_7_FD_77318 | JGI IMG/M metagenome (GOLD analysis project Ga0099791, IMG submission 77318) | Vadose zone soil and rhizosphere microbial communities from the Eel River Critical Zone Observatory, Northern California to study diel... | ecosystem: Environmental > Terrestrial > Soil... | reverse complement strand
GTTTGTTGTAAACGATCCAATACCCAAATCTGTCTTTGAGGGCCGCGCCCCGTCGCAATTAGCAGACAAGTACGGCGTCCAGGAATTGCCGGAAATACGGATTCCACTCCAGAAACGCACAAACTAGGGCTCCGCTGTTCCATCTGATGTCCGGCACTGGCGCATATGGGCGCTCCTGCCACAATCATCGCACGAATAGGTTGTCAGCCTCAAGACGGCCAGCCCCCGCGAAGCGGCGTGCGAGTTTGCGACGGCAACTTCAGTATGCTCGTAAAATTGCCCGCCTCTGTTCACGCAGGGGCGGGCACAAATGGAGGATCGACATGGAAAACTCACTCAAGCTCGCTACTACTGCCCGCAAGCTTAAAGTCACCGCTATCATCGATGCAATGCCCTTCGGGGCTCTCCGCACCATCCCCGACAACGCTCCCCCGCGCACCGATCTCACCATCGCGATCGATGGCCGAACCGTCACCGCTGACCTTGCCACACGCTCCGTTCGCAAGGCGGTGAAAACTCTCACCGATAACGGAAGCGACAATGTCGTCCTCATTCTCCAAGGCGTTCTCACTCCAAGCAACCGCATCGAGGAAGCCGGCATCGTCGCACAAGTCAAAGTTCAAGCCCCAGCAGGGGCGGACTGAACGACTTCGGCATGGCGGCGCAGCGGCGCGCACTTCAGGGATGGCCTTTCGGTTCCGGAGGGGGCTGCAAGTTCGGGGCGATCGTGGTTGACCGCCACGTTTTCGCGTCGGGGTTTACCTGGGGGTTTACCTTTGCGGTTTTTTGCCCCTTACGATTTCGGGCTAAGTCTTAGGCGTAGCGATGATATTTAAAATATAAAGCCGCCGTCGTCCCAACAAGTGCGCCGTGAAGGCGAGCGCACCGAAGACCTCAACAAAAGCGGCGTGGCGGATATTGAGCCCGCCCGCATAAGCCCCGAATGCCGGCATCACCAGGCGCGCTCCGTCACTGACAAAGCACCGCCGCGTCAGGGCGCGGCCGCGCCCGATGACGCGCGCCACCGGATGCAAATGACCGGCGATTTCGCCCGGGCTCGCCTGCGGCGTCGGCTCGTGGCGAAACCACAAAGGCCAGAGACTGAGCGAGGTGGCAAAAACGCCGCCAAGGTGATCGGCCGGCTCGGGGTCATGGTTGCCAGCGATCCACACCCAGTCGCGGCCGCGTTGAAGCTCCTTGAGTTTGGCACGATCAGCGGCGGCAAGGCGCGCCGGCCCGTCTTGATCGTGAAAACTGTCTCCCAACGCCACGACGGTTCGCACCATGTAGCGCGACAGCGCCCCGGCAAGCCGCTCGAGCGTCGATGCCGTGTCGTAGGGCGGCAGCAAAACGCCGCGCCTCGCGAAGGATGATCCTTTCTCGAGATGCAGGTCGGAGATGACGAGGAGCTGTTCTTCCGGCCAGTAGAGTGCGCCGGCGCAGTCGGCCGCGAGCGTCACACCGGCGACCGGAATCTCTGCCGCATCAGCCATTCCAACCTGACCGTCCGCTGGCGCATTTATCGCCAAATCCGTCACCGCATGGCCTCGTTCACCAATGCCGCCTCGGCCTCGGCCAAAAGCTGTTCGGACGCCTCGCCATAGACGGATTCGCGGCCGATCTCCAGCATCACCGGCACGGCAAGCGGGGAAACGCGATCGAGCGCCTGGTGGACGATATGCCCCTTGATGCGGCCCAGCATGGCGCCGAGCCGGCGAATGTCGAGGAGCCCGACCGCCGCTTCCTGGCGGGCCGCGCGCAACAGGATGTGATCGGCCTGATGACGGCGCAACACGTCGTAGACGAGATCCGTTGAGATCGTCATCTGGCGCATGTTCTTTTCCTCGCGCGGAGCACGGCGCTCGATCAGTCCCGCAATGATGGCGCATTGCCGGAATGTCCGCTTCATCAGCGCCGATTCGGCGAGCCAGGCTTCGAGGTCATCGCCCAGCATGTCCTGGTCGAACAGCCGTGCGAGCGACAATTCGCCATGGCGGATGGCGAAGGCCGGATCGCCTAACCCCCACACCGCAAGCGCATATTCGTTGGCGACGAAACCGAGCGGACGCAGACGCGCACGTTCGAGCCGGCGAGTCAGCAGCATGCCGAGCGTCTGGTGGGCGAGCCGGCCTTCGAACGGGTAGCAGACCAGATAGTTCTTGTCGGCGCGTGGAAAGGTTTCGACCAGAAGTTCGCCGGGCAGCGGCACGCGGGAGCGCCGCCGCTGGATGCCGAGCCATTCGCGCACTTGCCCGGGCAGCGCGGCCCAAGCGCGCGGCGCGGAAATCAGCGCCCGCACCCGCGCCGCCAGATAGGTCGATAGCGGGAACTTGCCGCCCGCATAGGCCGGGACCTTGGGGTCGTCGGAGTGGGCGCGCGACACATAGGCTTCGTCCTGTATGAGCGCCTCGAACCGCAGGATTTCGCCCGAGAACACGAAGGTGTCGCCGGGCGCGAGCCCTTCGACGAAATACTCCTCCAGCTCGCCCAGAATCCGGCCCCCGCGCGCCATCGCACCCGTCGGCCCGCGACCCGCCACGGGCGCCTCTCGGCCCGAACGCACGAGCCGCACCTTGATCATGGTTTCCTCGACGATGGTGCCGACATTGAGCCGATATTGCTGGGCGATGCGGGGATGGCTGATGCGGTAGCGCCCATCCTTGCCGGGCCGGATCTTGGCAAATCGCTCGTAGACTTTGAGAGTGAACGGCGCCACGGACCACCAAGAAACCCGCACGTGACAAGGGTTTATTGCGTCACGGTGCTTCCCGAAACAGTGCTTGGGAAACACCTGGGAAGCAGCGACGGTCCGCCGCACTTTGATGCCTCACGTTGCTGTGAATTGCGCGGTGTTGACGCCGAACGAACGTTCGTCTAGCGATCGCCCTGCTGCCGCTGAGGGCAAGCATTCAGTAAAACGCCTTACGTTGGCGTTCGCAGTGTATGAATTTCAGTCGGCCTCTTCTTGGGAGACGCGATGGCGCAACCCGAGTGGAGTTTTATTTGTGACTCAGATCTCAGCCGCCCAGTTGGGCGATGAACGTAAACCCGCCACCGACCCACCGGTCCCGCTACAGCACGACCAGCAAACCTACACACTCGACGAATGGCGCAAGCTGCGTCGCATCTCCGCGTCGACCGAACGTCGGATGCGGGAAAAGGGACTTGGCCCGAATCTGGTGCGCCTATCCGCGACCCGGTGGGGCGTGACGGTCAAGGCCGACCGTGAATGGCTTGCCAAGGGCGGCGCCGCCTCCATAGAGGGGGCGTGATCCATGGCCAAGAAGGCAGTGAAGCCCGCCGGTGCTGAGGACACCGGAGGGGCTCCGGAGAAGAGTGCGAGCGCGACGCCAGCACAGGCTCCGGATAACACCAGCAGAAGCGAATCGCCAGCAGACTACCCGCTGCACCCCATCACCGAAGATTACGACGATCTCACCGAGGAGGAATCGGCCGCGCTGCGCGAGAGCCTGCGCACGGTCGGACAGCTCGTCGAGGTCATCATATGGAACGGGCAGATCGTCGACGGCCGCCACCGCGCGAAGCAGTGCAAGGAGCTTGGCCTCAACATCAAATACTTTGACATCAGCAGCCAGGCCAAAACTGAAGACGATATGCGCGCTGTCGTCCGGGCGCTCAACGAGCATCGCCGGTCGAGGACCAAACCCCTCACCGTCGCCGAGAAGCGATCCCGCATCGTGGTGGCGTTGAAGTTGTACCCGAATAAGTCGAACCGTCAGATCTCCGAGATCGCTGGTGCCCACCACGAAACCGTAGGCTCCGTCCGGGCCGAGCTGGAGGGACGTGGCGAAATCGCCACGTCGGACACTCGGACTGACAGCAAGGGCCGCGAGCAGTCGGCGAGCAAGCCCAAGCCCGAACCGCCGCCACTGCCCGACGTCGAGACCATGAGCCTCAAGGAGGTTCAGGTCGAGCTGCAAAGCCCAGCACCGACGCCGGAGCGGAAGCAACAGCTCTGGCACCGCCTCGACGCGCTCGGCAAGCCGTCGATCCCTGCGCCGGAGCCCAAAGTGGACACCGAATACAAGCGCGAGGAGCGAGCCAGGGCCACACCTCCATCATCACCGCCGTCGACCGTCACCGTGTCCGCGGACGATATCCTAGAGATCGCGTTCCGCGTCCGCCGTGAGATCACGCGCAACGATGTGGTCACGTTGTGCAATTGGGCGATCGCGGTCGCCCAAGAGATAGTGAAGACTGGGGGTGGCCGATGACCGGGGTGCAGCTCGACGCGGCGACCCGGAATTGGTTGGCCCAACGTCACGCGTCGACCGACCTTGTCCCCGTCCGGCGGGAAGCGATTGAGGTCGTCACTATCGCGAATCCGCGTCGTGAATCCTCGTCAAATCTCTCGCGGCTGTGGGGAGCTGCTGGCCGCGGCGCCGTGGGCCTGTTCATAGCGGGCTGCGGCGTCGCGATCGCCGTGACCAGCATGCGGGCCAACGCGTGGTTCGGCCGCAGCCTCACCGCCGATCAGAATGCGGGTGAGATATTCTCGCATTTATCCGTCCTGGCGGAGATCGTCGCGTGCGCGATCCCCACCGCGAATCGTTTCTACTGGCAGGACGGCGACTGGAAGACGGCGGTCCGGGGAGTCATCCTCATGGCGGTGGCGCTGACGGTCGTGTTCTTCGCCGCCAGCGGGTTCGTCCTGGTCAACATCGGGAACGGCGTCGACCTCCGGGGCGACCGGGTGACGCCGGCCATAGAGCTGGCGAAACGTGCGGCCGACACGCTGACGAAATCCCGCGAGGACGAGTGCCGCAAACGCGGGGACCGCTGCCGGGACATCGAGGCGCAGGAGCGAAAAGCGCTGACCGACCTCGCCAACGCCCGCGCGGAGGTGCGGGCGACCGCCGACCCGCAGGCCCGAGCCCTTCATGTGGATTCGAACACGATCCGCACCGTCCAGGCCGCCGCCATGGTCGGGATGTGCTTGGCCGCAGGCTACGTCATCGCGTTCGGAATGGGATTGCTGTTTTCGGGAAAGGGTGAGTGACCATGAGCAAATCCAAGATCAAGTCCGCCGATCTCGGCGACCTGCCGCCCGGCATGCACGGCATGGGCGATGGCCTGCAATTCCGTGTCGTCGCCGGCAAGACCGGGATCAATAGATCATGGGTCCTGCGCTTCACCCTAAACGGCAAAGCCGACAACATGGGCCTCGGCCGATATCCGGACGTGACCGAATCAGTCGCGCGCCAGCGGGCGGACGAATATCGGCGATTGGCGAAGCAAGGCATCGATCCGAAGGCGCACCGCGACGCCCAGGCCGTAACCGTCAAGGCAAAAGAGGTGGCGGCAAAAGCGCAGGTCCTCAAGTCGATCACCTTTGAGGAGATGGCGGAAGAATGGATCACCGCGCGCCGCGACGAATGGAAGAGTGTCGGCCGCGACAGCAACGAGAAAATTTGCAGATCTAAGCTCTCAACTTATGTCTATCCGCTGCTTGGCGCGCTCCCCGTGCGGGAGATCGATACCGATCTGATGCTTCGCGTCCTCAATCCGATCTGGAAGACCATGAAAAAGGCCGATACCGTTCGCGGCCTTATAGAGCGCGTCTTGGAGATGGCGGGAGCGCACAAATACCGCGAAGGCGAGAATCCTGCCAGTTGGAAGATCCTTCGGCACCTATTGCCGTCCCCGTCCTTGATTCACAAGACCAAGAACTTTGTGGCGCTCCCCTACGATCAGATCCCGGCATTCATGGCGAAGCTGCGTTCGGTTGACAGCACGGCAGCGCGGGCGCTGGAGCTTGCGATCCTTTGTGGCGGGCGAACGGATGAAATCCGCTGTGCGACATGGGGAGAGTTCGACCTTGGAGCGAGGATGTGGGTCATCCCTGCGGAGCGCACGAAGACAGGCAAGAAAAGCGGCCAAGATCACCACGTCCCGCTGCCTGACCGGGCGATAGACATTCTTAATAAGATGCCCAGGGTCAGCGATTACGTGTTTCCTGGTCGCTACGCGAACCGCAATCTCAACGCCGCCATTCCCCTCGGGGAAGGAGCGATGTTGGATCAACTGCGCGCCATTTGTGACTACCGCGACCGGGATGGTGACCCGGTGACGGTGCACGGGTTCAGGAGCACATTCAACGACTGGGCAGGGGATCAAACCGAATTCGACCGCGACACGATCCAGATGCAGCTCGCCCACAAGGTCGTGAAGGGGTCCGAGGCCGCTTACCGGCGGATGAGGGCCTTGGAGAAACGGCGTCGCCTGGTCGATGCGTGGTCGGACTATTGCATGGGCCGGTCGAACGTCGTCCCGTTCCAGAAAGGCGCCGTTTAGCTAGAAACTCGGCCCGGATTCCTCAATGTACCTTTCGGGTGTACGTTTTCGAAGCCGGGCCAAAATGTGGGACTATTCTCGCCGTCGCAATGACATGTTGAGGTTTGGAAAAGCAGTGGCGTTGGTCATGGCGGCCATCTCTCGCTATTACACAAACACCGATTACATCGCGACTTCCTGCAAAATGCCAAACACGACACCTGTTCCAATATACAATTTCCAGTGCACGTTTTGGGCTCTGTCGATCGCTCGATATCCGTTGCGGCACAGCGAAAACTAGACCGGATGTATATTGGCGACCGTCAATGTACATGAAAACACCGTCCAATATACATTTCGAACGTGAAAGTGGTTACGTATCCGAGGGGTTTGGTGGGGTTGAACCGGCCGGGAAAAATAGTTACGTATCCGGCGCGGGCATGTGATATATTCACGATGCCAAACAACGACCAGATACTACGCCAAAACCCCCAGAAAGTCGAGGTTTCCCGATGGCATTGACCAACGCAGAGAAGCAAGCCCAATGGCGCGCGAGACGCAACGCCAAAGCGAAGCTAGCCGACAAGTTGCTGGCCCCATCGTTCGATGGGAATCGATACGATCAGGGATCGGCAATCATGAAGCTGATCGAGGCCAGCACAATCTCCCAAGAGGATGCCGAGGCCGCCGTCATGAAATTGCTCACCATGCCGGGCCGGGCATGGGCTCCGGGCTTCGCCAGTTGGGTGGCAAAGTGGAAACCCGGAAAAACGAAGGTCAGGCGCCGGAAACCGTTGGGCGGTCTGATGGAGCTGCAAACCTTCGACCCCAAGCTGCTCAACTACGACCTCAACGACCTCAAGCTTGCCGACTACGATCTGAAGTTGACCGGGTTCGAAAACGTCAATCTTGAGCCGATGGCCATCAACTTCGAATCGCTCGATCCGACGGCACGCGCCCGCGAACAGGAAATCGCCAAGCTCAAAGCCAAGCTCAAGAAGGAACGCGCCCGCAATCGTGCCGCGCGCCAGATGGCCGCAAATCCTCCACCTGCAAGCCCGCCATGACCGCAACCACGATCCAGCTCGAGCGCCTCGCAACCCTGAAAGACCGCAGGCGCATCGCCGCCGAAGCTCTCGACAAAGTGACGGACCAGATCGACCGCACCGGCATAACCGCAATGCTGCGCAGATGGCGCACCGACCTTGCCAGCCAGATCAACGCCCTCGACCTGCAGATCAAGAAGGCCAAGAGACGTGAAGCGTCGTAACCGTCCCGCGTCAGTCCCAGTTTCACCAACGGTGGCGGCGCCCTACCGATACCTGCTTTAACAAGCAGGGGGACTGCCCGACGTTGTGGCGGCAAGTTCAGCGAAGGCGTGCTCGATCAGCCTTGCAAGCAGTTCTCTCGCCTCGTCCAAGGGCATCGGAGTTGGCGGAGGCTTAAACTTCCCACGCCGATGGCGATAAAAACAATTTGCAGTTTGCTTCATCAAAGTGAGGTCTCCGGAGCCGATCCAATTCTTAAGTCTTAGGCCCGACTCGCCGCTGCCTGCGAAGGCTTGAAGGCACTCGATCGCCTTGTATATGTCGAACCATTCACCACGTCCGGCGTATCTCAGAGCATCGGCCAAATGGTCCGATCTTTCGCTTAATTCCACCCAAGCCTGTGCGTTGCTGCGAGTCGGAGGCGGAGCCGGCACTGCGGGGTCTACGTTGATCCTCACCCTCAAGTCTGTAATGGCCGCAGGGGGAAAAACGTGCGACGATTGACGCCAACCCTCCGGCAGCAATTCATAGACACCACAGTACCTCACCGGGTGCGAACCTTTTTCGGCTCTCATTGCTCCGTTCAGAACGTCAAATAAAGCAATCGCTTTATCGAGGACTGCTGGCGCCGAGTCACATGACTGAAATTCGGAGGCGCGCAAGATAAAATCATCCCCTTGTTGCACAACCGCCGGGTCAAAAGGCTCTCTCAGGGTATCTCGCCAATCCTGAAGATCGAAATCGTGCCCACAGAGTTTTATCCCCCAAACTGTCCTTGCCTCAGTCATCCATTTCTCCCCTTTTTGCCTACTCCTGCTGATGCGCGAATCCATGGGATGACCCGCCATCCTCAACCGCCACCGAACACGAGCGGGTCAGAAAGGCATGGCTGCCGACCGACATGGGGGTATCAGCAGAGCGATCCCCATCCCGCAGCCTACTCGTCGGAATCGTCATAGCCCCAGCATCGTTTAGAGAGATAAGCATATGCGATATTGACATCGCTCTTGAATTTCCGAACGCCCTGGGGTGTGTAGAGCGGGATACCGTCGTACAAGACCCTCTCGAAACCCAAGTGCGAGGAACGGGCCTTGACGCCCATGTGTCGACGCCGGTTTTGCGGAAAGAAACTGTGTGCAAGATCGTTCCTCACGTCGTTGATGCGCATGATGGCACTTCGGACGTCTTTTGGAACGGCCTTGATTGCATTCACGATATTCAGTTTTTTCGGTAAATAGGTTTCATCCATGATGTAGTGCACGAAAATTCGGAAGTGCTTCGTTTTCCAAAGGCGCCGATAGGAGTCGTCAATATCTCGTCGACGAAAATAGTAGTTGCAGATGACGGAGGTAAGAAATTCATCGATGCGAGTATACTGGCCAACAACCTCACCTCTAATCAGCTTATCCTTTATGATGTTGAGGTCCATAATACGCTTGTCAGGGTCGTGTTCTTCAATCTTCCAAACGTCCATGCCCACGAGTCCGAAGATTTCTTCAACCTCATTGAGCAAGCGCCGTTGACTTGAAGTCAAAGCCATTTGTTCCCCTCCCCCCGGCGAAGATGTGCCTCTGGGACCTATCTTGGATCGCGCTGCCTCTGGGACCTATCTTGGATCGCGCTGTTTTTCCATAGCTGCAAAGCCGACCGGACAGCTGAAGACGCGGCCACGCTCTGACTGGCCCTCAGCGATGTGCACCAATGGCGCCAATTACTTAGCGCTATTTGATTGGTGGTGGGAATTGTATGGGAAGCGTGGTATGGGGGAATTGCCATGTCGGAAACCACATTGGAAAATACGAAGCCTGTTCGTGATCCACGAAACCTGTTTGGGAGTGGACGGCCTAGGCGTCCCAGCACTTGGACGGGCCAGACGGCGCGTCAACGCCATACTGCCGAGCTGATCGAGAAGTTCACGTTAACGCATGGTCGTTCGCCTGACGTTGTCGAGAAGGCAACGATCGCAAACGTTAGCGCGATGATGGCGAAGTCGAACGCGCGTCATGGCGTTTCGGCCGAGCAGCTGGTGAGGCTATCCAATTCGATCGATCGCCTCGTCGCTCGTCTTGGGTTGGCGCCGAAGCCTGCCGCCACCAAACCTGCTCACATCCCGATGCGCGATCGGACGTACGGGGCTGGTCGGGAGGCATTCGAGGAACACCTCCGCCAGCGCGCTGGGGGCGCCGCTGGTAAGACTCCGGGGGATCCGGCATGAGCGCACCCGGCATCTCGATCATCGATGCTGTGGCTGACCCGGCGCTGTTTGCGCCATGGTTCAAACATCCCGAGACGTGGCGCGCTTGGTTCGGGTTCTTACGGGTGCTGTTCGGGCTCGACATGGACGAGTCTGACTTGGCGCTGTTCCGTGAATGCACCAATCGCGATGCGCCGGCGGCTGGCGGCTACAAAGAGGCCTGGCTGGTGGTCGGTCGCAGGGGCGGCAAAAGCATCACCCTGGCGCTGATCGCGGCGTTCCTGTCCACGTTCATCGATTGGTCGCCGTATCTGGCGCCTGGTGAGCATGGCACGATCGTGATCATCGCGACCGACCGGAAGCAGGCGCGGGTGATCTTCCGCTATCTGAAGGCGATGCTGCTGCGGGTGCCGCTGCTGGCGCCGCTGGTGGAGCGGTCGACCGAGGACACGATCATCCTCGACAACAACGTCACGATCGAGATTCAGACTGCCAGTTTCCGGAGCGTCCGGGGGTACACGTTGCTGGCTGTCCTGGCGGACGAGGTGGCTTTTTGGAGTGTGGAGGGCAGCACCAACCCGGACACTGAGATCCTCGCCGCGTTGAGGCCGGCGATGAGCACGGTACCGAACGCGATGCTGCTGTGCGCATCGTCGCCGTATGCCAGGCGCGGCGCGCTGTGGGAGGCATTCCGCCGGCATTTTGGGAAGCCGTCGCCGATCCTTGTGTGGCAGGCGCCGACCCGGACGATGAACAGCACCGTCTCGCAGTCGATCGTTGATGAGGCGATGGAGTTGGACGAGGCCAGCGCGTTGGCGGAATACGGGGCGCGGTTCCGCACCGACGTGGAGAGCTATGTGTCGCGGGAGGTGGTCGATCGCTGCGTTGTGGCCGGCCGGACGGAGCTGGAGCCGATCGCGGGGTGCCGGTATGTCGGGTTCTGCGATCCGAGCGGTGGCAGCAGCGACTCGATGACGGCGGCCGTTGCCTACAGCGTTGGTGGCCGGGTGGTCTTGTGCGCGCTGCGGGAATCGAAGCCGCCGTTTGATCCCGACAGTGTGGCCAAGGATTTCTCTGAATTGTTCCTGAGCTATGGGATCACGAAGATCAGGGGCGACCATTATGGTGGCATCTGGCCGGCGTCGCGGTTCGCGGCTCACGGGGTGGAGTACATGCTGGCTGGCAAGCCGAAGTCGGACATCTACCGTGATCTTTTGCCGCTGCTGAATAGCAACCGTGTCGAGTTGTTGGACCATGTGCGGCTGGTCAACCAGCTGTGTGGTTTGGAGCGGCGGACGGCGCGTGGGGGGAAGGATTCGATCGACCATGCTCCGAACGGCAGGGACGATGTTGTGAACGCGGCGGCTGGTGCGGTGGTTACGGCGCTGCGCACCCTTGGGACCGTGATGG
>Ga0099791_10000941_pt1 | contig 11169 bp, 8 predicted proteins | sample Rivendell_Oct201_7_FD_77318 | JGI IMG/M metagenome (GOLD analysis project Ga0099791, IMG submission 77318) | Vadose zone soil and rhizosphere microbial communities from the Eel River Critical Zone Observatory, Northern California to study diel... | ecosystem: Environmental > Terrestrial > Soil >... | reverse complement strand
GGCGAGAGGGCAGAGGCGAAGAAAGACCGGTGCCGCCCATCATCACCCTGACCACCGACTTCGGGCTGCGCGACCCCTTCGTCGGGATCATGAAGGGTGTCATCCTCTCGATCTGCCCGACCGCACGGTTGGTGGATCTCACCCACGACGTGGAGCCGCAGGACCTCCTGGGAGCCGGTCTCGCCCTGGAGGCGGCGCTGCCGTTCTTTCCGGACGGCACCGTCCATCTGGCGGTGGTCGACCCCGGGGTCGGCAGCGGCCGACGCCCGCTCGCGGTCCGCGCGGGCGGACACTACCTCGTCGGCCCCGACAACGGGGTGCTCACCCCCGCGCTCCGGGGCGCCCAATGGACGGCGGTGGCACTCACCGCCCCGGAGTACCGGCTGCCCGAGGTGAGCCGCACCTTCCACGGCCGTGACGTTTTCGCACCGGCCGCCGCCCACCTGGCGGCGGGGGTTCCGCTCGAGCGCCTCGGACCAGCAGTGGGGGAGCCGGTTCTGCGGCCCATCCCGGGCAGCCGTCTCGAGGGCGACGTGCTGGTCGGAGAAGTGCTGGCGGTCGACCGCTTCGGCAATCTGCTCACCTCGATCGAGGCGGCCCGGCTCGTGGCGCTCGCCGGCGATGGCCTCGTCGCGGTGGAGGTGTCGGGCCAGCCGGTCGGGGGCCTCGTCGACGCCTACGCCGACGGCGGCGACGGGCGGCCCGCGGCGATCGTGGGCTCGACGGGACGCCTCGAGATCTTCGTGCGGTGCGGCAGCGCCGGCCGGGTGCTGGGCGCGGGTCGGGGCGCGCCGGTGCGGATCCGGAAGCGTGGGTGAGCGGGGACGCTAGCTGGCGGGGCTGGGCTTGGTCGCCTTGGCCGTCGAGGAAGCGGAGCCGGTGCCGGTGTCCGTGCTAGACTTGCTCTCCGATGACGCCGCCGGCTTCGACTCGGCGCTTCCGCCATCCTTCGACGCCACCTTCGAGGTCGACTCCTTCGACTCTTTCGCCGTCGATTCCTTCGCCGTCGATTCCTTTGCCGCCGACTCCTTCGATTCGGACCCGGAGTCGGAGGACGTGCCCTTCTTCCGCGCCTCGGACGGATAGTCGGTGACGTACCAGCCGCCGCCCTTCAGGATGAACGGGGTCGCCGAGAGGAGCCGGTGGATCGGGCCGCCGCAGCGATCGCAGGTCTCGAGCGCGGGCTCGGTGATGCGCTGGCGCACTTCGAAGACGCGGGGACACTTCAGGCATTCATACTCGTAGGTGGGCATGAATCAAAGGAATACATGGCGAGGATGAGGGTGTCAAGGCGCGCGGGATTGCTCGGGCTGCTCACCGTCGCCACGCTCTTGCCCGCGTGCGCGACCTCGACCGCCGACGAGGAGATGCGTCGCCTGGAAGCGCGCTCCGCGTACGAGGCAGGCGTGAAGAGCATCTCGGACGGGCGCGTCTCGCTCGGACTCGCCTCCTTGCGTCAGGCCGCGGAGGTCGAGCCGCAGAACGCGCTCTACCACAATGCGGTCGGCGCGGTGCTGCTCAACGTGGGTCGGTACCCGGACGCCCAGGTCGAGTTCCAGAAGGCGGTGGAGCTGGACGCGACCTACGCCGATGCCTACCACAACCTCGGCTCGGCGTACGCCGAGCAGGGCAAGTGGGAGGAGGCGATCACCGCCTACAAGAAGGCCCTCGCCCAGACCATCTACACGACTCCCGAGACCACGTACAACAACCTGGGCTACGCTTACTGGGCGCTCGATCGTCGCCGGGAAGCGGAAGAGGCGTTCCGCGCCGCGCTCCAGCTCGAGCCGAAGCTCGTGCCCTCGCACTTCTGGCTCGGGGTCCTGCTCCAGCGTGAGGGGAAGAAAGACGAAGCCAAGGCCCACTTCCAGGCTGCGAGAGACCTGGAGCCTGCTTCCCTGCTCGGAAAGCGAGCGGCCGAGGTTCTCCGGGCCATCGGAGATGGTGGTTAAGTAGCTGATTTAACTTGCTGTAGATCCAAAAATGGCCTCCGGCTTTTTCCTTGACCCCCGAATATGATTCGCGGTAAAAAGGTCACGCGTTTTCCCATTCTTCTCTTCCGAGGGGGTGACAGGGAAAAACACTCGTCTCTCCAGCCGTACCGTCGTTGCGCACAAAGCGGGAAGTCAGATAGCGCAAGATGAAGCAAATTGCACGTCATCGACCTGATTGAGGAGAGTCTAATGAAAAGGACGAGTCTCGCCGTCCTGATGATCGCCTTGGCCATCGTGGCCCTGGCGGCGCCCCTGGCTTTCGCCCAGGCGCCCGCCCCGAAGGTGACCATCAACGGCCTCATCGACAACGTCACCTCGTACTCGCAGAACATCAGCAACTTCAATGGCGGTATCTTCAACCGCGGCGACAGCATGTGGTACATGCGCACGCGCGGTCGCTTCGACTTCATCGGTGAAGTCGGCAAGGCCAAGGGCGTGCTCGGTATCGAGCTCGACCACGTGTACGGCCAGGCCGGGTCGAACGACTCGACCATTAACAATTCGGGACCGGTCACTGGCGTGACCACAGTCAACACGGGCTTCGGCACCGACGGCAGCTTCGATCTGAACACCGACTCCCGCGGCATCATCGAGATCAAGTGGCTGTATGTCGAGTTCCCGGTACCGCTCATCCCGGTGCCCACCATCGCTCGTCTCGGAGCCCAGCCGTTCGGCTCCTTGGCCAACTACAAGCTGGCCGTCTACGCCACCGGTGACTTCCCCGGCATCAGCGTCACCAGCCAGATCACCCCCAACGTGAAGCTCGTCGGCACCTACGTCCAGGTCGAGGAGAACCTCGTCGGGACCGGGTCGAAGACGAACCTGGCTGGTCCGTTCGGCATTTCCAACACGCAGAACCGCGGCGACGACTACGCGTTCATCTTCGCCCCCGAGATCACGCCGTTCAAGGGCCTGGACATCAAGCCGATGTTCTCGCAGTTCTACGCTCAGGGCACCACGAGTCCCAACGCCCGTCAGGGCCGCGGCGGTCTCAATACGAGCACCGCGTACACCAACCCGGACGGCAGCTCGCATGGCAGCATGAACGAGTACCGCTACACGGTAGGCGCCGATGCCCGGCTGCGGATGGGCCCGTTCTCGCTCGATCCGACCTTCCTGTACCAGTTCGGTCACCGGGACTCGTTCGCTCCGGCCACCTTCGCTCCGAGCGGTACCATCACCGGTCGGAAGTACAATCCGGATATCCAAGCCTGGCTCGCCGACGTGCGCGCCGGCTACCAGCTCGGTCCGCTGCTCATCGAAGGGCTGTTCATGTACACCACGGGCAACAGCAAGCGCAACAACGCGCTGGGTCATGGCACCACGGACGGTACCATCCGCTACTTCCAGCCGCTCGACACGGACACGGGCTACCTGGCCGACTGGGGCAGCTCGCTCACGTCTCTGGGTATCGACTACCTCAATGCCTGGAACGAGGCGCAAGGCCGGATCGCATACCCGGGCGTGGCCGTCGGCTGGGACAAGTACGGGCGTGCGCAGGTGGGCCTCAAGGCTACCTATGCCCTCACTCCCTCCCTTAGCTTCATGGGCGGTGCGAACTTGCATTGGGCGGCCGAGAAAGTGGATCGCGACGGCTCCGTCATCGCCGGCGGTGCGGGAACCGGCATCACGCCGGCGTTTGCAGGCCCGACGCCGCGCGGCAATCATGGTGGTTGGGGTGTTGGCAGCGACCGTTTCATCGGCACCGAGTTCCAGGCCCAGATCAGCTGGCGGTTCGCCGACGGCCTGGTGTGGGACAACCAGTTCGGCTACATGATGATGGGGCCGGCACTGGATGGGGTCACCGATCCTGCTGCGGGTGGGCGGAACACCAAGGACCCGTTCATGCTCACTTCTCGCGTCCGCTTCACGTTCTAGCTGGCGCGAGTGTAGTTGGCCTCGGGCCCGGGGGTCTTCCCCCGGGCCCGTTGTCTTTCCCCAGGTCTTTCAATGGTTTCTTGCCGCGATACGGGAGCCGACGTATAGTCACCCCCATGTACTGGGTCGTGTGCTTCGCGTGTGCTTCGAAGGTAGCGCGCCGCGAGACCAGAGCACGGGTCCCCGGTCTTCGCTGAGGGAATGAGGCCTGCCATGATGCTTCGACGTCTGTGCGAGATCCTGCCCGCCCTCTTGATGGCGCTCACGGTCGCCGGTAGCGCGCTGGCCCAGTCGGCGCAGCAGCCCGCCCAGCCGCCGTCCGGGCCCGTGACCTCCGCGCCGATGATCGCGCTGGTCGATCAGCTTCTCGATCTCTTCCCGAAGTTCGAGGGTGAAGTACTCGAGGTCCAGGACGGGACCCTGACCCTCGGCGCCGGGGTGAAGGCGGGGGCTCGGCCCGGCCTAGACGTCGAGCTGTTCCGGGAAGGCCGCGAGATCAAGCACCCACGCACCGGCGAGGTGCTGGGCCGTGCCGAGGACGCTCTCGGGACGGCCCGGATCACGCAGGCGCAAGAAGGCCTCTCGGTGGCCCAGGCGCCGGCCAGCGCCCAGATCAAGCCCGGCGACCGGTTCCGGGTGTCGTCGGCCAAGGTCAGCATCGTGCTCCTGCCGCTCCTGGGCAGCCTGCGCGAGACACTGGTCGAGACCGCGACGCAGGAGCTGGTGGAGCGGCTCTCCGCGACCGGGCGGTTCCGCGTCACCATGGGCGACACCATCAACGTCTTCCTCGCCCAGCAGCGACTGACCGCGGCGGACTTCCTCGCGGGCAAGGGTGTCCGGGAGGCCTCCGAGCGCTTCAAGGCCGACAACATCCTGGCCGTCCACTTCACGCGGGCCCAAGGCAAGCCGTTCATGGACGTACGGTTCTTCGCGGGGCCCCGCCCGGACCCGTCGATCACGACGTCGTTCTTCGTGCCGCCCTCGACCTTGCGGGCCGCCAACCCCGGCCCGCGCTTCTCGCAGGGCGGGCCCGCGAATCCGCCGCAGGCGAAGCCGCGGACGCTCCTGCAGCGCCTGCTGGGCGGAGACCTGGAGGCGGGTAGCTACTCCACCGGCGACAACTCGCTGCCCCTGCGCGAGGTGGCGAAGTTCAAGTTCCCGGTGCTGGCCATGGACATCGCGGTGGCGCCCAGTGACAAGCTCCCCCACATGGTGGTGAGCGACGGCGACCAGATCTACATGTACCGGATCGTGAACCAGAAGGTCGAGCCGGAGTGGACCAAGTCGGTGCGCAGCCTGGGGAAGGTCTTCTCGCTGCAGCTCGCGGACCTGAATGGGGACGGCCACCTCGAGGTGATCGGCAACCGCTACGCGCCGAGGGTCGGGCTGAATTCCTTCATCATCGAGACGAAGGACGGCAAGCCGTCCATGGCGATCGAGTACGTCTCGGACTTCCTGTTCGCGGTCGACCTCAAGGGCGAGGGCGTGAAGCAAACCCTGTGGATGCAGCGTTATAGCCCGGAGAACTTCTTCACCATCGGCCAGGCCGACCTGGTGACCCTGAAGAACGGGAAGCTCAGCACCGAGAAGACCCTGCGGGTGCCGGCGTCGTTCCGGCCCATGGGAGCGGCGTTCTCGAACGTGATGGGCAAGGACACCCGGTCCCTCGCCCTCATCGACGAGTTCAACCGGCTCCAGATCGTGAACGAGGGCGAGGAGCTCTGGCGCTCCTCCACCTCGGTGGGCGGCGGGTACATGTCGATCGAGCTGGCCGACGCGATCCGGTCTTCCAAGACCGATCGCAGCAAGTTCTTCAAGATCGAGCCCACTCCGCTCGCGGTGGACCTGGACGGGGACGGGATCGACGAGCTGATCGTCCCTCAGAACCTGGTCCGGGAAGGGCTGCTCGCGGTCGTGTTCAAGGGGCCGGCCGGCTTCCGCCTGCAGTCCGTCAACTCGGGCTTCGAGGGCGGCATCACCTGCCTCGGCGCCTACAAGACCGAGGACTCGACCCAGCCGACGATCATCGCGGCGGTGGTGCGGTTCAGCAACTTCCTGCTGAAGTCGGCCGGCGAGACCCAGATCATCATGACCGTGCCGCAGGAGTAAGCCTCCCCTGACGAGCGAGCCCCGGCTCGACCCCACGCCGCCCCGCGGCATGCGGGACGTGCTGCCCGACGAAGTGGCCCTGCGCGACTGGGCCATGGCCCAGATCCTGGCCGTATACCGCCGCCACGGGTTCGTCCGCATCGAGACTCCCGCGGTGGAGAGCCTGCGCCTGCTCCTCCGGAGCGACGGCGGCGAGAACGAGAAGCTGATCTTCAAGATCTTGAAGCGGGGCGAGAAGCTCCAGGCCGCCGGTCGCCCCGATGACATGGCCGACCTGGGCCTGCGCTTCGACCTGACGGTGCCGCTCGTACGCTACTACGCCCACAACCACGCGCGCCTGCCCCAGCCCCTGAAGGCCATCCAGATCGGGCCGGTGTGGCGGGCGGAGCGGCCCCAGCAGGGTCGCTACCGCCAGTTCACCCAGTGCGACATCGACGTCCTGGGCGTGGCGTCCGAGGTGGCCGAGATCGAGCTGATCCTCGCGACCACCGAGGCCCTCGCCGCGCTGGGGCTCAAGGACCTGATCGTGCGGCTCAACGACCGGCGACTGCTGGGAGCCATGGTGGCCCACTGCGGGTTCGACCCGGCCCGGGCGGGGGCCGTGCTCATCGCGCTCGACAAGCTCGACAAGATCGGGCGGGACGAGGTCGCGGCCGAGCTGCGGGAGGCCGGCCACCCGGCGGACGCCGCGGGCCGGCTCCTCGAGCTCCTGGGCGCGGTCGCCACCCCCGCGGCGCTGCGGACCCTCCTGGGCTCGCGGGCCGACGATGGCGTGTGGCAAGGACTGCAGCGCATCCTCGACACGGTCGCGGGCCAGGCCGCGGGGCGCTTCCGGCTCGCGTTCGACGCGGCGCTGGTGCGGGGGATGGGCTACTACACCGGGCCCATCTTCGAGATCCAGCACGGCGACGCCACCTCGTCGATCGCGGGCGGCGGGCGCTACGATCGGATGGTCGGCAAGTTCATCGGCCGGGACGTCCCGGCCACCGGCTTCTCGATCGGCTTCGAGCGGGTGATCGGGATCCTCATGCACCGTGGGTCGTCCGCCGAGACCGACGGTCCGCGGGTGGCGCTGGTGTTCGACGATACGATGGACCTGGCCCCGGTGCTGGGCCTGGCCCGCGACCTGCGGGAGCAGGGCCGGCACGTGCTGCTGGAAACTCGCGGCAAGCGGCTCGGCAAGCAACTCCAAGATCTGGAGGCGCGTGGGTTCCGGCGGATCGGGGTGATGGGCGCGGACGGGACGGTCGAGTGGCGCGCGCCCCGGGCGGCCGGGACGGGGGAAACGAAAGCGTGACCGAGAGCCTGGGCGGGTGGCGGCGCACCCACAGCTGCGGGGCGCTGCGGAGCGAGCACGTGGGGCAGGCGGTGACCCTGATGGGATGGGCCTACCGCCGTCGCGATCACGGCGGGCTCGTGTTCGTCGACCTGCGCGATCGCGAGGGTCTCACCCAATGCGTCTTCAACCCCGGCGCAGGGGGCGGCGCCCACGCGAAGGCGGAGTCGGTGCGCGCCGAGTTCGTGCTGGCGGTGCGGGGGACCGTGGGGGCCCGTCCCGCCGGGACCGAGAACCCGCGGCTCGCCACCGGCGCGGTGGAGGTCCAGGTCACCGAGATCCGGATCCTCAACGAGTCGCGTCCACTGCCGTTCCAACTGGAAGACGACGCGGACATCGACGAGACGCTACGGCTCAAGTACCGGTACCTCGACCTGCGCCGGCCCCACATGCTGCGCGCGTTCCAGATCCGCGACCAGGTCTGCCGCGCGGCCCGCGACTACCTGCACGCCCAGGGATTCCTGGAGGTGGAGACGCCGTTTCTCACCCGCTCCACCCCCGAGGGCGCGCGCGACTTCCTGGTCCCGAGCCGGCTGCAGCCCGGCAGCTTCTACGCGCTGCCCCAGTCCCCCCAGCTCTTCAAGCAGCTGCTGATGGTGGCGGGTTTCGAGCGCTACTTCCAGATCGTGCGCTGCTTCCGGGACGAGGACCTGCGCCGTGACCGCCAGCCCGAGTTCACCCAGATCGACATCGAGACCTCCTTCCTCGACCGGGACGATTTCCTGCCGATCGTCGAGGGCCTCGTGGCCGAGGTGTGGCGGGCGGTCAAGGGCGTCGAGCTGGCGCGCCCGTTCCCCCGCATCGGCTACGACGAGGCGATCGGCCGCTACGGCTCCGACAAGCCCGACCTTCGCTTCGGCCTCGAGCTGACCGACTGTTCGGTCCTGTTCGCGGGGAGCGAGTTCCAGGCCTTCGCCCAGACGGTGGCCGGGGGCGGCGCGGTGAAGGGTCTGCGCGTGCCGGGCGCGGGGAGCATGAGCCGCAAGGAGCTCGACGACCTCACCGCGGACGCCAAGCAAGCCGGCGCGAAGGGCCTGGTGTGGATCAAGGTGAGCCCGGAGGGCGTGCAGTCTCCGGTGGCCAAGTTCATGACGAGTATCCAGGGCCGCCTGCTCGAGACATTGGGCGCCGCCCCCGGCGACCTGCTGCTGCTGGTCGCGGACGTCCCCGCGGTCGCGGCGACCGTGCTCGGGCGGCTGCGCGTGGACCTGGCGCGGCGGTTCGGCCTGATCCCGGCCGATCGCGACGTGTTCGCGTGGGTCATCGATTTCCCGCTCGTCGAGTGGAACGTCGACGAGAAGCGCTGGGACGCGGTTCACCATCCGTTCACCGCGCCGCGCGACGAGGATCTCCCCCTCCTGGAGTCCGAGCCGGGAAAGGCCCGCGCCAAGGCCTACGACCTGGTGCTGAACGGCCAGGAGGCGGCGGGCGGCTCGATCCGTATCCACCAGCCGAGCGTGCAGGAGCGGGTCTTCGGCCTGATCGGCATCTCAAAGGAGGAAGGGCGCGCGCGCTTCGGGTTCCTGCTCGACGCGCTCGAGTTCGGGGCGCCGCCCATGGGCGGCATCGCCTTCGGCCTGGACCGGCTGGCCGCCAACCTGGCGGGCCAGGAGTCGATCCGGGAGGTCATCGCGTTCCCCAAGACGCAGAAGGGCACCTGCCCGCTCACCGACGCGCCCGCGCCGGTGGACGCCAAGCAGCTCCGCGAGCTGGGGATCCGGGTCGTGGAAGGCCTCGGACCCGCGTGATATGCTGCCGGGCAGAGGCATGAGCGCTCGTTGACCGAAGCTACCGGCGTCACCCGGCGGATCGTCCTGCCTCCGGACCTCAATCACCTCGCCCTCCTCGGCCGCCAAGACGAGCACCTGCGTGCGCTGGAGGCCCAGCACGACGTCCGCATCACCGCTCGCGGTCACGACGTCACCCTCCGGGGCGAGGAGCGCCAGGTGGTCGAGGCGGAGCGCGTCCTGCGCGAGCTGGTGGCGATGCTGCGTGAGCGCCCGTCCCTAGGGGCCGCCGACATCCGCTCGGCCCTGCGGATCGCGAGCAACGAGCCGGGCGCCGACGTCAAGTCGGTGCTGGCCGACGCGATCCCGGTGCCGTCGCGGCGGCGCTTCGTCACCCCCAAGACCGCCAATCAGCGGCGCTACCTGGAGGCGGTGCGAAGCCACGACCTCGTCATCTCGATCGGCCCCGCCGGCACCGGCAAGTCGTACCTGGCGGTGGCCATGGCGGTCTCCGCCCTGCTCAAGCGAGAAGTGGCGCGCATCATCCTCACGCGGCCCGCGGTGGAGGCGGGTGAGCGACTCGGCTTCCTGCCCGGCGACCTGGTGGAGAAGGTGCACCCCTATCTCCGGCCACTCTACGACGCGCTCTACGACATGCTGGAGCCCGAGAAGGTGGGCTCGCTCTCCGAGAAGGGTGCGATCGAGATCGCGCCGCTCGCCTACATGCGGGGACGCACGCTCAACGACGCCTTCATCATCCTCGACGAGGCCCAGAACACCACCTCCGAGCAGATGAAGATGTTCCTGACCCGGCTCGGCTTCAATTCCAAGATGGTCGTGACCGGGGACATCACCCAGGTCGACCTGCCCGCGAGCCGCACCTCGGGGCTGATCGAGATCCAGAGCGTGCTGCAGGGCATCGACGGCATCCGCTTCATCTACTTCGACGACCGGGACGTCGTCCGGCACGATCTGGTGTCGTCGATCGTGCGGGCCTACGACCGCGTCCGGAAGCCTCCCACGCGCGGAGCGGGCTGAGGTTCGGCCCGGCCGTGCCCGTCGCGATCTCCAACCTCCAGCGTCGCTCCCGCGTCTTCCCCGGTCGCCTGCGGGCGGTCGCCCGGCGCGCCCTCGCGGCCCTCGGCCGGGCGGACCGCGAGGTGCACGTGACGGTGGTCGACGACCGGCGCATTCGTGCCCTCAACGCGCGGTACCTCGGGACGCGGCGAGCCACCGACGTGCTCGCCTTCGACCTCGCGGGGCCGGGCCCGGGTCGGCTCTGGGGCGAGGTCATCGTCTCGGCCGAGACCGCGGCGCGCCACGCCCGGCGGCTCCGGGTGCCGCTGGCGGTGGAGCTCGACCTGCTGGTGGTGCACGGCCTGCTGCACCTGGCCGGCTACGACGACCACGACCCGCGGCGCGCCCGGCGCATGCACGAGCGGGCGCGCGAGATCCTGGCCGGCCGCTCGACGCGCGCGGTGCCCGCGCGGCTCTGGGCCGGGCTCTTGGAGGCCTGATGCCGGCCGCTCACCGCGCGGGCTTCGTGGCCCTCGTCGGCCGTCCCAACGTGGGGAAGTCGACACTGCTCAACCGCCTGGTCGGCGAGAAGATGGCGATCGTCTCGCCGCGCCCGCAGACCACGCGGACGCGCATCACCGGGATCCGGCACCTGCCGTCCGCCCAGGTCATCTTCGTGGACACGCCGGGTCTGCATCCGGGCGCGGGCCGTCTCGGGCAGCTGATGTCGAAGACGGCGGAGCGGGCGGTCGAGGACGTGGACCTGGTGTGCTTCGTGGCGGAAGCCACCGAGGACCCCGGCCGCCTCGACCGGGAGGCGCTCGACCGCCTCAAAGCCTCCCGCGCCCCCGTCTTCTGCTGCCTCAACAAGACGGATCTCGTGAGCCCCAAGGCGCGCCTGCTCCCGCTGATCGCGGCCTACCGGGTCGCTCATCCGTTCGCGGAGATCGTGCCGATCTCGGCGGAGCGCGGCGAGCACTGCGCACGGCTGCTCGAGCTGATCGTGGCGACCCTGCCCGAGCGGCCGGCCTATTTCCCCCCCGACGCGCTCACCGACCAGCCGGAGACCTTCTGGGTCGCGGAGGCGATCCGGGAGAAGATCTTCCGC
>Ga0099791_10000940_pt1 | contig 11172 bp, 13 predicted proteins | sample Rivendell_Oct201_7_FD_77318 | JGI IMG/M metagenome (GOLD analysis project Ga0099791, IMG submission 77318) | Vadose zone soil and rhizosphere microbial communities from the Eel River Critical Zone Observatory, Northern California to study diel... | ecosystem: Environmental > Terrestrial > Soil... | reverse complement strand
GTAGTATCGCTACTGGTTCATGTATGAGATCTTAAGATGAAATCGGCCATTACAGACACCCTTCCGCCCAAGGTCCGACGCTCGCTGGTCAAGCTGGGCGTTGACCTCGCCACGGCGCGGAAGAAGCGCAACCTGACCGCGGTGATGATGGCTGAGCGGCTGGGCGTCGCGAAGAGCACCTATCTCCGCGTCGAGAAGGGAGATCCTACGGTTTCCATGGGAGTCTACGCCATGGCGCTGTTCGTTTTGGGCTTCGGCGACGCGCTCGGCGAAATTGTTGATCCGCGTCGCGACGATCAAGGCCTCCTGCTCGACGTCGAGCGCTTGCCGAAGCGGGTGCGGGTGAAGAAATCGGCGACCGCACTATGAAGCGCACGATCCAGATTCAGATCGGCGACGACGCCCGCCCCCTTGGCGCCATCCACTACAACCAGCAAGGAGCACGCGAGAGCGCTGCGTTCGAATACGATCCGGCCTGGCTCGCGGCGCCGGATCGGTTCGCAATCGATCCGGCATTGCCGCTGGTCACGGGCGCGCAGTTTCATCGCAAGACGAAGGACGGCTCGATCTTCCATCCGGCCATCGCCGACACCGAACCGGACGGCTGGGGCCGGCGCGTGATCCAGCGCGATTATGCCAAGCGTCGCCAGGAAGCTCGCCGCACTGGTGCGGAGATCGACGTACAGCCCCTGTACGCTCTTGATTACCTGCTCGCTGTAGATGATGTCAGCCGGGTTGGTGCCCTTCGTCTCCGAGATGAAGATGGCGTATTCCAGCGCGCGATCGAGGAAGGACGGCGCACCACGCCCCCATTGGTTGAGTTAGCGCATCTGTTGGCCGCCAGCAGAGCCGTCGAGACAAACACCGAGACGGCGGCTGATCTCGCTTATTTGCGTGGCCGGGGAACGTCGCTTGGTGGGCTGCGTCCAAAATGCACTGTTGTCGATGATGATGGCCGGCTGTCCATCGGGAAATTTCCGAGCGTCACCGACGAGCGAGCGGTGACGAAAGGCGAGGTGCTCGCGCTTCGTCTTGCAGCGGCCGCGGGCATTAACGCAGCCCAGGCGCAGCTGATCGACAGCGATGGTGCATCGGTCGCGCTCATCCGCCGATTTGATCGACCGGATGGGGGCGGGCGACTGATGTATGTCTCAGCCGCGACCATGTTGGGCGCCGAGCCCAGCGATCCGGGCGAACACGCCTATACCGAAATCGTCGATGCGCTTCGCCAGCACGGCTCGCAGCCGCAGGCGGATATCGAAGAACTTTGGCGGCGGATCGCCTTTTCGATCCTGATCACCAACGTGGACGACCACTTGATGAATCACGGATTTCTCCATGTCGATCGGGGTCAATGGCGTCTGGCGCCGGCCTTCGACATCAATCCCTTTCCGGAACGCGTCCGGGAGTTGAAGACCTGGATTTCGGAAGATGCCGGACCGGAGGCCAGCATCGACGCATTGATGTCGGTCATCGCGTATTTTCGCATCGCCAACGCGCGCGCGAAAGAAATGTTAGGCCAAGTCGAGGTCGCTGTTGCGCGCTGGCGTGAGGAAGGCCGCGCGCTTGGCGTGACAGAAAACGAGCTTGAGCAATTCGTGGACGCTTTCGAACACGGCGAGCGTGCGGCGGCGCGAAAGTTGGCAGCCTAGTTCGCACCGCCAATCGGTCAGACCCGCGCGCGACGACATATCATCCTGGCCTCAGTCAAATCACGAAGGGGCGGTGTTATCTTCATCCTCGACCTTCGTGACCGTAAGAGCAATACCGTTGTGTACGCCACAGCCGCGGCAACGCCAATAGGTCCCGGATCTGATCTCGTGCGGCCAAAGAGACATCTTCTCCGGACATTGCGGCGTCGAGCACGGAGCGTCTGTCATCTTCGGCGTCCAAAGGACACGGCCGTCTGACTCTGATGTGATCGTATACTCGGCTTTGCATTCGAAGCACCGGGCATCGACCTTCTCCTGACCGGAAGGCATTCGCTTTCTGATCGGCTTTTTACAATCCTCGTTCATGCATTGATCAAGCGTGGCAGTAACCCCGAACGTGCTGTTCCACACTTGAGAGCTCAGAACTTTCTCGACGAGACCAATGACGACCTTACAGCGCTCCCGTAGCTTCGCCGGATCCGGCACCTTTCCGGATTGGACCTGCTCCAGCGAGGGCATGTGCAGGTAAGACCCAATGGCGTCATAGTGGGCTTTGAGGTCCGCGAGTGTGAAAACAACGTCGGTGCCAAGCAGCTTCATGTTTTCGCGGGGCGCGGGCTTGCCGTATTCCTCTTCCAGCCCAAACGCGATGGTGGATGTCATGCCTATGGAGGGGTCGATCTCGAGCAGGACGGCCATCAATTTGCGTGGCTGCCAAGTCTTGTATTCCTCAGGCGGAATGTTGTCCTTGAAAGCTAATGCGCGATCATAGGTCAGTGCTTCCATGGCGTCGCGCAGTTCTAGCGCAGCATAACGAAGCCGATGCGGATCATCGGCTCCAAGCTCGGCCTTCGCGCGCGCCAGAGACTCGCGTGCCGCATATCGAAAATTCGGAGCTTTAGCCACGGCGACCGCTTCACTGTCACATTGAAGATTCGATAACGTTCATACCACCGCCAAGAGCTACAGTTTCCGCTAAAGGAGCCGCCGCGAGATCGAGCGAGCGGACCAAGTCCGCGCTGGGAGGGAAGCCAGAACAGTCGGGGCTCATCCGCCGATATCCATCAGCCCGGCTATTTCAGCGCTGCCGGGCTAGAAGGTGTTAGCACTGTCCATCGCACGGCAGGCTGTAAGTAGCGGATGTAGCGCAGATGGCGAAGAAAGCTGACGGGCCGAACTCGACGATCCTGGGAGCCGCGGGCGAGCACTACGTAATGTGCCAGCTCCTGCGGCGCAATATGATCGCGGCGTTGGCGCCGGCGGGCGTCCCGAACGCGGATATTGTCGTCACGGACAAGCTGGGCGACCGGCTCTGCGCGGTGCAGGTGAAGGTCCGGCGCGACATCGGATCGGACGGCGGGTGGCATATGGGCCAAAAACATGAGGACCTCACGTCGCCGAATTTGTTCTATTGCTTTGTCGATTTTGGAAAATCCCTCACGGACCATCCCCGAACATGGGTCGTCCCCAGCGGAATTGTCGCCATCGCGCTGAAGGTCGCGCACCAAGATTGGCTCGCCACACCGGGCAGGAAGGGGCAGGCACACAAGGACAGCGACTTCCGCCGCTTCAGGCCGATGTACGAACGGCTGGATGACTACAAGACCGGTTGGCTGGACCCGTATCTGGAGAACTGGGTCAGCTTGGAAAAAGCGTCGCGCGCCAAATAAATCCGGATATTCCCGGATTGCGAGGAGCGGCAGGGGTCAGGCAGGCATAGGTGGGCAGAGGCTTGGTGAAGCCGGGCAACGTCCCCTACCGAAACGCTCCGCGCCATATCCTTCTCTTGAACCATGCTCATGCTGTACCATGCCTCATAAAGCGGAAATGGAGGGGTTGGGATAACGGGGGGACGCCATGAACAAGGCGGAGAATAAGGCCGCTGCCGAAAAGGATGCGGCCAAGATGGAGGAAATCAAGAAGCGGCAGCAACTGCTTTTCGATGCGTTTCGGCACAATGATGTGCTCGGTGGCCGCTATTTCGCGCCCGTGGTGGATATCGAACGCGAGATTGGCGCGAAGCTGTCCGATACGTACTACGGCCACCGAGTTCTAACGGACAGCTTTTTAGACTTCTTCGGCGGCACGCTGCTCCAGCAGATCGAGCTCAACAACAGGGTTGGCTGGCCGAACGAAGAGCAGAATTATGCCACCTGCCTGATGATGTACCTGACGATCTTTCGGAGCGTTCGGGCCTCTGACATTGCGTCAGTCCATGCCTATCCCCTCCAAGGCTACATTATTCAGCGGAGCATCAAGGACCAGGCATTCGTCCTTTGTGCGGCCGCGAGCGGAATTGCAGGATTTGGCCGCTTGTTCGGTTGGGAAGGGTTGCCCGAAGGACAGACTCCGGAGGCGCGCCAAGACCTCGTGATTAAGAACCGCCGGAAGGTCGAGGGGATGATCAAGGATCGCTTGATCGGCTCGAAGTCAGACCTGAAGCCAGAGACAATCAAGCTTCTGTTAAAGCTCGACCAAATGTTCAATATCGAGGCACATAGAGGATTGTTCTCGCTATTCCGCGAGTCCCACAAGCTCATGGTCGAGCACAAATTGGATGTGAGCCTCGTGCCACCATCCGATCCTCTTAGGGACACGATGTTTGTCAATCGCGCGACCGAGACAAATTGGATGGTTCATCGGCTCATCCCGTACATGCGGCGCAAGGACACGCCTTCCGACGAACAATGGACGAAGAATTGGAAACTTCTCGACGACCACTTCCGTTGGATGGTCGAAGGGCTGGGAGCGATCGGGAAGGAGATCGCCGCCTCCTTCATCGAGTTCATCGATGCCAAATTTAAATTCGATGCATCAACGCACTATTCGGAGCCCAAAGTTGTGGAGCCAAAAGAAAGATTCTAGCGCGCGTCGTCACGGTACGGAGAGCCCGCGCCGTACAGAATGCGTGCGGGACTTCCCGACCGGAAAGAGGAGCTGCCCGCCTATATTGTAACGCGGCGGGTTCTCGTGCGCGCCGGAGAACGAGAAGAGCCGATGGGCGGTGTTTCTCGCCGTGATACCCGCCTGCTGATCAGGCTCGCGGCCTCCAGCACGGACGTTGAAATCCAGGTAACTAGAGCTTGTCCTGATCGCGCCACGGATAGAGCATCATGGGAGCGATTAGGCTTGACGCTTTGTCAGCTCTGCGCCGTTCTTCCTCGCGGTGCATGCCGAGCGAGAGATAGATCAGGGCCGCGCGCGCGAGCCGGTAGAGGTGGATCGTCTTGGCCTGAAGATCGTCACGAGCGATGGAATAGGCAAGACGATCCGCAAACATATCCGAGATCGAGTCGCCGCTGGATCGAGGCAGCAGCATCTCGTGGACCTTGAGATAGCTGTGCTCCAGCTTGTTCCGGATAACGTAGAGCTCTTGCGCCTCCGGCTCCATGACGCCCCGAAGCTCGGGGTCGAACAGGTCTTTTGAAAGCCAGTAGAGGCCGCGCAATGGCCAATTCCTTGACGAAGTGAATTTGTGACGGATGGCGCGTGGTTGCTTGTGCGGATTCTCGTACCAGACTGTCTTGAAATACACGTCCCGCGCTTTGATGCCGAGCGCCGCATAGTCATTGAGGAAAAAGGCGATCTTGTCGAATATGGAATAGGCGATGCGATATGCTGCTTTCACCTTTTCAACCGCAAGACCATAGCTCGGATAGTCAAGCGTGTTGATGAGGGCCACCTTGCGGTCGGAGAAATGAACGCTTCGGGCGTGCAGGCCTTCATAGAGGAGCCACCGCCCGGAAGCATATTCTTGCTTCATCTGGTTGAAGAAGCCGATAAGCGGCGGAAACTGTCCGGTAGCAGTCGTAATGGATGGCGGGAGAGGACGTCCTGCGCCGCGATCGAATAGGAGCTAAGGTCGTTCAGCGGGTTGAGGAACAAGCCATTATGGGAGACCCAGCGACGGTACTGCCGCTCCGCCTTGGAGCGCCCCGTCGGATAGCCCTCCATGACCACCAGGCGTTCGGCGCGTCTGATGTTGATGGTCGCCTCTATCTTCGCCTTGATCTCGGAAAAGCTCGCCTTGGCCTCAGGATAGCCATCGCCTTCGAACTTTGCCTTGCGTGACAGTGCGGCTCCCAGGTCCTTGTGCGCGAAGAACAGAAACACATCGCGGTGCCCGTGGTCGTATAGACTTGCGGCATACTGAAACCGACCATAACCACGATTGCCGAGGGCCATGCCAAAATGGGAATCCTGGGCGAGAGCTCGGCTCCATATCGCTTGTGCTTCAACAAACCGGCCCAGCGTATCAAGCTGGTTGCCGAGATTGGTGAAGATCTGACACCGGCGCAGACGCGCAAGCCGTGGAAATCCCTGATGCTGTGCCGCGCTGCGAAGATGGAAGATCTGTCGCTGAAGCTCGGGCTGCTCCCAGGCCCAAGCGGCATTCGCATCGTGATGCTTTTGGGCTTGACGATTGGCCCAAAGGTTGGCGCGGAAAAATTCGAGTAGGGCTGTCTCGCGCGGGAGCAGCTTGCCCTTGGTAAGCTCGTCAGCCCAAGCCAGCGCGCGTGCGTTGCCGTCCTCACGGCCGAGATCGCCAGAAAGGTCGACAAACAGCCCAAGGCGGTCGAGTGCGCTCTTGGTCGAAGCACCCTCAAGCGTTTGCAATGCCATCAGCTTGTCGAAGAGAGATTGGATATCGGCCATGGGATCCCGCACCGCCCTATGGGAACGTGCAATCTTGCGCACGTATAGCTTGTGTTACTCACTTGTATCATTGACCGCCAGCGTTCAAGGATTGCATTCGCTGCTTGGGCGTGCCGATGGTGCAAGGCAATCACTTCGATTTGGCAAAGTGCTCCGATGACGAACTCCGCGATCTCCCCTGCGGATTTCAGTGCGTCTATTGCCGCCATCGGGGGCCTGAAACCAACTTCGACAATGAACACGTTTTCTCCCGAGCGCTATGTGGAATCGGGGAAAACTGGACGCTGGTGAATCTTGTCTGCAAGACATGCAACAACCGGTTTTCGCGGTTCGAAAACGAACTTCTCCAGCAGGCGGCTGAGACCATCGCCCGCGCTTTCTCGGGGCCTCTCGGGCGGAGCGCACGTAACGCAAGTGGCGCGCGCATTCAGCCGCTCAAAATTAATCATCTCTACGTGCTGAATGCGAATGACCCGCTCGTTTACGAAGCTGGATTTTCCTTCCCTTCAGAATTCTACTTCAGGCCGCAAATGATCGACGTTGGTGATGGTACGCTCTTCAGTATCATCACGGATCGCAAAGAAATTCCGCTCTTTCAGGACGCAGTGTCCCGCTTTGCGCGAGAGCCGAAGAGGCTCACTTTGCCCCGTCCAAAAGATCGCAAAAAATATGACGTCGTGACCTTCGATGAAATCAACGGTCACTGGCGCCCCGTGGCTCGCGAGTTGAGCCTCAAGCCAAGCGACGTATTCTTTCGGGACTTTGTCGAGCGCCCCGACTTGCCGCCGATGACGGCGCGGCTTGCGCAGAACGACGATGGGAAGCTGTTTGTCCGCGCGACTGACATCGACGCGCTTGGCTTATTCATTGACCTGATGTTCGCGAATAAACAGGCAGGACCGCGGCCGCCCCTGCCTCCGGGACCTGGCCACCAAACCTTCTTTTTCGGCCTGCAGATCAACTTCATTAAAGTGTACAAGGCGGTCCTCAAGACAGGACTCAACCTTGTGGCTCATTTCTACGGGGATGACGTTTTGCGCAATCCTGCGTTCGATCGCGCTCGCGAAGTTCTTCTCGAGGAGGTCGAGAGCAACGAGGCCGCAAGGATATGCCAAATGTCTCCCGGATTCACATCCGACTTTCCACGCTCCGGCTGCGATGCGCATCAGATGATGTTGGATGAGTTCGGCGGCGCCCTGCGTTTTCAGATGCGGCTCTACAACAGCTTCGGCTACACCGCGACGCTCGCGCCATTGAACGGATCGCTGAGAGCGCTGATTGGCTCGCGCCTCCCGAAGCGGATCTTGATTGAGTATGAGACGACTGGAATCCGCGAAACCCAGGCATGGGCCTGAAATGTGGGCCAACCATTTGCGCAATCACCAGGGCTTGCGATGCCCCGTTGAACTTCTGCCGAACGTGACCGAGGAGCTATGGCAGTCGCCGGCTCTCCGTCGTCAGCATTGTGAAGGCGGCTGGCGCCCCAGCCTTGCCTTCGCGTCAGATGCCGGCGATCCCGTGACGCATAGGCGAAGCCATCCTCTCGACTAAATTGAACTCTCGCAACCAAATCCGGACAGATGTGCATGGCCAACGAGAATGACGTTGTGAATGTCGGTTTGGCGGCAGAGAGGTTCTTTCGGCTCTACCGCGCACATTGCACCGCACCCAGCCGAGACACGCTTTTCTCCTTGCTCGAAGCGGGACACAGCCTCAATGACCGGATGAAGACAGGGGCTAATCTCGACTTCTTTGATTTTCCCGAGTTTACAGCACTCAAGTGCTTGAGAAACTACTTCCATCACCAGCAAGAATTGCGGCACGTCGTCCGGCTAATTCCGATCGCGAATTATCCAATCGTGACCGACTTAGCCATTCTCTGTCTTGTGCCCGGGAAGATGGTAGATGCAGCGATCGAAGGGACGCCCGCACGGCACTTGGAAGCCGTGCAGAAGGCCTGTCGCAAAGTCTTCCATTGGTACGGCTCCGTCGTCAACATAAACCCATCGCTCTTCAATTTCGTTGTCTCGGCTTATGAGCGTTTGAACTCCGCTGGGGTGACACGAAGTGGCTCGGCGTTCGAGGAATTCGAATTGAGCTACCGTTTCGAGGAGGAGAATGGCTTTTCACACTTCGTGGACGGCACTCTCTCGACCCTGGCAGGCAACGTCAGCCAGGTGATGGACGACATCATGAGTACAAAGTTCGGCCGCTGACCGGGCAAACCATCCGGACCATCACCTCCGCGAGATAGTGCCCTTGCGATCGCGCTTCAACGCGTACCTGAGCACTCATGACCACGCCCAGGATGGACGAGGTTGCATAGCGCACGAAGGCGCATAAGCGGTGACGATCGAGGGCAACGTCGGAAGAACGAATAGTAAAAAATCGTAGAACATGCGTGCACAGGAATTGCACACGACCCCCTACTAACTATTTGATTTCAATAAACTCTCTTTCCATTCCATCATAGGCGCAACGGCGATCCTATGTGCTTGATATAGCGTCATTTTTCCAGTACTCTCAATGGCCCGGTCGCCTCGTGTGCACTCCTTTCTACGCCATGACGCGACTCCGCCATGACGCGACGTTTTTCGCCCCTGCTCGATGCCTCCGCGCGCGGGAGCGCACATGCCGTGGTGACCTTCCGAGGGCGCGCCATTGATCGTGCCGCGAAGTGAGGAAATTCGGAGACCTCATTCACTTCACCCGGACAGGCGATCGGGCTCTCGCTTCATTGATAGTGAATCGCGAGCCAGACGGTCGGCACCGAGGGGTCGGTCCACGCAACGCGATGACGCACGTGGGCGTCGATGTGAACATAGCTGCCTGGTTCAAGCAGAAGCGGCTCGGTCTCCCCTTCGAAAATCAAGCCGGCTGACCCGGCCAGGAGGAGCACCCACTCGGCCCGGTCCTGGTCATACCATTCGTTAAGCGCGCTCGCATGACCGGTCGAGACGATTCGCTCAATCCTGACATTGCGAGCTGACAGCAATTCCACGATCTGTTCGCCCGGAAGCTGGTGCGCGACATTCGCGAACACGTTGCCTGCAATCATTGCGAAGGCCCTTTAGCATGAATACCGCGAGGTCGCCTTCGACCTGCGACCTCGCATATCAGAACAGGGTTTTATCACCTCGATGCGAGGCGTCAGATTAGCAATGAAGCCTGCGGGTCTTGGGTCGAGGGTGTCTGGTTACGAGGGTCTCAGCGGCGAAATGGCTTGCGCCGCCTGCGTTTATGCCCACGGCCGGCGTCGACCCCAACGGCCCCAGGCGGCGCGAACCACACCCATCTGCGCTGCGAGTTGCTCCAAGGCAGCAATTCGATTTTCGGTCGATGGATGAGTAGAGAACAGATTGTCCATTCGCTCCCCGGACAGGGGATTGACAATGAACAGATGGGCCGTTGCGGGATTCTGTTCGGCCGGAACGTTCTCGATCTCGCGTGCAGCGACGTCGATCTTTGCCAGCGCGGAAGCAAGTGATTCAGGGTTTCCGCTGATGCGTGCGCCCATATCGTCGGCGACGTACTCGCGCGTGCGGCTGATCGCCATCTGCACCAGCATGGCGGCGAGCGGCGCCAGCACGATCATCCCCAGCGTCCCGATCGCGCCCATGCCGCCATGGCCATTGCTGTCGCGGTGGCCGCCACCGAAATACATTCCGAACTGCCCCAACATCGAGATAGCGCCGGCAATGGTCGCGGTGACCGTCATGAGGAGAGTATCGTGATTCTTGACGTGGGCGAGTTCGTGGGAAATGACCCCCGCCACCTCTTCGCGCGAGAGCATGTTCAAGAGCCCGGTCGTCGCTGCGACGGCGGCATGGTCCGGATTGCGCCCGGTCGCGAACGCGTTCGGCTGTGGGTTGTCCATGAGATAGACGCGTGGCCTCGGCAGCCCGGCACGGCTGGCCAGCTGGGCCACGATATGAACGAACTCCGGCGCCGTGCGCTCGTCGACCTCCCGGGCGCCGTGCATCGAGAGCACGAGGCGGTCGGCATTCCAGTAGGTAATGAAATTCATCGCGGCAGCGACGAAGAACGCAACCACAGCGCCGCTCGATCCGCCGATCAGATAGCCGACTGCCATGAACAAGGCCGTCAGCCCAGCAAGCAGAATTGCCGTGCGCAAGTAGCTCATCACAATCACCCACGCCATCGCCGGGCCGAATCTCATGATCGGCGGCCGATCTATGCGGCGTCGACGTGGGGAGCTCAAAGGAGCGTTCAAGGACGCCGCGTCGCAATACCGCAATGAGCTGGCCGGCAGACGGATGCGACGGAACGCGTGGGCGAACCCATGCGCGTCACCCTTGGTCAGCCGATCCGCATCGAGAATGTCTCCGGTGCCGCAGGTCCGATCGGTGTCGGCCATATCGGACAGGCGCCGCCGGACGGTTATACACGGGCCGCCGGCCAATGGAGCACGCATGTCGTCAGCGGCGCCATCTACGAATTGAGCGGGCGACCTGCTGAAGGATTTCGTGCTGGTCGCACCGCGTCCTGATGTTCCCGTGGTCCTGGAACTCGCGTCCTAATTCAATGGTTTCAACTGCGATGCCAATCGAATTCCTGCACGGTCGCCCCCTCAGCCCGGAGGAACTCGAAATGATCCGCCGCGACATTGACGCTTTCGACGACATCGGCGCCGTCGACGACGAAATACGCGGTATCGTGGCTCGCAACTGGCCGCACTTGCTGTCCAAGCTTCCGCCACAAGACGAATGAGAGTCGACGTGACGCTGTCTGTTGGCGAGGTCGGCAATCGGACGAGACAACGCGCGAGTCAAGCTGCCGGCCTTGCCGCCGTGATAATTGCCGTGGTGCTCATCGGCGGGGAGGCCGGGCTGCCGCTGCTGTC
>Ga0099791_10000939_pt1 | contig 11183 bp, 6 predicted proteins | sample Rivendell_Oct201_7_FD_77318 | JGI IMG/M metagenome (GOLD analysis project Ga0099791, IMG submission 77318) | Vadose zone soil and rhizosphere microbial communities from the Eel River Critical Zone Observatory, Northern California to study diel... | ecosystem: Environmental > Terrestrial > Soil >... | reverse complement strand
TAGGCCCGATTGTATTTGTTGATGCTGCCTTTGAGCGCCGTCTTCGCGTCGCCCGTCAGGTCGTACACCATGCTGAAGCGCGGCGCGAAGTTCTTCCAGTTCGGGACGTTGGGAATCTCGGGAAACGCGCGCGCCGGCACGAAGCGCCCGGCCGGAGCGGCCTTCGCCTGGATCGCGGAGTTGAAGTACTCCCACCGCACGCCGGGGTTGATGGTCAGCCGCTTGAGCGTCCATGAATCCTGCAGGTAGATGCCGAGGTCGGCTTTCAAGAGATCGTACAAGCCGGTCGTCGTGTCGTACACGATCACCGAATCGGGCACGCCGTCGCGGTAGCGCTGCGTGAGGTCGGCGTTGGCGTCGCGGTTGATCCAGTTCTGGCCGATGTGCCACTGCAGGCCGGCCTTCAGCGCGTGCGAGCCGGTCACATACGTCGCCGTCGAGACGAGCATGTAGCGGAAGTTGTACGTCCCCAGCTCCGGCGGCGCGGCCGTCGTCGTCGTGTTGCGGGTGATGTCGACGCGGGATGCGTTGGCGTACCACTCGGGCGTGAACGGTTCTTTTTTCACGCCCGGTTGATAGCCTTCGCGGTAGGCGTTCACGCTCGTGCCGAAGCCGGCGTCGAACACCAGCCTGTTGCTGACCGTCGACGTCCACTTGACGGCGTCGGTGTACTTCAGCACCGGCGGCCGTCGCGCCGCGGCGAACTGGACGTCGGCCCCCGAGGTGAACAGGTGGCCGACATACTTCGTTTGATAGTCGTCGTAGACCGTGAGCTTGTTGCGCGGGCTGATCTGCCACGTGAGCCGCAGCGTGTAGTTCTTGACGCGCTGATCGTAGATGCCGGGGCTGCCGTCCGGGTACGTGCTGTTGGCGACGATGTTGTTGTTGCCGACGTTGCGATAGGAACCGAAGAACCAGAGCTTGTCGCGTTTGATCGGCCCGCCGACCGACGCGTTCGCGTCGTAGATCAGATCGACGGCGTCGGGCGTCCTCAAGCCGCGATCGAGCAATTCCTTCGTCAGGTTGTCGGTCTGAAACGATCCGTTCGTGTAGCCGAAATACGTCGCGCCGCTGAAGCTGTTGCCGCCTTCGCGCGGAATCAGATTCAGGTGCGGACCGCCGGCTGACACTTCGGCGCCGAGCGCCGCGGTCTGCACCGTGACTTCCTGCGTCATCGCGTCATTGTGATCCGGATGGCTGTCGCCGCCGCCGACGAGCGTGTTCATCTTCATGCCGTCGACGTCGATGGTCGTGTCCTTGGTCACGCTCATGTGCGCCGTGAGCCGCGGGTTGACGGCGCTGCGCGCACCGCCGACGTTCTGGTCGCTGACTTTCGTGCCGACCGCGAGCGCGCCCTCCGCCTGATACATGCGCGGCACCGGCACCGCGTCGAGCAACTGCCGGCTGAGGATCGTCGTCCGTTGCGCGTTCTGCACGTCGACGACCGGCGACTGCCCCGACACGGTCACCGATTCCTCGACGGCGCCGACGCGCAGATCCGCGTTGACCGTCGCCGTGAAGTTGGACGGCAGGTCGATCGCGTCCTGCACGAAGGTGCTGAAGCCCTGGATGGTGAACGTCACTTTGTAGAGACCGGGACGCAGGTCGACGATCGCGTACCGACCCTGCGCATCGGTGACGACCGTTCGCACACGCTCGATGAGAGCGGGGCTCGACGCTTCGACCGAGACGCCCGGCAGCACGCCGCCGCTCGAGTCTTTCACCAGGCCCGTGATGGCGCTTTGCGCTGACACGGTAGACGGAATGACGATGAGGCCGAAGCATGCCGCGGCGATGAGGGTCGCGAAACTCCTACGGAGCATAGGTCCTCCAAAGCGACGTCGCGCGATGACACGATGAAAGATGAAATATGTGCGGACGGTCTATCACCGCCCGCACGGAGTGTCAAGGAAAGGAGGGGTTACACGTTGCAGCGATCAGTGGTTCCGATCGCGCTCGTCGTGCTTGTGATGCTTCTTGTCCTTCTTGTCTTTCTTATCCTTCTTTCCTTCGGTGCTCGGTCTGGCCGGCTTGGGCGGTGTCGCGCCCGCCTGCAGCTGTTGAAGCTGCGCGCGGTCGCGCTGCAGGTCCGCCTGCTCGCGCGCGATGCCCGCCTTGTCGCCGGCGCGCTGCGCCGCGGCCAGCGCCGCCTCGTCACGGCGGATGTCCGCCTGCAGCTGAGCGATTTGCTTGTTGACCTGCTTCGGCTTGGGCTTGTGATCGGCTGAGGCGATTGTGCTCGCACAGATGAGGATGCCGGCCGATGCCAGGAGTCGTTTCAACATGGAACCTCCATGGGAGCGGACGTGCACGCGGCATGCCGGCCTGCGAGAATTGGTGAGTTGGTGAGTGGGTGAATTGGTGAGTTTTCGTGGTTTCGTGGTTTCGTGTGCGTGATCGCGATCGCAGCGTGACTGTGAAGGTCCTCCGACTACGTGCCCGTGACTCTCACCATCTCCGATACCGTGGTCACGCCTTGCAGAACTTTCTCGACCGCCGCTTCGCGCAGCGTGCGCATGCCTTCGGTCCGAGCGGCGTCCAGGAGCTGCATCGACGTACTCTGACGTGCGATGAGGCCGCGGATCTTTTCGGTGATCGGCATGATCTGGAAAACCCCGTCCCGCCCGATGTAGCCGGTCTGCCGGCACTGCAGACACCCAGTCCCGCGGCGCACGGTGCGATCGCCGAGCTCGTCGGTGACGAGTGCAGCGGCCTCCTCGGCGGTCGGCACGTACGCTTCGGCGCAGTGGCTGCAGTTCACGCGGAGGAGACGCTGCGCGACGATGCCGATGACGGTGGACAGCACGAGAAAATGCGGGACGCCGAGATCGAGGAGGCGCGTGACCGACGAAGGCGCATCGTTGGTGTGCAGTGTCGACAGCACGAGATGTCCGGTGAGCGCCGCCTGCACGGCGTGCTCGGCGGTTTCCTTGTCGCGAATCTCGCCGACCATGATGATGTCGGGATCCTGCCGCAGCACGGTGCGCAGCGCGTTTCCGAACGTGAGATCGATGGCCGGCCGCACCGCGACTTGATTGAATTCCTCGTGCACCATCTCGATCGGATCTTCGATGGTGACGATGTTGAGCTCCGGCTTCGCCAGATGCTTCAGCACGGAATACAGCGTCGTCGTCTTGCCGCTGCCGGTCGGCCCGGTGACGAGGATGATGCCGTGGGGGCGGCCGAGGAAGTCGCGGAACTTCACCAGGTCCGGCGGCGAGAACCCCAGCTCGTCGACCCCTTTCAGCAGGATGTCGGGATCGAAGACGCGCAGCACGCCCTTCTCGCCGAACGCCGTCGGCATCGTCGACACCCGGAGCTCGATCTCGCGGCCGTTCTGCTCGCGCTTGATGCGGCCGTCCTGCGGCCGCCGCTTCTCGGCGATGTTGCAGCCCGACAGCAGCTTGATGCGCGAGATGAGCGCCTGGTAGACGACCTTCGGAATGACGTGCACGTCGTGCAGCATGCCGTCGATGCGGAGCCGCACCAGCGTGACGTTGCGCTTCGGCTCGAAGTGAATGTCCGACGCGCGCTGCTCGAACGCGTAGCCGAGCAGATGATCGAGCGCCTTCACGACCGGCGCCGCGGCGGGGTCGAGCTCCTCGACCTCCGACGACAGGTATTCCTGATTGCCGAGATCGAACGCCGGCATCCACTGCGCGGTGAGTTGCTGCTCCGCGGTCTTCAGCGACGATTTGAGATCGTAGAAGCTCTTGTTGATCGATTCGATATCGGAGCGCGTGGCGACGACCTTTTCGATGGCGAGCAGGCCGGTGACGCGCTTGATGTCGTCGGCCGGAAACGGCGCGAAGGGATCGGCGACCGCGACCACGAGCTTCTCGTCGCTCTTCGCGAGCGCGACCAGTCCGTGCTTGCGCGCGAACGGTCCCGACAGCGCGCCGGTCACGACGTCGAGGTCCAGCTCCAGCGGATTGATCTTGACGAACCGCAGACCGGCGAATGCCGCCATCGCTTCGCCGATTTGCACTTCCGTGGCCAGCCCCATCTTGACGATGGTCTGGATGACGGGCATCGATGTGGCGCGCGACTGTCGCCGCACGCGCTCGGCCTGATCGCGCGTCAGCGCCTTGCGGAACATCAGGATCTGCAGCAGGTCCGTGCTCTCGCCCGCAGGAGCCGCAGCGGAGGCGGGGGGCTTTCTGGGCGGCGATACAGCCATCGAGACATGTATTATGCGAAGAAATCACGTGAACGCAAAGGCCGCTAAGACCGCAAAGAAGAATCTTTTCGAAAAAGATGCTTTGCGCGCTTTGCGATCTTTGCGTTCAACGTGATGCTTTCACAAGCTCTGAAGGCCTGCGCTACGCACGCTGGAGCTGCGGCTGATGACGGTTCACCATGCAACGGCGTGCGGTCCGATCGCGACAGCAGCTCGGCGTACGCGCCGAGCATGCGCTCGAAGCGCTGGTGATAGAACTCGGGGAGCGCGTCCGATCGACCGTCGTGAAACGCGCGCAGCTCTGATGATTCCGCGAGAGTTGCGCGAATGCATTTCAGTTGCCCGAGCTCGTGCCGCATCCCGAGCGCCTGAACGCCGTGGATGAACTTGACGAGCCAGTGCGTCCCCGCCGTGAGCCGCTTTATCCACATCTCCCGCGACGTGACCAGCGAGAAGAGATCGATCAGCAGGTCGTAGTACTCGATCGGCGTGTAGTGCGCCGGAATGAACGTGAGATACGGATCGTAATAGAACGCAAACGGCATCGTGCGCAGCACGCGGCCTTCGGCCCACAGCCGATCGAAGAACGGCGTGCCGCCGAACGGCGTCGGAATGTTCACGCCCGGCCACGCGAAGGGCACGCGCCGCACGAACTGCTTCGTCAGCTCCAGCGGCTCGCGCCCGCGATCGGCGTCGGTGCCGAACACGAAGTTCGCCTGAAACCCCGCGATGTAGCCGCGCAGCTGCTGGAAGTGCTCGGTGACCTGCTCGAGCTTGTCCCAGCCGCTCCGTCCGCCCGAGGCGGTCTTGTTCGAGTAGTCGGCCCACGATTCGACGCCGGCCGCGACGTACGCGCAGCGCGTCTGCCGCAGCCGCTCGAGCCGCGACGGCTTCAGGATCGACAGCGAGCTCTCCATGACGTACGGATTCCGATCCGCCGCGGGCACCGATTCGATGGCGTCGAGCGTCTTGTCGAACTGCACGCCGAAGTTCGGATCGTGATACGTGACCAACACGCGCGGAAAATGTCTGGCGACGTACGCGAGATCCGCCGCCAGCCGATCCGACGGCAGCCGGACGTACTCGTTCTTCCAATCGACGCAGAAGTCGCACGCGTATGGACACCCCACGCTGGCGAGCAGCGGCACTGTGTTGTACACGGACCATCTACGGTCCGCGAGCGTCGACGCCAGGAGCTCCGGCAATCGCGCTTCCACGCCCGGCAGATCCGTCAGCGGATGGGTGCTCGACACCTGAACCGGCGGGTCGAACCGCCGCTGCACGATGTCGTCGACGAGCGCCTTGTCGCATTTGTCGACGACGATGTCGAAGAACCGGAGCGCGTCGATGGGAAAGGCGCTCGCGTGCGGACCGCCGAGAACGGTGAGCGCGCCTCGCCGGCGAAACAGTTTCGCGAGCGCATACGCGAGCGCGCTCGCCTTCGTGTAGGCGCCGATGAACACGACGTCGAGATCGCCGGGCAACAGATCGGTCGGCGCCTTCTGGCCGTAATACGTCGCGTACCAGACCTGATGACCGAGCTGACGGGACCAGACGGCAACCGCCTGCGGCGGAATGCTGACGAATTGGCGGCGGAACTGAGACGCGTATACTCGGTCCCATCCGTTCGGCGGAGCGTCCGCCAGCAGATCGAGGACGCCGACACGCTGGCGTCGTGGAGTCATCGCTTATGACCGAGATCGCGTCGTCGCTCACCCGCGCCGTCGCCCGTCAGTACGACCTGCTCCAGACCTCGCTCGAAAGGATGGGGAAGGAGCGCAAGTTCCTCAACTACGGCTTCACGGTAACCGGCGACGAACCGGACGACCCAATCGACGAGCGTCAGCAGCGGCTGTGCCTCGAGGTGTTCAAAGCCGCCGACATCGGTCCCGATCATCTCGTCGTCGATGTCGGGTTCGGGAGCGGCGAGCAGGATTTCCTCTTCGCGCGCACGTCCGAGTTCCGGCAGCTCATCGGCTTCAACATCTCGGACCGGCAGGTCCGCTACGCGACGGACCGCGCGCGCGGCGAGAAGCTCGATCGCAAGCTGACGTTCTGTCTGGGCGAAGCGGAGTTGCTGCCGGGCATCGCGGACGCGTCGGTCGATCGGCTGCTCGCGATCGAGTGCGCGTTTTATTTCGATCGACCGCGCTTCTATCGCCGCGCGGCGCAGGTGCTGAAACCGGGCGGCCTGCTCGTCGCCGCCGACATCGCGCTCTCGGACCGACTCGCGTTCCTGACGCGGCGAGAAGATCTGGGGCGCGTCGGCACCGCGTCGGAGAACCGTCGCGAATGGGAGCGCTCGTTCCGCACGCGGTCGGTGCGCCATATCAATCGTCAGACACGCCCCGGCGTTCAGATGTCGGTGTGGCGGATTCTCAAAACGGCGCCGCTCGCGAGGTTCACCGCCGCCGAACGGCGCGAATGGCTGAAGATGGCGTACTACTCGCAACTCGTCGCGCTCGGTCTGTCGCTGGAGCTCGTCACTTACGATTTGCTGGTGCTCGAAAAGCCAGTGCTCGAGAAAAAAGAGTAGCGCAACCCTTTAGAGCGTGTGAACAAATCACGTGCAACGCAGAAACCGCGGAACCCGCAGAGAAAAAATGCTTACGTTCTTTCTGCGAGTTCTGCGAGTTCTGCGTTCAACGTCGTATTTCTTCACAAGCTCTTTAGGGCTGCCCGGCCGCCGTTGGCAGGCCTGACCGCCCCGCCAAGGCCACGGCGGTCCACTGAAGCGTTACGCGAAGGCGGAAGGCCTGGGCTACCTGAGGCGGCCGTTGGCGGTTGAAATGTGCCGAGCAGCCGATCCCAGAGCGTCGAGGTGACGCCGAAGTTCACGGACTGCTGCGCGTGGTGAATGTGGTGGATTCGCTCGAGGTGTTGCAGTCCCACCCGGCCCGTGAACGTTTCGTGGTGGTGCAGGACGTGATGCAAAAGCGCGTAGTGGTTGTAGCCCAGGTACAACCCGAACACGAGCAGGCTCGCGACCGCGATCGTCACGACGAGTGACAACAGTGCCCAGACCGCGAACGCGCCAATCAGAACGACGAAGACCGGCGCGGCGATGAGCGCCGTGTCGTCTGAATGATGCTCGGCGTGGCCGCGTCGCGCAATGGACGGCGGGCCGTGCCCGACCCACCGGTGGATCGCGTACTCCAGAAATCCCCACGCGGTGAAGCCGGCCGCGGCGGCGGCGACTCGAGCCGTCCACGACGCCGGCGCCCAGAGACCCAGCAGCAGAAACACGGACGCTCCGAGCGCATCGACGACGAGGACGAGACGATAGTTGATGGGACTGTAGACCAGGCGCTCGGCGGTCGGAAACACGCGGCTCCGGGGCCGACACGCGGGTCGGCCTCTACGGGATGGCGTGTCGGTCACGCGGTCCACCTCACGCCCATACGCTCGAAGATCCGCTGCACGCGGGGATCCTTCCGCGCTTCGCTGTACAGCGGCCAGTTCGTCGTCCCGATGAGCATCGGATCCTTCGCCTCGAACGCGCGCTCGAGGTAACGCACCGATTCGTCGACGTGACCGAGCGTGAGCGGAATCAGCGACAGCGAGATCTGCGAGATGTACGTGGTGCCGGCGCGCGCGACGAGCTCCGCCTGGATCGCTGCGGCATCCGCGGTGCGGCCCGCCGTCGCGTACGCGGCGCCAAGCTCGCCGATGAACCACGGATGCCGATGCGAGACGGCGCTGCCTTTTTCCAGCGCCGCGATCGCTTCGTCGTGCCGGCCCGTGCACAGATAGGCCGCGCCGAGCACGCGCAACAAAAGGAACTGCGACGGATCCTCCGCGAGCCACGCCTTGCATCGCGCGATCGCTTCGTCGTAGCGTCCCGCGTTCACCAGGATCAGCCCGAGCGAATACGCGGGCAGCATCGCCATCGGATCGAGCTCGACGGCGCGGAGCGATTCGCGAATCGCGTCCTCGTGCTCGGTCCTCACCATCTGCAGGTAGAGCAGCGCCTTCCAGTAGCGCGACGGCACGTAGTTGGGATTGATATCGAGCGCGCGATTGAATTCGGCGGCCGCGCCCGACCAGTCCCAGTCGTGGAACAACCGGACCAGCGCCATCGCGTTGTGCGCTTCCGCGAGCCGATCGTCGAGCTCCACCGCGCGCGTCGCGGCGGCCTTGGCCTCCAGCAGCGCGCGTGGCGGCGGCACGACGGCGTACACGGCAAGCAGTGACAGCGTTTCGGACAGGCCGGCATACGCCAGCGCGTACTGCGGATCGACGGCGATGGCCTGCTTGAAAAACTCGAGACCCTTCGCGAGCCCCTCGCCGCGCTGCTCGACGAGGTAGCGGCCCTTCAAATAGAGATCGTACGCCTCGATGGTGGCGGCGGCCGGTCGCGCCAGCGCGCCGACCGCGCTGGTCGTCAGCGCGACTTCCAGCTTGCGCGCGATGTTGGTCGCGATGTCTTCCTGAATCGCGAACACATCGTCCAGTTGACGGTCGTACTTTTCGGACCAGAGGTGATAGCCGTTGGCGACGTTGATCAGCTGCGCGGTGATGCGTAGCTTCTGACCGGCCCGTCGCACGCTGCCTTCGAGCACGGTGGTGACGTTGAGGGCCTTCCCGACTTCGGCGATGCCGACGCTTTTCCCCTTGAACGCGAACGACGAGGTGCGCGCGGCGACCTGCACGCCCTTCAAATGCGCGATCGTGTTGATCAGCTCTTCGGTCACGCCGTCGCTGAAGAACTCCATGTCGGCGTCGCCGCTCATGTTTGCGAAGGGCAGCACGGCGATGGATGTCCTCGCCGGCGGCGCCGAGCGCGATACCAAGCGCCGGTCCGCGAGATCCCACGCGGTACTGGACGTCGCCGACGGTGGCCTGGTCAGCGTCTGCAGCGCCACCGCGAGATCCCGTGCCGATTCGAACCGATCGGCCGGCCGCTTTTCCAGACAGCGGCCCACGATGTCAATCAGCGGGCGCGGCACCGTCGGGTCGATCCGATCGAGCGGCGCAGGCTGTTTCAGGATCGCGTGCATCGTTTCGACGACGGTCGCTTCCTGGAACGGTCGTGAGCCGGTGAGCAGCTCGAAGAACATGAGGCCGACGGCGAAGATGTCGGAGCGGTGATCGGCCGGTTCGCCGCGCAGTTGCTCGGGCGACATGTATGACGTGGTCCCGATCATCGTGCCCGGCGTGGTCACCAGTCCTGTCGCGGCGCTGTCGGATCCAGCGGCAAGCAGTTGGTCGATGTTGCGCATCTGCGCCAGACCGAAATCGAGAATCTTCACGCGGCCGTCGGTCGTGATGAACACATTCGCCGGCTTGAGGTCGCGGTGACAGATGCCCTTCTCGTGAGCCGCGACGACGCCCTGCACGATGTCGCGCGCATACGTGAGCGCGATGGCCAGCGACAGCGGAGCCTCGTCCAGCTCCTCGCGCAGCGTGCGGCCCTCGAGCCACTCCATCACGACGTACGGCGTACCGCCCGCCTGCCCGAGCTCGTGAATCGAGACGATGTTCGGATGATTGAGCGCAGCGGCCGCTTTGGCTTCGCGTTGAAAGCGCGCGACCTGCGCCTCGCTGGGCGTTGTCGTCAGCAGGACTTTGATGGCGACGCGGCGTTCGAGCTTCGTGTCCTCGGCGAGAAACACTTCGCCCATGCCGCCGGCGCCAATCTTCTTGACGATTCTGTAGTGTGCGATACTCTGCCCGATCATTGCCCCTGATGACGATTTTGTGTGAGGGTGTGGCGGAAGCATACCAAAGGGGGCGGGCTTGTGAACCGGGATTTGCTCGCCAGCAGTCAATTTCAAACCGAGGTCTTTCCCAAAGAGCTCGAGGCGATTCGGCGGCGCCGGCAGAACGCCGGCTTGCCCGCGCCGGGACGGCCGGACGTGTCCGGTCCCACCGTCGAACACAATCTGACTGGTCTGTCGCTCTCGGGCGGCGGCATTCGATCCGCGTCGTTCTCGCTCGGCGTTCTGCAGGTGCTGGCCGCCGACGGACTCTTGCCGCAGGTGGACTACTTGTCCACGGTCTCGGGTGGCGGGCTGATCGGATCGACCGTGAGCAGCCTGCTCTACGAGCCGAACACGTCGGCCGCGGCCGATCGCTTTCCGCTCGGGTTCGAGGCGGGCAAGGTCGAACGCCCCGCGGTCCGCTATCTCCGCAACCATACGCGATGGCTCGCGCCGGGCGGCACGCTGGACGACATCAGGCTGCCGGCGATTCTGCTGCGCGGGATGATCGACAACTTCGCGTTGCTGCTGCCGATCCTGATGATCGGCGTGCTCGTCACCGAAGCCTGCTTCGTGCTCGCGTATCAAGTGGGCATGAACGACGTCGAAAAGGTGCCCATCGTCGCCGCGTTGTCGTTCGCGGCGTTCGCGCTGCTGCAACCGGTGCTGTATCGGTGGTTTCCCGGCAGATACGACACCTGGTCGGCGCGGAATCGGTACGAGAGCGTGCTCACGATCGTGCTGCTCGTCGCCGCCGGCGTCCTGTTTCTGGTCCCGCTGTTCCTGATCGTCCAGCAGGCGATCGATCTGAGCTGGGACCACGTCAAGACGTTCTATGTGAACCATCGACTCGCATTCTGGGGCGCGGCGACGGTCGTGGCCGTGCTGCTCGCGATTGCCGCCCAATACGCGTTCAACAAGCCCAACGAGTTGATCGGCAACGTGTCGTTGCTCGTCGTCGGGATGGTCGGTCATGCCCTTGTCTTCGGACTCTATCTTCTTCTCACGCTGATTCAAGTCGATTCGCCGCTGCTCAACGATGCGCTGGTGCCGGATCTGGACAGCGGCAGAGTCACGCCGGCGCTTGCGAGCGCGATCAACAGCGCGCTCGACGGATCGGACCAGACGAAGGTCACTGAGGGCGCTGAGATCGATCGGGATTCACGGGGCGGCTACTCACGATGGGTGATCAAGGCCGCGTCGGGCCGCTACATCGTGACGCAGTGGAAGGGGAAGCTTCGACTGGTCAACACGCTGATGTGGGACGGCGAGCGCGACTGGTACTTCCTCGCTGTTGGCGT
>Ga0099791_10000938_pt1 | contig 11187 bp, 14 predicted proteins | sample Rivendell_Oct201_7_FD_77318 | JGI IMG/M metagenome (GOLD analysis project Ga0099791, IMG submission 77318) | Vadose zone soil and rhizosphere microbial communities from the Eel River Critical Zone Observatory, Northern California to study diel... | ecosystem: Environmental > Terrestrial > Soil... | reverse complement strand
GTTAGCCCGTAGGTTCTTGACAGGAATTTCTGTGCGTCGAGGTGCACTTGGAATTGTGTATTGAGGTTTGCAGGGGACCATATTCCGTAGTTGATAAAGGACGGATTCTGAAGCAGAGTGTGTTCTGCCTTCGTCATGTTCTGGATAATTGTCCGGGTCGTTGAGTCGCCGATTTCTAGTTGTAGGTAGGTCATCGTTCTTCCTACTAGGGATGTTGCCCAGAGATTGTTCGAGGTCCCTTGAAGTGTCGCGGTGCCATTAGGAAGAACTCTTGACTCGGCCCATGTGAGGACTTGTCTCATTGAAGCGTTGATCGCGGCGGTGTTCAAGGTGGGAGGACTTATCGGGCTGGCTGCGACCGACGACTGGACGGAAGGGAAGGCGTTGGAGGCAAGTGGGGTGCTCGACAAGATAATCCCGATTAGGAGGAAGCCTGACATTCGAGCCAAGGAAGCTCTAGACCCCATTCTACACGTCTCCTCTCGAGCGCGTTTTGATCGCTGAATAAGTGATGATTGTTACCGTTTAGTTAAGCTGTTGAAGACCAGAAAAGTACAGATTGTAACTTGTCTTTGCCTGCCCAGCTAGAGAATATATTCACGGGTCTCTGGCTTAAGACAGTTCGAAGGATGCAAACGAACGTGACGGGATTGAAGGGGAACATTGTAGAATTCAACGTCGGAAAGGGACGCGGTTACCTGTCAGTGCCCAAGACATCTCGAGGTGGGGTGATCGTTCTTCACGCATGGTGGGGGCTGAACGATTTCTTCAAGGGTCTGTGCGACCGGCTCGCAGCTGAAGGATACTCGGCCTTTGCTCCAGATCTTCGCGAGGGTAAAGTGGCGCGAACGGTCGACGAGGCGAAGGAGATGATGAAGAAAGAGAACCAAGAACTTGTCGAAAAAACAGTCCTTGGCGGGCACGAGTTTTTGAACGCTCTTCCTTCGATCAAGGGACACAAGAAGGGGGTTGTTGGGTTCTCCATGGGAGCGGCCTGGGCATTGTGGTTGAGCACCAAGAAACTAGATGTTGCAGCCGTAACGGCTTTCTACGGGACATACGATCTAGACTTTTCGAAAAGCCGAGCATCATACCTAGGCCACTTTGCCCCGAACGATGAGTGGGAACCTGAGGACAGTATTCGTGGTCTAGAGAAAAAAATCCGCCAGTCCAATCGGCCAGTGACGTTCCACACGTATCCCGAAACGAAACACTGGTTCTTCGAGAACGATCGACCTGAATACTCTCCCCAGGCAGCACACCTGGCTTGGACGCGAACGCTAGAATTCATTCACTCGACCCTCGGCCGGTCAAGCTCACCATAGAACCCGACGTCGATCTCCGTTGCCAATCTACCTTCGGGGAACTGGGAAGGGATTCCGATTCACTCACGGCGCTCGCCTACTGAGCGAGACATTTCCCTTTGGAATTTTTCGAGGAGGCTGTGAAGCGTCAGGATCCGGGTTCAACTGGCGAAGAGTATCTAGAACTGAGCAGTCTAAGAACTCCTAGAATTCCGCTAACCTGCAAGATCAGGCGTCCTTGGAAAGGCTAAATTTGTGTTCCTATGTTGAGTTTGGATTCATGGAAGCAGCCAAAATCGAGGAGCACATGGTCGTCGCAAATCCTGCAGACTTCCACTGGAAGCCTAAAGAGACCCTACCGCCAGGAGCCATGGCAGTCAACGTCTACGGCGACCCAACAAAGGGCAACTATTGCTTCTACGGCAAATTCCCCGCCAAGTACACAGTCCCTCAGCACTGGCACACAGACGACTGCATGGTTGCAATCATTAAGGGCTCAATGAGAATTGATCCAGAAGACGCGGCATCTGTTAACATCCAGGAGGGCGGCTTCTTCAAACTGCCCGGACAAATGCGCTACGTTGCCCATACACCTAAAGAGACAATCTTCCTAGTCTGGGGAACAGAACCATTCGACATACACTACGCGAATCCGAAAGACGACCCTAGAAACAAGTAGACATTTCTCGACGCCGCTTGGTTTGCCTGAATGCTAAGTTTTTCTTGGCTTCCTCGGACCCAACGGAGCAGGGAAGACTACCCCTATCTGGGTGCTCTGCTGCCTGATTTCAAAGACCAGCGGGGAGGCGGCCCCCCAGAGCATGGTTTGTCTCGTAAGACGTGTGTGAAGAATCTATCTACTCAGAAGCCGGTCTAGTCAGTCTCTTGGTCGAATAGAAAAAGAGGACACTGGTAAAGACGCGGGTTTACATTCTAACGTGCTGATTGGAATAGTGCGAACGTGTTGTTGTCCGGGTCTTGGATGATGGCGAAGAATCCCATTTGCGGAATCTCCTCTTTTGCATGAACTACTTTGGCTCCGAGACTCGTGGCTTTGGCTAGAGATTTGTCTATGTTGGCGACGCTGAAGTAGTTGATGAACCCCGTTTCGCCCATTGTCCGTTTGTATAATCCGCCCAAGGTCTCGTTCTTAGCTGCGTCCTTGTGGGATATCATCCAGTAGTCCATTGCGCCTGCGGGCATTTTGTTGAATTTCCAGCTAAGTAGTTGTTCATAGAAACGGGTCAGTTTCGCCGGGTCGGACGAGGGTATCTCGAAGTGCACTAGAGTATGTTCGCGGAGTTGTGGTCGTGTTGTTGCCGTCGATTCTACCATTAGAACCAACATGCATCACGTTTCGGGCCTTAGTTAAACATCGGCATCGAACCGGCTCCCCTTTTTTCTGAATTTAGCGTAACTAGCGCGGCCCAAGAATAGTGGGACTGTAGCTTGTCGGTGTGAGCACTCGGTCCTGGATTTCTCCGAGAAGGTCGCCGTGTTGAGCATTGGTGGTTTTCTTGATCTCTTTCCACTCTTCGTTGGCCCGGAACTGTTCCCAGGCGTGTCTCATTGTCTTTTCATCGGGCCAGGCGAGCAGGTAGACGAACTCTGTCCTGTCTCCCAGCTTTGTCTCCCACGTGCCGAGGATGTTGAACCCGTAGGATCGCATGATCCGCGAGGCGTGGTCGCGGAACCTGTCGTGAAACGCTTGTTTGTTCTGGTCGAAAATCTCGTAGATCCTAAGCTGATGAATCATGTCTTTCTCATCGCAACCGATTAGTCATGTTAAGCGATCTCTTTTCTGTTACGGTGTGAAAGCCTTCTATCTGGCGAGGAATCATAAGTGAAGTTTAGCATCGAACTACCGGTCCAGTTTCGGGACATCGACGTAATGGGCCACGTCAACCATGCAACGTATTTCCAGTACATGGAGACCGCGCGTGTGGAGCTTGCAAGAAGCCTCGGGCAGGTAACAGAAGGGTTCCGTTCCAGTTTCATCCTCGCATCGGCTCGTTGCGAGTTCAAGAAGCCGATCACAGACGAACGCCGCATAACCGTCGCAGTCTGGGTGAGCAAGATCGGCGATCGCTCATGGGACCTCGACTACTCCATCCACGGACCCAAACGAGTAGAATACGCAGTCGGTAGAACCACACAGGTAGCCTACGACTACAAAACCAGATCAGCGGTTCAGGTCTCGGGAAAACTCAAGAGAAAATTGGCGAAACACGTCGACCAGCAAGTCAAGTTCAGAGAGATTGGTTAAGGCCCGCGCTCAAATAAATATCCCAACAAGAAAGCCTAGGAAAACACCGTAGATAATGTGTCCAAGGAAGCTAACAGTCAACCCTTGCCTCGTTATTCGAAAACCTCCGACAGAAGCGAAGAGATTCCTTGTAAGGTAGGGGGAGACTATCCAGAGCAGAACGGTGTAAACAAGGGCATAGACAAGAACCATGGGCAGGACACTCGCTGTTTGTGACAAGTCTAGAAGAACACGGAAAAGTAACCCTAGCACGGCTCCGTGAAACAAGTGCATAGCGACTGACATTGATGTTACGACTCTTCGCCGCGTAAATTTTCGAATCATCACCCATACAATCGCAGAGTTGACCTGCCATTCCGCCACTCCCTCCATTCCCCATTTTCTCCAGAATGGAATCTCAACGAGAGTCATGCAGATGGCCGCAACCAGACCAGCCAGGGACGCCGTAAGTGGCTCAATAAGAGTCGACATTTCTTGGCTTGTCACCAGAGGGCTAGGCAACAAGCTTCGTGCGGAGTAGCGCCCAACAGAGCCCTCTTCTTCGGAGGAATCCTTCGACTGTCATGTTCTTGAAAACCAGAGGCGTCAGGATAGCTGCACGAGCCTGAGTCGTGGAGTCTAGAGAACGTGGAATAGATCAGATTGACGATGTTCCTTCCTCCTGGAGCCCGGCAGATCAAGAACGAGACACCGCGCCCGCAGGGAAGTAGTGAGACCAGCTCTGCAACGGCAGCAGATCCACTAATGACCCTGCCTCCAGGATAGATCAGATGAAAGGAGCGATGCCTCCTCGACCTTGGAACCGAATCCAACAGACCAGATTCGTCGGCCTCGACCAGCGAGAGGCAGTCCAGTCTCCTGTACGCGTCAAGAGAATTCACAATGCGCTTGAGTCGGGAGCAGTTGCCACAGTCCTTGTCGTAGACCAGAACATGTTTTTCCATGACCATCAGTTGGGACCCTTCCCCCTTTTTCCTTTCGGGTCCTGGACCTTCCACTATCCGGGTAAGTGTCGGATGCGCTGTTCGATCTCCCATACTGCCTCCTCCATCATCGGAAAGCGAAACTCGAATCCAGTGGCAAGCAACCGACTGGGCACGACGCGGCGGCTCTTGATTATGAGCTCGGCCTCGGTCCTGTGAACAAAGGCCGCTACTTCGAGCATCGACCGCGTCGCCGGCAATCCAAACGGGGCGCCGCGTGCTCTGCGAATGATTCTCATCATCTCGCGTTGCGTGACTGGGTTTGGCGAAGCGACATTGACGGGTCCGCTGAAATCGTCCCGGTCAATCAACCACTCAACGACGCGGCAAAAATCGGCTTCGTGAATCCATGAAATGAACTGGCGCCCACCAGCAATAGATCCTCCTAGTCCCCAGCGGGTGAGCGATCGCAGGGTCCGGTAGACTCCTCCGTGATCTTCGGCGAAGACCATCGCCGTCCGCAGCGCCACCTTCCGTGTAGCTAGAGTGGGTGCCTCGAAGAACGTTTTTTCCCACCCCTTAGCGACCTCGATCGAAAAGGCGTCCTTGGCCTCTGGAGTCGCCCCAATTTCGCCGGTCGCTTCATCCATCTCCCGGTCGAATGTGTGTTTGTAGATCGTAGCGGTGCTGGCGTTCAGCCACACCCGCGGGGGATGCCGGCAACGGGAGATAGCCTCGCCCAACACTCGAGTGGACTGAATCCGAGACTCAAGAATCTCTCGTCGATTACGCTCGTTGTATCGGCAATTTACCGAACGTCCGGCAAGATTGACCAATGCATCCGCGCCTTCGATCTCCCCGGCCCAGTCGCCCAGCGTGCACCCGTCCCATTGGACCTTGTGAATGGGAGTCGCCGCCGCGTCAGGCGAGCGTGTGAGAACGACGACCTCGAAGTCTCCCTCGACAAGACTCTTCCCGAGCAAACGACCGATGAACCCGCTTCCGCCAGCAATGACGAGACGACGTGTCATACGAAGAACCCTCCAACCTTCGATCTAGCGTGAGCCAACTGGTACATACGCAGCTCGTCAATGAAATAATGGATGATATGAGAAAACTATGCAGGGAGCTGAGTACTAGGCAAAGAGGTCCTCGAGTGGAGTCTCCGTCTCTCGAATCTCCCGGATCTAATGAGTTCTGGGAAGTTCCCGGAGACTTTCTTCCGCGGCCGCAACAACTCTTTCAACATCCAGCTCGTCGTGTGCTGCGGAGATCATTATTCTCTCCATACCGTCAGGATGGAAGTAAACTCCTCTCTGCAACATTAGGTTGCGAAATGTCCTGAATCTCTCCGTGTTTACATTGAGGGTCTGTCGATAACCCGTGATCTTGGTTTCTTTGGTGAAGAATACCTGAAACATGGGACCGAGACCTTGAACGATCCCCTCGTGATCGTATCGTTCCATTAGCTCTCTTAGACCCTCCATGATTCTAGCACCGATGATGTGCATGTGCCTGAATGCCTCGTCATCGTTCCTAGTAAGCTCCCGCAACGTGGCTTGGGCCGCAGCAAGGCACATCGAGTTCCCATTGTATGTTCCACCGTAGCCGATTCGTCCGGGCCCGATCATACTCATGATGTCTCTTCGGCCTGTGACCGCGGCGATCGGTGCTCCTCCTCCTAAGGCCTTCGCGAAGCAAGAGAGATCGGGCTTTACGCCATAGAATTCTTGCGCGCCACCGGGAGCGAGACGAAACCCTGTCAGAACCTCATCGAATATGAGAAGTACATCGTGCTTGTCCGCAATCTCTCTAACGGATTTGAGATAGTCTTCGTCTGGTAGAATGACGCCGGAGCTTCCGAGAACTGGTTCCATGATAATTGCAGCAAGGTCCGCTGCGTTCCTCTTGACAACCTTCTCTAGGGCCGTTGTATCGTTCCATTTTGCTATAACGACTGTTTTTGCTATCTCTTCTGGGATTCCGGGATAGAAGGGAAGTTTCGAGGGTGATTGTTCCAGTCCAGCGACAACCGACGGTGATTCTACACTGAAGAGGACATAGTCGTGGTGTCCGTGGTAGTGGCCTTCGAACTTGAGGAGCTTCTCGCTCCCCGTGAACGCACGAGCAATCCGGACAGCCTCCATAGTGGCCTCTGTTCCGGTGTTCGAGAAGCTGACCATCTCAGCGGAAGGAACCATCGACTGAATCTTCTTTGCAACCTCCACCTCCAGCTCGGTGGTGGTTCCAAGCATTGAGCCGTTCTGAACCTGTTCAGCGATAGCGGTCACCACTGCTGGGTGAGCGTGTCCGAGGATTAGCGCCCCATACGCGATTAGGAGGTCAACGTACTCGTTCTCGTCAAGGTCGCGAACTCGGGATCCGAGACCGTTCTTGAAGAAGACTGGGAAGGGATCGTGAGCGTGGACGCGGATGTTCGAGGAGGCTCCGGATGGAAGGTGTCTCTTTGCTTCCTCGTAGGTAGTGTAGGATCGGGAGAAGTTCGTGAGGAGTGGTGGTGAGGGGCGGGCTATTCGTCGTTCGGCTTGGGCCCTTGCTTGGCTGAGGGCGTTCTCTGCTTCGAGCTTTGTGAACAACGGCTGACTCCTCCCATGTCTAATAGTCTATTCCGCCTGGCGGGTATAAAAAGATGTATTTTTTCGGTGTTTTTGTTAGGGTTTCGAACTTTTTATCCGCTCCACGTACTCGCGCCCCGCAAAATCATCCCGGGGACTGGGCTGGCGTTGCCGCGGTGTCTAAGCCTTCGAAACTCAGAAACCCCCGCCCCTTTCTAGGGAGGGGCTTTTTTCCTTCCCGTTACCAAGCACCGAGCTGAGCCGAAAAAAGTCGTGTTGCCTCGAAGCGTCTCACCACTTGTGAGTAATCTCCGGAACTGCGTCTCCTGTAACCTGAGAAATCGAGTAATTCTATTCGAGGATACCCCTGCAGCCTCCAAGGCCCTCCTGAAATCCGCCTTCGTCTCCTGATGTATTCCTAACTCCATCCGGATTTGCGCTTTGACGTCGCGGATGCTGGTCCTCGAATCGGAGGGCATGAAAAGATTTCCAAGTACTTCGGCCCTGATCTCTCCGAGACCGGCTTCTCGAAATATCGTGGGCAGTCGTTCCCCTATCTCGTAGTCTCTGCCCTCAAGTTTCCGAATTCCCTCATGGTATGCGGGATAGATTTCTCGGGCTAGCTTTGCGAAATCCTCGTCCTCAGGGTCATAGAGGGATATCATCTCGCTCGGCTCTTCAGCGGCCACCAGCCCTCCTCGCCGCGTTATTCGAGTCATCTGCTTAACCGCTTCAAGAGGGTCTTGAAGATGCATCAGAACGGACCTACAGCAAGTCAGGTCTGCATAGTCATCAGCGACCGGAAGGTTGTAGGCGTCTCCTTGTTTGTAGGAAATTCTGTTCGACAATCCCGCTGTTCCGGTCTCGAGTTCAGCCGCCTTGACCGAACTGGCCCGTGAATCAATTCCAAGGGCTTGGCACTTACCCGGGACGAGCCTGACGACGTACCTGGTGAAATCCCCCGTTCCACAGCCAATGTCCACAATTCTCATTCCCGGTCTCAGCTGCAGGAATTCTCGGTACTGCTGTCTCACCCAGGATTTGGACTCTAGATATCTTCCGTAGAGTTCGCGACTCCGCCGCAGATAACGAACGCTGTAGAATGTCCTAGACATCCCTCCCTTCTTGGGCATAGCAGAGCGTATCGGTCGGCCCGGCATTTGAGCATGACCTAGACTTCTATTTGGACCCCCTTCGGGACTAATGATCTCGTCACTGACAAACGCCTGTTTGGTCGAGAGGGAGGCGGTGGTCTGCCCACCGGTGTCCAGTTCGACTCCAACCGGTGAGATTCGAGGAGTTGTTTCGTACAACTCTTCTACTCGCCCTGTCCAAAACGGTGAGCCCATGATACTGGCCTACCTTGTACGAGAAGGCGCTATAGAGCAGCATACTCTTTCTTCTGTAACTTTTCCTTCAACGCAACTATTTTTTCGGTTAACTAAATCATGACCCCCCGGGGGGTCTGTTTTTCCCGAGCCCCGCCCTTCGTGAAACGCCGAGGATCCCACGTTCAGCGCTCCTTCCAGACCCGTCTTCCTTCGTGGCCCCTCCATCGGCGGAAATCGTCCATTATCCGCCCTAATCGCGAGTCTAAGCCCGCGATTTCCAGGTCCCCAATATCCACGCTGATCCCAAGGGGAAAACACGGGGATCGAAAAACCCGGGACAAGCCGATAACACACCCGTCTCGAAGAAACAAGCCCATAATCATACCCGGACAAGAAGAGGATCTGGAAAATAAAATCGTATAACTTTTGCAGAAGCCTCGTTCGTGAGAGTGGCTTATCCGAGAACCCCGTGGCAGAACAAGAATATTTAGGGCCTCTCCAACCCGGAAAGTGTCATGAAGATCAAACTGACAAGCGTCTTCGTCAACGATCAGAACAAGGCGCTTGACTTTTACACGAAGACCCTGGGCTTCGTCAAGAAAACAGACATCAGCGCGGGCAACTATAGATGGCTAACGGTTGTCTCGGCAGAGGATCCGAACGGGTCCCAGCTTGTTCTCGAGCCGAACGCCAACCCCGCCGCAAGAACCTACCAGGAATCCATCCTCAAACAAGGCATCCCCGCAACCATGTTCTTCGTCGACGATATTCAGAAAGAGTCTCAAAGGCTCAAGAAGCTCGGCGTCAAATTCACCATGGAGCCAACAAAAACACCCGGCTCGACCATAGCCCGATTCGACGATACTGTAGGCAATCTGATTCAGATAACTCAGCTTAGCTAGCCCCCAGCAGACGTCGGCGCGACCGGTTCAGAACCTAGCTTGAGCAGTAATGTGAACATAACGACGCGGTAGCCGAGGTCGGTCTTGTCTATCCGGATTTTCCGGATTTTTCTTCTGCCTTCAAAGCCATTTCCTGCTTGTGTTCGATCTGCTTCAGTTTGATCTCCTCATAGAGGTTGCACCAGTCGCGGCCGGAGACGACGAGCTGGTAGGTCTTGAGCTTCGGATGAATGCACATTGCCCTGTCAAACAGATCAGCGTTAAGCGGATCGGTTGTGGCAAACCAGATGCAGGATAGACAATTTTGGCCCTGCCACTGTATGCCCTTCAACCGCTTCTGTAGTTCAGACTCAGGCCCAGACATGATGTTTCAGCAAGGAATGAACTCGTGAAAAGTAATTAAGCTCTGAGAACGAATCGAATTCGATGAAAGACTGAAGTACCAATCGTCATTCTGATTTTCTCCGGAGTGAATAAGACGATGTCGCAGCTGGCAGCGACCCTCTTCATGTCGTTAGATGGTGTAGTCGAGTCGCCGGAAAAGTGGTCGTTTCCGTACTGGAACAATGAGATTGGAAAATTCAAGCACGACGAGACCTTCTCCTTAGACGCCCTCCTCTTGGGACGTGTGACGTACGAGGGTTTTGCCGCATCGTGGCCCAGCCGCAAGGACCCCGAAGGGTTCGCAGACCGATTCAATAGCATGCCCAAGCACGTTGCCACTAGGACCCTGAGAAAACTCGAATGGAACAACTCGCACGTGCTCAAGGGTGATCTCGCACTCGAGGTCTCAAAGCTAAAACAACAACCGGGCAAGGACATTGTCATCCACGGCTCCACAGGCCTCATCCGCTCCCTGATGCCGCACCACCTCATCGACGAATACAGGCTCCTTGTCTACCCCATCATCCTCGGGCACGGAAAACGCCTCTTTGACCAAACAACCCAAGCCAATCTCAAGCTTGTCGAGTCGAAAACGTACGACACCGGAGTCGTCAAACTAGTCTACCACCCTGCGAGCAAACCAGCAACAGGGACTGTTCCCAAGCAGAAGTAAGGAAGCTAGGAATCCTCCTAGGCCAAGAATGGGCCACATTCTAAAAACCATAGCGGAGCCTCTCAGAAGTGAGTTTTCTGAACTAGTCGCTTCTCGTTTAATGCGAGATCGAAAAGCCCTGTACATGATGTTCGATAGCTAGGTTACACCCTGTTCATTGCTTGGGTACCCCTCTGGCTCTGAAGCACTGATGTGAATGGCAGCCGTCATCGATGAGCCTAGTTCGGCTAATTCTCACGTAGGTTCACGTTGGGCTCCAAGGATTGCGCGTCCAGATCAAGTGCGGGTTGCGTGGAGCACTTTCATCATGTTGGCGCACACAATAGGGGAGATTGTTGGAAACAGCCCTCGGACGAGAGTTGCATTTCAAAACTGTCAAGGTGAGTGAACAGAGTGACTTCACCAAGCCAAAAAACCAGAACCCATGGTTTCGACCAATTATTCTCAGACGACGCCGGGGAAGGTTTTCGGGTCAAGACTGGTATCGTCGAACTTGACGAGATGCTTCGCGGCGGCTTCATGCCGGGCGACGCCGTTATGCTTGCCGGGAGCGCTGGGACCGGAAAGACAACTTTCGCGCTCCAATACCTCGTGAACGGGGTGAAGCTTGGAGAGCCGGGGATCTACGTAACGTTCGAAGAACTTCCAGACCAGATTTACCGAGATGCGAAGAACTTCGGTTGGGACCTCCAAAGAATGGAAGAAGAGGACAAATTTCGTTTGGTTTGCACTTCTCCGAATCTCATGCTGGACTCCGGGGACGATAGCTTGCTAGATGACGTTATTCGGGAAATTCAACCGCGAAGGATAGTTATCGACTCGCTCAGT
>Ga0099791_10000937_pt1 | contig 11189 bp, 14 predicted proteins | sample Rivendell_Oct201_7_FD_77318 | JGI IMG/M metagenome (GOLD analysis project Ga0099791, IMG submission 77318) | Vadose zone soil and rhizosphere microbial communities from the Eel River Critical Zone Observatory, Northern California to study diel... | ecosystem: Environmental > Terrestrial > Soil... | reverse complement strand
CTCGACCACCAACTATGGGGTGACGATGCCGAAGGGCAAGACCATCGTCCACTCCACCATCGACGTGGCCGATCTCAACAAGGACATCGTGGCCGAGCACGCGCTCATCGGGGACGCGGGTCTCGTGCTGGACGCCCTCCTCGCCGAGGTGCGCGACCGGCTGAAGAGCAAGCCGCGCGGCCGCAAGGCGGAGGTCAGCCGGCAGATCTCCACCATGAAGGCGGAGTGGATGGCCCAGTGGATGCCCAAGCTGACCGCCCACGACAAGCCGCTCTCGCCCTACCGGGTGATCTGGGATCTGCTCCACACGGTGGACGTGGCCAACACCATCATCACCCACGACGCGGGCAGCCCCCGCGACCAGCTCTCGCCCTTCTGGGAGAGCACGCAGCCGCTCACCTACATCGGCTGGGGCAAGACCACCCAGCTCGGCTACGGGCTGGGCCTGGCGATGGGAGCCAAGCTCGCCCGCCCGGAGGCGCTCTGCATCAACGTGTGGGGCGACGCGGCCATCGGCTTCACCGGCATGGACTTCGAAACCGCGGTGCGCGAGCGCATCCCGATTCTGTCGATCCTGCTCAACAACTTCTCGATGGCGATCGAGCTGCCGATCATGAAGACCGCCACCGAGAAGTACCGCTCCACCGACATCAGCGGACACTACGCGGACATGGCGAAGGCCTTCGGCGGCTACGGCGAGCGCATCAGCGAGCCCGGCGAGATCATCCCCGCGATCAAGCGCGGCATCGCCAAGACCCGGGAGGGCGTCCCGGTCCTCCTCGAGTTCATCACCGAGAAAGAGATCAACTTCTCGATCTTCAAGTAAGCGCGCCTCCTCCCCTTCCCCCTCTCCCCTCCGGGGAGAGGGCAGGGTGAGGGGGTCGTGAGGGGGTCGAAGCGAGGGGGCTCGGAGCCGTCATGACCTATCGTCTGGCCCCGATGTCCCCCGAGATCCTCGTCCTCACCATCGTGCTCCTCTCCCTTCCCCTGGTCTTCCTGGCGCTGGCCGCCTTCTGGACGATGCCGCTCCTGCTCGCGCCCGCGCTCTTCATCCTCGTGATCTATGCCTGGATCTGGCCCCTCGCGCGCCCGACCGCGTTCGTGGTGCAACCGCGCGCCATCGAGATCACCTGGCCGCTCAAGCGCCAGGAGATCCCCCGCAGCGACATCCAGGCAGTGCGCATCATCGATCGGCAGACGCTGCGGCGCGAGGCGGGGTGGGGCATGCGGGTCGGCGCCGGCGGGCTCTTCGGCGCCTTCGGCTACCTGTGGACGACCCGGCGGGGGCTGGTACGCATGTTCGTCTCCCGCACGGACCGCTTCGTGTGGATCGAGCGCAAGAGCGAGCGGCCCTGGCTGATCACCCCCGACCAGCCCGACGCCTTCGTCCGGGCGCTCTCCATCCATGGCTGATCTCACGTATCGCTCGCCCAAGACCGAGGTGCGGCCGAGCCCGATCCACGGCCAGGGCCTCTTCGCGCGGACCGCCATCACGGCGGGCGAGATCGTCGCGGTGAAGGGCGGCCACGTGCTCACCGGGGCGCAGTGGGCGTCGCTCGAGCCCGCGCTCGGCGCCGCCGACATCCAGATCGCGGAGGATCTCTTCATCGCCCCGGTGCGCTCGGACGACCGACCCGGGAGCATGCTCTACACCAACCACTCCTGCGATCCCAACCTCGCCATCCAGGGCCAGATCGTCCTGGTCGCGATGCGGGAGATCGCCGCCGGCGAGGAGCTCACCATCGACTGGGCCACCACCGACGACGGCGATCACGAGATGGCCTGTCGCTGCGGCAGCCCGCGCTGCCGTGGCACCGTGACCGGCAAGGACTGGATGAAGCCGGAGCTGCAGGCGCGCTACCGCGGCTGGTTCTGCTGGTTCCTCGAGCGGAAGATCGCGGCGACCGATTCGCGATGAGCCCGAGCCTGGTCCTGCTCCCCGCGATGCTCTGCGACGACGCTCTCTATGCCCCGCAGACCGAGAGCTTGCGGGATCTGGTCGAGGCGCGGCCCCTCGTCGTGGCCGCGGCCGACATGACGGAGGCGGTGGCCAGCGTCCTCCAGCAAGCTCCGCCTCGCTTCGTGCTGGCCGGGACATCCTACGGCGGGAGCCTCGCGCTCGAGGTCGCGCTCGCGGCGCCGGACCGGGTCCTCGGCCTCTGGCTGACGGGATGCAACCCGGGAGCGCCTCGCGACCCCGAGGGCGCCGATCGCCTTCGCCAGCGGGTCCAGGCGGGTGAGTTCGCGGCCGTCGTCGAGGAGCTCGGTGCTCGATGCGTCTTTCCGGCCGGACCGAACGCGGCCACCGCGAGAGAGACGTTCCGGACCATGGCCCGACGCCTCGGGGCGGAGACATTCTTGCGGCAGCACGCCACCCTGTTCGGGCGTCAGGATCGCCGGGGCGACCTCGCCCGCATCGAGTGCCCGACGCTCCTCACTTGGGGTCGCGAGGACGCCTTCAGCGACGTCGGGCACGCGTCCCTGATGGCTTCGCGTATCCCGAACGCCGACCTCGTCGTCCTCGACGCGTGCGGGCACTTGCCGACGCTGGAGCAGCCCGCGGCCACCACCAAGGTCGCGCGGGCCTGGTTGGAGCGTATCGAGGCCGGCGCATGAGCGGCGCCACCGATTCGACGGGACCCTACGGCGAGCTCATCACCACCACGGTCCGCGTGCTCACCTGGAACGCGTGGGGCCGGTTCGGGCCATGGGAGGCGCGCGAGACCGCGCTGATCCGGACCCTCGAGGCGCTCCAGCCTGACGTGATCGCGCTCCAGGAGTGCTGGCTCGACCGGGGCGGCGAGACCCAGGCGGCACGACTCGCCAAGGAGCTTGGTTACCACGCCGCGTACGGCGGCGGCACCTTCCTCGCTGAGGACTGGGCAACCGGATCCGGGCTCCTCTCACGGTGGCCGATCGAACGCCACGAGTATCGCGAGTTTCCGGCGCCCGCGCCCAGCGTCTGGGGTGGATCCGCCCTCTTCGGGCGCATCACCGGCCCGCGGGGGAGCCTGTCCGCCTTCTCGGTCGCCCTCGACTGGCCGCCCCACGCCAGCGCGGCACGACAAGCCTCGGTGAGGCAGCTCGTCGCCTTCGTCCTCGAGGTCGCCGGGCCCACGTTCCCGACGGTCATCTGCGGGGACTTCAACGCGCCCCCCGACGCGGACGAGCTGCGCATGCTCACCGGGCGCGCGGCCACGGCCGCGCCCGGCTTCGCCCTCTTCGATGCCTGGGAGATGGCCGGCGCCGGCAGCGGTCACACCTGGGCCCGAAGCAACCCGTGGACGGTGCCGGTGCTGTTGCCGGATCGGCGGATCGACTACGTCCTGGTGGGCCGCCCACGCCGGGGCGGGGCGGGCCACGTGGTTCGCTGTTCCCTCGCGGGGACCGAGCCGGTCGCCGGCGTCGTCCCGTCCGATCACTACGCTGTTTTCGCGGACCTCCGATACTAGCGGGCGATACTAGCGGGCGATACTAGCGCGATACTAGCGGGCGATACTAGCGGACCAGCGCCGGATGTCATGATCATGCTCCTCGATCTCGTCGCGCTGCTTTGCATCGGACTCTTCGCGGGGGCCGCGCTCTACGTCACCCTGGTCGAGCACCCCGCGCGGCTCCAGTGCGGCACCACGCTCGCGATCGCCGAGTTCGGCCCGAGCTATCGGCGCGGCGCTGCCATGCAGGCCTCTCTCGCCGCGCTGGGCTGCCTGGCCGGCGTGGGAGACTGGGCGCGCGGCCACGGCGTCCTCCCGCTCGCCGCCGGCCTCCTGATGGCGGCGGTCATCGCCTTCACCCTGGTGGTCATCCTGCCCACCAACAAGCGCCTGCTGGACCCCGCCCTCGATTCCGGCTCCGCGGAGGCGGCCACGCTCCTCGCGCGCTGGGGTCACCTCCACGCGGTGCGCACCCTGCTGGGCGGCGTCGCGCTCCTCCTCCTCGGCCTCCACCTGGTCGGAGCGCGCTGACCGTGGCGCCCGGTGCCGGAAGCCGCGGGCTGACCCCGGAGCGCTTCGCGCGCGGCATGACGTTCGAGCAGTACATGCACTTCATGGGCACGCCCGAGAACCTCGCGCGCGAGGCCGGCTGGTGGGCGGGGACCGTGCGCGTGGACTGGAGCGGTCGCCTGCGCGCGTGGTACGAGGACCTGCGGCTCCGCGACGATCAGGTCGCCGCGATCCGGTGGCTCGCCGCGCAGCCGCACGGTCCGGCCAAGGTGCTCGCGATCTCGGAGGAGTGGTCGTCGGACTGCCGCCGCGACGTCACCATCCTCGGGCGGCTCGCCGAGGCGGGCCCGCTCGAGCTCCGCGTCTTCTCGCGAGACGGTCAGCGAGTGGGGCGTGCCCCGCGGGCCGACCCGGCGGAGTCGCCCAACGCGGATCTCATGATCGCGTTCCTGCGCGAGCGGGACGGGCAGACGTATCAGTCGATCCCGATCGTGGCGTTCTACACGCGGGACTTCGAGTACCTGTACCACTACACCGAGCGGCCGGCGATCTATCACCCGTTGGACCTGTCCACCGCGATGCAGATGCGCCATCGGGGCGAAAGCCGCGAGGTGGCGTGGGAGCGCTTCCTGCGCGACTGGGGCGCGATGCAGCAGTCGCCCATCTTCAAGGTCTGGGCCCACGCCGCGATCGACGAGATGCTCTCCGCGCTGTACGAGCGGCACGTGGCCCGCCTCGCCGGGGTCGGGGCATGACGCGGGCGCGCTTTCGGGATATCTTCGACGCGTGAACGGGGCCATCCTCTTCGCGATCCTCTCCGGCCTGTCCGCGGCCACCTGGACCATCTGCCTGAAGCTCGGCGCCTCCCGGATCAGCGCGGTGCTCGGGGCGATGGTCATCACCGGCGTCGCCTTCCTGGTCAACTCGATCGCGCTGCTGGCCATGCGGGCGGGCGGGCACGACCTCGTCGTCACCCGCCAGGGCCTGTGGCTGCTCGCGGCGGCCGGCATCGCCGCCTCCGGCGTCGACATCTTCGGCCTCCTCGCCTACGAGCGCGGCCTGCGGGTCACCTCGTCGTTCCTCATCGGCGGCACCTCCACCGTGGTAGTCCTGCTGGTGGGCCTCCTCGTGCTGCAGGAGCCGCTCACCTGGGGCCGGCTGGCCGCGATCGGAATGATCGTCGGCGGCACCCTGCTCTACCAGCTGCAGGGGCGTTAGGGCGAATGGCGCGGCCCTTCCTCGAGGGCACCGACGTCGCCCACAGCTTCGGAGGCCTCCGCGTCCTCCACCGGGTGAGCTTCGCGGTGGCCGAGGGCGAGATCGTGGCGCTCATCGGACCGAACGGCGCGGGCAAGACCACGCTGTTCAACCTGATCGGGGGCCTGCTGCGGCCGTCCGCCGGCTCCATCCGGATGGACGGGCGCGAGATCAGCGCGACACCGGCCTACCGGATCGCCCGGCGAGGCCTCGGGCGCACCTTCCAGACGCCGCGGCCTTTCCTCGACCTGACCGCGGCGGAGAACGTGGCGGCGGCCGCCCTCTGGAGCGAGCGGCCGGGCGGCACGCCGGCGGAGCTGCTGGCCCTCGTGGAGCTGGGCGAGCAGGCGGCGGTGCCGGCGCGCCACCTCACCGGCGGGCGCCGCAAGCTGCTCGAGCTGGCGATGGCGCTGGCGATGCGGCCGCGCGTGATCCTGCTGGACGAGCTGCTGGCCGGTCTCACTCCGACCGAGAGCGCGCGCGCCACCGCCATCCTCCGGCGCATCCGCGACGAGCGCGGGATCGGGCTGTTCTGGGTCGAGCACGTGATGAAGGCCATCATGGCCGCCGCCGAGCGGCTCATCGTGCTGCACCACGGCGAGGTCATCTGCGAGGGGGCGCCCGCCGCGGTGGCGCGCGACCCCCGGGTGCTGGAGGCGTATCTCGGCGAGGCGATCGCGTCCTGACCGGTATCACTCCACCTCTTCCTGGCAAGGAGGCCATGGACATGACGATGCGCAGACGGCAGTTCCTCACGACGGCGGCGGGCGCGGCCACCATTCCGCTCTGGCGCGGCCGCGCGCGGGCCCAGGCCAAGCCGGTCCGCGTCGGTTACGCGATCTCGGCCACCGGGCCGTACGCGGTCGGGGCGGGCATCACCCAGGCGCCCAACTACACGCTCTGGCAGGACCAGGTCAACGCGCGCGGCGGGCTCGCGGTCAAGGGCGAGGGCCGCCGGCCCATCGAGTTCGTCTCGATCGACGATCGGAGCGAGATCGAGACCGCGGTGCGTTTCTACGAGAAGCTCGCCACCGACGACAAGGTCGACCTGATGCTCCCGCCGTGGGGCTCGGCCATGAACTTCGCGGTGGCCCCGGTGGCCACCAAGCACGGCTACCCGATGATCGGGCCCACCGCGATCTCGGGCAAGTTCAAGGAGCTGGCGCTGGCCTACTTTTACACGATGCTCGTGCAGCCGGAGCCGCAGATGCAGGCGGTGGCGGCCAAGCTCAAGGATCTGCGCGAGCAGGGCAAGATCAAGAAGATCGCGGTGGCCTACGTTAACGACCTCTTCGGCATCGAGCTGAACGCGGCCACCGGCCCCGCCTTCAAGGCGGCCGGCCTCGAGGTGGTCGACACCAAGAGCTATCCGCTCGCGGCCAAGGACCTCTCACCCATGCTGCGCGGCTTCAAGGCGGCGGGGGCGGACGCCTTCGTCGGCCTCACCTACCCGCCCGACAACATCCTGGTGACCGGCCAGGCCAAGGAGGTGGACTGGAACCCGGCGGTGTGGTTCACCGGCGTGGGCACCGCGTTCCCGTTCTACCGCGACCGCTTCAAGGGCGCGGAGGGCGTGATGGGCATCGCGGGCTGGAATCCCAAGGTGAAGTTCGCGGGCGCCAAGGAGTACTTCGACGCCCATGTGAAGAAACACCAGAAGGAGCCGGACCGCTGGGCCAGCGCGTTCGCCTACGCGTCGCTCCAGATCCTCGAGAAGTGCGTGGGCGAGGTCGGCCTCGACCACGCCAAGATCAAGTCCATGCTCGACGCCACCGAGTTCCAGACGGTGGCCGGGCCCATCAAGTTCACCAAGGGCGAGAACGTGGCCACCCCCGGCATGATCGGGCAGTGGCAGAAGAACGAGTTCGAGCTGGTGTGGCCGAAGAGCTGGGCCACCGGCACCGCGGTCGTGCCGAAGCCGGCCTGGGCGTGAAGACCCTCGTGCTGGACGTGGTGGTCGGGGGGCTCACCACCGGGGGCATCTACGCCCTGGTGGCCCTCGGCCTCAACCTCCAGTACGGGCTGATGCGGGTGCTGAACGTGGCGCACGGCGAGTTCCTGATGCTGGGCGCCTACCTGACCTACGCGCTCCACACCGGCTGGGGCGTCAATCCGCTGCTGACCCTGCTGATCACGGGCCCGACGGCCTTCGCCGTCGGGCTCGCGCTCCACCGCCTGCTCTACGCGCGCCTGCTCGAGGGCGACGCTCCCGAATCGCTCGAGTCCCGCTCGCTGCTGCTGTCCTTCGGGCTCATGTTCGTGCTACAGAACGCGGCGCTCCTGCTCTGGAGCGCCGATCTCCGGGGCTACAGCTACCTCGCGATCCCGCTCCACTGGCTCGGCACCGTGTTCCCGGCCAACCGCGTGCTCGCGGCGGCGGTCGCGCTGGGGCTCGGCCTCGCCTTCTACGTATATCTGCGCACGAGCCTCACCGGGAAGGCGGTGCGGGCCCTCATGCAGGAGCCGGAGGGCGCGCGGCTGGTCGGCATCCAGACCGCGCGCATCCACGCGCTCTGCTTCGGAGCCGGCATCGCGATGTCCGCGGTCACCGGCTCGCTCGTCAGCATGCTGTTCGAGCTCACTCCGTTCATCGGCCTGCCCTACACCGTCACCGCGCTGGTGGTGGTCATCCTGGGCGGGCTCGGCAACATGCTCGGCTGCCTGGCCGCCGGCCTGCTCCTCGGGCTGGTCGAGACCGCCGGGGTCTACCTCGCGTCGTCGGACATCCGGCTCATCTCGTCCTACGCGGTGCTGTCGCTGATCCTGCTGCTCCGGCCCTCGGGACTCTTTGGCCGCTAGGCTCGCCTGGACCACGCTCGGCGCGGCCCTCGTGCTCGCGCCGCAGGTGCTGGCCCCGTACTATCGCTCGCTCGCGCTCGCGATCCTGGCCGACGTGGCGCTCGCGGTGGCGTGGGCGATCTTCTCCGGCCCCACCCGCTATCTCTCGCTCGCCACCGGCGCCTTCTTCGGCGCGGGCGCGTACACCACCGCGGTGGTGCTGGGGCGGCTCGCGTGGCCGCTGCCGGTGCTGGCCGCCGCGGTGGTGGCCGCGGTGATGGCGCTCGTGGTCGGCACCCTCGCCCTCCGGCTGCGCGGGCCCTACTTCGCGGTCTTCACCTTCGGGCTGGCCGAGCTCGCCAAGCACTCCCTGATCTGGTTCGAGACCTCCATCACCGGCACGGTGGGCCGGCTCCTCCTGAGCCCGCCGGGCGCGGTGGCGCTCTACTACACGGTGCTGGCGGTGGCCGGCCTCGCGGTGGTCACCGCGATGGCGCTGCCGCGCACGCGCTGGGGCACGGCCCTGATCGCCATCGGGGCCGACGAGGAGCGCGCGGAGACCCTCGGCGTCGCCACCACCCGCGTCAAGATCGGCGTCTTCGCGCTCAGCGCCGCGTTCATGGGCGCGATCGGCGGGGCGATGGCCCCGCGGTGGACCTACATCGATCCCCAGGTCTTCAACCCGCTGGTGTCCTTCCAGACCGTGATCATGGCCCTGCTCGGGGGCCCGGTCACCGTCGCGGGGCCGGTCCTGGGCGCGGCCTTCCTCGGCCTCCTCTCCGAGATCCTGCTCGTGAAGTTCCGCTATCTCTACATGCTGAGCCTGGGCCTGGTGCTGATCGTGGTGGTGCTGGCGCTGCCGCGAGGCCTGGCCGGCCTCGTGCGCGCCCGCCGCCCGGGTTGCGGCTCCCCCAGCCCGACGTTATAGTCGCGGGCGGAAGCGCTTCCATGCCACGTCGACCCGCCGTCATCGACAACGCCCAGGTGGCCGCCGTCTTCCGGTCGTATCCGAAGGGCGTCGCCGCGAAGCTCCTCGCGCTCCGTCCACTGATCCTGGCCGTGGCGTCGAGCACCGAGGGCGTGGGTCCGGTGGAGGAGACCCTGCGGTGGGGCCAGCCGAGCTACCTCACCGCGCAGTCGGGGAGCGGGAGCACGATCCGCATCGACCGGGTGAGATCCCGGCCGGGGCGCTACGCGATGTACTTCCACTGCCGCACCACGCTGGTCGAGACCTTCAAGCGCCGCTACCCCGGCACGTTCCGGTACGAGGGCAACCGCCCCATCCTCTTCGAGGCGGACGAAAAGGTCCCGGTCGGAGTCCTGAGCCGGTGTATCGCCCTCGCCCTCACCTATCATCGCTCGCGGGGCCGCCGGGCCTAGCGCGATGGCCCTGCGCGTCGTTCGCCTCGGGTCCCCCCGTCATTCGCACGAGGGCCTGCGCCTCGGGACCGCGCGGCGGCCTCCGCGCGGGGTGCGCAAGGAAGACTACGCGCGGCGAGATTACTTCGACGCGTGGCTGCCCGAGCTGGCCCCGAGCGCTCCGCTCGTGTCGTACGCGCTGTCGCAGCCGTTCACGCCCGCGCGCTGGGCCACCTACTCGCGCCGGTACCGGAGCGAGATGCGCGCGCCGACCGCGCGGCGGCTAATCGCGGTGCTGGCCGCGCTCTCGCGGCAGACCAGCTTCTCGGTGGGCTGCTACTGCGAGGACGAGAGCCACTGTCACCGCTCCCTGCTGAAGGCGTTGCTGATCGAGGAAGGCGCGCAGGTCGCCTGAACCGTCGTCTGACCGTCGGTCGTCCGACAACCGAAGGGAGGGGCCCATGAAGTACGGCGTGATACTTCCGATCTGGCAGCTCACGGTGGCGGAGGCGGAGTCGCTGGCCACGAGGGCGGAGGCGCTCGGTCTCGACGGGGTCTTCGTGCCCGACCACATCCTGGCCAAGCCGGCGACCACGCAGCACTACGGCGGCCACTGGCCCGATCCGTTCTCGCTGCTGGCCTTCCTGGCCGGGCGCACGCGCCGCATCGCGCTCGGCGCGAGCGTCATCGTGCTGCCGTACCGCAACCCGCTGGTGGCGGCCAAGGCCGCGGCCACCGTGGACCAGGCCTCCGGCGGGCGCTTCATCTTCGGCGTGGGGGTGGGCTGGGACGAGGCGGAGTTCGTGGACCTGCGCCTGCCGTTCGCGGAGCGCGGGCGGCTGAGCGACGACTACATCCGCGCGATCAAGGCCGCCTTCGGCGCGGACATCCCGCAATACAACGGGAAGTACACGAGCTTCTCGGGCGCGACCTTCTCTCCGCGCCCCGCGCAGCGGCCGCACCCGCCCATCTGGGTCGGCGGCTCACCGGGCACGGTCTCGGGCCCGGCGGTGCGACGCTGCGCGGAGCTGGGCGACGCGTGGCACCCCCTCGGCCTCGGGCTCGACGAGATCGAGAAGGGCTACGCCACCCTGCGCGATCTGGCCGCCCGCAAGGGACGGCGCGACACGCCCGGGCTCTCCCCGCGCAACCAGTTCGACCTGACCGACGGCGCCAAGGGCGCGGGCCGCGCCGCCTTCCAGGGCTCGGTGGCGGAGGTGGCCGCCGACGTCAAGCGGGTGCGAGGCATGGGCGCGGAGTGGATGACCTTCGACCTGCCGCGGGCCGGCATCCCCGCGATGACGCACGCGATGGAGCGGCTGGCCGGCGAGGTCAAGCCCGCGGCGGGGTGAGCGCGCGAGGGGAGGACGTCACGGTCCGCTCCGGCCGGGCGGAGGACCGCGCGGCCATCGAGGCGGTGACCCTCGCCGCCTACGAGCAGTACGCGGCGGTGCTCGCGCCGCCGCTCTGGGCCGCGTACCGGGAGAACATCGTGTCGACGCTGGGCGCGGCCGAGCCGGCGTCGCTAATCGTGGCGGAGGCGGCGGGCGCGCTCGTGGGCAGCGTGCTGCTCGTGCCCGCGGGCGGGACGATGGCCGCGCCCGGGCGCGCCGCCTCGGCCCCGCTCGCGGAGCCCGAGCTGCGGCTCCTCGCGGTGGCGCCGGCGGGACGGGCGCGCGGGGTCGGCCGGCGGCTCGTGGAGGAGTGCATCCGGCGGTCGCGGGCGGCCGGCGCGCGCGCCATCACCCTGCACACCACCGACATGATGGCGGTGGCGATGGCGCTCTACGAGCGCATGGGGTTCGTGCGGGCGCCCGAGATCGACTTCCGGCCGGCCCCCACCATGCTGGT
>Ga0099791_10000933_pt1 | contig 11211 bp, 10 predicted proteins | sample Rivendell_Oct201_7_FD_77318 | JGI IMG/M metagenome (GOLD analysis project Ga0099791, IMG submission 77318) | Vadose zone soil and rhizosphere microbial communities from the Eel River Critical Zone Observatory, Northern California to study diel... | ecosystem: Environmental > Terrestrial > Soil... | reverse complement strand
CACCACACCGGCGACCTGTGGGACTTCGGCCCCGGCTTCGACAAGGGCTTCGTCTCGGTGCTGCCGCCCAAGCTCGTCGGAACGCCCTATCCGGTCTTCGTCCCCAAAGGGGATGCCGACGGCAACGACATCGCCGGCATCCGCATGCCCGAGGTCGAGGTTCCTACCGCGACCTATACGGGCTGGGCATTGCGGGCCGATGGGCTCGACGGCTGCGACGCCAGCGGCCAGAAGCTCGATTTCGCCAAGACCAAGGCGGCGCGGCTCGCGGCCGGGGATCCGCGGCCGTCGCTGGAGGAGCGCTACGCCGATCACGCCGCCTATTTGGAGCGGGTCAGTCGCGCAGCGCAGGCCCTGAAGGCCGAACGCTTCCTGCTCGAGGAGGATGCGCAGGCTTACGTGGCGGCCGCCCAGGCGGCGAGCGTGCCGTAGGCGATGTAGCCCGGATGAGGGACCGCGGGCGTGTCCCGCCCGCGGTCCTGCCTATCGCCACCCCAGGCACTCCGCCAGGCCGCGCCCCATGATCCATTCAAGGTCGTCGGCCGAGAGGAAATCGAGCTCCTCGGTGACATGCGTCACCGTCCGCCGGTAGCTGCATGACGCCGGCACGCGGGTGATGTCGCTGCCCCAGAACGCGCGTTGCGGCCCAAACGCCGCGATCACGCGGCGCAGCGGCTCGCCCAGGTTCCGGAACGGGTAGGGCGCAGTGGAAAAGCACGGCAATGCCGAGACCTTGACCGAAACGTTTGGATAGCGGGCAAGCGCGATCATGCGCTCGGCCCCGGCGATGGTTTCGTCATCCATGGTGGCGCGGGCAAATCCCATATGGTCGACGATGATCGGGAGCGCCGGATGCCGCTGCGCAATCTCAGCCACGACCGCGAGCCGCTCGGGTGCGTGCACCATGACGGGAATGCGGTGTTCTTCCGTCTCGCTCCAGAACCAGTCAGCGGTGCCGTCGTCGATCCAAGGCCGATCGGCGTCGCGATGGAAGGTCAGGCGCACGCCCAGCATGCCGGGCTGGCTTTTCCATCCCGCGAGCAAATGGCTTGCGCCGCCGCTCTGCAGGGGCACGCGTCCCATGATGGCAAACCGGTCGGGATGCCGCTGCACCGCCTCGATGACATAGTCGTTGCGGTCGCGGTCGAACGACGGCGGCACCAGGATCGCCCGATCGACGCCGGCGACATCCATGGCGGCGACGAGCTCCTGGTAGCTCAACGGCGTGCGGTCGAGACCGGCTTCGCCAAGCGGCCGATCCGGCCGGTGGGGAGGCCAGACGTGAACCTGGGAGTCGATGATCATGATGGGTGCGTTGTTGCGCTTGCGCGTTCCACTTACGCCCACCCCAACTGCCCCATGATCGCCCGCCCCATGATCCAGTCCTTGTCCTCCTCCGAGAGGAACGGCAATTCCTCCGTGAAGTGCGTGATGCGCTGCCGGTAGGTCGCCTTGGCGAAGGAGTTCGTCATGTCGGTACCCCAGTGGCAGCGCTGCGGGCCGAAGGCGTCGTAGAGGCGGCGGATGAACGGGGTCATGTCGCGGTACGGGTAAGGCTCCGACGAATAGGTCGGGGCTGACGATAGCTTCACGGAGATGTTGGGATATCGGGCCAGCGCGGCGGCTTGTGCCACTGCCTCCTCGCGCTTGTTGGCCCTCGCGATGTCGATCGAAAGCCCCATGTGGTCGATAATGAGGGCAAGCTGCGGGTGACGCTCGGCGATGCCGGCGAAGATCGGCAGGTTGCCGGGGGCAAGGAACATCACCGGGATGCCGGCCTTCTCGGCGGCCGGCCAGAACCAGTCCGCGGTGCCGTTGCGGAGCCACGCGATCTGCTCGGCGTTGAACGACACCCGGATGCCGAGCATGCCGGGCTGCTCCTTCCATTTCGGCAACAGCGCCGCCGATTGCGGGTCGGCCAGCGCAATGCGGCCCATGATGCCGAACCGGGCCGGATGCTTGGCGTGGGCCTCGAGCGCAAAGTCGATGCGGTCGCCTTCCCATGACGGCGGCACGATGACGACCCGCGCGACGCCGGCCTCGTCCATCATCGGCAGCAGCTGGTCATAGCCGAACGGCTGCGGCAGCTGCGGCACGGTGTTGGGCGGCCACGGCCGGTCGGGCGTGTTCGCCTTCCACAGATGGACCTGCGCATCGACGATGCGGCGCGCCGGTTTCGGCGCGGGCGCCTGGGCGGCGGCCTGACGGGGGCCGGGCGCCGCAAGGGCGAGCCCGGCGCCGAGCGAGGAGGCGAGTAAGCTCCGTCGGGATAACATGGCATATCCTCCGTATTTCGCGTGCGTGCTGGGCCGCAACCGGCCTGTATCCTTTGCGGTCTCCGTCCACGAAAGCTGCTCCCGCAAAGGCAGGAGCGGATGATCGTGTGACCATCAGGTTTAGTGCGGCGACGCCGACAGTCCAGTCCTTTTCTGGTGTTGTCGCAAACGACGATTTGACCTGTACGGTCCCGCGACTACATTGCGCGCAAGCGTGCGTGGCCAGGCAGCGCGGCCCGTTGCGCCGGGAGGATCGCGGCCGAGCGGGGGAACGCGAAGGCGGCGGAGACGCGCAAAAGCCGGAGAACAGGAAAATCATGGCCTACCGGGCGCCGGTCGAGGACATCATCTTCAGCCTCAAGCACGCGGCCGGGCTCGCGAAAGCGCGGGCCGACGGGTTTTACCAGGACCTCGGGGACGATGACCTCGACCTCGTGCTGGGCGAAGCTGGCCGGTTTGCCTCCGAGGTGCTGGCGCCGCTCAACGCTCCTGGCGACCGTTACGGCACGCCGTTCCGCGATGGCGAAGTCACGATGCCGCCGGGCTGGAAGGAAGCCTACCGCGACTGGGCGGCGGCCGGCTGGAACGGCGTCGCCGCGCCGACCGCATGGGGCGGCCAGGGCCTGCCGCGGGCCGTCAACGCCGCCTGCATCGAAATGTGGAACTCAGCCGCCATGGCGTTCGGCCTTGGCCCGGTGCTCACCATGGCGGGGATGGATGCGCTCGCGGCCTTTGGCACCGAGGACCTGAAAAAGACCTATCTGCCGAAGCTCGTGTCAGGCGAATGGATGGGCACCATGGAGCTCACCGAGCCGCAGGCGGGCTCCGATGTCGGCGCCCTGCGCACCCGCGCCGAGCGCGCCCAAGATGGCGCCAACGACGGCAGCTATCGCATCACCGGGAGCAAGATATTCATCACCTATGGGGAGCACGACCTCACCGACAACATCATCCATTTCGTGCTCGCCCGCATCGCCGGTGCGCCCGATGGCACCAGGGGCGTGTCGCTGTTCCTGATCCCGAAATTCCTGGCCGGCGCCGACGGCAGGCTCGGCGCCCGCAACGACCTGCGCGCCGCCCGCATCGAGCACAAGCTCGGGATGCACGCCTCACCGACCTGCCACATGATCTACGGCGATCATGGCGGCTGCGTCGGCTATCTGATCGGCGAGGAAAACCGCGGCATGGCGGCCATGTTCACCATGATGAACGAGGCCCGGGTCGCGGTCGGCCTGCAGGGCGTCGCCATCGCGGAGACCGCGACCCAGCAGGCCATCGCCTATGCGCGCGAGCGCCGCCAGGGCCGCAGCGCCGGGATGGGGCCGGCGGAATCTGTGCCGATCATCGCCCACGTGGACGTGCGGCGCATGCTGCTCACCATGCGCTCGCTCACCCGGGCGGCGCGCGCCATCTGCCTTGCGACCGCGGTGGCGCTCGATCGCTCCCACCTCGCCCGCGATGCCGCCGCCCGCAAGGCGGCCGACGAGCGCGCCGCATTGCTCACGCCGGTCGCCAAGGCGTTCTCCACCGACATCGGCGCCGAGGTCGCCTCGCTGGGCATCCAGGTCCACGGCGGCGCCGGCTTCATCGAGGAGACCGGCGCCGCGCAGCACTATCGCGACGCCCGCATCGCCCAGATTTATGAGGGCACCAACGGCATCCAGGCGATCGATCTCGTCACCCGCAAGGTGCCGCTCAACGGCGGCGCCGCGGTGCGCGGCTATATCGAGGAATTGCGCCGGACCGTCGATGCGGTGAGGGCCGCGAACGATCCGGCATTCGGGGCGACGGGGGCGCGTCTCGCCGAGGCGACCGATAGTCTGGCGCAGGCGACCGAGTGGATCCTCGCGGCGCTCGCCACCAGGCCCGATGCGGCGCTCGCGGGCGCGACCACCTATCTGCGCCTGTTCGCCTCCGCGGCCGGCGGCTGCATGCTCGCCGGCGAGGCGCTTGCGGCAGCACGCCAGGACGCTGCGGGCGACGGCGCCGACCGGCCGGGCCGCATCGCGATCGCGCGGTTCTTCGCGGAAAATCTTGCCATCCAGGCGCCGGCCCTGGCGCGCATCGTCACGGAAAGCGCCGACGCGGCGCTGATGGCCGACGCCGGCTTAGGTGCGCCATGACCGGCCAAATGACCGGCCACGTGATCGTGACCGACGATGGGCCGATCCGGATTCTGCGGCTCAACCGGCCGGACAAGAAGAACGCGCTCACCGATGCGATGTACGAAATGCTGTCCGAAGCGCTGGAAAACGCCGCCGTCAGCAAGAGCATCCGCTGCGTGGTGATTGCCGGCGGCCCGGGAGCCTTTACGGCGGGCGCCGACCTGCAGGACTTCCTGCGTGCCGCTCAGCACATGGAGGGGCTGCGGCCCCAGGCGACGCGCTTCCTCCACCGCATCGCCCATGCCGGCAAGCCGCTGGTTGCCGCCGTCGAGGGCGTGGCGATCGGCATCGGCACCACGCTGCTGCTGCACTGCGACTACGTGGTGGCCGCGATCGATGCGCGTTTCGTGACGCCGTTCGTCAATCTCGGGCTGGTGCCGGAGGCGGGTTCGAGCCTCTTGATGCCGCGCCTCATGGGAACGCGGCGCGCCTTCGAGGTTCTGGTCATGGGCCGCCCGCTTAACGCCGACGACGCCAAGGCCCTCGGCCTCGTCAACGAAGTCGTCCCGGCCGGCGAAGTTGAGCCCGAGGCCCTCAAAGCCGCCCGCCAGATCGCGGCGCTGCCCGCCGAAGCCGTGGCGGCCGCGCGACGGCTGATCCGCGGCTCCACCGCCGAGATCGTGAGGCGGATCGACGAGGAGTCGGAGATTTTCAAGCAGCGGCTCAAGTCGGACGAGGCGAAGGCGGCGTTCGAGGCGTTTTTTAGCCGGAAGGGGTGAGGAAGGCGGCCGGCACGGCAGCCATCTCTGCCGCTTCAGCCCATTTCCTCGTCCGATATTTCGGCGAGCTTGGCCAGGTGACGCAGCAACCCGAGCTTCAGCGGGCGATTTCCTTGAATCGGGATCGACAGCCGCACGACACTGCCAGACTTTCCATAGATGTGGTGGCTGCCGTTGATACGCAGCAATCGCCGACAAGACGAGCGAACTCGCGGCCAGACAGCGCCTTCATACCGCGATTTCAAGAATGCGCTGCGTGCCCCCCTCCTTAGGCTCGGCGACATCAACCGACAAGCAGCCTTCGATTGCCTCATGCAGATTGCGCAGAAGCTCGTCCATAGTTTCGCCCTGGGTCGCGCACCCCGGAATAGCCGGGACCTCGGCCCAGAAACCGCCCTCCTCCGCATCATGCACAACGACTTTGATCTTCATGTTGGCAAGCCACAAGGTGCCGGTAAAGAGGGCAATGACCATGGTGGCGGCAGCCGTTACAAAATCATGGCGGCGATCGATCCAATCAACATCCGCGTCGATCATTCTGTAAGTGAAACTTTGAGTAAAGCCGCAGCGTTCTTCGGAACGCTGTTCGGGTTGCTTCTGTTCACTCGGTGAGCATGGCGGAAGCGTTGAAACAAAATCAAAGACGGCAAAACCAGCTATGGCGCATAAAAGCACCGCCAGAACCGACCGCTTCATCATCACCTCAGCCCGCCATAGAATCAGATATCGTCCAAACCTACGCCCATCAAGCACGGATGTCGCTGGCAGCTAAGGTGACGGTCGCAAAGACTTTGCGGTCACGTGATTTGGAGATTGACAGATAAATAGTCCTATAGTAAGTTATTATGTCCTATCAAAAGACCAGTCTGTCGATTGATGGTCGCCGCAAACGCCGCCCATTGCGAATTTCCTTCGCAGTCGCCGGCCCACGTTCTGCGGCCCATGTCGCTTCGTTTTGTGTTACTCGGGCGCCCGCAATTCCCTGTTCCGGCGGACGAATTCCCTGTTCGCGCGTAGAAGATTCCCTGTTCCGCGACATGCAGGGAATTGCGTCCAAGACCTTGGCACCGCAGCATAATTGCGGTCAGAAAGTGCATAAAATGGCCCCCGAAATTTGTAAATTCCCTGATATTTTCCCTGTTCTCAGTTCGGCCACCGGGCTTTGCCGGACCTGCCAGGGCATGAAAGCAGGGAACGAGTCCCGTTTAACGGTATTCAATAACCTACTTTCTTATTAGGGAATTCGAGCGCGAAGGCCAAGTCGAGCGCGACCGCCTTTGCGGATCACCTGAATTCTGCGAATGTTGAAGAAGTCGTGCGTCGAGAACGGCGCACCTCCATTAACGCGCTGGGAGGAGGGACACCATGACAAACGCCAAGGATGCGGGCTCCGAGGATGCGGGCTTCGGCCGGCGGACTTTTCTCCAGGCGGCGACCGCCGCCGGCGCGGCTCCCCTTGCGTCGGCATTGATCGGGGCCGGTGCGGCCTCGGCCCAGACAGCGCCCGCCCACCACGAGGAAACCAATCACGAGACCGAGCGGCTTGCCGCCTATGCGGCCAAGCTGCGCTACGACGAGCTGCCGCCCCCCGTCCTGCAGCGCGCCAAGGATTGCATCTGCGATACGGTCGGGGCGATCGTCTACGGCGCCGAGCTGCCGTGGAGCAAGATGATCATCGCCCAGGCGCGGCGCACCAGCGCGGCCGGCAGGAGCAGCATTCTGGGCTCGGAGGGCGGTAGCGTGCAGGCGGGAGCGGCGGCGCTCGCCAACGGGGCCATGACCCACGCCTTCGAGCTTGACAGCCTGACCAAGCCCGACAGCGGCTCCCATCCGGGCGCGACCGTGTTCACCGCGGCCCTCGCGGTTGCCCAGGAGCGCGGTCTCACCGGGCGCGAGCTCCTCACCGCCTTCGTGGCCGGCGCCGAGTCCATGTTCCGGATCGGGCACGCCACCAAGCACACCAACGAGGCGCGCGGCTTTCACGCACCCGGCACCACGGGGCCGTTCGGGGCCGCGGTCGCGGCCGGCCGCCTGATGGGGCTAGACGCCGCCAAGATGACGAATGCGCTCGGCGTCGCCGGTTCGTGCGCCGGCGGGCTGCTGGAATTCGCCCATGCGGGCAACGGCGCCATGGTGAAGCGCCTCCACATGGGGCGCGCGGCCGAGGGCGGCGTGCTCGCCGCAAGCCTCGCGGCCGACGGCTTTACCGGACCGACCAGCGTGCTCGAAGGCGAGTACGGATTCCTGCGGGTGTTCTGCAACGATTGGGACGTGGCGGAGCTGACCCGCGGGCTCGGCACCGAGTATTTCACCCTCGACATCATGCTCAAGCGCTATGCCTGCCACATCACGGCGCACAACCCGGTGGAAGCGACGCTGGAGCTGCGCAAGGAGCACAAATTCACCGCCGCCGACGTCAACGCGATCACCATCGCGGGGAATGAGCGGATGGCCAAGACCAACAACATCCCGGCGCCGGCCGACATGATGATGGCGCAATACTCAATTCCGTTCAGCGTTGCGCTGTCGCTTTACCGCGATCCGATCGATCCGCGCTCGTTCGATGAGCAGGTGGTCCACGACCGCGCCATTCTCGACCTCGCGTCGCGGACCAAGATGGCGGTGACGCCCGGACAGGACCGGCGCAACCTGGTGGCGACCGTCACGATCAAGCTCAAGGACGGCCGCGACGTCTCCCGCCAGGTGACGAGCTTTAAGGGAACGCCGGAGCGGCCGATGACGCTGCCTGAGCTGCGCGAGAAATTCCTCCTGCTGACGCAACGCCTCGGGCGCGACAAGATGGTGTCGTTGTTCGACCGCCTGCAGGGAATCGAGGAGGAGAAATCGCTCGACTGGCTCAACGTGTGAGCGGGGCGTGCCGATTCTCGCACCTCGTCCTGGGAGCGTGTGAAACAAATTCCAACCTCATCCTGAGGAGGCCGCCCTTTTGGGCGGCCGTCTCGAAGGATGGCAACAGGCAGCGCTGAGCCAGCGGCCATCCTTCGAGACGCGCCGCAAAGATGCGGCGGATGAGGGCCTTCGTTTCCTTACGCTCGCTTCTCGCGCGATCAGAAGATACCGGAGTCCCGCATGTCCCTTAAGGGCAAGACGCTCTTCATCACCGGCGCCTCGCGCGGCATCGGACTCGCGGTGGCGCTGCGCGCCGCCCGCGACGGCGCCAATGTGGCGATCGCCGCAAAGACCGAGACACCCCATCCCAAGCTGCCCGGCACCATCCATACCGCGGCGGCCGAGATCGAGGCAGCGGGCGGGCGGGCGCTCGCGCTTGCCGCCGACGTGCGCGAGGAGGAAGCCGTCAGGGACGCGATCGAACGCACCGCCGCCCATTTCGGCGGCATCGACATCGTGGTCAACAATGCGAGCGCCATCTCGCTCACGCCGGTCGCCGACACCGACATGCGCCGCTTCGACCTGATGCATCAGATCAACACCCGCGGCACCTTCATGGTCTCGAAATACGCGATCCCGCATCTCGCCAAGGCGCAAAACCCCCACATCCTCATGATGTCGCCTCCCCTCGACATGGCGGAGAAGTGGTTTGCGCCGCACACCGCCTATACCATGGCGAAGTTCGGCATGAGCATGGTGGCGCTGGGGCTCGCCGGCGAATTGCGCGGGCAAGGCATCGCCGTCAACGCGCTGTGGCCGCGCACCACCATTGCGACCGCCGCAGTCAAGAACCTGCTCGGCGGCGCGGCGTTGATGCGCCGCTCGCGCCGGCCAGAGATTGTGGCAGAGGCGGCGTACCGCATCTTCAGTAAGCCGGGGACAAGCTTCTCGGGGCAATTCCTCATCGACGACACATTCCTAGCGGCCGAAGGGGTTGCGGACTTCGAACCCTATCGGGTCGATCCGCAGGAGCCGCTGGCGTCTGACTTCTTCGTCCCGGACCACGTCAAGCCGCCGCCCGGCGTCGTTGTGTCGCCACGCGACGAGCGGTGACAAAAGTCTCGGCGAAAGAATGGCCACCAGTCACGGAACCGTATACGAGTTCCTCTGGGACCCCGCCAAGGCCCAATCGAACGCGCAAGCACGACATTACCTTTGACCAAGCCGCCACGGTATTCCTGGATGCGTTGGCCTTGACGGTCTATGATGAATCGAACAGTCAGGACGAAGAACGTTGGTTCACGCTCGGCTTCGATGCTAGCGGCAAACTCTTGGCTGTGGCGCACACGTATGAGCTTACGGGGTCGACCAATGCCCGGATACGCATTATCTCAGCGCGTAAGGCGACCAGACGCGAGCGAAGTGCCTACGAAAATGAACCGTGATAGGTGATCAATGAGCGCAGGCCCAGTTCCGGACGACGACGACATGCCAGCTGAAATCGATTTTTCCGGCGGCGTTCGCGGCAAGTTCTATCGACCCGAGGCAAGCATGAGTTTGCCCGTATACCTCGAAGCCGACGTACAGGCCTATCTGGTCGCACTCGCCGCAAGAAAGGGTGTGCCGCTGTCCGAGCTCACAAACGAACTGCTGAAAAAGGAAATCGCGATCCTCGAAGTCGCTAAATAGGGCGCACGGCTTTTTCGTATTCGCGTGAATCACCAGTGGCGGTACTCATGACGACCCTCCTGGTCACCCACCCGGCCTGCCTCGACCATCTGACCCCGCCCGGTCATCCGGAGCGGCCGGACCGGTTGCGCGCCATAGAGAGGGCGCTCGCGGACGACAGGTTCCAAACGCTCGTGCGCCAGCAGGCGCCGGCCGCGACGCTCGACCTGATCACGCTCTGCCATCCGCGCGACTATGTGGAGGAGATTCGCAACGCCAACCCCAGCCAGGGAATGGTGCGGCTCGATGCCGATACGTCGATGTCGCCGGGCACCTTCGAGGCGGTGTTGCGCGCCGTCGGGGGCGCCGCCATGGCGACCGACGACGTGATGGCCGGCACGGTCCACAACGCGTTCTGCGCCATGCGCCCGCCGGGTCACCACGCCGAGACCGTGCGGCCGATGGGTTTCTGCTTCTTCAACACCGCCGCAATTGTCGCCCGCCACGCCCAGAAGAAGCACGGCGCCGAGCGCGTCGCCGTGGTGGATTTTGACGTTCACCACGGCAACGGCACCCAGGAAATTTTCTGGTCCGATCCGACGGTGATGTATTGCTCCACCCACGAAATGCCGCTTTATCCCGGGACCGGGGCGCGATCCGAACGCGGCCTGCACGACAACATTGTCAATGCGCCGCTGCGGGCCGGCGATGGCGGCGAGCAGTTCCGCACGGCGTTCGAGTCCGTGATCTTGCCGCGCGCCTTGGCCTTCAGGCCGGACTTCGTGGTGATCTCGGCCGGGTTCGACGCACACATGCGCGATCCGCTCGCCAATCTCAATCTGCTGGAGCCGGATTTCGCCTGGGCGACCAAGAAACTCATGGCCATCGCCGACGCCAGCGCGAACGGCCGCATCGTCTCGGTGCTGGAAGGCGGCTACGACCTTCAGGGCCTGTCCGGCTCGGTGGCGGCGCATGTCAGCACCTTGATGGAAGGGTGAAAGGAATACTAAAAGTCCATGTCCGAAATGAAATCGTCCGAAACCAGATCGTCTGAGAACAACTTGCCTGAGAACAGCGTGCGACCCCACGCCGATGTCGATCGGTTGAGCTTCGAACGCGCGATCGAGGAGCTAGAGACGATCGTCAAGCGCCTCGAGGACGGCAAGGTGCCGCTCGAGGAATCGGTCTCGATCTACGAGCGCGGCGAAGTCCTCAAACGGCGGTGCGAGCACCTGCTGCGACAGGCCGAAGCAAGGGTCGAGAAGATAGCGCTCGACGCATCCGGCAGACCGCGGGGGACCGAGCCGCTGGATGTAAAGTAGGCGACGGGTAGCCGTAGCCCGGATTGAGCCACCGGGTCCGGCGGTGGGCGGGCCCGATGATTAAACTCCGCGAAATCCGGGACCGGCCTCTCAATATGGCGACGCCGACCCCGGGCTTCGCCGCGCTCAACACGGGCTACGGGCCTACGCCCGGGCCATCTCCGCCATTGATGCCATTGGCCTCCAGCGCGGCCGTCTCTATATTCTCTTT
>Ga0099791_10000932_pt1 | contig 11222 bp, 10 predicted proteins | sample Rivendell_Oct201_7_FD_77318 | JGI IMG/M metagenome (GOLD analysis project Ga0099791, IMG submission 77318) | Vadose zone soil and rhizosphere microbial communities from the Eel River Critical Zone Observatory, Northern California to study diel... | ecosystem: Environmental > Terrestrial > Soil... | reverse complement strand
CCCTCGGCCATCGCGCGCGCTTCTTCGGTGCTGACCACGTCGTAAGGAACGGCCGCGATACTAGCGGCTAGGTCCGGCTTCGGACGCAGCGCACGAAACGGATGCAGCCTCGCCATCAGGCTGAAATTATTTCACACGAGCACCCTGGAGGGTCGAAGAGCACGGTAGGGTGCTTGGAGTGAAGAGCACGGTAGGGTGCTTGGAGTGAAAAGCACCTTAGGGTGCTCGCCGAGCGTCAATCGTTAGAGCGGATCGGAACGGAACGTGATCGCGTTGCGCAGCCACCGCAGACGGAGGCGGTCCATTACGCCGGGAGTTGCCTTCGCGCGACGTGTGCGCGGCGTGGCCGCCGACGACGCTCGGCGCACGGAACGCTTCGCGGCCGGCTTCTGCGGATTCTCGACACGCGACCCGGTCGTCGCGACCGGAACGGCAGCCGGAGCGACGATCACGCGCTCGCGATTTCCTTTCGGCTGTCGCGGCCCGGTCACGCTGACGATGGCGCGGCGGCCGGTATCGCGCGAGGAAAGCGATCGCGTGTGCATGAGCTCGCCGGCGCCGATGAGGCTCAGACCCACTGCCACGCCGGCGGTAATCGTCGACACGCGCCAGCGCGCCGGAGCAGGCGCGGGCAGCGGAACGGCGCGCATCGCCACCAGCTGCGCGTAGAGCCGCGCGTCGGCGGCGCGCAGCTCGCGGCGGAAGTCGCTCGCCGAGGGCATACGCCGGCGGCGATCCTCGCGCCCTACGAGCCGCCGACCGTCGACGCATGCCGATGTCGCGCGCGCGACCAGCTCACGAACGACCGCGGTCCGATCGCCGCTCTCGAAGCGCGCGAGGCCATCCGAGAAATCTTCGATGGAATCGAATGGCGGCGCATCGACGTCGTGCAGCGCGCGCGCAATCATGTAGCGCAGCGCGCCGGGCACGCGCGGCGTGCCGGCCGGCAGCAGCATCTGCAGGAAGATCGCCATCTCCGACACGGCTGGCGTGCTCTCGCACCCGCGGCCTGTGACGAATCCCTCGTCATCCACGTAGACGTTGTCGGGAGACGGCGGTCCAAACGGCGGCTCGATCCGAGCGTCGCCGCCGAGCGGCAGGTTGTGGATCAGCTGTTGCGCGATCGCGACGGCTTCTTCCGCGCGAAGCATGATTCCGGTTTTCCGCAGCTGAGCTATCGACGTGGTGGTCGCCATGGCCCGCCGAGCGTGCTAAAGACGGGCCACATTCGCAGTCGCGCGAATGCGCGACATGCGCGCAAACGGCTGAGCGGCCACCTGCGCGTTATTTCACAGGAGCGTTTGGATTTGCGACGCGCGCGGCATGGGTCACCGCGGGCGTGGAGAGCGACGCCAGGACGCGGTCGCGTTCCGCCGAGAACGCGAGCATGTGCGCCGACGGGATCGGCTCGGCCGGCGGCATCGCGCGATGCGCGCTGACGGGATTGACGAACGCGCCGTTCTTCTTCAATCGATAGTCGAGATGCGGGCCGGTGGCGAGGCCTGTCGCGCCGACGCGGCCGATCAACTCGCCTTGCCTGACGTGCACGCCGCTGCGGACGGCGATCGACGAGAGGTGCAGGTACTGCGTCTCGTAGCCACGATCACGAGTGATAATCGGATGCGCACAGCTCAGTACATTGTTCTATCGGCTGCAGCCATTTAGACGGTTAGGCCCCGTGATACAGTCCGGCTGGAAGGATGGGTACTCCATGAAGATCCATCGCAAATTTGCACGAACGGTCGTTATCGCGGCCCTCGTCGCGGCGTGGGGCCTGCCGCTCGCCGCCGACTGGCCGGTCAGCGAGACACTCGACCTCGACGCCATCTACAAGATCAAAGAAGAGGGGCTGCAGCGCTCGAAAGTGATGGAAATCGAGAGCTACCTGACCGACGTCTACGGTCCGCGCCTCACCAACTCGCCCAACTTCAGAGAAGCCGGTGACTGGGCGCAGAAGACCATGAAGGACTGGGGTCTCGCGAACGTGCATCTGGAGACCTGGAAATTCGGCCGCGGCTGGCAGAACCAGCGCTTCGTCGCGCTCGCGGTGACGCCGCGCGCCTATCCGCTCGTTGGATTTCCCAAGGCCTGGACTCCGGGGACGAACGGGCCGGTCACTGGCGAAGCGGTCATGGCGGTCATCAACGGCGACAAAGACCTCGACACGTTTCGCGGGAAGCTGCGCGGGAAGTTCGTCCTGTCGCTGGCGATGCGCGACGTCGCGCCGCAGATGACGGCGCCCGGGCATCGCTACTCGGACGAAGAGCTCGTCGAGCTTTCCAAGCAGCCAGGAAGCGGTGGCCGCGGCGGCCGCGGCAACTTCCCGAACAACGCCGCCTTCAATCGGAAGAAGACGCAGTTCTTCGTCGACGAAGGCGTGGCTGCGGTCCTCGATTTCAGCCGCGGCGACGGGGGCACGTTCTTCGTGCAGTCGGCGCAGGGCGCCTCGCGCGAGCCGAACGGGCCCGCGCAGCCGGCGCAGGTCACGCTGAACATCGAGCACTACGGCCGGATCTACCGGACGCTCGAGAAGAAAGTCTCCGTCACGCTGCAGATGGACATCGACAATACGTTCTTCGATCAGGATCTCAACGCCTTCAACATCGTCGCCGAGATTGCTGGCACCGATAAGGCCGACGAAGTCGTGATGGTCGGCGCGCACTTCGATTCGTGGCACGGCGGCACGGGCGCGACCGACAACGCGGCGGGCTCGGCCGTCATGATGGAAGCGCTGCGCATCCTGAAGACGACGGGGGTCCGGCTGCGGCGGACGGTGCGCATCGGCCTCTGGGGCGGCGAGGAACAGGGGCTGCTCGGATCCAAGGAGTACGTGAAAGCGCACTATGCCGATCCCGCGACCATGCAGCTCAAACCGGAGCACGCGCAGCTCGCCGGCTACTTCAACGTCGACAACGGGACCGGTCAGATTCGCGGCGTGTATCAGCAGGGCAACGAGGCCGTCGCGCCGATCTTCCAGGCGTGGATGGAACCGTTCAGGAACATGGGGATGAACACGCTGACGATCCGCAACACGGGCGGCACGGATCATCTTTCCTACGATGCGGTCGGTCTGCCCGGCTTTCAGTTCATCCAGGACGACGTGGAGTACAACACGCGCACGCACCACTCGAACATGGACGTGTACGAGCGCATCCAGGCGCAGGACATGATGCGCAACGCCGTCATCGTCGCGTCGTTCGTCTACAACACCGCGAACCGCGACGAGAAGCTGCCGCGGAAGCCCTTGCCGAAGCCGGCGCCACCGGCTGGACGAGGCACGTCGCAGCCCTAGCCACGACAATCAACGCAGAACTCGCAGAAACCGCAGAGAGAGAAAGTGTTTCTGCGTGTTCCGCGGGTTCTGCGTTCAACGTCGTGAGTAACGTTCGGCCCAGGCACGAAGTTGTTGCTGTCGTTCTCGTGCCTCGGCGACGTCATCCAGCCGATCGCTCGGCCAAGGCAGGCGGAACGACCAGTTGTGATCGCCGACCGTCGCCGGTTCGTTGATTCGGTCGCGCCAGCCGAAGACGTCCTGCACCGGCAGCAGCAACAGATCAGAACCCGACGCAAAGAGCGCTTCGAGGAGCACGTCGCGGACCTTGGTGTCGTACGGCGCGTGCGCGATGTCGTTCCCACCAGCAATCCGTTGAATCGTCCGCAGCGCGGCGACTTTGTGTCGCTCGTCCTCAGACGCGCGTTCCCACCACACCGCGAGCGGTTCGGTATCGTGCGTGCCGGAGGTCGCGACGGATACCGCAGGATAGTCGGCGGGATCGCGGAACGGCTGCCCGTCCGAATGCCAATGGCGCTCCCAGCGGAACACGCGAAAGCCGGGCACGCTGAGCCGCGCGAGCGATGCGCGCACGAAATCGGGGACGGTGCCGAGATCTTCGGCCACGATCTCCGCACCTGCGCCGCGGAAGATCTCGAGAATCCGCTCCCCGAGCGCCTCCTGCGACGGCTCGTCCGGCGGCGTGAAGAACGGCTCGCCGCCCTGCTTGGGCCGCCCGTACGTGCGATAGAAGCCGACGAGATGATCGACGCGGTAGCCGTCGAAGAGATCGGCGCCCCGCCGCGCGCGCTCGCGCAGCCAGCGGTAGTCTTCCATCGCGACGACGTCCCACCGGTAGACCGGCATGCCCCAGTCCTGACCGCTGGCGCTGAACGCGTCGGGCGGCACGCCGAGCGACACGTCGAGATCGAACTGATGCTGCCGCGCCCAGACGTCGGCGCTGTCGCCGTCCACCATGAATGGCAGATCGCCGACCAGCTCGACGCCGTGCGCACGCCGCCGCGCCTCGCGCCACTGCACGCTTGCGATCCACTGCAGGTACTGGAAGAAGAGGACCTCGCGCGACAGTTCGCGGCGCGCGCGGTCGATCGCCGCCGGCTCGCGGCGCTGCAGCTCGATGGGCCACGCGGTCCACGCGCGCTCGTCTTCGCGCGCGTGAATCGCGCGAAACACACTGTAGTCCTCGATCCACCACGCCTGCTCGCTCAGAAACATCCGGAGTGTGCGTGCCCGATCGGTATCGCGGCACCATTCCATTTCGAAGAACCGATCGAAGGCCGCGCGCAGCGCGGCGCGTTTCAGCGCGCGAACCGCGGCGTGCTCCACGCGCGGCGCGCGCCGCACCGCGTCGAGCCGTTCGCGATCCGCCGTGGACAGCGAGGCTTCACCGCCCAGCGCCTCGAAATCGGCGACGTCCGGCACACGAATGAAGACAGGGTCGATCCCCATCGCGCTGATGGCCGAGTACGGTGATTGCTGCCCGGACGACCTCTCGTTGATCGGCAAGAGCTGCAAGACACGCTGCCCGGCGGCGGCGAGCCACGCCGTCACCGGCTCGATGTCGCCAATGTCGCCGATGCCCCAACTGGTGGTGGATGGACAGGAGAAGAGCGGGATCAGAAGGCCCGCCCGGCGGCGGTCCGGCGAAGACGACGCGTCGGTCATTCTTTGGTTTCTCGCGGGGCCCCACCCCCGCTCGCCGACGCCTTCCGCGCGTCGCGCGCATGCGCTTGCGCGGGCGGCGTGGCCGCAGGCGCTGCGTCGGCGACGTTGCAATCGAAGTGCCGCAGGATGTGCGCAACGCCGTCGCGAAACGCCGCCTCTGGCGTCAAAAGGCTCACGACGAGGAACGACTCATGGGGAAAATCAAAAAAGTATCCGGGATGCGTCAGAACCCCATCCTTTATTAGTAGGCCGACGACGAGATCCTCTTCCGGTTCGATCGACGGAACCTGGAGCACCGCATACCACCCGCCTTCCGCCCGCCGGCACGTGCAGCTCGACGCTGCGGATTTGGACGCGAGCCAGCGGTAGTTCGTCCCCACACGCTCGGCGATTTGCGCGCGAACCGACACGCCACGATACAACAGCGTCGCGGCGGCCACCTGTACCGGAGTGGACACCGACAGGTAGGTGTCGCAAATCAACTCCAGTCGATCGAGCGCCGCATCCACGAGGCTATCTGGACCAGCGGCGGCGATCCATCCAAGTTTCACCTGCGGCAGCCCGACGCTCTTCGACAGACCGCCGAGCGCGAACGACAACACATCGCGTCGCGACGACACGCGGCCGGCCGAACGCGCCGATCCGGGTTCGAGCTCGTAATCGGCGAACACTTCATCGGCGACAATCGCGATGTCGCGCACCGCGCACATCGCCGCGAGTCGATCCAGTTCGTCGCGCGTGATGAACGATCCGGTCGGGTTATTGGGGCTGACGACGAGGACCGCGCGGGTACGATCGGTGAGCGCGCGGTCGACGCTCGCGAAATCAATCGCCCAGCTGCCGTGATACTCGAGGTCATAGGGTCGCGCGTTCACCGCCTCGAGCGCCGTGAGGTGATCGAACAGCGGATAGCTCGGTCGCGGCACGAGGATCTCGTCGCCGGGATTCGCGAGCAGCTTGAACAGCAGCGAGTACGCGTCGCTCGTGCTCGCGGTCAGGATGATCCGATCGGGTGAGACGTCGAGGCCCTGCCGCTCGTACTCGCGCGCGACCGCACGTCGTGCGTCGACGAGACCGAACGGCTGCGGGTCATAGGTCAGCGCGCGAGGGTCCGCGAGTGGCGCGAGAAGATCCGATGGATAGTCGAGCTCCGCGCGCGTCGGATTCGACAGCGTCAGGTCGATGACGGGTTGACCCTCGGCTCGCCTGGCGTCGAGCGCCTCCGACAGCCGGTTCCGCTTGAAATGAGGCGGCACACGACCGGAGAACATCACGAGGTTACGACTCTCCACCACAGAGGACACGGGGGACACGGAGGTAAACCTGTACAAGGTTCTTCCTCCGTGTCCTCCGTGTCCACCGTGGTGGAGAGGTTCGGTGTCCACGTGGTGGAGAGGCGCGGTTTCGCGTCATGGCGTCAGAATCTCGATCCTCTCGATGACGTCGCCCTCGAGAATCTGATCGACGACCTCGATGCCGTTGAGGACCTGCGCGAAGACCGTGTAGTCGTGGTTCAGACGCGGGTTGTCGACCAGATCCACAAAGATCTGCGCGTCGCCCGTGTCGCGGCCGCGCGTGGAGATGCCGGCGGCGCCGCGCACGTGCGGCCAGCGGCCGACCTCGTCGCGCATGAACATCGCATCGCCGATGTACTCGTTCGCGCCGGGGCTGCCGCCCTGGATGACGAAATTCGGCACGACGCGGTGGAACGTCAGGCCGTTGTAGTACCCCGACTCGGCGAGCCGCGCGAAGCGCAGCACCGTCGCCGGCGCTTCCTGCGTGAACAGCACCAGCTCGAAGGTCCCGACGTCCCGAATCGTCACGCGCGCCCGCCAGCCGCCGTAAATCGTCGGCAGTTATCTCCGTTTGTCTCAAGCCCGACTTCAGCCTGACTTCAGCCTGACTTGAGCCTGACTGCAGCCCGACTCGTGCCTGACTTCCGAGTGTCGCGAGAGTCTTCTCGATGGCGGCGCGGGAGTCGTGCGAGTTGTCGTGCCCCTCGGCGACGAGGCGCTGGTGGACCGTTTTCAGTGCGGGGACAGCAGCATCAGGGTCGGGCGTGCCCGCGAGCGCCGCGGCGGCGACACGCAGCACCTGATGCCCCTTGCGCGTGAGCTGCCGGACGTACACCGCGTCCGCGTCATGTCCGGCGATCTTTGCCAAGCCGTCAACCGCCGCCTCCCGCACGTTGTCTTCCTCATCGTCTGCGAGCTTGTCGAGGACCGCGCGGTCCTTCAGCGTCGATGCCGCGCGCGCAGCGTACATCCGCAACTGCCACACTCGCGATCCGGTGAACTGTCCGAGCGCGGCCGTCCCGCGCGCCGGCGCCGCGCTCGCCAGCGCGACCAGCGCGTGCGCGGCACGATGCCACGATCGCGGCTTGCCCGCGTCGCTCAGATCGTCGACGACCCGCTCGAGAACGGCGACGGCATCGGCGGATGCGCCGCAGACCGCCAGTTGATCGAGCGCGAACAGGACGACCTGCGGATCGCTGTCACCGGTCGCCAGTACTGCGGCGGGACAGACGGCGTCCGCGCCGCGTACGCGCATCGCACGCAACGCCTCGATGCGCACCATGGCCGCAGAATCGGTCAGACCCTTCGTCAACGTCTCCAGGGTCGCGCGGTCGCCGGCGGCTCGCATCGCCAGGCGCCGCACCTGTGGATCCGGATCGGAGGCCGCTCGATCGAGCGTCGCCTGGTCGATGACGCCAGGGGCTTCAGCGGCGGCGAGCGCTTCGAGCGCCAGCCGGCGCACGCGCACGTCGCGCGACGGATCGGGCGGAAGCCGTCCATTCGGCGGTGTCATGGCGACCATCGATCGCAGCGTCCCAATCGCCCCCTCGCTCGGTGGCTGCTGGCGGCGATGCAGACGTACCAGCGCTTCGAGTCCGCCGGCGATGCCCAGCCGGCCGTCGATCGATCCCTCGTGCGCCGCGGCGGTCACCAGCACATTGTCGACGCGCTGAACCTGCTCGGACGTCGACGGCACGCGACCGAGGGTCTCGCAGATCGCGCTGCGCACGCTCGATTCGGCCTCGACGTTCAGCCGTGCAATCAGCGCCCCGATCACGACGTCCACGACGTCGATCGCCGCCGCGGGAATCTCCGTGCGTGTCGGGCCGGCGAGCGCCTGGCCGAGCGCGTTGGCAGCTTCGGCGCGGACCTCGGGAAGCGGATGCTTCAGTGACGGCAGGATGTCGGGCACCACGGCCGGTCGCTCGAGCCGTCCGAGCGCGCGCACGGCGACACTCGCCGTCTCCGGATCGGCACTGCGCGTCCCCGATCGCATCGTCGCGAGGTCCCTTGGCGTCGGGGCACGCCGATCTTCGGCGATCAGGATCGCGAGCCGCGTCGCTCGCGGCGAGGGCGTGTCCTGCGCGGACGCGGGCGTGACGACTTCGGATAGAACGCCAAGCGCGCAAACCACGCAAAGCACACTGCTCTTTGCGGCCCTTGGGTTGAATGTTCGTGGCATCCGGCGACGTTATTGTCGCAGATGGCGGGTCGCGGCGGAGTACTCGAGCATCTGGGCGGTCAAATCGAACGGGTACGAGATGACGACATCGATGATGTCGCCGGTGTCGTCGGTAACCGTCTCGAGTCGTGGCATCACGAATCCGGTATAGGACGGCAGCTTCAGCCGATCGACGCGCGCGACCACTTCGTCGCGCAGCACCGGATCGAAGTGCACGCCGTAGGTTTCGACCAGGGCCTTGGCGGCCTGATAATCGCCTTCGGCCTTGATGCGCTGCACATCGGCGAGCAGGCGGCCGACGCCTTCGCGAAACGCCTTCGGATCGGTCAGCACGTAATACGTCTTGCCGTCGCGCCTCCGTACGTCGATGGCCGAGGTTTCGCCATCAGCCAGTGGACGATCATCTGGCGATTGCGCATGTGGTCTTCTTCGATCTGCGTCCCCTCGCGGATACGGCGCAGCTGGGCGAGCGCATTGCGCGTGTAGCTTTCGTACTCGGCGCGCACGATCGCGTCGTGGTCCTCGGCGGCGACGAGACCAATCGCGATGAGCTTTCGATCGGCGATGAAGTACAGCGCGACGAGATCCGCGCGCGATTCCTCGATCGCCGAGAACTGCTCTTTCAGCGCGGCCTGGGGGCGCCCGTTCAGCCGCGTCGACACTCTGCCGGATCCGTGGCCGATGACCTCGTGCATGTTCGTCGTGAGCTCGCCGGCGATCGCGCTCCACTGGATGGCGCGCTCGGCTTCCTCTGATGTCCACGAGAACTCGATGCGGAACTCCGGCAGCGTCGATTTGTCGTACGCCTCGTTGACGTTCGTCAGCGACACCGACTTGCTGCCGTAACGCTCGCGGATGCCCTGGTCGTTCGGCAGGTTGATGCCGACCGGCGTTAGTTAGCCCAGGTCGAGCGGGACGTTTGTGCGGTACGCGGCAATTTGCACAGGCCATTGCTTCTCGGTCGTTATCCGTGCATCGAGCGCCTCGAGCGCGACCGGTTCGCCATGGACCAGGTATGTCATCGTCGGCGCGCGGGTGAATCCTGAAAGCCAGCGCATGATCTCGCCGGCGTCGGCGTGGGCCGACATCGAGTCGATGCGCTCGACGCGGGCAGCGACGGGCACGACGCGACCGAGCAGCTTCACCTGTGGAGCGCCGTCGACGAGATCGCGTCCTCGCGTCCCGACCGCCTGGTAGCCGACAAACAGCACGGTGTTTTTCGGATTGGGTAGCGTCGCGGCGAGATGTCTGAGCACGCGACCGCCCGTCGCCATGCCGCTCGACGAGATCACGATCGAGGACTGGCGCGAGGCGACGAGATCGGCTGACTGTCGCGGCGAGCTGACCGTCACCAGCCGGGTGGTGGCAAACGCCGCCACCTGGCGCGCACCCGGCGGCAGACGTCGCATGGTTTCACGGATTTCCGGATCCAGTTCGTTCAGGCGCGCGGAGTAGAACTGCAGGGCTGCAATCGCCATTGGACTGTCGAGGTAGACCGGCAGGATGCGTATCCGCTTCGCGTCTTCGAGTCGCTTCAGCCAATACAACACTTCCTCGACGCGTCCGATGGCGAACGACGGGATGATCACCTTGCCGCCGCGCGCCGCGGTGTCGTTGACGATGTGCGCAAGCCGCTCGCCGTCATCGTTCGGCTCGTGCAGGCGGTCGCCGTAGGTCGACTCGACGAGTAAGTAGTCAGCCTCGGAGATCGGCGACGGGTCGGGCAGCACGGGACGGCCGTAGCGTCCGAGGTCGCCTCCAAAGAGAATCACCTTGTCGCCGACCCGCACCCGCGCATACGACGACCCAAGCAGATGGCCCGCGTTGATGAACTCCACCGTCGGATCATTCCTAGTCAGGCTAGAGCCTGACTGCAGCCTGACTTCAGCCTGGCTTGTAAGGATCGGGACCGGGCGGTCGTAGCCGACCGGTTCCAGCTGGGTCAGCGTGCGGGCGGCGTCAATTAACGTGTATAGCGGGAGCGCCGGGTTGTGCTTGGTGTACCCGTACCGATTGGCGTCGCGCGCGTCCTCTTCCTGCAGGTGCGCGGAGTCCGGTAACACTAATGAGCACAGCTCCTTCGTGGCGGGTGTGCAGAAAATGCGACCCCGATAGCCTCCGGCGACCAAACGTGGCAGATACCCACAGTGATCCAGGTGCGCGTGCGTCAAAATGACCGCGTCGAGCTGCACCGGATTGAACGGCAGCGGCTGCCAGTTCCGCTCACGGAGCGCCTTCAACCCCTGAAACAGGCCACAGTCGACCAGAATCAGCCGCCCGCCGAGCTCGAGGAGATGCTTGGAGCCGGTGACCGTGCCGGCCGCGCCGAGAAAGGTCAATGAAGACATTTGGTGACGTATCGGAAACCGTTGAATCTCAACCCGTACGGGATTATCGTCTACCGGATAAATCCCCTCTCCATCCAGTCGAGCTCCGGCCCGACGAGGTGATCCAGCAATGGAAGATAACAAGATGTCGGAAGAAACCCCGCAATCAGTGTCGAGACGGAACTTCATCAAAGGCGTCATCGCCGCAGGTACCGTCGCCTCTTCGTCTGCGTACTTGTTCCGCACGACGACGATGCACGGTCAATCCGCGGCCGGCGCCGTCGAGCGCCTGATCACGCTGAACGTGAACGGGCAGGAGCGCCGCATCGACGTGATGCCGCAGGAAACGCTCGCCATGGTGCTCCGCTACAAGCTGGGACTCACGGGCACCAAGATCGGGTGCGACCGCGCAGAGTGCGGTGCGTGCACCGTGCTCGTCGACGATGTGCCGCACTATTCGT
>Ga0099791_10000931_pt1 | contig 11227 bp, 9 predicted proteins | sample Rivendell_Oct201_7_FD_77318 | JGI IMG/M metagenome (GOLD analysis project Ga0099791, IMG submission 77318) | Vadose zone soil and rhizosphere microbial communities from the Eel River Critical Zone Observatory, Northern California to study diel... | ecosystem: Environmental > Terrestrial > Soil >... | reverse complement strand
TGACGCGCGAGCTCGCCCACCGTTCCCATCACCAGGATTTTGCCGCCGCGGAACAGCGCCACGCGGTCGCATAGCCGCTGCACCTGATCGAGCAGATGGGAGGTGATCAGTATCGTGACGCCCTCGCGCTTGAGTTCGCCGATCATATCGAGAAACTCGTGAGTCGATTGCGGATCGAGCCCGGAGGTCGGCTCGTCCAGAATGGCGATCTCGGCATGCTTCACGATGAGCTCGGCAAGACCGAGCCGCTGGCGCATGCCGCGCGAGAATGTCGCCACGGTCTTGTGCGCCACATCGGTGAGCCGCACGCGCGCGAGCGCGTCGGCGATGCGCGCCCCGCGCACATCGCGGCCAAGTCCCATCAGCCGGGCCGTGTAGGTGAGGTTTTCGACCGCCGTCATATGGTCGTAAAAGCCCACCGAGTCAGGAAGATAGCCGACCCGGCGCTTGACCTCCAATGGCTGGCGTACCGGATCATGACCCGCGACCAGCACGGCGCCCGCCGACACGTCGGTGAGGCCCAGCATCATCAGGATCGTGGTGGTCTTGCCGGCGCCGTTCGGCCCCAGGAGGCCGAAGGTCTCGCCCTTGAGGATGTCGAAGTCGAGCGCGTCGACGACGACGTCCTCACCGTAGCGCTTCGTGAGACCTCGCGCGGTGATGACAGGCTCGCTCATCGCCGGCCGAACCTTGCGACGGCTCCGAACATCAACAACAGCGCCACCGCGATGATGCCGAATCCCACCATGCCCCAGGTCGTCGAAGTGGCGACCGTCACCCGGAACTGGGTCGAGGCGGTTTCGCCGCGAGAGGCGGCGCGGATCGTCGCCATGTAGTCGCCGGCGAGCGATTTATCCGTCGGGGTGACGAGCGCGTTGACTTCGGCGGTCTGGTTGGGCGCGATGCGGTCGATGGTCTTCTTGTCGAATTCGACCTTCCAGCCGTTCGGGGCCGACCCGGACAATTCGATATTGTCGGCCGCAGCGGTGCCGTCATTGGCGATCACCACCGGAACCGTGCTCTGCCTGCCCGCCTCGGCGCGCGCCGACACCAGCCCGTCGCTGCCGGCGATCGTCAATCGCGGCTGGCCGACCACTTCGAGCGCAAGCTGCGTCTTGGCCGTGGTGTCGCCGGAGCTCGCCGTCATCTCGATGGGGAAACTGCCGGCATCGACCGAGGACGGCGGCCGCACTTTGAGCTTTACGTCCTTGGAGGCGCCGGCATCGATCGGCACCGAAGACAGTTCCTGAGTGCCATAGGACTCCGTAAACGATGTTTCGAAATTGCGCGGGGCCGTTGCGGCGAGGCTGACGGTGAGATTGCGCCCGGAGTCGTTCTTGACGCTGACCGTGTAGTCGAAGCTTGATTTGGGCGTGCCGCGCAGCGCCGGAAGCTGCGGCGACAGCGTCAGCTTCGCCGGCAGTTCCTTGGCGAGATTGATGGTGATCGGCAGGCTGACATTGTTGCCCTGCCCTTCCGCCTTCACGGTCAAGGTCTTGGAGGCGATGTCCGCATCGGCCGGCACGTCGAGACGAAGCTGCAGGCTCACGCTCTGGTCGGTCGCCGGCATGGCGGCGCCGACCGGCTGTCCACCGCCGAGGAGCGTGGCGGTCCAGCCGGCCGGCGCGCCATCGACCGACAGCGCGAAGTTTTCTGGCGCCAGGCCGTAATTTTGCAGGCGCAGCGAAATCGTCGAGGTCGTGCCCGGACGCACCGACACCGCCGGATAATCGGTCAGGAGGTAAAGCCCCTTCACGTCCGGCCTGGTCTCGGCCGCGGTCGCCGCCGTCACATTGCCCACGATGACGAGGGCCGGAAATGCAACCATCATCGCGATTGCGTTCATTCTCATCGCGCCTACTCCCAACGGTCCTGCGAGTGGTCTCTTAAGACCTGAATTTTGGCAAACCTGGATTTGTGGAGACCTGAATTGTCGTCGTCCGCGCACCGCCCGAAACCGGCGGTCCCCACGACACGGCCGGGAAACTCTTTAGCGATCTTGGCAAAATCTTGGAAGCCCCTCGCCTCCAAATGTCGCATCGGCGACGGAACGGGCGCCCCGCCCAATGTGCAGTCACCGGATCACAGTACTCCTTTTAGGAGCTGGAGTGGTGTCTTGTGCGGCGCGTCATGCCCCTACGCAGGCCGCTAGCGCAGCGATGGGCCTTTGCTCACTCTACCGCGCTTTGCAATTCAGCCCTTGAAATCGTTATTTTACCGTAAGGCTCGCGTGCCAAGGTCGCGGTATCCTGCGCGCTGAACGCGAAAGAGGACGCGGCCGGCAGAACTGCGGACGGTGAAATATGTGGGCCCCGACACCCTTAATGATCATTCTTGGGTTGTTCCTGCTATACCTTGCTGCGACCGGCACGGCCTTCGGGTCTATCGGGTGGCTGGTTCGCTGGCTCGGCGGCGCCACAATGACCGAGGCCGCTCTGACGTTCAGCGCCGTGCTCGGCGCGGTGGCAAGCATACTCGTGCTGGCCGCTCACCGGCGGTGGGGAGTCATCGTCGCGGTGGCCGTTATCGTGTTTTGGTCTCTCGTCATATTCGGTGCCGGGGGTACGACCGCGATCAACATTATCGCGCTCGCCGCTGCCACACTTGTTGTCGCCGCGGCAGTAGTCCTTGTGGGGTCTTTCATGGTGCGTCGGCGGGCGGCACGAAGCCCGCCCTGAACAACCGGCCGCTCCGAGGTCATAGGGCGCGCTCCGTCACGCTGCCGGCGGCACCATCTCGATCAAGACAATGCGGCCAATGGCAATCAAGGCTTGCCGGTTGCGCGTTACGACGCGCAGCAGCCCTTCCGCCGCATCGTCACCCTCGCCACCCTCCTCGCCTTTTATGCCCTCTTCGCCAGTTTCCTCCGCCTCCTCTAAATACCACTGATGCGCCAGCACCGTTGTGCGGTTGTCAAGAAAAAGGCGCAGACTATAGGCGCCGCGATCCTCCATTTGCTTGAGAGCAAGCTTGATTTCCTTCCGTGTCATTTGCCTTGCCGCTCCATGTGCACCCGATCGTACTCCGCAACGCACCGGAACGGCCACCCTTTCCCGCGGAACCGACTCTCCGCTGCCTGGCCTTGACCGCGGGGCCGGTTCCTGTATGCAAAGCCGCAGACACGAGCCGCAGGGCGCCGCCGTTCATGACGACCGCACGCATATACAGTCCCGCCAGGACCGCGATGCAATCCGGTACCGCCAGGACCAAATCATGGGTGCTCGACTTCGAACAGGCCTCGCCCAAGGCCGTCGAGCCGCTCATGGGGTGGACCAGTTCGTCGGATACGCGGCAACAGGTACGGCTGCGGTTTGACTCCAAGGACGAAGCCATTGCCTATTGCGAGCACAATGGCATCCCGTACCGGATGTTCGATCCCAATCCGCCGAAGCGGCGGGTCATGGCTTATGCAGACAACTTCGCCTATTCGCGCCGAATCCCATGGACGCACTGAGTACGGGACGGAGCCGCGTTAGAAGGCTTCATCAAACCTGCGACGGCGGCCGCTGCCGGCTTGGCGTAGACCCGCTCCCGCGATTGATGGGCCAGTTCTGAACAATCTGTTCGCGTTTTCCCGGTGGGCCGATGTCGGCTGGCGCAATGACATCGTAGCCTGGGGCCGCAGGCGATACTCAATATCCGTAACGTGACGCGCTGGTCGCCTTAAGATGGTGCGCCCGTCGACAAAAAGTCCTCAACGCACGCATTGAGGGGCGGAAATCCCGGATGACATGGCTGCCCGTCATGGTAACTTAAGCATCGGCGCTTTTCGCAATAATGCTGCCTTAGCGGCGCAGGAATCAATTGCATGGGTGCCCCGGATGGGGCCCGCAGGAGGAGGAACGCATGGCTCGCAAGGATAAAAGTCCACAAGGTTCCGCGGCAAAGGGATCGGATGTCAGCCGCCGCAAATTCATGGCGGGCGCCGCTCTGACGGGTGCCGCCACCGCGGCGTCGGCGCAAGTCCAGGCCGCGACGGCGCCGGTTGCTGAGACCGCGGCAACCCCGCTGCGGCTGCCGTCAGCGCTGCGGCCCAATGCCCATATGGCCGCGGCCGAAACCGGGACGCCCAGGGAGTTGGCGAAGGCCGTCGGTCCCGACGGGTCGGACTTCATGGTCGACGTCATCAAGACGATGAACATCGACTATGTCTGCTCGAACCCGGCGTCAAGCTTCCGCGCCCTCCACGAGTCGCTGATCGATTACGGCGGCAACAAGAAGCCGGAGTTCATCACCTGCACCCATGAAGAGACGTCGGTCGCCATGGGCCACGGCTATTTCAAGGCCACCGGCAAGCCGCTGCTGATGCTGTGCCACGGCACCGTCGGCCTCCAGCATGCCACCATGGCGATCTACAATGCCTGGTGCGACCGCGTGCCGGTGATCTGCATCGGCGGCAATGACCTCGACGCCGCCTACCGGGCGCCGGGCGTGCCGACCTATCACTCGGCCCAGGACATCAACGCGATCGTGCGCGACTATACCAAGTGGGACGATCAGCCGGTGTCGCTGCAGCACTTCGCGCAGTCGTTCGTACGCGCTTACAAGATCGCGATGACGCCGCCTCATGAGCCGGTGGCGATCGCGCTCGACCTCGGCCTGCAGCAGGAGCCGGTGCGCGCGCACGAGCGCGAGACGCTCTACATTCCGAAATATGTGCCCACCGCGCCGCCCCAGGCCGATGGCGCTGCCGTCAAGGAGGCGGCGCGGCTGCTCGTCAATGCGGAGCGTCCGGTCATCGTCGCCGACCGCGCTGCCCGTACGGCGAACGGCATGAAGCTCCTGGTCGAGCTTGCTGAGACGCTGCAGGCGCCGGTGATCGACCAGCGGGCCCGCATGAACATGCCCAACACCCACTATCTCAATCAGACCGAGCGCACCGCGGCGCTGATCTCCAACGCGGACACGATCATCGGGCTGGAGCTCGGGGACTACTGGGCGACCGTCAACGCCTTCATCGACAACGGTCATGGCGGCCTCGGCGTAAATGAGGCCCGCATCAAGCCCGGCACCAAGCTGATCAGCATCTCGTCGATGGCGCTCATCACCAAGGCGAACTACCAGGACTTCCAGCGCTTCCAGAGCCTCGACATCGACATGGCGGGCGATGCCGAAGCGACCCTTCCGGCCCTGATCGAAGCCGTAAAAGCAGCGATTTCGTCCGACCGCAGGGCGGCGATGGAAAAGCGCGGCGAAGCTCTGAGGAAGGCCCGCGCCGAAGCCCACGAGCGCACCAAGGCAGCGGCAGCGGTGGCGTGGGACGCAAGCCCGATCTCTACCGCGCGCCTGTCGGCGGAAATCTACGCGCAGATCAAGGACTTCGACTTCTCGCTGGTGAGTTCCGCCAATGTCAGCGGCTGGCCGAACCGGCTGTGGCGCATGGAAAAGCACCACAGCTGGCTGGGCGGATCGGGTGGCGCCGGCCAAGGCTACAGCGCCCCGGCCGCGATCGGTGCGGCGCTCGGCAACCGCGACATCGGCGGTCGCTTCTCGGTCAGCATCCAGGCGGACGGCGACCTGATGTACACGCCCGGCGCATTGTGGACGGCGGCGCGTCACAAGATCCCGATCCTCAGCGTCATGCACAACAACCGTGGCTACCACCAGGAGGTCATGCATGTGCAAAGGCTCGCCAACCGGCGCAACCGCGTGGCGGCGCTCGGCATGGACCGCAGCCCGATCGGAACCAGCATCGAGAACCCGGACATCGACTACGCCTCGCTGGCGAAATCGATGGGCTACTGGAGCGCCGGTCCGATCAAGGACCCGGCGGAGCTCGGGGGAACCCTCAAGCGCGCCGTCGAGGTCGTGAAGTCGGGTCAGCCCGCGTTCGTGGACGTGTGGACGCAACCGCGGTGAGGACCATTTCAATGAAGTCGCGTAGCGTTGTCATCGGGCTGGCGGCATTCGCCGCCGGCCTCGTGCTCGGCCAGGCTAGCGCGGTTGCTGCCTCCGCCGAAAAGGGCAAGTCGGCATTTCTCCAGCATGGCTGCTGGCAATGTCACGGCTATCAGGGCCAGGGCGGGGTCACGGGTCCCAAGCTCGCCCCCAATCCGATACCGTTTGACACCTTGTCCAACTTCGTGCGGACCACCAATCGGGCGATGCCGCCGTTCAGCAAGGACATTCTGTCGGATGAGGATCTGGCGGATATCTATGCTTATCTGCAGGCGATCCCGAAGGGCCTCGACCCAAGTAGCATTCCGCTTCTCAATCCGTGAATGCGGCTGCAGGGGCGACCCTTGTGGTCGCCCTTCCAGGAATCAGAGGTCAGAGGTCAGTAATCAGGACGAAAGAAGGTCCACGGTGATCTGATTACTGATCACTGATTCCTGGAATGGCGACCACAAAGGCCGCCCCTAATATCCTTACGTCGGCATCCTTACATCGACCCCGAGTCCGAACGAGCCACGATGTAACTAGTCGCACGACCTTCGCCACGCCCCTGCAACTCCCCTTGGCAATCCCGTCCGGCTAATTATGTTGTGGCATCGGTAGCCTCGGGGTCGCCGTCTTGAACCTTCCCAACCTGATCACGATCGGCCGCATCATGCTGGTGCCGGTCGTCGTTTGGGCGATCGGGTCGCGCCAGATGCAGATCGCGTTTCTGGTGTTTCTGATTGCGGGCGTAAGCGACGCGGTCGACGGCTTTCTCGCCAAGCGCTTGGGCATGACCAGCGATCTCGGCGCCCATCTTGATCCGCTCGCCGACAAGGTGCTGATCGTATCGATCTACGTTGCGCTGGGAATCACCGACGCGGTTCCGCGGTGGATCGTCATCCTGGTGGTGTCGCGGGACATTTTGATCGTCGGCGGCGTCATGCTGGCATGGTTTCTCGGCAAGCCGATACGCGTGAAACCGGTGCTGGTATCCAAGCTCAATACTGTCGCGCAGATCATTTTCGCGTCTCTGGTGCTGGGCTCGCTCGCATTCGGCTTGGCCTTTGAATCGGCGGAATACGTCGTCATGTTCACCGTTGCGGCTTTGACGCTCGCGTCGATCGGATTCTATGTGCGCGAGTGGGTGCTACATATGAGTGCTTCGGAAGTAAATTCATAGGTGTGACTGGCCCCCTCCCTTTCCCCTGTAGGGGCGACCCTTGTGGTCGCCCACTGCTCACCGCCTTGGCCGGCAACGGGGCGACCACAAGGGTCGCCCCTACAGGGGAAGGGTGAGGGCGCCCGGCAAGGTGCCGTCATGAGCGATCCGGCTTTGCCGCGCCAGCTCAATCTCGCGCTCGGTCATCGGGAAAGCTTCGACCGCGGCGATTTTCTCTGCGGACCTGGCAACGAGACCGCGCTTGCCCTGATCGACCGCTGGGCCGATTGGCCGGCGCGCGCCATGGCGTTGGTCGGACCGGAGGGCTCCGGCAAGAGCCATTTGGCGGCGATCTGGGCAAAAGCCGCCAGCGGCCGCGTGATCGCAAGCCGTGCTATCGATGCAGCGTCGGTGCCGCAGGCACTCTCCAGTGGTGCATTGGCGATCGAGGATGCCGACCGCAGCGAGTTCGACGAGGCGGCTTTGTTTCACCTGCTCAATCTCGCCCGGGAGCAATCCGCCTACGTCCTCATTACGGCGAGGAGGACGCCCGCGAGTTGGCCGACCAGGCTGCCCGACCTCGCCTCACGGCTTCGCGCACTGCCGGTGGTGACGCTCGACCCGCCTGACGATGCACTTTTGGCGGCCGTTCTGGTGAAGCTGTTCACCGACCGCCAGCTTGCCGTTGACGGGCGGCTGATCGAATTTCTCGTGTATCGAATAGAACGCAGCTTCGCGGCTGCGCGCGCCGCCGTGGCGGAACTCGACCGTGAGGCGATGCGACTCAAGCGCCCGGTAAATCGCGCGCTCGCCGCCGAGATCCTGCGCGGTCGCGGCCCCTGACTGGTCACCCAAGCAGACCCTATATGCACTCAGGGTCTCTTGGCTTAGAATCGCCGTGGCCCGCCCCCTCCTTGCGCTCTGGGAGCGCGGGCGTCCCGCCGCCCCCCACCCTACCCTCCCCTGCAAGCAGGGGAGGGTAGGGTGGGGGATGCGGGCGAGACGCCCGCGCTCCCGGGAAGGTAGGGAGGGGGACTTGGCCACAACCCTGAGGCTTCTAATGGTGGACGTTGCCCAAGCCACTGCTTTACCTTACGAATCTATACAGGAACTGGACCATCACGAAGCCGCATCCGAGGGGTTCATCCCGGCCGATGGCCACGGCCGTTACATCAACCGGGAACTTTCCTGGCTCCATTTCAACCGTCGGGTGCTGGAAGAAGCCGCCGATCCAAACCACCCGCTGTTGGAGCGGGTGCGGTTTCTGTCGATTTCCGCCAATAACCTCGATGAATTCTTCATGGTCCGGGTTGCCGGCCTCAAAGGCCAGGTGCGGGCCGGCATCGTTACCCGCAGTCCGGACGGTCTGACACCTGCCGAGCAGCTTGTCTGCGTCTCCGAAGCTGTGTCGGCCCTTGCCGTCGACCAGCAGAACCGGTGGAGCGAACTGCGCCGGCAACTCGCTGCCGAAAACATCGTGTTGGTTGAGACCGATTCCCTCAAGAAGCCCGACCGCACCTGGCTTGCCGATCACTTTCTCCATAACATCTTCCCGCTCCTGACGCCGCTCGCGATCGATCCGGCGCATCCGTTTCCGTTCATTCCCAACCTCGGCTTCTCGCTGGCATTGCAACTCGACCATGCCAGCGACGGCAAGCCGATGAACGCGCTGATCCGCGTGCCGCCAAAGATCGAACGCTTCATCAGGCTACCGGGGCGGGCGGAGACCGGCGCGCTGCGGCTGATCACGCTGGAACAGGTGACGTCACTGTTCATCCCGCGGCTCTTTCCGGGCTACATCGTGAGGGGGCATGGCGCCTTCCGGATCATCCGCGATTCCGAAATCGAGATCGAGGAAGAGGCCGAAGATCTGGTCCGGCTGTTCGAGACCGTTCTCAAGCGTCGCCGGCGCGGATCGGTGATCCGGCTGGAAATGGAAGCCGCGATGCCGGCGGAGCTGCGGCGCTTCGTGCAGCGGGCGCTTTCCGCTGCCGACGATGAGGTGTTCCTGATCGACGGCACGCTGGGACTGGCGGAGCTGTCGCAGCTGACCGGTCTCGACCGGCCGGATCTTGAATTCGTGCCTTATAATCCGCGGTTTCCGGAACGCATTCGCGAACAGGCCGGCGATTGCTTTGCGGCCATCCGCAAGAAGGACCTCATCGTCCATCACCCTTACGAATCGTTTGACGTCGTGGTGCAGTTCCTTCAGCAGGCGGCGCGCGATCCGGATGTGGTGGCGATCAAGCAGACGCTCTACCGCACCTCCAAGGACAGCCCGATCGTGCGGGCGCTCGCCGAGGCCGCCGAAGCCGGCAAATCGGTGACCGCGCTGGTCGAACTCAAGGCACGATTCGACGAGGAGGCCAACATCCGCTGGGCGCGCGATCTCGAACGTGCGGGCGCCCAGGTCGTCTACGGATTCATCGAGCTGAAAACCCACGCCAAGCTTTCGCTGGTGGTGCGGCGCGAGCGCGGAGCGCTGACCTCGTATGTGCATGTCGGCACCGGCAATTATCATCCGGTGACGGCGCGCATCTACACCGACCTGTCATTCTTCACCGCCGAACCGACGATTGCCCGCGACGTCGCGCGCATCTTCAATTTCATAACCGGTTACGCCGAGCCCGTGGATCTCGAGCGCATGGCGGTCTCGCCGGTCAATCTGAAGAAACGCATCCTCGAGCATATCGCGGCGGAGATGGCGCACGCCAAGGCGGGCCGGCCCGCGGCGATCTGGATGAAGATGAATGCACTCGTCGATCCGGTCATGATCGGCGCCCTTTACGAGGCGTCCGCCGCAGGCGTGCCGGTCGACCTTATCGTGCGCGGCATTTGCTGCCTGCGGCCCGGCGTTCCCGGGCTTTCGGAAAATATTCGCGTCAAATCGATTGTCGGCCGCTTTCTCGAACATGGCCGCATTTATTGTTTCGGCGGCGGCTACGGTTTGCCGCATCCCAAAGCGGCTGTCTATATCTCGTCGGCCGATTTGATGCCCCGCAACCTCGATCGCCGCGTCGAAGCGCTGTGCCCGATCATCAACCCGACGGTGCACCAACAGGTCCTCGATCAGATCATGATCGCCAATTTCAAGGACAACGAGCAGAGCTGGATGCTCTTGCCCGACGGCTCGTCTTTGCGTATCAAGCCGGCATCCGGCGAGGAGCCGTTCAATGCGCACAAGTATTTCATGACCAATCCGAGCTTGTCGGGCCGCGGCGAATCCCTCAAGAAATCCTCGCCCCGCAGGCTCACTCAACGGCGTAACGTTGAATGAAGCTCACCGTGGCGGCGGATAAGCCAACGGCGCAGGTTGCAGTTAAGGCAGCGTCCAGGGCGCAGGGCCGGATCGACAATGGCCCTCCGGTCGCCGTCGTCGACATCGGGTCCAATTCGGTTCGCCTCGTGGTCTATGAGGGGCTCGCCCGCAGTCTGACGCCGATTTTCAACGAGAAAATTCTGGCCGGGCTCGGCCGCGAGGTGCTGACCACGGGCCTGCTCGCCGCCGATGCGGTCGACAAGGCGCTGGCGGCGCTGACGCGGTTTCGCGCCTTATGCGACGCCATGAGCGTCGGCAAGGTGTGGGCAATCGCCACCGCGGCATGCCGGGATGCCCGCAACGGCCCCGCCTTTATCGTTCAGGCTGCCAAAGCGTGCGGCGCGCCGATTGATGTTCTGTCGGGCAAACGTGAAGCGGAACTGTCGGCGCTCGGAATCATTTCAGGATTCCACAAGCCTGACGGCATTGTCGGCGACCTCGGCGGCGGCTCGCTGGAGCTTACCGATGTGCGCGGTCACCGGGCCAAATCCGGCGTCACGCTTCCGCTCGGCGGCCTCGCGCTGCAGGATCTTTCAGCGAAATCGCTCGCCAAGGCGGAAAAAATCGTCCGCGACAGACTCGGCCACGTTGCGCTTTTGAAGGGCGGCCGCGGCCGCGACTTCTACGCGGTCGGGGGCACCTGGCGCTCGCTGACGCGGCTGCACATCTCGCAAACCGGCTATCCGCTTCACGTGATGCACGGCTATGTGATTCCCGCATCCGAAGCGGTGGAATTCTCGCGCCTGGTGCGCCGGGTTGACCCGGAAACGCTGTCCAAGATCGAAACCGTGAACGCGGCACGCCGTCCGCTGCTTGCCTATGCGGCCTTGGTGATGGAGCACGTGGTGCGCATCGCGCGCCCGCAGCGT
>Ga0099791_10000926_pt1 | contig 11241 bp, 11 predicted proteins | sample Rivendell_Oct201_7_FD_77318 | JGI IMG/M metagenome (GOLD analysis project Ga0099791, IMG submission 77318) | Vadose zone soil and rhizosphere microbial communities from the Eel River Critical Zone Observatory, Northern California to study diel... | ecosystem: Environmental > Terrestrial > Soil... | reverse complement strand
TGACGCAGACCCAATTCGACACGCTTGCGACGAACCTAGGCCAGACTGCGCAGGGCATCGCTGCGGGCACCATCAGTTTCGACTCGGTGTTCAGCATGCTGGTGCATGGCGGAGCGCGGGTCGGCACTTCGTTCGTTGTGGCGGACGCGCTGGTGTTGCAGCCGTTCGGAACGCTCAGCGTTTGGCGCGAACTAGGCGGTCAGTCCAGTGCTACATTTGCGAACGGTGGGGTTTCCGATCCATTGTCGCTGTCTCGCGTCGGCACTTTCTACCAGGCCGGCCTTGGGCTTTCGGCGCAGCTTCTGAACACGGGCTTCATTGGCTTCGCCCGTGGCGACTTCCGATGGGGTGACAATCTGAACGGCACGGCCGTCGTGGGCGGCTTGCGCTACACCTTCGGGCCGTAGACGCGGCGTCCCCCAGAATTGCCTGCTGTAGGGGCGATCCTCATAAGCGTTAGGTGGAGCGACAGCCGGGCAACCTTCCCTCTCCCCGCTTGCGGGCCCGCAAGCGGGGAGAGGGAGCAGACCGATCGCCGGTGAAAATTGGCTACCTGATAAGCTTGAGCCGAGCCACCTGGGCGCATTCGTCGAAGACCTTGAAATAGCGCTGCACAGCGTCACGACCGACCTCAAGCGGATGCGGTTCGCCGGGCCGGCGCGCCGCCAGCATCCTGATCTTGGAAGCCGCGTTGTCGAACTCCGATTGGTTCGTCATCACCACGGTGGCGCCGGCGGCCGCCGCCGCGGCGGCAAATTTGCGCGCGGAATTGATGTAGGTGTCGAAATGCGGCACGTCGTTCACGAAGTTGAACTCCGTGCCGCCCGAAAACGCGACCGTCAGCGGCGTGCCGTTGTCCTTCACCTCAAAGATCATGGAGACCGTGCCGGGGGTATGGCCGGGCATCGGTACCAGGGTCACGGTCCGGCCGCCAACCGTGATCTTCTGGCCGTCCTTCGCGACGATGTCGCGCTTGGGCTTGCCGTTCGGAAACCGATTGACGGATTGTTCGATCATCTCCCAATCGCCCTCGCCGATGACGATGCGGGAACCGAAGCGGTCCTGCATCAGCTTGGCGCCGCCGACCTCACCCGGATGGGCATGGGAAATAATGACGTATTTCACGCTGGCGGGATCGAAGCCGAGTTTTCTCAAGCCCCCGACAATGACCTCCTCGGATTCATACTCGAAAGTCGTATCGATCAGGATGATTCCTTCTGGCGTCGTGAGCGCCCACGACGATCGATCTTTCGTGCCGACGAAATACACGTCATCGAAAGCCTTTGCGGGCTCGGTATACCGGTTCTTCCGATCGGGCGGCGGTGGCCCGGGCTTGACGTCCGGCGTCGGTGCGTTGCGCGGGGCGACGCAGAGCGCGCCGAGCAAGCCCGGAAAATCGAACCCGGCCGCCTTCTTGGCGGCAGCAAGATGAGCGTCGATCGCATCCGACGCGGGCTGTGCGCAGACTGGCGCGACACCCAGGGCTACGGTGACTGCAAACGCGAAGGCGACGTGACGTTTCATCGCAAACTCCCCCTGAGGCCGGCGCTATACCATCGCCGAACGCTACACCATCGATCGGCCTGGCAAAAGGAGCGTCGAAGGGCGCCTTGCAGGTAGGCAACAGGCTGGTTGATCGCTTCAGCCAAGGCGGGGCGCGCACAAGCGGCGTCCTCGAACATTGCCCGTTGTAGGGGCGAACCTTGTGGCCGCCCGGTTGACGTGCACGCATGCCCTCCGACCGGATTGGCAAACCGCGTTCACGCAGGGACCTTCTCCGGGGGTCTCATAGTCCACGTCAGCCGGCAACTGGGGCGACCACAAGGGTCGCCCCTACATCATCCTTACGTCGGCACGATTGGCTATGATTCTTGCGCCGCGCCGTTTCGAGCTTCCAGCAAGTCCGCCATGGCATCGACCGCCAGCGGATAGCCGTTCACCCCGAGGCCGCAGATCACGGCTGTGGCCGCCAAGGTGACGTAGGAGTGGTGGCGGAATGCCTCGCGCTTGTGCGGGTTCGAAATGTGCAGCTCGATGATCGGGTGTTTGACCATGCTGAGCGCATCGAGGATTGCGACGGACGTGTGCGTGAAGGCCGCCGGGTTGATGATGATCCCCTCGGCGCTGTTGATGCCGCCTTGGATCCAGTCGATGATTTCTGCCTCGCTGTTCGACTGGCGGAATACGATCGTGAGCCCGCGCTTCTCCGCGCGGCGCCGGCACATCTCCTCGACCTCGGCGAGCGTCGTCGAGCCGTAGATGTGCGGCTCGCGGGTGCCGAGCAAATTGAGGTTGGGGCCATTCAGGATCAGGATGGGTTTGCTCACGAGGGGACCTCTGCTTCGAAGACGCTAACGGCAGCCCAAGACATGCGACGTTTCGGTCTCTGAGCAATTTCACCCGGATTATTTGATCACCCGCCCCGGCTTGCCGTCGATGAAAGCCCGGATGTTCCCGACGATGTCCGGGAAATAGTGCTGATAGTTCTGCTGGCTCACATAGCCCAGGTGGGGCGTGATCACCACGTTGTCCATCCGCCGAAAGGGATGGTCGAGCGGCAGCGGCTCGATGTCGAACACATCGAGCCCGGCGCCGGCGATGCGGCGCTCGTCGAGCGCGGCGATGAGCGCCTTTTCCTCGATGATCGGCCCGCGCGCGGTATTGATGATGTAAGCGGTCGGCTTCATCAGGGCGAATTCCTTTGCCGTCACCAAGCCGCGCGAGCGGTCGCCAAGCTGGACGTGGATGGTGACGATATCGGCATTGCGGAACAGGTCATCCTTGGTGGCGTAGTCGACGCCCGCCTCCCGGCACTTTTCCGGCGTAAGATTGGGGCTCCAGGCGATCACCTTCATGCCGAACGCTTTGGCGACGCCGGCAACGCGCGCCCCGAGCTTGCCGAGCCCGATGACGCCGAGCGTCTTGCCGTCGATATCCGGCCCAAGCGTGACCTGCCAAAGCTCGCCGGACTTCAGCCGCGCGTGCTCGTAGCCGATCCGGCGGGTCAGCTCCAGGATGAGGCCGAAGGCAATGCCGGTGGTCGGATTACCGAACGAGCCGGTGCCACACACCGTAATACCCCGCTCGGCCGCCGCCGCCATGTCGATCGAGGCGTTGCGCGCGCCTGTGGTGATGATGAGCTTGAGATTGGGCAGCGCCTCGATGGTGTTGCGGCGGAACGGCGTGCGCTCGCGCATCATGCAGACAATGTGGAAATCCTTGAGGGTGCGATGGACCTCGTCGGGCCCGCTCATCGGTTTGTTAAACACCGTCACGTCCACGTCCGCCGCGATTTGTCCCCAATCGGCAAGCCTCAGGGTGACGTTCTGATAGTCATCGAGCACCGCACACCGATAGCGCATCCGCACCCCCTCATCTTGACCGCCGGTCCGGCTCCCCTCCTCCTTCCCGCAAGTGAGGGAGGATGAATCATTTTCCCTCCCACGCTTGCGGGAGGGAGGGGCATCCGCAAGCTTTGGCACAAATGCGCTAGCGCCGACAAGCGTGCGTGGCGTGCGCAGAGGTCCTGTGCGAAGGAACCTTCCGTGCGAAAGAGACGCACCGCATGGCAGCCGAACTTCGGAACAATCTACCCCGCGCACCGTATGTCCATGTGGGCTTGGCAAATGTGCGAAACGCAGGAGATGCACCATGTGCGACTACAGTCTACAGAACGTAAAATCCCGCCCCGCTGCGGTCGGTGACAAGCTTGTCAGCCATAACTTTGGAACCGGAACGCGGGGCTTCGCTGCACCAGAGAGCCTGGAAGTGGCGGTTTGCCTTCTGCCGGGAACCGAAATCGCTTTTCCGAACGGACTGCTTATCACACACCGTGGCTTCTTCGGCTGGCCGCGGCGAAGCGAGAGGTATGCCACGGCGATTTTCCGGCAGGTCAACAAACAATCCCCCGGTACCCATCACGACGCGGTTGAATTTCCTGATGGTCATACTGTCCTGCTCACAAGCCTCCCCGAGGAACAGCTTGCGACCGTGCTGCAGCTCCCGGCGCAGCCCGCGACCAGCGCCGAGGTTGAGGAGCAGACGCGAGCAGCCTACGTCGGCTGACGCCGATCTCCCGGTGCGGTAAAGCCGAACGGTGGTGATGGGCCGCGAATCCGGCGCATCCCACCGAGGCCTTGGCTGAACTCGACAAGCCGTTTCGGCCGAACCCGACCGCCAACGAATGTTTGGGCGCGATCGCCCGTAACCAGCTCCTCGCCGATGCGTCGAGCGGGAGTGTCGTCGTGTGCACAAGGTCGCAGGGCGGGAACCCGGCGGCCCATGACGCATTTCCCTATGACGGTGCGTTGGTTAACGCAAAATCAAGACGATAAATCCGGAGGATTCGAAAGAGTCCGACCGGCATCGTGGAAAGGAATAAAGTCATGAGCTCGTCATACACAGAATCGTCGTCAGCGCCGGCCGAGGCCGCCGCCTATGGCGGGCTCGCCGATGCGATCGGCGGAATAGCTACCGTAGTTCTCGCGATCTTGGCGCTCTCGGGTGTGCATCGCGAAATCCTCCTGCCCATAGCGGTGATTGTATTTGGCGCTGCACTCTTGATTCAGGGCGGAACCATGCTTTCCGAGTATGCAAGCATCATTTTTCCTGCTGGCTCCACAGGCGCTTCGTCCGAACAGTTCGGCGTCGGCAGCTTGTCCAGTCTGTTTCTGGTCGGGCTGGCTGGGATCGTGCTCGGAATCCTCGCTTTGCTCGGCATCTCGCCCGAAATTCTGACCGCGATCGCCGTGATCGCCTACGGCAGCGCGTTGATGCTGACCAGCAATGCGGTGAGACATTTGTACATGCTGCAGAGTTCTGCAAACAGGTCAGGCGCTCCGCGCGCAGGCACAGAGCTGCTCGTCGGCGAAATGGCGACGGGCTCTGCGGGCGTTCAGATGCTGGCAGGGCTTGCTTCGCTCGTGCTCGGCATATTGGCGGTGCTTGGAATCAATCATGACATCCTGACGCTGGCGGCTCTGATCGTGTTGGGTGCCACCGTCATCCTCACCGGCAGTGCCCTGAGCGGATTGGTCATCGGGTTCATGCGGTCGGCCAGCCATGGCCGGCACGCCATGCCGTGACCGGCAGCATCCCTGATGGGCTGGCGGTCCAGGTAGCCCCTGGGCCGCCGCCTCCGCTTGGCCTGCCTATCCGAACTGGCCGGGTGCTAAGCCGCAACCGGATCAGATGGCGGCGTCCGCGTGGCCCGATAGGGCGGAGGCCTGCGGTTGGCCTCGATGCTTTGCGTGCCACTTGGGTCCGGGACCACGCATGTAGTGCAGTTCCGGCCGATAGGTATCGAAGAGGGCGGATTTCAGCAAGCGCCACAACGAGCGAATAGCCACGCGTAAAGGCGGTTCCTCGTAAAGTCGGATCGCCATTGTTATCCCTGCCGCTCGTTTTTCCTTGGCGCGCTGACCGTCACGCCAAGGTCGGTCACCAAGCCGTTGGCCAGAGAATAGATCCAGCCGTGGACACTGAGGTCCTGGGCATGCGCCCAGGCCTCCTGCACGATGATGTCAGACGCGACATTTCTCACCTGCCGGATGACATTAAGCTCGCACAAACGGTCGAGGCGGGCACCTGGATCCACGATTGCATCAAGCTCGTGACAGTGCTCACGAGAGACTTCGCGGATCGGATGTAGCCAATGGTCCACGAGGCCGCGGCGCTTGCCGTCTACCGCCGCACTCACGCCGCCACATCCATAGTGTCCGACCACGATGATGTGCTTCACCTTCAATACGTCGACTGCGAATTGGAGCACAGACAGGTAATTGGCATCCTGCGGCGGCGCGAGGTTGGCGACGTTTCGGTGCACGAAGATCTGGCCGGGATCGACGTCCACGATCTGAGTGGCAGGCACCCGGCTATCGGAACATCCGATCCACAGGTACTCGGGCGCCTGCTGGCGTTCGAGCCTGTGGAAAAAGCCGGCGTCACGAGAAATCATCCGTGCCGCCCAGGCGCGGTTGTTTGCTTTCAAGTGATCCAGCATGACGCCCTCACGAGGCTAGTGCAGCGGCCTTGAAATTCGCATAATTTTCCGTTCTTGCCCGAATTTTCCGTTCTTTGCCCCTTCGTGGTGTTAGTCGGTCGGCCTTCGGTTCCGGTTCGCCCTATTCTCGACAGAGCGGCGTTAAATATTCGAAATTTTCGGCGCCAGTTGCGGTCAGGGCGGTTCAAACCCCAGCAAATTCGTTGTGGTGGTTGCCCAAGCGTTAAGGCCAGTAGCCCGGGTTGAGCGCTAGCGAAACCCAGGGCGGCAGGTCCCCGATTACGCTGCGCCAATCCGGCGCTTCAGCTTGACGAGCAGCTTGCCCTTTGCGGCGGGCGTCGTTACATCAGCGGCAATTCCCGAAATTTCCAATGAGGGCAGGCCGCCGATGGCCCGACAATTCATCTATCACATGCAAGGGCTCACCAAGACCTATCCGGGCAACCGGAAAGTATTGGAGAACATCAATCTTTCGTTCTATCCCGATGCCAAGATCGGCGTGCTCGGCGTCAACGGCTCCGGCAAGTCGACATTGCTGCGAATCATGGCCGGCATCGACAGGGAGTTCACCGGCGATGGCCGGGTCGCGGAGGGCGCCCGGGTCGGCTATCTGCCCCAGGAGCCGCAACTCGACGAGACCAGGACCGTGCGCGAGAACGTCATGCTCGGCGTCGCCGCCAGCAAGGCGATCCTCGACCGCTACAACGAACTCGCCATGAACTATTCGGACGAGACCGCGGATGAGATGACCAGGCTCCAGGACGAGATCGAGGCCAAGGGGCTGTGGGACCTCGATTCCAAGGTCGACCAGGCCATGGAAGCGCTGGTCTGTCCGCCTGACGACGCGGGCGTCGCCACGCTGTCAGGCGGCGAGCGGCGTCGCGTGGCGCTCTGCCGGCTGCTGCTCGAACAGCCGGATCTCCTGCTGCTCGACGAACCTACCAACCATCTTGATGCCGAGACGGTGAACTGGCTCGAAGGCCACCTGCGCAACTATCCGGGCGCGATCCTCATCGTCACCCACGACCGCTACTTCCTCGACAACGTCACCGGCTGGATCCTGGAACTCGACCGCGGCCGCGGCATCCCGTACCAGGGCAACTATTCGTCCTGGCTGGTGCAGAAGCGCAAGCGCTTGGAACAGGAGGGCCGGGAGGAAGAATCCCGCCAGAAAACGCTCGCGCGCGAGCAGGAGTGGATCGCTGCGAGCCCGCGCGCTCGCCAGGCCAAGTCCAAGGCGCGTTACCAGCGCTACGATGAGCTCCTCGCTAAAGCCTCCGAGAAGGGGCCCGCAACCGCCCAGATCGTCATCCCGGTGGCCGAGCGGCTCGGCCAGAACGTGATCGATTTCGACCAGCTTTCGAAGGGATTTGGCGACAACCTGCTGATCGACGATCTCACCTTCAAGCTGCCGCCGGGCGGTATCGTCGGCATCATCGGTCCGAACGGCGCCGGCAAGACCACGCTTTTCCGCATGATCACCGGTCCGGACATGCCTGACCAGGGTACGATCAAGATCGGCGAGTCGGTGAAGCTTGGCTATGTGGACCAGTCGCGCGACAGCCTCGACGGCAAAAAGACCGTGTGGGAGGAAATTTCCGGCGGCCTCGACATGCTGGCGCTCGGCAAGCGCGAGGTAAATTCACGCGCCTATTGTGCGGCCTTCAACTTCAAGGGTGCCGACCAGCAGAAGAAGGTGGGCGGGCTCTCGGGCGGCGAGCGCAACCGTGTGCATCTCGCCAAGATGCTCAAATCCGGCGCCAATCTTTTACTCCTCGACGAACCCACCAACGATCTCGACGTCGACACCCTGCGGGCGCTTGAAGAAGCGCTTGAGGATTTCGCCGGCTGCGCCGTCATCATCAGCCACGACCGCTGGTTCCTCGACCGCATCGCGACCCACATCCTGGCCTTTGAAGGCGACAGCCACGTCGAATGGTTCGAGGGCAATTTCCAGGACTACGAGGCCGACAAGATGCGGCGGCTGGGGACGGATTCGGTCATCCCGCACCGGCTGAAATATAAGAAGTTTTCGCGGTAGCGCGGGTATTCGTGTCGATCGGCGTCATTGTGGCTCGACAGGCGGGTCTTCCGCCGAATCTCCGCGGGTCATTTTCATCAGTTCGTCGGTCGTGATGCCGCGAATGAGACGCTCCTTCGCGAGCGCTTCCAGTCGCTCGCGGTAACTTTGGCTGGCGCCCGGCTTCTCGATCACTCCAAGCAGGTGCGCCGCATTCACCCCGATGATCTTTTCCCTCTCGGCCGCCGTCAGCGCACACGACTCCACGAACTCGACCGGCTTCGGCTCGCCGACCGGGTAGTCGGAGCCAAGCACCACGCGATCGGCGCCTACCCGCTTCACTAAAGCCTCCAGCCCCTCAGTCTCGTAAACACAACTGTCGAAGTAGAGCATGCTCAGATATTCGGCCGGGCTCTTCTTCATGTTGACGCGGGTGGCGGGCTTCTCGACATAGTTCCGGGCGACGCGGCCCATGTAGTAGGGCATGTAGCCGCCGCCGTGCGAAATGCAGATCTTGAGCTGCGGGAAAGCATCGAGAATGCCCTCATACATCAGCGAGGCGATCGCCATCGCCTCCTCGAAAGCCTGGCCGATGCTGTTCCACAGGTACCATTTCGCGAAGCGCGCGCCGGTGTTGCCGGCCGGGTGGATATAGACCACGGCGCCGAGCTCTTCCGCCTTCTCCCAGAACGGCCGCAGCGCGGCGTCGCCCAATTCCATGTCGCGCGCCGTCGTCGATATGCCGACGCCGGCGAGGCCGAGTTCGGCCATGCAGCGCGTGAGCTCCGCCACCGCCAGTGCGGGCGCGGCGAGCGGCACGCCGCCGAGGCCGATCAGCCGTTTCGGGTTGGCTGCAACGGCCGCTGCCATGCGGTCGTTGAGCATGCGCTCCATCCGGAGGCTTTCCTGCGGCTCGGCCCAATAGGTCGATAGCTGCACGAGGCTTGACGACAGCACCTGCATGTCGACCCCCATGGCGTCCATGTGGGCGATGCGCTCGGTCACGTCCGACATCCGCGCCACCAAGATGGCCTCGCGCGCACGCACGCCTTGTCTCGCCTCCGCGCTCATGGTCGGGTCGGTGTTGGATTTCACGAACATGCTGTGCGGGCCGGTGATGGCGTATACTTCCGGCAGCATCAGGTGGGCGTGGAAGTCGATGACGCAACGCGAGTGGCCTCTTTGTTTCATGATGTCCTCTCGCTCGGCTCTTGCCTGATGTCCTGCTTGATATCTTGGCCCGTCTTTGGGGCGACGCGGCGCTGCAGCGGGAAAATCTGCAGCCCGAAGCGGTCGGCCGCAAGTCCCCACACGCCGCGCGGCGCCTTGAGCATGATGAGGATCGCGACGGCTCCGAGCATCAGCAGATAAAGGCTGCCGAGGTCAGCGAACGACTGCCGCAGCAGGAAGAAGATTGCGGTGCCAACGATCGGCCCCTCGATGCGACCGATGCCCCCGATGACGGCGATGAAGATCACGAAGGCGGTCCAATCGTTGATGCTGAACGCGGCGTCGGGCGAGACGCGCAGCTTCTGCAAGAAAATGACCGCGCCCACCATGGCAGTGCAGAACGCGGTCGTCACGTAGACCACGAATTTGACCCACCGCACGCCGACGCCATTGGACAACGCAGCGATCTCGTTGTCGCGGATCGCCGTCAGGGCGAGGCCGTAGCGAGAGCGCAGGAGCCCGACGATCAGCCCTAGTACCAGCACGGTGAGGGCAAGCGCCGTCCAATAGATGAGGAATTCGCGCGTCTCGCGGGTCGTCGCAATGGCGATGACAATGCCGGCAGGCAGGCTGGTGCCGGAGCCGCCGCCTAGCGCCGACACCTGCGCGGCGATAAGGCGAAAAACCTCGGCCACAACCCAGGTGCCGATGGCGAAGTAGTGTCCACGCAGCCGGAATACCAGCGCCGCAACCGGGATCGAGACGGCCGCGGCCAGGATGCCGACGAGCGGCACGGCCCACAGCGGCGACACTCCCGCGAACATGGTGAGGGCAAACAGCAGGTAGCCGCCGAGCCCCACATAGGCGTGCTGGCCAACCGAGACGAGACCCGCGTAGCCGGCGAGCAGGTTCCAGGCGCTCGCGAGCGCCACATAGGCATAGATCTCGGCAAGCAGCCGCAGGTCCTGCCGGCTCGCCCAGTACGGCGCCAGGGCCAACGCGGCGAGCGCGCTCAAGAAGACGATGAGGCCGATACGGCCGAACCGGTCCATGAAGACGATGCGCGCGCGGCCAGGCATCGGGGCAAAGTGCTCAATGTATCTTTGGAAACAGCCCCTCGGGGCGCCCCGCGAGGACAATGAGGAAGGCAAGATGCCCGGCGAGCATTTGCCAACCGGGATCGACGTGGGCGCCGATGCCTTGGGCGACGCCGAGCAGGATGCCGCCGAAAAGCGTGCCCCACAGACTGCCGAGGCCACCGATGATGACGGCCTCGAAGCCGAAAATCAGCCGCGCCGGTCCGATCGCCGGATCGAAATTGGTGCGCACTGCGATGAGCACGCCGGCGACTCCGACGACGGCGAGCGACAGCGCCATGCCGAGCGCGAAGACGTGGCGGTTGTCGAGACCCATGAGCTGCGCCACAGCCTGGTCATCGGAGGTGGCGCGGAACGCGCGCCCCAGCGCGGTACGATAGAACACGAACTGCATGCCGCCGATCACGGCGACAGCGACCGCGAACTGTAACAGCGGCAACACTCCGATCGAGATGCCCGGAACCACTGGAATGCTGGCAACTTCGATGGCGCCGGCCTGAAGCCTTCGGCTGTCGGCAGTGAAGAGTTCAAGCAGGCCGTTCTGGATAATCACCGACAGTCCGAAGGTGACGAGCAGCGGCGGCAGGAGGTCGTCGCCGAGCGTGCGGTTGAGCAGGAGACGCTGGAGGACGTAGCCCAGCGCCGCCATCGCGGGCGCCACAATCACCACCGCCGCGATCGGGTTGAGCCCGAGGGCGGCCGCGGTGACCAGCGCCATATAGGCGGCCAGCACGATGAAATCCCCATGGGCGATATTGACGAGCCGCATCACGCCAAAGATCAGCGACAGCCCGGCCGCAAACATGGCGTAGAGCCCACCGATGAGCACGCCCTGGAGGATGACGTTGATCCACTCGGTCATGGGCGTTGCACCTCCCCCAACCGAAGTCGGCTGTTGCCGACTTCGGTCACTTTGTTGAGTGGCCGAACCCTCGCTATAGCGAGGTTCGGCT
>Ga0099791_10000924_pt1 | contig 11246 bp, 9 predicted proteins | sample Rivendell_Oct201_7_FD_77318 | JGI IMG/M metagenome (GOLD analysis project Ga0099791, IMG submission 77318) | Vadose zone soil and rhizosphere microbial communities from the Eel River Critical Zone Observatory, Northern California to study diel... | ecosystem: Environmental > Terrestrial > Soil >... | reverse complement strand
GATGGGAAGAACAACAATCAACTCATATTGGCTAAGACGGGTAAATTTTCAGGGCAGTTCTGGAAAATCACTTCCTTGGGTGCAGGTTACTATCGCCTGACGACACAGTGGCAAGGCGAGGGCAAGAGTTTGGATATTGTTAATGACCGGAAGAACAACAATCAGCCGATACTTGCTGATACTGGTAATTACTCTGGGCAATTCTGGAAGATCATCAAAGTCAAATGACCATCTGTCGAGGGCAGGAGTCCTGCCCTCGACCCTCATCATTCAACGAGCGTGGCGTTTAGTACGATAAGGATCAGGTGAAGGGGAAACAGCTTTCTTGCGTCGCGCGGCATAACAACTCATCCAACCGAAGCGCGGCTTGAGTTATTCTCATGCGCAAGACTTGCATTATTGCGGCGGTTCGTCGCACCCGGTTAATTCGGGCGTTAGCTTTAGAGCATCAGGCGCCGCGGGGAAGGGATGTCGGCTTACCCGCCGGCATAATTCGGATATCGCTCGTGTAGCTCCCGCGACAGCCGGTCTGCTTCCTCAATTTTCCCAGCTTGCCGATATGCCAGCGCGGCTTTGTCCAGTGCGCGAGGAGTTATGGCTGGATCGTCGTAAAGCAGAGCAACTCCTTTAAAAGCCTTGCCCGCGTCATCAAAGTTTCCGCGCTCCAATTGGACTTCGCCTGCCAGCAAGCGTGCTTCCGCATTGACGCGTCCCTCTGGTTGGAGCGAGATGATTTGTTCCGCGATCTTCTGAGCGTCGTCGGGTTTATGAGCGCTGATCTTCACCGCACCGAGCGCGAGTAACACCTTCGCCTTGCCAGCCGGGTCTTTTGCCGTCTGCAGGTACTTGGCGAACGCGTCCTCGGCTTCAGCCACGTTTTTCAGCTTCGTGGCGGCGTCTCCGAGATAGAACAAGAAATCCGGTTTCACATTGCCGGGGTTATCAATCTTTCGAAGCGCGCTCAGGTATTTTTCCGAGGCTTGGAAATTTTTCTCGTTGTAATACTCAATTCCGAGCCACTCGAGAACCTCCGGTGGCACGTTCATCCCGCCATTGCGGGATTGGTCCATGAAGGTATTCACTTCTTTGGTCAGCGCGGGTCGATCTTTCAGATAGAACTGACACAGAATGATTCGAAGCGACGCGAGATTGTAGTACTGCTCTTTGTTTAGTTGCCGGGCGGTATTAAGCGCAGTCAACGCGGTTTTGTAGTCTTTCGCTTCGAAGGCAGTCTTGCCGATGTAATAGTGCGCCTGCGCTGCAACGGAGCTCTTCGGAAACTCTCTTAGCAACTGCCGAAAGGTATCGACCATGCCTTTGGTGTTTTCTTGTTGGCCCAAGATGAGAGCCTTCAGTTGCAAGGTCGCTTCCCGCTCGTGCGCTTTGGGGTATTTGGCGAGGATTATGCTTAAATCCGTAAGCGCGGCAGAGTAGTTTTTGCTTTGTTCGTATGCCACAGCTCGCTGACCCAGGGCGGCGGGCACTTCCGGGCTATCCGGGAACGTCTGCAAGTAATAGGTAAAAGCTTCGATCACGCCGAGAACGTTTTTCATCTGCACGTGGCACAAGCCAAGTTTGTAAGCTGCTTCCGCGCGCAACTTGGCAGAGAGCTGAGAGCCGCGTAGTTCGCCGTAAAGTGATGCTGCCTCAGTGTAATTCTGCTGTTTGTAGAGTGCTTCGGCTTTCAGCAGCTTCGCTTGATCGGCGCGTTCGTTTGTCGGATTCGTAGCGAGGAATTCGTCTATCGCGGCGGATAGCGCTGGTGGATCAGAGTTGTAAACGTTGATCAGCCGCTGGTAAGCAGCATCCTTTGCTTCCTCTCGGTCCGGATACTTCGCGATAATCTGTCGATAAAGCGCTTCAGCCTCCTTTGAATTTCCGAGTTGCCGCTCGCTGTTCGCTGCCAGCAGTAACACCTCAGCCTGCGCCGCCTCGGGAAGCTTCTCCTGTTCTTTTTTGTAATCGGCCAGCAACTGCGCGTATTGGCCTGTCTGGTATTGCAACCGGCGCAAACCGACTTGGGCGATCGCCCGGAATTTTCCAGCCTCGGGGAGAGTGCGACCCTTTTGCAACAAGGCAGTAGCTCTATCGGCCATGGTCTTGTCGATTTTGCCTTTGTCAGCCTGAACAAGTTCCAGCGCGATCACGCCGCCACGCACGGCTGACTCGGCTTTCAAAGCTGGTTTTTGTGCTTCGTTAGCGAGCACTTCGTATTGCTTTAGCGCATCGACTTTTCTTCCTCGCGCCGCGAAGATGGATGCTGCCGTGGTTCGGGCGTCCTCGCGGTACGGATTTGGATTTCCGGCCTCAGCGACCTGCACATAAATATCAGCAGCTTCTTCCTTGTGCCCCGTGGCCTCGAGGCAGCGCGCTTCGAAATAGCGCGCGGAAAGCGCTACTGCCGATTCCTTTGATTTCGCCGCTGAACGATGAAAGAGCGGAAGCGCCGCGGAGTAATCCTTATCTGCAAACGCCATCTCTGCGAGGGCGTAGGCCGCGGCTCCGGCGAACTCACTGTCGCCATAATCGTTGAGCACTTTCTGCAAATTTGTGCGAGCGCTCGAGATGCGATTGAGATTTCGATAGCATTCGCCGAGCGAGAAGTACGCATTCGCCCGCCCAGAGCGCCCCGGATAATCCTCCAAGTATTTTTGGTATTCCGGAATCGCCAGATCGTAAAGCTTGCGAGTGAACAGGCCATTCGCGTAATCGAGCTGACGCCGGTCGGCCCCCTCGGTTTCGCGCGCTGGAGGCTCTGAAGAGTCTTCCTTTAAAGAGCGGAGAACTCTGTCGATTGATTCATCTGCGGGAAGAGCACGCGGAACAGGCGGCTCATCTACCGGACGAGCCCGGCGAACTTCCGGCTGCGATTGAACAAAGGAGCCGCTCGCCGTCCAAAGCAGCATCGCCAGTCCCAGAGCGGCTGGGCCGCTTGTGATTTTCATTTTGCAGTGGCGAAGGCCACGTTCGTTATCCCTGCTTCAGTGCAAATATTTAAAACATCGACGATATTTTTGTAGGCGCCGGCTTCATCGCCACGGATCACTACAGCTTGCTCGGAATTCAATTGAACGAGGCTCTTTAGCAACTCAGTTAGTTCGGGCCCGCTTAATGTGCGGCGGTTCACGACCACGTTGCCATCTGCCTTTACGTTGACCACAACATCTCCGATGGGAGCCGATTTCTCCTTCGCAGCCGACGCCTTTGGCACCTTAACATCCAGTTCGTTCTCGGTGCGCGCCGCATTCCACGTCAGCAGGAAAAAAATCAACAGCAGCAATAGCACATCGACCAACGGCGCCAGTTGAATGCCGGGATGATGCAAAGGCGCGTGACCACGCAAGTTCATTACAGCAGTCTTACAGTTCCTGCTCGATCAAGACAGGAGTTCGCTCAGTGCGTTTGCCGTACTGCAACGAAAGCAAAGCCAAAACGTGCGTCGAAGCAGCTTCCAGCTCAGAGATCAGCTTTTGCGCTCTGCCGCGGAAGAAAGCGTAGAACATCATCGCGGGAATACCGATGGCCAGCCCCGCAGCGGTGTTGACCAGTGCCTCGCTGATCCCGCGCGACAGCGCCACGTAACGCGCCGATCCGATGTCGGCCCCGAGCGCTCCGAAGGAATGGATAATTCCAAAGACCGTTCCCAGTAGCCCCAGCAACGGCGCAATCATCCCAATATCGGCAAGATAAATGACGCGATTGTTCAGGCTGGCTGCGACGCGTGTTCCTTCGGTCTCAGCGATTTCGCGGACCTGCTGGAAATCCGCGTGCGGATTTTTCGTCGTGAAATCGAGCATTTTTTGCACGACTCGCGCGATGGCTTCTCCATGCCGATTGGAGACAGCGAGTAAGCCGAGATAATCGCGTTTGCGCAAGAGCGCGTCGGCCGTAGCCATGTAACCGCTCGAAACCACGGCGCCGCGCCGGATTGTTATCAAGTAAACGACCACGAGGGCGACGAAAAAGATCGACAACAAAAAAAGCGGAATTATCACCGGCCCGGCTTTGAAGAGCGTCTCCATGATGGTTTGCGAATGCTCGGGAACCAGAGGGGGGGTAGGTTCCTGCGCAACGACAGGAGACACGCTCGCCAGCGCGACAAACAGCACAGCCCAAATCTTCATGCCAGAAATTTGGTAACGATATGCAGAGCCATCAGTGGATGCAAATGCGCCGCTGGCAGATCAAACACGGAGCGGGGAGGTGAGTTGCTGAAAAACATTTCGTAACGCGACTGCGGGACGTGCCGACGCGAGCTTAGCGACGCACCAAAAATATATGCGCCGGTTGAATCTCCGGATCGAGCTCGACGTAATTGCGGCGACCGCGCCATGTGTAAGTCGCGCCGCTCAGTAAATCCTGCACTCTGTACTCGTCGCTCTCCATCTGCCCGAACTGTTCAATCGGCACATCTACGAAGGAATTCTGTTTGCGATGCGGATCGAGATTCACCACAACAAGAATGATGTTGTCGCGCGCAGCCGTCATCTTGCCGTAAAACAGAATGGCGTCATTCTCGGCATGGTAGAACCGCAAATTCGTGTAAAGCTGGAGCGCGCGGTTTTGCTTCCGAATTTTGTTTATTTTCGTGATCCAGTCCTTGATGTTTCCCGGCGCATTCCAATCACGTTCCTTGAACTGATATTTTTCGGAATCGAGATACTCCTCGCGACCCGGCAAAGCCTCATTCTCGCACAGCTCGTATCCACTATAGATGCCGTAAAGAGGCGAAAGCGTCGCCGCCAGAAGAACACGAATCATGAATGTCGGCCGCCCGCCCTCCTGAAGAACAAACGGCAAGATGTCGGGCGTATTCGGCCAGAGGTTCGGTCGAAAATATTCGCTCATTTCGGTCTGTGTCAGTTCAGTAAAATATTCGATGAGCTCGCGCTTCGAATTTCGCCACGTAAAATAGGTGTAGCTCTGGTTAAAACCGGCTTTGGCCAGCGCTTTCATCATCTTCGGCCGGGTGAACGCTTCAGAGAGAAAGATCGTATCCGGATATTTCTCGCGGACGCCTGTGATCAAATATTCCCAGAACGCGACAGGCTTGGTATGCGGATTGTCCACCCGGAAGATGCGCACCCCGCGCTCGGCCCAAAACAGCACAATACTCTTTATCTCGGTCCAGAGCTCGCGCCAGTTCTCGCACCGAAAATTCAGGGGATAAATGTCTTCGTACTTCTTCGGCGGATTTTCCGCGTACTTGATCGTGCCATCTGGCCGTCTGTAGAACCATTCGGGATGCTCCTTCACGTAAGGATGATCGGGCGAACAATTCAGTGCAAAATCGAGGGCAATTTCCATTCCTCGTTTTCGCACCTCTTTTTGAAGCCAATCGAAATCGGCGAGTGGTCCGAGCGTAGGCTCGACCGCCTTGTGGCCGCCGGCCTCGCTGCCGATCGCCCACGGCACGCCCGGATCGCCCGGCTCGCAGGTGATCGAGTTGTTCCGCCCCTTGCGATTCGTGTGACCAATGGGATGAATCGGCGGAAAATAAATGACGTCGAAACCCATTGCCTTTGCGTCATCCAGCCGTGGCAAACAATTGCGGAAAGTCGATCCGCGATCGCCGCGGCCTTCTGCCGAGCGTGGAAAAAATTCATACCACGCCCCGAACAACGCCGCCTGTCGATCAACAACGACCCGGGGAGCGGGAGCAAACTGCGTCGCGTCGGAGCGATCCGGATATGTCGCCATCAGCACCTCCAGCTCGCCGGATTGCGCTACAGAGTGAATTTCTGAATTCGCGGCGGTGGAGATTTGTTCTGAAAATTCGCGCAAGCGCGACGCGTCTGCTCGATCACGGGCCCGCTTGGCGGCGGCCGCTACTAAAGCCGCGCCTTCCAATGCTTCGCTTCGCAGAGCAGAAATGCCGGCCTCAAATTTTTTTGCGAACTCGCGTTGCCAACTACGAAAAGTATCTGTCCACGCTTCAACGGTGTATTCGTGAATAGCCTCGTCGTACAGCGCGCAAACCCCGCGCCAACGATCGTTATCGACGAAATTCATCGGCGTTTCCCTCCATGCGCGTCCACCGACAACGCGCCACTTCAGAACGGCGGCAACCACGTCGTGTCCATCCTTAAAAATGTCCGCTTCAACGACGAGATCTTCGCCAACGGTGCGCTTTATCGGATAAAGCCCGCCATCGAGTAGCGGCTGCAGATTCTCGATGACGACAGATGGAAACGTCCGAGCCATGGACGATCAATCAACCGAGATTCACAGGGTGCGAAAGAGCAAATCGATCGCCTTTCGTGGCGATCTCGAAGGGGCACCGACATTCGGCAGTTTGTAATGACGGGGCTTCGCCTTGCAAAATTGCGCTTTGCAGCGGACGGATTACGGCCCAGCATGCTTCGCCTGCGCCGATCCACAACAGCGCACGCGCCTGAGATGCAAACGTGTCTAAAGCGAAAACTGAAACGCGCACTCGTATAGTCCCGAGTTGCGAATCACTTGCCGGCGCACGCGCGTGCCCAGGACGGCTTCGAACATGTCCTGCTCGAGTCTGCCGATGATCGGATAATGCTCCAGCACATTCATAATGGGGGAATGACATTCAAGAATTCGTGGTCCGCCGTCTTTGTTGTTGATGAACTGGGCCATGTAGCCTTCGCCATCACGGAAATGAGCCAGCCACTTCGCGCGGTCCGCCACCGTGTCTCCCTTCGTCTTGGCCTTGAGCGCCGCTGTCTTCTTTTTGAAAACGTTGTAAAGGAGCTTCTCCGGCGCGTTTGGTCCGTAGATTTCCTGGGCCGCGTTCAAGAGGTCCAGAGTAAATTGGTGACTATCGGCCTGAAAAAGATCATGGCTCCGGCGAGTCAGGCGATAGACCATCTCCGGCCTGCCCATTCTTTGCGGGCGACGCCAGGTGTCGAGATAACCGTCGCGGTGAAGAGTGATGCAATGCTGCTTAATGCCCATGTAGCTCATGTTCATTGTTTCCACGAGCTCGTTGACAGACATTCCCCTGGTGCGCTTGAGCGAGTTAATAATCTCGAGCCGTTGAGTGCGGCCAATTTCCGAAATTAAGCGTTGGTTCATAGGATAGCTAAAGTGACAATTAAGTGACAAAAGACTGGAGTGCGGACTTTACACGCCACAATCTTTAATACGCAAGCCTAAAGTTTACGCAACCCTCGCGAACGAAAGAAATTGCAGAAAAACGCCCCCGAAAACCCCGGCACGACAGCGACCAGAGTACGGCGAAATGTCTCCTCGCTTGACGCTAATAAATTTGAATGCGCTCTCCCCGTTCGCGCAGCCTTTGGCGTTTTCGGTCATGTCGCGGCTTCCCCAGCCGCTCGACTCTCGACTGCGGTGCGCTCGAAATGACAATGCGCGTCAGGAGTACAAGTATTCGTCGTGGTACTCGCGCTGTGGCGCGAACTGGACATTCTCGTTGCCGGTTTCCGGGTACTCGAAGATTTTGCCTTCGTAATTGCGAATCACGATTTTTTCGTTGTCGTGATAAAGAATGTAACCGGGATTAATCGGCACCTTCCCACCGCCGCCGGGAGCGTCGATGACGAACTGCGGTACCGCGTAACCCGTGGTGTGGCCGCGCAAGCCTTCGATGATCTCGATGCCTTTAGCGACCGACGTGCGCAAATGCGATGATCCATTGATCAGGTCGCACTGGTAAATGTAATAAGGGCGCACCCGGCACATCAGGAGCTTGTGCACGAGGGTTTTCATCGTTTCAAGATCGTCGTTCACACCGGTGAGGAGCACGCTTTGGTTTCCCAATGGAATGCCGGCGTTCGCAAGACGCTCTAACGCTTGCTTTACCTCAATCGTCAGTTCGCGCGGATGATTGACGTGTACACTCATCCAGAGGGGATGGTGGCTCGCGAGGATCGCGCACAACTCAGGCGTGATGCCTTGCGGCAGAAAAATCGGAACCCGCGTGCCAATGCGGAGGAACTCGATGTGCTTAATCGCCCGCAACCGAGACAGCAGTTTGTCGATCTTATCGTCGCTGAAAATGAGAGCGTCGCCGCCGCTTAAAAGCACGTCGCGCACTTCAGTGTGCGTCTCGAGGTAGCGATAAGCTTCTTCGAAATTTGTATGCAATTCCTGTTCGCCGACTCCGCTCACGACGCGGCTGCGGGTGCAGTAGCGGCAGTAACTCGCGCAACGATCCGTCACCAAGAATAGGACGCGGTCTGGATACCGGTGCACCAATCCAGGCACCGGCATGTGCGAATCTTCCCCGCACGGGTCGGCCATGTCGTACGGGGATGTCCACGTCTCCTCGATCCGCGGAATCATCTGTCGCCGGATCGGATCGTCGGGATTATCGCGCGGGATCAGATTGAAAAAATGCGGGGTGACCGCCAACGCGAGTTTGTCGCCCGAGAGCAAAACGCCGCTGCGTTCTTCCTCGCTGAGGTCGAGGTGTTTTTCGAGTTGAGCGAGGGACGTGACCCTGTTTTTGAGTTGCCATTTCCAATCGTTCCAGAGTTCGGGCGCAATCCCGCCGCTGCCGGACCAATAGCCTGGTGCGTGCGAGACGAACGTTTTCCCATCCCCTTTTTCTGTCGCAAAAGTGATCATTTTGTAAAGTGAGGACAAAAAAGTTAAGACCCTTAAATATCGTGTCAACGGAGGCACTTAATTGTGCGCTACGCACTCGCCGCTCCTCATCCGATTGGAGGATATTACTGTTCTTTTATCCTTCACCTCGACATCACGCACCAAAGGTTGAACGCTGACAGTTGAACGTTGTGACTTGCACGCCATCCGGATTTAATCGGATTCTCGTGATTACAATGAAGTACAGACGCCCGGAAAGTTGGTCCAAATTCCAGTACGAACTTTGCGCGCCATGACTGAGGATGAGGCTCTCGGGCATTTGCGCAATGTGCTCGCCGAGAAGAACCCCAATCTTGATCGGCTGGTTCACGCCACCGAACAGCGCGTTCTGGCCGAGGTCGCTGCACGGGGTCGAGTCTATGACGGGCCCGCTGCGGGCAACCTTGCGTTCACTTTCGTGGCGCTCATTCGGGATACCTTGAAAAGCGCTCTTGAGGAAACCAAACGCATCTTTTCAATGCCCGGCATGCCGGTTGACGATTCGACCAAAGTCGGCGTTAAAGCCATCCTTTCTGAATTGCAGAACCAGCTACTGGGATTGGCACAGGGATGGTTGGACAGATTAGCGGCAAGTCATCCGACCACGCCGAAACCAAGGCCATTAGCGTCAGAAATCGAATCATTGGCAGCCGCTTGGTCCTCTGAGATCGATTTACTGTTTCACGCCGCAAATGCGAGCGAAGAACGCCAAGTAATCCTGCGCGCGGGGGAAACTCTGAACGCTAACCTGGTTCTAAGGCGGATTTTCCAGTCCGCTCAATCATCGATAGAGATTAGCGATCCGTACCTCGGAGATCGCCTCTTCGCGTTGCTGAGCGCAAAACAACCGCAAGTAAGCATTCGAATCCTGTCCGCCAGCGTAACGCCAGTTGATCGGCAGACCGCGACGGATTTCAAGAAGCAGTACGGCGGGCTGGAACTGCGCGAGCAAAAAAGCGGGATGCATGACCGCTTTATCATCATCGATCGCAGCAGTGCCTATGTGGTCGGTCATTCTCTAAAGGATCTTGGCTCGAAAGACACGGCTCTGACGGAAGCTCCCGACCCGAACAGTGTCATCAATTTGTTTGAGGACCGCTGGAATGCCGCAACAGGACTGGGTTTAGCCCCGTCCACGAAACCGCTCCCCTGACAAAAGACCATGGAAGTAGGACCCAAAACAAATGAACTCGCCAAACAATTTGCGTGCGTCGCCCGAGACTGAGCCGAGCCAGGCCGCCGCTATTTGCCGCCGAGGACACTTAGCTCCCAGCGGTAACCGTCGGGATCGTGGAACCAGAGACCCATGTTTTTCGATCCCGGAGCTTCCGGGCCGATTTCATCGCCGGGATCTTCTATATCGGCGCCGATACTCTTTAAATGTGCGAGCGCTTTTCGCAGTGCCGTCATATCTGGCAAATGGAATGACATGTGATCAATCGTTTCAGGGGACGGCTTTCCTTTGAACAAAGCGATCGTGACGTTCTCGTTGCCGACCGCGATGCCATTGTCGAAATCGAATTCCTTCCGCAATCCCAACGCACGCTCGAACCATTGCGCACTTTTCTTCGGATCACGCACCGCCAGGCCAAAGTGGCCAACTTCGCCGAGCGTGAACGGAACTTTCATGTGAATCGTTGAATTACTAAATCACTCAGTTAGTAAATCGATGGCCTAATCTGGTTCCGACCCATTTGAAGAAATGATCGGCTCCATGAAGTGCTGGTTGAAATCTTTCAACGCGTCGCGCGGCGTCTGTCCTAGGCCTGTCGCGCCGCGTTGCAGCTTCGGCCCAACAAAAGCCAGCCAGAGTTCACCAACCATTCCCATCCGCGGTCGCAGCCGAGCTGCTGGACTTCCGGGATGGTTCTCGAGAAATTCCTTTACATCCTCCTTTATCGCTACGGGAAGTTCTTCGATTGCAAGCGAGGTCATATAAACGAAACGTCTATCAGCTGCATTTTGGACTTGATGACTCCAAAAAGCGTACCGCTCGAGACACGATGAAAGCGATGCGAGGACGCATCGCACTCCTCAAGCACTTCGTGCGAAATCGATTGGACACGCCGATTCCATTTCGCGGAAGCTTTTGGAGTGCGCGCGCGTCCTCGCGCCGCTTTGGAGCGGCCAGCGATTGCCCCGACTAGACTGTCACCACGAGATCAATCACGTCCCCAGAGCATGGCCACCGAAGTCGTAAGGCTGCCACCCATATTAAACGTGAGGAATCTTTTCACATTCTCGATCTGGCGCGCGCCAGCCTGTCTCGTGAGCTGCTGATAGGATTCGAACACCTGGCGAACGCCGGTCGCGCCTACCGGGTGACCGTCGCCGATGAGGCCGCCACCCGCGTTCACCGGTATTTCGAATGGCACCTTGGATTTTTCCGGGCGCACCTGCGGCAGCGTCGTCGCACCACTTTTTACGAGGTCCACACCTTTGCCCGGTTCGACTAGTCCAAGAATTTCGTAGGCAACGATTTCAGTGATTGAAAAGCAATCGTGTACCTCGGCGCCTTGCAGATCGCGCGGCGTCAGGTTTGCCATGCGAAAAGCTTTCTCAGCTGCTTTTCGAGCGATCGAAAATGTCGGCGCATCTTTTTTGTCGAGCGGCAGATAATCGGTGGTATGACCGTAGCCAAGCAGTCGGGCGGTCTTGCTCCG
>Ga0099791_10000917_pt1 | contig 11262 bp, 15 predicted proteins | sample Rivendell_Oct201_7_FD_77318 | JGI IMG/M metagenome (GOLD analysis project Ga0099791, IMG submission 77318) | Vadose zone soil and rhizosphere microbial communities from the Eel River Critical Zone Observatory, Northern California to study diel... | ecosystem: Environmental > Terrestrial > Soil... | reverse complement strand
GCGAAGGCTCGGGCGTTCCGCGGGCTCCACACGCGGATCTCGCGGAACGTGCGGACGAGACGCAGCGCCTCCAGGTGGCTCCGCGCCTGAACGCCCGCGCCGAGAATCCCGAGCACCGACGCCTCCGGACGCGCCAGGCACTTGGTCGCGACCGCCGAGACCGCCGCGGTGCGCATCTCGGTGATGAGCCGGCCGTCCATGGTGACGAGCGGCTCCCCTGTCTCGGGACGAAAGAGGACGATCACGGCGTGGTGCGTAGGAACACCCTGATTGTCCGGGTAGAACGTGACCAGCTTGGCGCCAAGCGCACCGCCGTAGGCCGGCATCAGCCCCAGGAAGCCTCCGTGGTCGGCGATCGGTACCATCACGCGCATGGGCTGGACGACTTTGCCGCTCGAAAGATCGGCCAGCGCGCTCGCCATGACGGGGATCAAGTCCTCCATGCGCAGCAGATCGCGGACAGCGCCTTCGTCGAGGATCATCGGCGATCGAACCAGTGCCTCAGCTCGATGTTGTAGCCGTTGGGATCGCGGATCTCCGCCCTTGCGTATTGACCCTCACGCACTCTCGGGCCCCACGTGATGGCGACGCCCTTCGTCTTCAGGTAGTCGATGGTGCTCTGCATGTCCGTCACTTCGAGGGCCATCATGCGGTATCCGAGGTGCTCGTCCGCGGGCGCCGGCGCCACCGAGCCGCCCTCATACGCCATCAACTCGACCGACGTGCCTCCCAGCTCCAGATACACGAGCTGCAGCGGCACTCCGAGAGACGACCGATCGATTCGGTCCCTGGCTTTGAGCTTGAACCCGAGCACGTCGGTATAGAACTCCACGGTCCGCTCCAGCTGGTCCGTCACGATCTCCACGTGATCTATCTTCTTGAACACGATGCCCTCCTTCCGTGCACGAAGTCAGCGAGTCGTGGCGCCCAGGCCACTGTTCACAGCTCACAGTGCATCTCGACGATCTCCATCGCTGGATTCGTCGGCAGCGGCCTTCTGACGCCCGTCTCCCTGAATCCCCCCTTGTGGTACAAAGCGACCGGCGCCGAGCTGTGACTCGCCGCCCACAGGCCCAGGTGTCGCAGTCCGCGGTCGCGAGCCCACGTGACCACCGCCTGTAGCAGAATCATCCCGATCCCTCGCCGCCGCCATGCCGAATCAACCCACATGCCTCCGACGCGGCCCGACTCGCTCCGCGCACGGTCGACAAGCCCATACGTGCACCCGACCACGGTCTCGTTCTCACAGACCAGAAACATCACGTGATGCCCGGGTTCGGTCACCGAACGCGTCAGGTCGTCCCAGTACGACATCGGTCTGGCGGCGGCGTCCGCGAAGCTCTCGCCGAAGGCGTCGGGTGTGCGGACGCGCATCCTGTCCCGGCTTCTGAGTCCGTCTACCCGGTCAGCAGGCGCGCGACCTCGTGCCGTCCTTGCGTGCCGGCGATCTCCAGGGCCGTCTGCCCGTCGCCCGTCCGCAGCGATCGATCGGCCCCACAGTCCAGGAGAACGCGAACGACGGCGAGGTCTCCGTTGAAAGCGGCCTCGTGCAGCGGCGTATGGCCGCTCGCGGAGCCGCGGCCATCGACCGGGCAACCGCGGGCGATGAGAAGCCGGATGATGTCAGGGCGCCGATCGGCGCGAGGTCCGGCAGCGGCTGCGTTGATCGCCAGGTTACCTTCGCCGTTGCGTGAGACTGCGAGCACGTCTGCGCCGGCGTCGAGCAGCGCTTCCGCGGTCTCCCGGTGGCCGAAGTACGCCGCGAGATGCAGAGGCGTCCAGCCGTCGTGGGCCCACTGTCGCACGGCTCCCGGATCGTCCCGGAGCTGTCGCCGCACGTCCGCATCGAGCCCGAGCGCGCAAGCTTCGAACAAGTTCGGGCGAGCGCCGCGATCGAGGAGCAGACGGACCATGTCCTGCTTGCCGGCGTACGTCGCCATGAGGACGGGCGAGTTGCCCTTTTCGTCCCTGGCGTTCGCGAGGTCCGGGCGCTCCGCCAGCAGATCCTCGACGGCCTTCGTGTCATCGCGTCGGATGACGCCGAGCAATTCCGTGATTCCGCTCACCGGTCCTCGGCGGAGGATGAATCGGGGGCGTGGATTGCGAACGGCGGATTACGCCCGCGCGAACGCCGGCGGCGACTGCCGGATGACCTCGTCCCACGGACCGGGGAAGCGACCCTTGGCGCCCTGTTCCGAAAACGGCTTCTCACGATGCCACTCGCTGCGGGGCAGCTCGTAGTAGACCTCGAGCCCGTTTCCGTCGGGATCCGAGAAGTAGACACCGATCGAGACGGTATGGTCCGAGACGCTGATGGGGACCTCTTTGGCCTTCAGCCGCTGATACATTTCCGCCAGGTCTTCGAGGCTCCCCATTCTCCAGGCCACGTGGTTCAGGCCCACCTGCTTCTTCTGCGGTCCCAGGGCGTCTTCACCCACCTCGAAGAGGGCGATGTCGTGAGCGTGGCCCGGGTCGCACGCGAGGAAGGCTGCGCGCAGCTTGGTCGTTCCCGGAAAGGTCATGGTGTCCTGCGTGTGGAGGCCGAAGACGTCCGAATACCACTTGTGCGAGCGCTCGGCGTTGCGCACGAAGATGTTGACGTGGTCTAGGGAAACGGGCTTGTAGGGCATGTCCCAGTCTCCTCCGAGCAAAATCGAGTCTCCCGGGAGTATACGCCATCCTTCATGCCGTCCCGAGGTCGAGGCGAAAACCCTTGACCGTCAGGTCCGGTGCCGGGTGGAAGTCCAGCTCCGGGGCGCGGACGAAGCCCATTCGCTCGTACATGCTCATGGCCGTCTGCATCAGGTCCGTCGTGTGAAGGCTCAGCGCGCCCGTCCCTGACCCGCGCGCCCGCCGCACGCATTCCTGCATGAGGGCCGCGCCGATGCCCTGGCTGCGCGCCGCCGGCGCTACGGCCAGCAGGCGCACCTCCGGCCACGGCATCTCCATCGATTCACCCCCGGGAGGCCGGACGCGTCGAGGCGGGTACAGCAAGACCGTGCCCACGATCGTGTCGTCTCGCTCCGCGACGAGTTGCTCGGCCGGCTCGACGCGCGCGAGCGTGGCCACGATGTTCTGCCGGTACCCCTGCCAAAGATCCGGCATTTGGGCCGCGTATTCCTGATAGGCGGCCAGGGTGACTTCGAGGATCCGGTCACGGTCGCCCGGGCGCGCATCGCGAATGATCAACTCACCTGCGTGCGACGCGCCGACGACATTCAAAGTCATCGCTCTCCTCTCACTTCTCGAAGATCAGCATCAGATAGGCGAGAAACAGGAGCAAATGCACCGCCCCCAGGAGGACGTTGGTTCGCTCAAGGGCGAACGTCAGCATGCTGACCACCAGCGTCAACACCAGCAAGGTCGCATCCGGTGCATCGAGGCCGAGGATGATGGTCCTGTTGGTGATGAATCCGATGGCGAGCACCGCCGGAATCGTCAGGCTGATGCTCGACAGCGCGGTCCCCAGCGAGAGATTGATGGAGCGCTGAAGGTGGTTCGCCAGTGCGGCCCGCACCGCGGCCAGGGATTCGGGAGACAGGATCAACACCGCCACCAGGAGACCCCCGAGCGCCGTCGACGCACCCAGAACGCTGATGCCGTGGTCAATCGGAACCGCGATCTGCTTGGCCAGGAAGACAACGGGAAGGACATACGCGATCAGCAGCAGGCCATGGTGTCGCGCCGAATAGACCTCGAGCCCGCCATGTGACGCCGTTGCAATTGAGGCGGTACCGGGCGAAACAAAATAGTCCCGATGGCGCAGGGTCTGGATCCCGAGGAACACGCTATACAGCCCAACTGACATGATGATGAGAAATCCAGCCCGCAGTGGGGAGAGGGTCGGTCCCGGAGACGACACGGTGAAGCTTGGCAGAATCAACCCGAGCACCGCCAATGGCAGTATCACGGCCAGAAAGGCGTTGGCCCCGTAGAGATTGTACGTCTGCTCGTGATAACGAAGTCCGCCGAGCAGCAGGCTGACACCCACGAGCCCGTTCAGCACGATCATCACGATGGCGAGCATGGTGTCGCGCGCCAGCGAAGACTGCCCGCGGCCGGTGTACATGACCGCCGCGATCATCATCATCTCCATGCCGCTCATGGAGAGCGTCAGCACGAGCGTGCCGATGGGTTCGCCGAGCTGCTCGGCGAGACCTTCCGCATGGCGCACTACGGCAAACGCCGAGACCAGAATCGCACCGAAGAGCCAGCCCAGGATGCAGGCGAACCAGACGGAATTGGAGAGATCGACAAGCCAGCGCTTGCCGAATGCGAGGAACAGCGCCGTGGTGGCGACGCTGACCGACAGCGGCCATTCACGGCGCAGGGCATGAACGACGATTTGAGGGACTCGCCGCCGCGTGGTGCTCAATGGACCTATGGACGGCGCGAGCTGATCAGCACCAGGCGGCGACTCCCCAGGTGGAGCGTGCTGCCGTCCAGGCCGCCGTACCAAGCCAGGGGTTCCAGGTCGGCCCTTGGCATGAGGGCGAGGAGCTGGTGAAGAGAGCGCATGCGGAGGGAGGTGGTGTACTCGGTGCGCGTGCCGTCGGGGCGAATGAGGGTGACGTGGTCGCCGATCACATCACGCGCGAGGTCCCAGACGTTCTCGTGGAGCACGATCGTGCCGTTCGAGGTCTTCTCCGCGCTCTGGGACCGGAAGCGGGCGGGGAGCCCGTCCCGGTGCAGGGTCTCCAACAGGAAGCGCCCACCCGGCCTGAGGGCCTTCCCGATGCCGCGAAGGGTCTTGACGTCATCCTCGGGATCGTCGAAATACCCGAACGCCGTGAAGATGTTGATCACGGCGTGGAACTCACCGTCGAAGGGCAACTCGCGCATGTCGCCACGAACCCACCGGGCGGTGACGCCTTCCGCTTCGGCGTCCGCTCGCGCCCGCGCGAGGAACACTTCACTCAGGTCGTACCCGGTGACGTCGAAGCCCCGTTTCGCGAGGAGGATGGCGTGTCGGCCGTGGCCGCAGGCCAGGTCCAGGACCCGCGCACCGGTGTCCAGACCGAGGAGCGAGACGATGCCATCCACCTGCGCCGCCGTGTGCTCGGCCGGGAAGGCGTCCCGGTAGATCTCGAAGTAGTCATTCATACGTAGTCTTCGTCTGGACTCCATCCGACCTTCTCTGCCCACAGCGATGCGGCTTCATAGATGATATGCAGGACCGGATCCTTGAGAAAAAGGTAGCCGTCGATGCTGTCCGGAAAGACCTGGGACGCGCGGCGTTTCAGGAGCTCGTATTCGGCGCGAACGTCTTCCGATGAACGAAGATAGTCGCGGAACAACAGCGCATACCGTTGGTTGAACCGCCCGCGCTCGCGGATATGTATATGGACTCGTCGCTCACCCTCTGGCTCCCGCATGTACAGCTTGCGCAACTCCGGATCCGTCTCGGACTTCCTGTGAAAGAGGTCGTACTCGAGCGTGATGCCATGACGAAACCCAGCAGTCCTGAGCGCACGGGTCAACCCGTCCGCCGCGTCCAGGTCGGAAACCGTGATCTGTATATCTATGACGTCCTTGGCGCCAAGCCCTGGAACGGCGGTAGACCCGATGTGGTCGATTCGAATCGCGGCCGGCCCGACCAGGTCGCGGATGTGCTTCGCGATCCGCGCGAACTCCTCCACCCAGTGCGGCTGATACGACGTAACCACCACCGGGCGGCGGGTCAACGTAGTTCCATGAGATGCGTGCAGTCAGCCGCCCCCACGCATCGACGGAACCCCAACCTCTCATAGAGCTGGGCCGCCGCCGGATTCTGCGTACTCAGCCGGAGAATGTCGAATCGGCCCCTGGCCGTCTCGATGACCCGGCTGACCAGTTGCCGGCCAACCCCGAGGCGCCGATAGGCCAACAGGATATACAGATGCCGCACCCTGCCGACCCCCTGCGCCGGGGTATACGGATCGACGTTGAGCCCGCACACGCCGATCACTCGCCCACCTATCAGGGCAGCGAAGAAGGCCTCACCGGCGCCGTCAAACCGATTCGCTCCGCTGGCCCACTCCTCAGCGAGCCGACGCATGAAGCGCCACCCGGCTTGCTCGCTCTCGGCGACCAGGGCATCAATGGACTCGGCCGGCAGGTCACTCAGGCGTTCGACGACCATGCCGTTGCGCCGGCGGATGCTTCGATGGTTCCGCGGTGGCCGATGGTCTCAAGCCGGCTTGCGGCCCCGGACGAAGATATGCAGACGTCCAGCGATGATGGGTCCTCGAGCCCGCTGCGCATGGAGCGCGTCCAACCATGTGCTCCGCTCGGCTTCGGTAATGGCGCCCGCCTTGACGGCCGCGTCGGCGGAGCGCTCGGCCAGATTGGCGTAGAAACTCCGCGGGTCAGTTTCGAGCGGAAAGAAGCCCCGCACGCGGACATCCTCGAGGCCGGCCTGCTCGAAGAGTGACGGCAGCCGCCGCGCCAGCCAGCCGTCAACGGCCAGCGCATCCGAGGATGCAGCGACGATGCGGCGGGTGAGCGCACGATCGGAATGAGTAAAGGCGGTCATATCGGTGTCGAGGTCGAAGACGCCGACGCGTCCGCCCGGTCGCAGGACTCGCGCCAGCTCCGGGATGGCGGCCTCGCCGCCCGGCACGTGGGAGAGCACCGTCACGCACACCGCGGCGTCGAACGAGCAGTCGGGGAACGGCAGTTGAAGCGCGCTACCTTCGCGGAACTCGATGCGATCGCCGAGATCCGCCTCCTGGGCAAGCTCGCGGGCCACGGTCAGAAGTGCCGGACTCGGGTCGAGGCCGACCGCCCGGCCGCGGGGACCGACGCGTCTGGCGATTTCCCGAGTGACGACACCGCTGCCGCAGCCAACGTCGAGGACGCGCTCACCGGCGGTGATCCCGAGCAGGTCGAGATAGGTCTCGCGCGCGTCGACTTCGTCCTCCGCTTTGGCGCGGAGCTCGAGCCGCCCGGCGAGCTCGCGTGCCTTCGCGGCGTCCGCGCCGGCGGTATCGCGCCAGAGACTCTGTCGTCCGTACTCGCTCACGTCCGGATCCCGCGGCAACGCACCCTCAAGAACCTCCCATGGTCCCTGCTCCGAGTCGCGATCCTGCACCGGCCAGCAGCGTATCGTGAAACGGGCTCACCGAAAAGTCGAGCGCAGGCGGGCCGCTGCACTGCGAAGTCAGATTGCGATTCGCGACAAGCACGATGCAAGTTCGCTTGGTGATGCGCACAGGCCGTCCGCACAGGCGTCGGCCAGCTCGGATTCGGACCCATAGCCCCAGAGGACCCCGATCGACCGGACGCGATTGACCCTGGCGGCGACGATGTCGCCCGCTCTGTCGCCGATCATGACCGCGCGCTCGGCCGAGATCTCCTCGTTCGCCAGCAAATGAGCGATCAGGTCGATCTTGTCATCGAACCGCCCTTCCAGCTCGGGTCCGTAGACACCGGCAAAGTAGCGATCGAGTCCGAGGCGGTGCACGATCCGGTCTGCATACACCTTCGGCTTCAAGGTCGCGACAAACAAAGCCGGCGCGATGAGGCGTACGTGGTCGAGCATCTGGGCAACACCGTCGTAGACGTGATTCTCGAAGAGCCCCGCGTCTCCGTACTCCTCGCGATAAAGCGCCAGCACCCGCTCGATCAGGTCCCTGTCCGAGGTCTCGAGCAGCGTGGCGAACGTTCCCCGAAGCGACGGCCCGATGAATGACGCGAGAACGTCGTCGGGCGGGGCGGGTGCTCCGATCTTGTCGAGTGCGTGCTTCATGCATCGCACAATGCCAGGTCGCGGATCGGTCAGCGTTCCGTCTAGATCGAAGAGCAGCACAAGAGACTTCAGCTACTCGTTCCTCCGCGCCTAAGCAATCTTGTGCTCGACGGCCTTCTCGGTTGGCCGCACCAGGCTGTACATGACTGCATCCGAGGGTCCCGTTGGCAACATCAGGCGACTGCGCAAAACACCCTCACGTACAGCCCCGACTTTCTCCGCCACTCTCTGGCTGCGCGTGTTGGCCGCCGCGCACACAATCTCGAGTCGAATCAGATCGGTCTCCCGAAACGCGTACTCGGCGACAAGGCGAGCGGCCGCCGGTGCCACCCCTCGCCCCATCGCGGACGTTCGAACCCAGTAGCCCAGATTCGCAAATCGGTTCGCCGTACTGATCTGATTGATCCCGCAACCCCCAAGGAAGCGACCGCCTTCACCGAGGATCGCAAACTCGTAGGCCATGCCCTGTTTGGCAAGCTTCTCCTGGATGGCCACCCACTGTCGGGCTTCGTCGAGCGAGTAACCCCGGTGGCACCACGCCATCCAGGGGTAGACCTCGGCCACAGACTCCAGGGCGGCTGCGTGCATTTCCTCTACGTCCCGTCGCTGATACAAACGGATGGTGCAAGCACTCACGTGGTCGCCTCTGGCTCCGTCGAACACGCCGGCCAGGCTGCGGCGCGCGTGGGCAACCGTGCGTCCGCCGTGAGCGTCCCGCGCGTCGTCAGCTCGAGCCGGTTGTTCGCCAGCTTGTTCACTTTGAACATCTGCGTTCTACGACGACATCGACATGCTGACGAACGCGACGAATACCGCCACGCCGACGACTGTTCGCACCGCATGGAGCCGACCCCATCGGGACAGGAGCTCACGGGCTTCGCCCGAACCACTGTCGAGCCCCGGATCGAGCAGGCGCCGGTTCGTTGGCATGATAACGACCAGCGTAAACGGAACCAGCGCGCCAAGGAGAAGCCCTCCAACGAGCCATCCCACACCAGACCCCTGATACCACGCCACAACGCTGGCCAGCAGGCCGATCACGGCCAACGCACCCTGCATGACGGCCGCGCGCCGATAGCTTGGGCCGAACTCCTTGATGGCGAGTACCTGGCCACACTCCACGCGCGCCGGATGCTCTACCGCCGTGACGTACACCGCGGCGCCCGCGAACAAGCCCGCCGCCACAGTAGTACCCAACATGGGGAACGTCACGCTTCAACACCTCGCCTTGTCTGGTTAACGTTCAAGCTAACAGGCGCGCGGCGCCGCCGCGCCCCCGGTTGAGCGCGTTGTTAGCGCCTCCGGTCGCCGGTTGGCTGCTTGCTTGAGCCAGTAGCGGATGCCCTTGCCAGCCAGGGGCTCGTCACTGAAGCGTGGGATAACGTGGAGATGAGCATGCGAGACCTGCTGGCCTGCGCAAGAGCCGCAGTTCCAACCGACGTTATAGCCATCAGGTGCGAGGCGGGAGTCGAGGCGTACCTTCACCGCCCGCAGCAACCGGAAGGTGGATGCGACCTCGGACTCGGTGAGTTCGAAGGGAGTCTCGCGGTGCACTCGCGGGACAATAATGCCTGACTCGGCGAGAATCTCGTGTTGGAGGTCGATGAACATGCAGTGCTCGTCCTTCTCGACGAGCACCTGACCGCTCACCTGCGGCTCGCAGAACGGGCACGACAAAGCTACACCTCCTTGTGCGTATACCGCTCGGGTAACCCGCGGGCGGCCGGACGCCAGTTATAGACCTCGCCAAGACCGGACTCAGGCCGTCCGTCCGGTTCACTCGGATGTTAGACAGCACCGTGGCAGTCATAGCACTGTCTCAACGACCGTGCCGCGGGACAATGAGCGGCCAGGCGATACCAACCACTTGCATAACGATGAACGTTGCGGCGAATGCGGTGGCCAGCCAAGTAAAGCGACGGCCAATCCATTGCTGATACCGTGTCTCTGCCATGGTGGACGCGAGGAACAGCATCGTTGCGATCGAGCCGGTCGGAATCATTACGATCACAAAGAGAATCCAAAACCCAGTATGGCGAAGAGGAAAACGGAAAATGTCTGGGGCCCATAAGAGCACACCGACCCAAGTTGGCATTACGGCCGTTGCCGCCCAAAGCCAGAACCGCGCGGTAGAGGCCCACCACGTCTGACCGTAACGCTCTACGAGTTCAGCTTGAAGGCCGCGAAAGGTCCGCCAGCCAGTTTCGTTCAAAGCCGAATAGACTCCCGAAGCGATTGCTGTCTAAGCACGCACCCTCAGCGGCCGGAGCGAGCAACGCGAGCTTCGGGCCGCTGCAGCGGGAAGTTCGACGCCCGAGGATGCCGACGCTGCGCCCATGTTGCATCATCCTCCCTGCGTTCATTCGATGATCTGATCGGCACTGGCAAGCACCGACGGCGGGATTGTCAGCCCGAGGAGCTTTGCCGTCTTCAGGGTGATGACCAGCTCGAAGGTGGTGGGCTACTCCACGGGCAAGTCCGCCGGCTTTGCGCCCTTCAGAATCTTGTCCACTATCGTGGCGGCGCGCCGGAACATGTCAGCAAGATTCACACTATAAGCCCAAATCACAAAGAGAAAGTCGATAGCGAGCCACAGAGCCGGCGGAATCGCTGCTTCGGCTCCACGTGTAGCGCGTGCCTCCATCTCAACCAAAGCCTCTTCACCAGCATGCCTCGGCTGTGTCGTCGTCGTTCTACACAGTTGCCGTCTGGCGTTGACGCTGTGTGTCCCTAACTTACATTCGACTCCGGGACTACGTCAGGACGGCGGTCTTCTTCCGCTCGATCAGCCCGAAGTCGATCGCGGCGCCGAGCCCGGGACGGTTCATCGCGTGCACGAGCCCGCTCCGGTCGACCTCGATGTCCTCCACGAGGCCGTACTTCTGCGCCCCGGCCGGCAGGAGCACCTCGAAGAACTCGCAGTTCCGGATCGCCATGATCACGTGCAGGTTCGCCACGTTGTTCAGCGAGTTGCCGCCGTGGTGGACCTCGAAGTTCATGTGGAACGCTTCCGCCAGATGCGCCGTCTTGACGAGCGCCGTGATCCCCCCCTTCACGGCGACGTCGCCGCGCAGGTAGTCGGTCGCCTGCGCGGTGAGCCACGGCGCGAAGGCGGTGAAGCCGCCGGGGGCGTACTCGGTCGCGAGAATCGGGATCGAGAGCTTCTGCTTGAGCTTGACGTAGTTGTAGATGTCGTCGTCGGCCAGCGGATCCTCGTACCAGTGGAACCCGAGCCGCTCGACCGCCTGGCCCACCCGCAGCGCGTCCGGATAGGTGTAGGCCCAGGTCGAGTCGAGCATGACCGTGAAGCGCTCGCCCACCGCGCGGCGGACCGTCTCGCAGACCTCGATGTCCACCTTGGGGTCGGTCGGCGGGTGGATCTTGTAGGCGGTCCAGCCCTCCGCCTTGAACTTCAGGGCTTCCTCGGCGTACGCCTCCTTCGAGGCGAGAACGGCGGAGCTCGCGTACGCCGGCACGCTGTCGCGGTACGAGCCGAGCAGCTTGTGGATCGGCAGCCTGGCGACCTGGCCGGC
>Ga0099791_10000916_pt1 | contig 11264 bp, 9 predicted proteins | sample Rivendell_Oct201_7_FD_77318 | JGI IMG/M metagenome (GOLD analysis project Ga0099791, IMG submission 77318) | Vadose zone soil and rhizosphere microbial communities from the Eel River Critical Zone Observatory, Northern California to study diel... | ecosystem: Environmental > Terrestrial > Soil >... | reverse complement strand
GATAACGTCGCACCCGTGGTACGCAACGACTACCTGACCAAGGCGGGCGACGATTTCAAGAAGCTCATCAATTCCATCGCACCGAAGCTCACGACCGCCGAGCTCACCGGCATGAACAAGCTCGTCGAGGTCGACAAGCAGGACCCAAAGGATGTCGCCAAGGCGTGGCTGAAGAAGGTCGGTCTCATCAAATAGGCGATTGGATCTCTCTCGGCGGCACGCCTCAGCGGGGCGCGGCCGTCACGTCATGGGGCGATGGCGGAGAGTGCGAGCTCTTCGCCATCCATGACGACGGCGAGCTTCGCGATCGTTACTGGGACGGGCAGCGCTGGCACGAGTGGGAGTCGCTCGGCGGTACGTTCACCGGCCAGCCCGCGGCCGCCGCCCGCGACGCGGACCGCATCGACGTCTTCGCCTTCGACCGCGACGGGCGTCTCGCGCACCGCTGGTGGGACGGAACGCGCTGGGTCCCGTGGGAGATCGTCCCAGCCGCACCACTCGGCGACAGCGTGAGCTGCACGTGGAGTGGCGAGCGTCTCGACGTGTTCGTGAGCCAGGGCGGCGGCGCGCTCTGGTACAAAGCGCTGCGGTGACCGAGGGCCCGTTCGATTTCGTGATCATCGGTGCCGGCGCCTCCGGCGAGGCGGCCGCGCATTACGCGCGCGCCCGCGGCGCGTCGGTGGCGATCGTCGACCGCGATCTGTTCGGCGGCTCGTGCCCGTACTGGGCCTGCATGCCGTCCAAGACGCTGCTGCACGCGGCCGAGGTGCGCGCGCACGGCGGCGACTACCCGTGGCCGAAGGCCTCGGACCGCCGGGACTACATGATCGTTCGCGAGCACCGCGACTATCCCGACGACAGCGGTCACGTCAGGTCGCTCGAGCGCGCGGGCGCGACCGTCCTACGCGGGACCGCGAAGCTGGCGGGTCGCGGGCGTGTGGTCGTCACGCACGACACCACGACACACGACCTCGCCGCGAAGGACGTCATCATCGCTGTCGGGTCCGTCGGCAAGGTGCCACCGATCGACGGGCTCGCGCAGGCCGGATACTGGACGAACGTCGAAGCGACGTCGATGCGCGCGCTCCCGCGGAGCATCGTCGTCCTCGGCGCGGGGCCGTCGGGCGTCGAGATCGCGCAGTACTTCGCGCGCTTCGATGTGCGCACCACGATCGTCGCCCCGCACGAAGTGAATCCAACGGATCACCCGAGCAACTCCAAGCTGCTCGCCGAAACGCTGCGCCGCTCGGGCGTCGACGTGCGCACCGGCGTTCGGGCGCAGCGCGTGCGGCCGAAGGCCGGTCCCGGCGGCGAGCACGTCGTCGACCTCTCGGACGGGTCGAGCGTTTCGGCCGAGGTGATCCAGCTGTCGGTCGGACGCACGTCGGCCGCGGCGCTGAGGGCGCTCGGCCTCGAGACGATCGGGGTCGCGTACGACGGAGCCGACACGCTGTCGGTCGGCGACGACCTGCGCGTCACGGAGCACGTATATGCGGTCGGCGACGCCATCGGACACGAGCTCAGTACGCACCTCGGCCACTACGAGGGCGAGATCGCCGTGCGCATCGCCCTCGGCGACCAGGTGCGCGCGGACTTCAGCGCGATCCCGCGCGTCGTCTACACCGATCCGGAGGCCGCGGCGGTCGGACTGCGCCTCGACCAGGCGCTGGAGCGCGGGATCGACGCGTTCGAGGAGACGATCGACTTCACCCGAACGTCCAAGGGGTACATCGTCGAGGCGGACCTGGGACACGTCACGATCGTCGTCGATCGCGCGAACAAGGTCGTCGTCGGCGCGTTCATCGGCGGGGTCGGCGCGGGTGAGGCGATCCACCAGGCCGTGCTCGCGGTGAAGCTGCGCACGCCGATCGACACGCTGGCGCAGACCGTGAACGCCTTCCCGACGACCGCCCGCGAGCTTGGCGGGCGATTTGCCTCAGCCGCGCTGAAGCTGCGCTGACGACCGCTCGAGTACCTCGGCGAGGTTCCGCGCCGGCGATCCGCTGGAGATGCGCATGACCTTGCTGTGGTAGCGGTCCGTCGCCCGGGTGAGGGCCGCCCGCGTCCACTGCTCTCCGACGTCTTCGGGCGCTTCGGCGTAGCGCTGCCGGACCGACCGTAGGAATCGGTACAGCCGGCGGTATCCGGGAAAGGCGTTCGTCCCCGCGAGATCGGCACGGATGTGTCGCCGCACGATGCGCAGCGCGGCCACCGCGAACGGCACGTCGCACCACACGATGAGGTCGCTGGCCGCAGCGACGGGATCGATGAAGACGGGTTCGGCGCCTTCGACGATCCAGCCCTCACGCGCAAGGTGTTCGGCGATGAGGCCCCGCCGCGCGGCAAGCATCGCCTCCGATGGGTGGCCCGCCGCATCGCGCTCGAGTCGCACGCCTCCCGGCAGACCCCGCCAATCGAGGTGCTCGTCGAGGCGCAGCACCGGTAGATCGAAATGGCGACCCAGGGACACCGCAAGGGTCGTTTTACCGCTTCCGGGGCCACCGACGATGTAGATCCGCCCCGTCACGCGCGTCCGCTAGAGGATCGGCGCGAGCACCGCGGTCAGCTGGGCGCGATGTTCGGCGGTCTCGAAATCGAGCAGGGGGTTCATCGGCAGCAGATGTTCGGTGACGGCGTTGTTCTTGCGTACGTAAACGGCGGGATGGATCTCGGCCTTCGGGTTCGCCTCCACAGTGACCGCGACGCCGTCCGGACCCTGGCCGTCGACGAACAGCTGCAGCGGCACGATGCCGTCGTCGACGATGCCGCGGGCGCCATCCATCAGGAGCGATCGAGCGAGGTACGACTTCTGGTGCCAGAGCTCGGGGGCACGCGTGACCTCGGAGAGAAGGTAGTCGAGCACGTCGCCCTGCTTCAGCGTCGGTCGGGCCGGGTCGATGCCGAAGTACGTGCGCGCGATGTGCCGCGCGAGGATGCGCGCGTTGTAGCGATGGCCGTGCACGGCGCCCGAGCTGCTCGGGATCCCGTTCTTCTTGAGCCCCGCCGCGCCCCGCGTCGCCGTGCCGGCGAAATACACGTGCCGCACGCTGATGCTTTCGAAGAGCGGCGTCTGCGAGGGGATCCGCTCCCGGCCGGAGCTCACGACGCCGAGCTCCGGGAGGTCGCCGAGCGGCGGCTGGAAGCCGGTCGTCGCGATGACGTCGTCGGCCTCGAACACCAGCGAACCTCCGCCGTCGCTGCGCGTCGTCTTGACGCGGAACAGATCGCCGCTCCGCGAGACTTCGTCGATGGAGGCGTTCATGATCACGACACCACCGCCGAGGATGTGGTCCTCATACGGCTGCACGTACCGCGCGCGCACGCCGACCAGCGAGTTCGTCACGACGGACAGCTGTGTCGGTCGGGGCGACGCCAGCACGATCTGACGCGCCCACGGCAGGAAGCCATTCGCGAGCTCGAACGCGGAGGTCTCCTTTCCGATGATGAACACGCGCTTTCCCGCGTACGTCTCGGGCGCGCGCGTCTCCGCGTAGTGCGGCACGTGCTCGATCCCGGGGATCTCCGGCTTCCAGGGCTCGGCCAGCCCGAACGCGAACACGACGACGCGCGCGCGGTAATCGCCTGCGGTCGTTCGCAGGAGGAAGCCCTCGCCGTCGCGCGACGTTCCCGTCCAACGGCAGCCGTAACGCACGCGGATGCCGGTCTCGCGCGCGAACGTCGCGATGTTCTGCTCCATCTCGGTACGGGACGGGAAGTACGACGTCCCGTCCATGAGTCGCGGCTGGATCGCGCGGTGCTGGTCGTCGTCCGGGATCAGCGAGTTCCAGTCGTATCGCTCGTAGAAGCGCGAGCCGCGCTCGAACGGCGCGAACGGTTTGGTCCAGGACAGGAGGCGCTGGAAGAACGGCCACCGTCGGAACATCCCGCCGGGCGCCGGATCGGCGGAGATGACCGCGTGCGGCACGCCCAGGTGCGTGAGCGAATAGGAGAGCTGCAGGCCGCCCGGGCCGCTGCCGACCACCACGACCGGGTAGTCGCCGGGCGGGAACGGCTGCTCGGCTAGGTCCGCCAGCTCGTGGCCATCCGTAGCTTGCGCGCTTCGCTCTTCAACATGCGGTACATCACCTGCGGATGCCCGACCATGAACGGCTCGAGCGCGGGGCCGGGGATGATCGCGCAATGAAGCCCCTGCGCCGCGACGATGTCGGCGACGGGTGGATCGCCAAGCAGCACGGAGATCTCGCCGAAGAAATCTCCGCGGCCGAGTCTGCCGTAGTCCTTGCCGTCGATGCGGATGATCGCTTCGCCCGCGAGGATGATGTAGAAGCCCGATCCAGTGAGGCCCTGCCGCAGGATGCGCTCGCCATCGGCAAAGCGGCGCTCGTCGACGATGTGGGCGATCGACTCGAGCTCGGCCGCGCTGAGATCGGCGAACAGCGACAGGGTGGAGAGCTTGTCGCCGAGCTCGCCGCGCGTCGTTGCCATTCACACATGTCTAGGCCCGACGCGGTCGGTTGGCAACTCGGCGAGCGCGAGCGGACAATCGCCTGATGAACTACCGCGGGCTTCCGAGCGGCACCCTGACTTTCTTGTTCACGGACATCGAGGGCTCGACAAAGCTGCTGAATGCGCTCGGCACCGACCGATATCACGAGGTGCTCGCGACGCATACGAAGACGCTCCGGGCCGCGTTCGCGGGCGGTACCGAGGTACGGATCGAGGGCGACGCGCTCTTCCTGGTCTTCGACAGCGCGTCGAAGGCCATCCGCGCCGCGGCCGCGGCGCAGCGTGCACTCGCTACGACGCGCTTCCCACACGACGCCGTCGTCCGCGTCCGCATGGGCATGCATACCGGCGACGGCGTCCCTGCCAGCAAAGAGGCGGGCGCGGACTACGTCGGGATCGATGTGCACCGAGCGGCGCGCATCGCCAACGTCGCACACGGCGGGCAGGTCCTGCTTTCCGGCGCGACGGCGATGCTCGCCGGGCAGGACCTCGGCGCGGGAACGACGCTGCGCGATCTCGGCGAGCATCGCCTGAAGGACCTCGCGCTCGCGGAGCGCATCCACCAGCTCGTCATCGAGGGCGTGCCGAACGACTTCCCGCCGCTCCGCAGCCTGGATCGCACCCCGAACAATCTGCCGCAACAAGTCACGACCTTCATTGGGCGGGACGGCGACATCGTCGAGGGACTCCGCCTCCTCGATCGCACGCGCCTCCTGACCCTCACGGGACCGGGAGGGACCGGAAAGACGCGCCTCTCGCTGCAGCTCGCGGCCGAAGCGGCGGCCGGGTTCACTGACGGCGCGTTCTGGGTCCCCCTGGCTCCGATCTCCGACCCGGAGCTCGTTCCATCGACGATCGCGCACGCGCTCGGTGTGCAGGTCGGCGGGAAGGAAGATCCACTCCAGCGCGTTCTCGAGCACGTGCGTGGAAAGCGGATGCTGCTCGTCCTCGACAACTTCGAGCAGATCCTCCCGGCGACGCCAGCGGTCTCGGCGCTTCTTGCGAGCGGGCCAGACCTCAAAGTCATCGCCTCCAGTCGCGCCCCGCTCCGCATCTCGGGCGAACAGGAGTTCCCGGTTCCCCCGCTCGAGCTGCCCGATCCCGAGCGCCTCCCGTCGCTCGACGTGCTGGCCCAGTCGGACGCGGTGAAGCTGTTCATCGAGCGAGCTCGCGCGGTGAAGCCGGACTTCATGGTCACGCCGGAGAACGCCGCGGCCGTCGCGGAGATCTGCGTCCGGCTCGATGGCCTGCCGCTCGCCATCGAGCTGGCCGCCGCACGCGTGAAGCTGCTCTCGCCTCAGGCGATGCTGCCCCGTTTGCGGAAGGGCCTCGACCTCCTCGCGAGCACATCACCAGATCGCACCGATCGCCAGCGCACGCTACGTGGCGCGATCGCGTGGAGCTATGACCTGCTCGACGAGGGGCAGCGGCGCTTCTTCGCGCGCGGGGCCGTGTTCGTCGCGGGCGCGATGCTCGAGCAGCTCGAAGCGGTGTGCGGGCCCGCGAGCGAGATCGACGGAGGGGTATTGGACCGCGCCTCGGAGCTGCTCGACAGCAGCCTCATCCGGCAACAAGACGCCGTCGGCGAGCCCCGCTTTCGGATGCTCGTGACGATCCGGGAGTTCGCGACGGAGAAGCTCGCCACGAGCGGCGAGGACGTCACGATCCGCGATCGCCACCTCGCGGCCTACCTCGCCCTGGCCGAACGCGCGGCGCCGGAGCTCCAGGGCACAGAGCAGCGGCGCTGGCTCGACCTCGTCGAGCTCGAGCACGACAACATGCGCGCCGCCCTCGAGCGCGCGATCGTCCGCGGGAACGCCGAGGCTGCCTCGCGGCTCCTGTTCGCGCTCTGGCGGTTCTGGCAGGTCCGCGGCTACTTGCGAGAGGGACTGGTCTGGGCGGAGCGTGTGCTCGCGCTCAGCAGCGGGGACCCGTCGTCGCGCATGCGCGCTCTCGAGACCGCCGGTGGACTCGCCTATTGGATGGGCGATCTGGTTCCCACCGAGCGTTACTACCGCGAGGCATATGAGCTCGCCGGCTCCGTGGGCACCGAGGCCGAGCGCGCGAAGAGCGCGTACAACCTGTCCTTCGCCTACACCTTCGCGGGCAGCGAAGGGCATTCAAAGGCCTTCGTGCTTCTCGAAGAAGCGCTCGCGATCTTCCGCAAGGTCGGCGACCGCGCCAGCATCGGGCGGACGGCTTTTGCCCTCGGCTCGCTCTACGGGGAAGGGCCCGGCCATACGCGCGAGGACTTCCTGAAGTCGAAGCGGTTCGCGCACGAGGCGCTGGCGGAACATCGGGCGCTCGGAAATCGATTCGACATCGCCTGGGACCTGTACGGCACCGGCCTCGCGGCGTTCATGCTCGGCGATCTCGATGACGCCGAGCGCGACTGGCGTGCGGCGCTCCAGATGTTCGTCGACGCGAGCGACTCGAGCGGGATCGTCATCCATCTCAGCAACTTCGCGGAGCTCGCGAAGGTCCGTGGCGACCTCGAACGTCACGACACGCTCGTGGGGGCGTGGACCGCGCTGTCGCAGCGGACCGGCGTCGGACTTCCGACGCTGTTCGGCGTGACGGAGGGCCGTACGGTGGCCATGGACATCCCAGCCGACCGCCGCGGCGCGTTCGACCGCGGATTCGCGATGAAGACCGACGAGGCCATCGCCTACGCGCTCGCCGCGCACCCCGCGAAGACCGCATGAGCGGTGACTGACCCGCTCCTCGACCTGCTCGATTACCGCCGGCGGGTGAGCGAGCTCTACGGCGAAGTGCGCGCGCTCCGAGAGCGCGAGCCGCGCGCGGCACACCAGCGATGGCGCACCACGCGCGACGAGCTGTTCCGGGCGCATGCGCAGTCCGCGCTCCCACCCGATCGGCGCGCGGGGTTCCGCGGACTTCCGTATCGCGACTACGACCCGGCCTTCGCGTTCACCGCGACCGTGCGTCCCCTTCCGCAGGAGCGCTACGACGTGGACACGAGCACCGGCGGCGTGATCCCGTTCCTGCGCTTCGGCGCGGTCGACCTGCCGATCGGTACGCTCGAGGTCCTCTGGCTCGACGCGTACAGCGGCGGCGTGTTCCTGCCGTTCCGCGACGCGACGTCGGGGAAGACGACGTACGGCGGCGGCCGCTACCTTCTCGACACGGCGAAGGGCGCCGATCTGGGATCGATCGGCGACGCGCTCATCCTCGACTTCAACTTCGCGTACCACCCCTCGTGCGTCTACGACCCCAAGTGGGTCTGCCCGCTCGCGCCGCTGGCGAATCGCCTCGCGGTCGCGGTCGAGGCTGGAGAGCTCGTCTGACACGCGCCGAGCGGTGGACACTGTTCGCGGCGATCCTCGCGTCGGGGATCGTGTTCCTCGACTCCACGATGGTGAACGTCGCGTTGCCGCGCATCGGACGCGAGCTGCCCTCGTCGGTCTTCGGCGTGCTCGAGGGGCAGTCCTACGTCTACAACGCGTACCTGCTGACGCTCTCGGCGCTGCTCGTGCTCGCCGGCGCGCTCACGGACTACTTCGGCCGCAGACGGATGTTCGCCCTCGGCCTCGCGGGGTTCCTCGTGACGAGCCTGCTCTGCGGCGTCGCCTCGTCGATGGAGCTGCTCATCGCCTTCCGCATCCTTCAGGGCGCCGCGGGTGCGCTGCTGGTGCCCGGATCGCTCGCGCTCCTGACCGCGACGTTCACGGGCGAGGCGCAGGGTCGCGCGTTCGGTCTGTGGGCCGGCGCGTCGGCGGCGACGACCATCCTCGGTCCGTTCATCGGCGGCGCGCTCGTCGACACGTTGTCGTGGCGCGTCGCGTTCCTCATCAACGTTCCGCTCTGCGTTGTCGCCGTCTGGGCAACGATCACGTTCGTGCGCGAGAGTCGCGACGAAAGCTCGACCGGATCGTTCGACTGGCTCGGCGCGGCCGTGGTCGCCGTGGCGGTGGGCGGACTCTCGTTCGGCACGATCTACAGCCAGCAGCGCGAGTGGCGCGACCCGCTCGGGATCGTCGTTCTCGCCCTCGGTGTCATCGCGACCGTCGCGCTGCCGTTCCTGATGGTCCAGCGTCGCGATCCACTGATCCCGCCCGCGCTCTTCCGCTCACGGAACTTCACCGTGACCAACATCTCCACCTTCCTCATCTACGGCGCGCTGTACGTGATCGGATACTTCCTCACGCTGTTCGTGCAGGGGACCGTCGGGTACACCGCGGCGGCGGCTGGTCTCATGTCCGTCCCTTCGGGCCTCTTCCTGGTGTTCCTGAGCTCGCGCTTCGGCGCGCTCGCCGGCCGGTATGGCCCGCGTCGCTTCATGGCCGTCGGACCCGCGCTCATGTGCCTGGCCGTCCTGTGGTACGTGCGCATCCCGCCCACGACCGAACCATGGGTGTTCGTGTTCAGCGACGTGGGCACCTATCTTCCGCCGGCGAGCTACCTCATCGATCTGCTGCCGCCGAGCCTCGTGTTCGGTCTCGGGCTGGCGATCATGGTCGCGCCGCTCACGACAGCGCTCATGACCAGCGTGCCGGTCCACAACGCCGGCGTCGCGTCCGCGGTGAATAACGCGATCTCGCGCGTCGGTCCGCAGCTTGCGGGCGCGGTCATCTTCGTCGCCATCACCGCGAGCTTCTATGCCGGCCTGCAGGCTCGCGTGCCGAGCATCGACGTGAACGATCCAGACATTCGCCGACGGATCTCGCCGCTGAACGTCGTCGCGGCTCCGTCGCCGGCGCCTCCTGACGTTGCGGGTCTCATCCGGGCCGAGCGCGAGGCGTCCACGGATGCGTTCCATCTCGCGGCGCTGATCGCCGCGGTGCTGCTCGCCGCCGGCGCGGTCACGAACGCGGTCGGCATCGTCGACGATGTCGCGGAGAAAGCCGCCGCGCAGCGCGGCTAGGGCTTGGTGAGAACGATCGCGTTCGGGAGCAGCCTGCCGGGCCCGACCGTGTACGAGCCGCCGATGAACATCGCCGCGGTGCCGCCGCCGTCGAGGTTGAGCGCGTCCTTCGCGCCGAGCGCCGCCATCACGAAGGCGGACTCCGTGACCGTCGCACCCGTGACGATCGCGAGATAGACGTAGGTGCCGTCCACGCCGATCGCGCCCTTCGTGCCGCGGGTCATCTGGACCGCGGTCTGCTCGAACTCCGAATCGATGACCGCGCCGCCCTGCACGAGCAGCGGGAACATCGTGATGCCCGCGGTGATCGGCGCGCTGGTGAGCGACGCGTTCTGTCCATAGACGAAGCTGCGCCGGTACACGCTCGTCGCGGCGCCGTTGAAGGTGATGAGGCTGTTCTGCCCGATGAGCGCCGGACGATTGATCCAGCGACGCAGGTTGCTGTTGTAGACGGCGTAGTCGTAGGAGTTCACCTTGCCGGCGCACGCGGGATAGTCGGGCGGGCAGAGGTACGTTCCATTCATGCCGGCGTACGCGCCGTTCTCGGCCACGTACTGCGCGAGCGGCTTCGCGGGACAGTCGCTGGTGCAGTCGGTGCTGTTCGCCGTGAGCGTGCGCACCGTGACGTCCGCGAGACGCTCCTTGATGAGGTGCACGTTGAAGGTCCCACGCGCCGTGGGCACGCTGAGATTGCTGTAGCCGAGCGGGCTGTACACCGCGCCGCTCTGGGCGGGGGCGCTCCCGTCGGCGTTGAGGACGGTGACGAGCCAGAACACGCCGAAGTCCTCGAGCCACGTCGCGCCCTCGATGAGCGGACGGAGGTAGAGCCGGTAATAGCCCGGCACGAGCGGCGCCTGGATCGTGAACTGGAACCACGCGACTTGGCCGGGGCCGACGTACGGCGCCGGCTGCATCGCGATGCGGTTGTAGCGCGGCCATCCGGTCGCGAGCGACCCCGCGGTGCCATCGCCGCCGAGCGGACTGACCGCGTCCTGTCCCGGCTCGGGACCCCACGTTCCGAGATACGCGACCTCGCCCATGCGGCCACTCACCCATCCGAGGGACCCGCTGTTGTAGAACGCGACGGTCGCGGTCGATCGACCGCCCGGGCAGAGGGTGGGATATCCGCTCTGTCCATACCACCGCGCATGGAATCCGGGAATGCCGGTGGGGAGCCCCGTCGGCGCGGGAATGCCCGGCCCGGTGCTGGCGACGCACGCCGCGTTCGCGGGACGCGCACTTTGACCCAACACCAGCGTGCTGGCGACGAGCAGCGTGACCGCAGCGCGCGCCAATAGCGAACGACCCACCGCTTGGCCTAACGACGCTTCGGCCGTCCCAATACGAAGCGCGCGAGGCCACCCGCAACGGATGCCGGTCTGAAACTCGCGGAGCGCGTCAGTACTCCCCCTAGAGTGCGTGAGGTGGACCCGGTCGCGGCCGACCTCATCGATCGCAGCGAGCGGCTCGCCGATCTCGCGCAGCAGCGGTTGGCACTCGCGCCGACGAATCCACCGGCGCGCGAGCGCGCGCGTCAACTCCGCGACCACCTGGAAGGATTCGTGCGCCCGCGCGCCGCGGACATCGACGCGCCGCTGCTCGTGCTGCTCCTCGGGCCCACCGGCGCCGGAAAGTCATCACTCCTCAACACGATCGCGGGCGCCGAGGTGAGCAACGCGGGCGTGCTCCGACCGACGACGCGCGAGGCCGTTCTCTACGCGAGCGAGAGTGATGCGAAACACATCTTGTCCGGGGATCGGCTCCGCCTCATCGCCGGCGATCGCATCGCGAGTGCGACGGCACCAGAAACGTCCAGCGGCGTCGCGGTCATCGACGCGCCGGATATCGACTCGGTCGAACGCGACAACCGCGAGCTCGCCGACGTCCTCCTCGAGGCCAGCGACCTGTGCGT
>Ga0099791_10000913_pt1 | contig 11271 bp, 8 predicted proteins | sample Rivendell_Oct201_7_FD_77318 | JGI IMG/M metagenome (GOLD analysis project Ga0099791, IMG submission 77318) | Vadose zone soil and rhizosphere microbial communities from the Eel River Critical Zone Observatory, Northern California to study diel... | ecosystem: Environmental > Terrestrial > Soil >... | reverse complement strand
GTCGGCGACTGGCTGCGCGACGCGCTCGATCCGCGCCAGCGGCGGCGCTAGCCGCCGTTCGCCAGCGAGATCATCCGGCCCATCGCCTTCGACATCTCCACGTAGCCGCCATACCACGAGTCCGAGGGCGGCGGGAGCGCGTACAGGCGAACGCCGGTGACGTCGGGAAGCGCCGCGTGCAGGTCGCGCAGGCGCTGCGCGCATTCCTCGGGCGTGCCGGCGAGCGCGAACTGGTCCAGGACGTCGTCGGTGATGAGGTCGGCCAGCTCCGCGGGCAGGTAGGGCTGCGTCCAGAAGTCCCACTTCGCGAGGGCGGCGATGACGTGCTCGGGCACGTCGAACTCACGCGGACGGCGCCAGTCGGCGCGCTGGCGCGAGTACTTCTCCGCGCCCGCCATCCAGAGGATGCCCTGTGCCGCGGGGCGCTTCGCGGCGCGGCGCGCCGCCGCACGATCGTCGGAGACCGAGCACGGCAGCGAGATATCGACCTCGAACGAGCCCATCCGGCGACCGCCGCGTGCCGCACCGGAACGGACGTGCTCGAGCTGCTCGCGGTGGTGCGTCACGTTCACGAAGAACGCCGCAAGGTGGACGATGTCCGCGACCTCACCGGCGAGCTCGATCATCCGCCGGCCGCGAGCGGCGACGAGGATGGGCAGATCCGCACGGAACGGCCGGAAGTTGAGCTGCGCGCGTTCGACGCTGATGACGCGCCCGCGGTAGCTCACCTGCTCGCCCCGGAAGAGGCGCCGGCAGATCTCGACCGCGTCGCGTACCGCGTCCAGCGGATGGACCCGTTCGCCGGGCCAGAAGGCCGGCTGCTCGAGGCCGCCGCCCAGACCGAGCACGACGCGGCCGCGCGACAGGTCGTCCATGGTCGCGTGCGCGAGCGCCGTGAGCGCGGGATGGCGGACGAACGGATCGGTCACCAGGCTCTCGAGCGCGAGGTGCTCGGTCGCGACCAGACAGGCAGTCATGTGGACATAGAGATCGGGGTAGTAGCGCCAGTCGGCGACGCCGAAACGATCGAAGCCCGCCGCCTCCAGGTGACGGGCAAGATCGACGAAGCGGGACGCCGGCTCCCGCCACAGCGAGGTCGGAAGATCGAACGTGAACTTCATGGCGCGAGAGGAGCGCGTCGACCCGCGCCGGCATCGCTGCCGGCGCGGGTTCGCTCGAACGTCGTTACTTGTTCACCGTCGTGTTCGTACCGATGATCGGAGTGATGCCGTGGGGCTTCCAGCCCGAGACCTTGCTGCTGAGACCGTAGAGCGCGTTGTCCGCGCTGATGTAGATGCCAAAGGGATCGGCCGCCAGGACCTTCGCGGCCTGCGTGTACGCGGTGATCTGCGCGGTTTGATCCAGCGTCGCACCGCCCTGATCGAGGAACTTCTGCGCGTCCTGGTTGCAGAAGCTCGAGATGAAGCCCTTGCAGCCGGCGAGCAGGTCGAGCAGCGCGGGATGCGTGAAGGTGTTCCAGGTCACGAAGTACAGCGGGTCGAGGCCCTTCTTGATCCAGCGATCGTTGAAGACGTCGGTCGGCAGCGCGTTCAGGTTGACCTTGATGCCCACCTGCCCGAGCTGGGCGATGATCGCCTGGGCAACGTCGGGCTTCGCCGTGTTCGAGATGTCCGCGTCGATCGAGAAACCGCTCGCGTAGCCGGCCTCGGTGAGGAGTGACTTCGCTTTCGCCTGATCGAACGCGAACGGCTTCAGGTCCGAGGTGTAGCCGTCGGTGAGGTCGGTGATGCCCGCGGCGAGCTGCCGGCCGTGCCCGCTCAGCACGGTCTTGATGATGGTCGCGGTGTCGACCGCCATGTTCATCGCCTGCCGCACCTTCGGATCCTTCAGCGGCTTCGCGGCGTCGGCGGTGCTGGCGGTGTTGAAGAACGCCCAGTTGTACACGGGGCTCTTGGACTCGACGACGTTGAATCCCGCCGTCTTCATCGGATCGACCTGGTCGGGCGGCAGGTCCTGGACGATGTCGGCGGAGCCGGCCTTGAGCTCGGCGACGCGGGTCGCCGCGGTCGGGATCGCGCGGAAGACGAGCGTCTTCACGAGCGGCTTGCCCTTGTAGCTGCCGGTCCAGTAGTCGGTGTTCGCTTCCATCGTGACCCGGTCGTCCTTGGCCCAGCTCACGAACTTGAATGGGCCGGTACCGATCGGCTTGGCGATGAAGCCCGCCTGGCCGACGCTCTGGTAGTACTTCATCGGAAGGATCGACAGGTTGTTCGCGGTCGTGTCGAAGATCCGCGCGTCGATGCGGCTGAGCTTGAACTGGACGGTATTCGCATCGACGACGACCGCGGAGTCGACGGCCCCGAAGTTCGATGCCGAGCCGGAGTTGAGGTCCTTGCTCTTCATCGTATCGAGCGAGAACTTCACGTCGTCGGCGGTGAGTGGGTCGCCGTTGTGGAACTTCACGCCCTTGCGGATGGTGAACGTGATCGTCGTGCCATCGACCTTCCACGACTCGGCGATGCCGGGGACGATCTTGCCGTCATAGCCCCATTCGACGAGGCTGTCGAAGACGTTCTCGCGGTACGAGATGCCGACGATGTCGTAGCTCAGATACGGGTGCGGGCTCTGGATGTCGCCACGCATCGCGATGGTCAGCGTGCCCGCCGGACCGGCGGGCGTCGCGGCGACGGTGGCCGTCGCCGGCGCGCTCGAGGCCGCCGGGGTCTGCGTGCAGGCAGCCACCAGCGAGACCACGAGGGGCAGGGCCACCAGTCGCGCGAAGTGTCGAATGCCTCCGAATGTCATGCTCTCCTCCTTCTGTGTGTTCGCGTCGCTTGCGTCATCTTGCTTCCCGTCATGTACCTCCCCGACCTCCCTAGGCGACCGCCGATCGTGCGGATGCGCCGGACGTTGCCACGCCCGCGTTCACGAGACGCGCGACGCGGCCAAAGCCCTTGACCATGTCGACGTAGCCATCGAAGAGCGGCTTCCCCGCGGGCGGCACGGCATAGATCCGCACGCCGGTGACCTCGGGGAGCTCGCGCTGCAGCGCGCGCAGGCGCTCGGCGCACTCCTCGGGCGTCCCCGCGAGCGCGAACTGGTCGAGCACATCGTCGCTGATGAGATCGGCGAGGCGGTCCGGGAAGTGCGCCTCCGTCCAGAAGTCCCACGAGGCGAGCGCCTCGATGACGTGCTCGGGCACGCTGAACTGCGTCGGGCGCACCCAGTCCTTGCGCTCGCGCGAGTAGCGCTCCGCCGCGGCCGTCCAGAGGATCCCCTGTGCCGCCGGGCGCTTCGCCGCACGCCGCGCGGCGTCGCGGTCCTCTGATACCGAGCAGGGCATCGAGATGTCGATCTCAAAGGTACCCATGCGCCGGCCGCCGCGTTCGGCGCCCCGCCGCACGTGCGCGAGGTTCTCGCGGTGGTGGCCCGCGTTCACGAAGAAAGAGGCGAGGTGCACGATGTCGGCGACCTCGCCCGCGAGCTCCAGCATCTTGCCCCCACGCGCCGCGACGAGGATCGGCAGGTCGCGGCGAAATGGCGTGAAGTCGAGCTTCGCACCATCGACGCTGATCTCGCGCCCCCGGTAGGTCACCGTTTCGCCGGCGAACATGCGGCGGCAGATCTCGACGGCCTCGCGCACCGCGGTCAGCGGAAGCTTCCGCTCGTAGCCCCAGAACGTCGGCTGCTCGACGCCGGCCCCGATGCCGAGGATCGCCCGCCCCCGCGAGAGGTCATCCATCGTCGCGTGCGCGAGCGCCGTCAGCGACGGATGCCGAACGTATGGATCCGTGACCAGGCTCTCGACCTCGAGCGTCGTCGTGGCCTGCAGGCATGCGGTCATCACGACGAAACAATCGTGGTAGAACCGCCAGTCGGAAACCCCGAAGCGATCGAGGCCCTCGAGCTCGCAGAGCCGCGCGAGCTCGACGAGCCTCGCGACCGGATCCACCCAGCCGATCGAGGGAAGGTTCCCGAACGTGAATTTCATGCCGCCAAGCTCCCCCCGGCGTCTCACCCTGCGAGGCGGTGTGTCCGAATGCGAGACAGTAAGCGCCCGGTCGCGCCGCCTGTCAATCGCTCGCCGCCGTCGCGTGACGCGTCTGGGCGCCGGGCATCGACCGCGTGAGCACCCACGCGAGCGCCACGGCGACAACGGCCATCGCCACGAGCGCCGCGTACACGCGATGGAGCGCGCCGGCGAGAACGTCCGTCAGCTCGAGCACGCGCGCGGACTCGATGAGCGGTGCTGAACCGCGATGTAGGAGCGGACTCACGGCGGAGGCGTCGGCGCCAAGGGACAGCGCGAGGAGCGCACCCAGGCTGCCGACACCGACGGCCGCGCCGAGGCTCTGCGTGAACAACGCGAGGCTCGTCGCGATGCCGCGCGAGCGGAGCGGCACGCCGGACTGCACCGCGACGAGGATCGCCGTCCACGTCGAGCCGATCCCGATCCCGCTCGCGAACGACGCAGCCGCCGGGAGGGCGAGCGGCGTCGTGCGATCGAGCGTGACGAGGACCGCGGCGCCGATCAAAAGACAGAAGGTGCCGATGCGGATCGTGCTGCGCGTGCCGAGACGCGGGAGGAACGCGCCCGCGCCGATGGCACCAACGGACCATCCCACGCTCATCGCGGTGACGAGCAACCCCACCTCGAGCGGACGCGCGCCCTGCACACCCTGGACGAACGGCGGCAGATAGGTGATGACGCCGAAGAGGAGGACGGACACCAGCGCCGTCAGCACCAGGCTCGCCCCGACTGAGCCGACACGGAGGAGCGCGAGGTCCACGAGCGGGTCGCGCACGCGGCGCTCCACGACGACGAAGACGATGCCGAGGACGGCGGCCGCGGGAAGGAGGATCAGCGGTCGCGTCCCCGAGACCGCGAGCAGCAACGAGACGGTCGCGCCCGAAAGCGCCAACGCGCCCGGTGCATCGAACCGACCATGCCGGTCGACGTGCGTCTCGCGCAGACCGATCGCGAGCAGCACGGCGGCGGCGAGGCCGATGGGCACGTTGAGGTAGAACGCCCAGCGCCACGACAGCGTCTCGACGATGGCGCTCCCGATCGCGGGGCCGACGAGCGCGGCCGCCGTCCAGACACCGCTGAACAGGCCCTGCATCCGAGCGCGCATGTGTGCATCGAAGAGATCGCCGATCACCGTGGCGCCGACGGCGAAGAGCGCACCCGCACCGATGCCCTGCACACCGCGCGAGAGCACCAGCTGGTCCATGTTCTGACAGAGGCCCACGAGCGCGGAGCCGGCGACGAAGATGCCGAGCCCCGCGAGATACACCGGCTTGCGGCCGACGAGGTCGGCGAGGCGTCCGCTGATGGGCGTCGCGACCGTGAGGAGGAGCAGGTACGCGGAGAAGACCCAGGCGTAACGGTCGATGCCACCGAGCTCGCCGACCACCGTCGGCATCACCGTGCCGACGACGGTCTGATCGAGTGCCGCCACCAGCGTCGCCGCGAGGACCGCGACCACCGCCGCGATGCGCGCCCGGTCGGCTATCGACGCACCGCGACCTGCTCGCCGAGCGGCGCCGTCAACGCTTCGCGCGCGCCGCATCGAGCGCGGCGGCGGCGCCCTGCGCCACGAAGGAGATGTCGAAACCGAGCGCGATGAATTGGTACCCGAGTCCGAGCATCTTCGCGACTCGCGGTGCGGAGCTGTGGATGCCGCCCGGCTTTCCGGCGGCCTTCGCGGCCTCGCGCACGCGCTCCAGCGCGCTCCAGTACTCGGGGAAATCGGGATCCCAGGTGTGTGGCAACCCCAGGCTCGCGCACAGGTCGCCCGGACCGATGAAGTACGCGTCGATGCCCGGCACCGAGAGGATCTCCGCCGCGTTCGCGACGCCGTCGCGATGCTCGATCTCGGCGATGAGCAGGATCTCTTCGTTGGCGTGCTGCACGTAGTCGTCGCCGCCGTAGAGACGCGTGCGCGAGCCGCCGATGCCGCGCTCGCCCTGCGGTGGATAGCGCGTCGCGCGCACCGCGGCCTCGGCCTCCGCGCGCGTGTTCACCGAGGGCACGATGACGCCGTACGCGCCCGCGTCGAGCGCGCGGCCGATCCAATCCGCCTGCACCGACGGCACGCGGACGAGCGGGACGGTGTCCGTCGTGCTGATCGCCTGGAGGAGGCCCTGCATGAGTGGCGCATCGATCGCGCCGTGCTCCTGATCGATGACCAGCCAATCGAAGCCCGCGTGCGCGAGCTGCTCCGCGCCGAGCGTGCTCCCGAGCGCCATGAACGTGCCGAAGGCGGGCTTGCCGCTCTGCAGGAGCTGCTTCGTGCGGTTCGGCCGCATCAGGCCACCAGCTCTCGTTGCGCGACGCGCCGGTACGCGGCGATGACCTCGCCGAGCGCATCGACGTCCGCGAGGTACTCCGCGAGCGTCCGCGTCCGCACCGGGAGCGGAAGCTTGAAACGGAAGCCCGTGGCCCCGGGCGCCTCGCTCGCCAGCGCGGCGAGACGTCGCGCGCACTCGTCCGGCTCGCCCCACACGGTGAAACGCTCCAGCACGTCGTCGGTGATGAGAGCGCCGAGCTCGGGCGGGAGCTCGGGGTCGCGCCACATGTCCCAACCCGCCGCGAGCGCGTCGACCGTCGAACGCGGAACGTCGAAGCCCGGCGGCACGTTCCACTCCCGCTGCCGTGCGTAGAACTCGGCGCCCGCGTACCAGACGATGCTCTGCGCCGCGTTGCGCAGCGCCGCACGTCGCGCGGCGGCGCGGTCGTGCGAGGCGCTGACGGTCACGGAGATGTCGATCTCGAACGAGCCGGGCTCGCGCTTCGCGTGTCGTGCGCCCTCCGCGACGCGAGCCAGATCGTCCGCGCGGCTTTCGCGGCCGAGGAACAGCGACGCGAGATGGACGATGTCCGCGATCTCGCCGGCGAGCGCGAGCATGCGCGGACCGCGTGCCGCAATGAGCACCGGGATGGGTGGTGGCAGCGGGCAGTCGAGGGCCACGTCGTGGACGTGGACCACCTCACCGTCAAAGGTCACGCGTTCGCCCCGCCACAGCGCGCGCACGACGTCGACGCACTCGCGCACCGCCTGCGTCGGGTGCGGCCGGTCGTGGCCGAATGGCGCGACCCACACGCGCTTCGGCACCTCCACGCCGCCACCGATGCCGAAGATCGCGCGGCCTTCGGAGAGATCGGCGATCGACGCCCAGGCGCAAGCCAGCAGGGCGGCGTCGCGCGTGTAGGGATTGGTGACGAGGCTCTCGACGCCGATGCGACGCGTGGCCATCGCGCAGGCGGTCATCACGGCGATGCAGTCGTAGTGGAATTGGAGGTCCGCGACGGCGAACCGGTCGAATCCCGCATCCTCGCACCGGCGCGCCATCGTGACGATGTCGCGAAGCGGAAGCTTCCAGCCGACGGCCGGGAGATTGCTGAAGGTGAACCGCACGCCGTCCTCCCCTTCTCGCTTTGCGATACGCCGTCTCGCGATAGTATCCAGCCCCTCGGAGACGCGCGAGGAGGACGCACGGTGCTCGCGAACATGCGCGACTACGACGAGACACGCAGCTCCTTTCACTGGCCCAGGCCGAAAGAGTTCAGCTTCGCCGTCGACGTGGTCGACCGCTGGGCGAAGGACGCGTCGCTGGTGGCGATGCGGTGGGTCGGGGACAGTGGCGAGCGCGACCTCACCTTCCGGCATTTCGCCGAGCGCTCTGACCGCCTCGCGAACGCGCTCGAGAGTCTCGGCCTTCGCGCCGGCGATCGCGTGCTCGTGATGCTGCCGCGCGTCGTCGAGTGGTGGGAGTCGATGCTGGGGCTCGAGAAGGCGCGCCTGGTCGCGATGCCCGGTACGACGCTGCTCACACCGAAGGACATCGACTACCGGCTCGAGGCGGCGGAGGCGAGCGCGCTCATCACCGACGCCGCCAACGCCGGGAAGGTCGATGCCGCGAAGAACGCGCGTGGACTCCGCGCCCGCATCGTGGTCGGCGCGGCGCCGCCGGGTTGGACGTCCTACGAGTCGCTCCTCGCGGGCGCCGCGGCGAAGCGCACGCCCGTTCCGACGCCCGCGGACGAGCCATCACTCCTGTACTTCACGTCCGGCACGACGGGGTATCCGAAGATGGTCCTTCACACCCACGCCTCCATCGGGCTCGCGCACGAAGTGACGGGGCGCTTCTGGCTCGACCTGCGGCCAGGCGACCTTCACTGGAACATCTCGGACACCGGCTGGGCGAAGGCCGCGTGGTCGAGCTTCTTCGGACCGTGGCAGTGCGGCGCGACGCTCTTGGTGCAGTACGGCACCGGGAAGTTCGCCGCGCCGGAGATCCTGCGGTTCCTGGACACCTATCCGGTCACGACGCTGTGCGGGCCGCCGACGGTGTACCGCATGCTCGTTCAGGAAGATCTCTCGAAGGTGCGCTGTCCGACGCTGCGCCACTGCGTCGCCGCGGGCGAGCCACTCAACCTTGAGGTCATCGAGACGTGGAGGAAGGCCACCGGCCTCACCATCCGCGACGGCTACGGTCAGACCGAGACCGTGATCTTGTGCGGCAACTTTCCGCCGGTCGAGGTGCGCCTCGGATCGATGGGCAAGCCGACGCCGGGGTTCGATCTCGCCATCATCGACGACGCCGGCGAGCGGCTGGCCGCGGGCAAGGAGGGCGATATCGCCATCCGCGTCGAGCCGGACCGCCCGCTGGGCCTCTTTAAGGAGTACTGGAAGAACCCGGACGCGATGGCCGCGTCGTTCCGCCACGGCTGGTACGCGACGGGCGACCGCGGCACGACCGACGCGGATGGCTACTTCTGGTTCGTTGGGCGCGCGGACGACGTCATCATCTCCGCGGGCTACCGCATCGGTCCTTTCGAGGTCGAGAGCGCCTTGATCGAGCACCCCGCCGTCGCCGAGGCCGCGGCCGTTGCGAGCCCCGATCCGGTCCGCGGTGCGGTCGTGAAGGCGTTCGTCGTCCTCGCGCCGGGCCACACTGCCTCCGACGCGTTGGTCGCCGAGCTCCAACAGCACGTCAAGAAGGTCACCGCACCGTACAAGTACCCGCGCGAGATCGAATTCGTCACCGATCTGCCGAAGACGATCAGCGGGAAGATCCGCCGCCTCGAGCTTCGCGAGCGCGAGGAACAGCGCAAGAAGCACGCGTGAGCGCTGAGCGCTTCGACACGCTCATCGTCGGTGCCGGGAGCGCGGGCTGTGTCCTCGCCGCGCGACTCTCCGAGGACCCCCGTCGGCGCGTGTGCCTCGTGGAGGCAGGCGAGCATCCGGACCTCTCCGCGCTGCCGCCGGAGCTTCGTGACTCGTCGATGATCGACGATCGCCATTCGCGCTACCTCTGGCATCACACCGCGCGCGCGACCGAACGGCTGCCCGCGCTCGCGATCCCGAGCGGCCGGGTCGTGGGTGGGAGCTCCGCCATCAACACGACCGTGTATCTCTGGGCGCTGCGCGAGGATCTAGACGGATGGGCCGCCTACGCCGGGCCCGACTGGCGCTACGACGCCTGCGTCCCTTTCTTCGAGCGCATCGAGTCCGACCTGGACTTTCCGTCACCACCGCACGGCACGACCGGGCCGATCCCCGTCCGGCGCACGCCCCGCGCGTCGTGGTCGCGCGCCGCGATCGCGTATGAGGCCGCGTGTCTCGCGGCGGGATATCCGGAGGCTCCGGATCACAACGCGCCCGATGCGAACGGCATCGGACCGGTCCCGTTCAACACGCTGAACGGGCGTCGCATCAGCGCGGCGCTGGCGTTCCTCGCGCCGGCGCTGTCGCGACCGAACCTGCGCGTCGTCGACCGCGCGAGCGCACGGCGCGTCGTGCTGGCCGGCACGCACGCGCGCGGTGTGGAGATCGATCGGGGCGGCGAACGTCTGCGGCTCGAGGCGGACGAGGTCATCCTCTCGGCGGGGGCGATCGGCTCCGCGCACCTGCTCCTGCTCTCGGGCATCGGGCCGGCCGACGAGACCCGTCCCTTCGGCATCACGCCCGTGGTGGACCTGCGCGGCGTTGGGCGCAACCTCCGAAACCATCCGCTCGCCGCGGTCGCCTGGCGCGCGTCGGAGCGCTACACCGACGCGACCGAGCTCCCGATCCCGTGGCAGATCCAGCTGCGGTGCACCGCGCCGGGATCCGCGCATACGAACGACGCGTGCCTCGGCGTCGCGGTCCTCACGAAGCGCACGCCCGACCACGAGCCGCGCATCGGCGTCTCCGCGCTGCTCATGCACGCGCTGAGCTCCGGCGAGCTGCGCCTTTCGAGCGCGGACCCGGGCACGCAGCCGGACATCGACCTCGGGTTCTTCCGGGAGCCCGACGACCTCGCGCGGATGCGCGCGATGATCTCGCTCGCCCTCGAGCTCGGCTCGCGGCCCGAGCTCGCGCCGCTGCGCGGGCAACGCGCCGCGCCCGACGACGCCGACCTCGCCACGCGCGGTGCGCTCGACGAGTGGCTGAGGCTCCGCGTGCTCACCTCGCACCACCCCTGCGGCACGGCGCGGATGGGCAGCGCGTCCGACCCGGACGCCGTGGTCGACTCGGTCGGCCGCGTCCACGGCGTCGACGGGCTGCGCGTCGTGGACGCCTCGATCATGCCCGACTGCCCGCGCGTGAACATCAACGCGACGACGCTGATGGTCGCCGAGAAGATCGCGACCGGGATGCGCGAAGGGACCCGATCGCCCGCCACCGCGGCCCGCACGTCCGGGTAAGGCGTGGCATCGCGTGTCGCGACGGCGCTCGAGCGGATCGACGCGCGTCGCGACCTGCGCGCGTTCGTCTACCTCGCGCGCGACGCACGCGGACGCGGGCCCATCGTGGCGGTGAAGGACAACATCGATGTCCGCGGGATGCCGACGGCCGCGGGCGGGCGACATCTGCCGGACGCGCCGCGCACGCGCGATGCCGAGTGTGTGCGACGGCTCCGCGAGGCGGGCTGCGTGCTCATCGGCAAGACGAACCTCTACGAATACGCGATGGGCGGGACGTCGCGCAACGAGCACTGGGGTGACGTGCGCAACCCGCGGGACGTGCGGCGCGACGCCGGCGGATCATCGAGCGGGAGCGCCGCGGCCGTGGCCGCTGGTCTGTGCGACGCTGCGCTCGGGACCGACACGCTCGGCTCGGTGCGGATCCCCGCGGCGTTCTGTGGGGTCGTCGGCTACAAGCCGCCGCGAGCCGCGATCCCGCGCCTCGGTGTGTTCGCGAACTCGCGCTCGCTCGACGCCGTCGGCGTGCTCGCCCCGGACGTCGCCAGCGCGACGCGGATCGTCGAGCTCATGCGCGCGTCGCCGGTGTTGCGCGCGCGCCTGCGGCGGCCACGCCT
>Ga0099791_10000911_pt1 | contig 11309 bp, 8 predicted proteins | sample Rivendell_Oct201_7_FD_77318 | JGI IMG/M metagenome (GOLD analysis project Ga0099791, IMG submission 77318) | Vadose zone soil and rhizosphere microbial communities from the Eel River Critical Zone Observatory, Northern California to study diel... | ecosystem: Environmental > Terrestrial > Soil >... | reverse complement strand
TTCGGCGCCGGCAATCCGGAGCCGGTCATCGCACTTCCGGCCCACGCCATCGCCCATGCGGAAGAGGTCGGCCAAGCGCATGTGCGCGCCCGGTTGCGGGCGCGCGACGGCGCGGCCATCAACGCCATCGCGTTCCGCGCCGCCGGACAAAAGCTCGGACAGGCCTTGCTCAAGAGCCGTGGCCGCGTCGTGCATGTCGCCGGGACGCTGTCGGTCGACCGCTGGCAGGGCAACGAGCGCATTCAGTTGCGGATGATCGACGTGGCGCCCGCCGATCCGGTGGAGCGCTCGAGAGCGTGAACGACTCCCTACCTGGATGGCGAGCCGCAATGGGGGCGCTGTATACCTCTGATTTTATGGCACAAAAAAGGGGTATTTCGTTTTGCTCGAATTGCGGGGCTGACGGTAGGCGCCTGTCGGTATTTAGTTACCTAAAAACAACTTTTGAGACCTCGCTTACTCCCCCAGTGCGCCGTTATCCGCGGACTTGGCGCAGCCGCGGCCGGCGCGCTATCTGTTTGCTCTTCGCAAAACCGGGACCCCCCATGGCCAATCTCAATCTCTCCGTCGCGGTCGGCGACTATGATCGCAATCGCCCGTTGATCGCGGGCGCCGTGCGCATCGATGGCGTCGATCCGGTGTTCATGACTCTATCGCCGGAGGAAATCTTCTTCCGTGCCTTCCGCTCGGTTGATTTCGACATCTGCGAATTGTCGCTGTCGAGCTACACGCTGAAGACGGCGCTCGGCGAATGTCCCTATGTGGGCATTCCGGCCTTCGTGTCGAAGGCGTTCCGCCACACCTCGATCTATGTGCGCACCGACCGCATCAAGGCGCCGGCAGATCTCAAGGGCCGCAGGGTGGGCGTGCCGGAATATCAGCTCACCGCCAATGTCTGGGCGCGGGCCATCCTGGAAGATGATTTCGCGGTGAAGCCGGCCGACATCCATTGGATACGCGGCGGCATCGAGGAACCCGGGCGCCCGGAGAAGATCGCGGTGCGGCTGCCGGCAGGCGTGCGGCTCGACAACGCGCCGCAAGGTGCGACCATTTCCGGCCTGCTCGAACAGGGCGAGATCGACGGTTTCATTGCACCGCGCCCGCCGTCGTTCATCGAGCGCGGACATCCCGACGTGGGCTGGCTGTTCCGCGACCCGGCGGCGGCCGCGAAGGACTGGTACCGACGGACAAAGATTTTCCCGATCATGCACCTGATCGGGATTCGCCGGACCCTGGCAGACCGGCATCCGTGGCTGCCGGTGGCGGTCTTCAAGGCCTTCGAGCAATCAAAAACCGCCGCACTCGCGGCGTTGAGCGATACCGCCGCGACCAAGGTGACGCTGCCTTTTGTGGAAGAGACTTTGAAATCGGTGCGCGAACTGATGGGCCACGACTTCTGGTCCTACGGCGTCGAGCCGAACCGCCACGCGCTGGAGTTCTTCCTCCGCCACCACCACTCACAGGGTCTGTCGCCGCGATTGATGAAAGTCGAGGAGATGTTTCATCCCTCGGTGTATGAGACATTCAAGTTGTGACCGCGAAGCCACGCTATCGAAGCAAATTGCCGAACGTTGTTTCGGGCGACCCTCGGGCGGGCAAAGTTCGGATTAGCTATCGTCCGTGAGTCCGAATTTGGTAAGTCAGTCTAAAAAATGTCGTCGATGGATTTCCTCTAGAATTTCCCTCGGCAAGTCGGTTGTGCTCAAGCCTTTCCGCGCGTGCCTCGGCCTCTTGCACAGCGTCTTTGATTGCGTTGAAATCGACCATCTTCGATTTTTTTGGACTATATGTGGGCATCAATTTGCAAAGCTCCGCCTGAATTTCGTGCCGATGTACGGGACGATTCCAATCTTGATAGTGAAGAACCAGCCACAGTTCAAAACAAGGATTTGAATATCCAGTCAGTATACCTGCCATTTCTGCTTTATTAATTGCCTCGTCGACGCGCGGATGCTGGTCTTTATCAAAAACGGCCCAGATTTGATCATGTCCGGAAAAACTATCCAGCTTTTCGCGCCGCTTTTGTGGCAATAGCTGAATAGCCTTATCTACGACGGACATCGGCACTCCTGCGGCTTCCTCAACGACCAACTCGCGATCAGCGCTCCGCAATGACGGGCTAATTTTTTGAGATACTCCGGTTCCGTCAACTTTCCCTCGCAGGCGACAGTTATTTTTACCTTCGGACTGCGGAATGCGACTCTCCGGTTTAGCGATGAGCGCGGCTCATGGCGATGACGAGCCATGTGTCATTCTTCCGAACCGATCAGCGCCTCGATTGATCCCCTAAATGGGACGGCTCCGAATCGACCATCCAAATACCCTTTTTCTATGTTGTCGGTGTTACGCGTTCGAATATCCGTGAGCGGATACAGAGCTGTTGCGCCTTTGTCGTCTTTCTCCGTGAACCAAATCTGATCACGGCGCATCAACCTTCTGCTAAGAAGGTTTGTGTCATGTGTAGTAGCAATCAACTGGGCACCATTATGATTTGTTGTTCTGGAATTAAAAAACGATAAAATATCTTCTGCCAGATAAGTATGCAAACTTGCATCAAGTTCGTCTATCACAACAACCAATCCTTGGTCTAACGCTTCAAATATAGATTTCAAGAGCGTCAGCAGGCGAAGTGTGCCATTGCTTTCGCTGCGGAGGTCAAAAAATATCTCATGTCCTTCTGAACCTGAATGTCCGAGAGAAATACGTTTGCGATCGAATGGATCTGGCTTTATCTTCTCTAAATCTGGAATATGCTTTTTAAGCAAAGCCTCAAGTTCGGCTCCGAAGAGAGGCGCCGGAGCCTCTTTAGGCCTTTCTCTTTCCTCAAATCGATACGTAGTAATACCAGTGTCAGCATTTTTCAAAAATGTTAAAATCCGATTATCGCATTGCCCTTCAGGGAAGGCAGCTGCCGCTGCAATATATTGGTCCTGGATGCTCATCGTGAAACGAAAGTTTGTCAGAAATCGAAAGATCGGATTTAGTTGATCATGTGCGTTTTGTGCAGCCACAGAAAGAAAAAGGCTGTTCTGCCGCATCAATGCTTCAATGGTCCTTGTGCTTCCCTTCAGATTTTTTCCGAAATAAATGTTCTCTTTTGTTGGCTCGCGTACAAACCAAGTTTGCCGCTTACCGGCTGGAAAAGCATAAAGCCACTCGTCCAAATAAATTTCGTCATTGGTTGAGAAGCCATATTGATAGCGCACGCCGTCTAACGCGAAATCAACATCGAACTTCGAGGGCGCTGATCGCATCCGTGAATCAAGAAGAAATGGCGTTCTGGGAATTCCCCCACTTGGCGAGCCACGTTCGTGCGAGAACCGCACGGATTGCTGGAGATAAGCCATCGCCGAAATGAAATTGCTCTTCCCGGAGGCGTTTGGCCCATAAATTATAGCAGCTGGGAGCAATTCAACATTTACTTTAGGGAGCTGGATCAATGCGACACTCTAGTCCTTCAGTGGCGAAGCGACCAGCGACAATTCCTGTCGGCCCGCGATCGACAGATGATTCTCAACGCCAAACTTGATGAGCATTCTCGATCCTGCACTTAAGGGGCAAGGGCCTCCCTTTAGTGCATATAAATACACTAATTCTGTAAAAAAAGCGTTTTTAGGGTCTTTTCATACCAATCAGCGTCCCTTTGTCTAAGCTCAAAAGTGGCGCTCGGTGTGCGAGAGCCACTCGATCCTAGCTTGGGAGGTGGCAAAATTAAATAATATCAATACGATAGCAAAGGTGCCCTCTCGTTGCTTGTTACGCGAGTCTTTCGGCGCTCTTAGGGCCCTACTTCACCATCTGCATCAACTCCGCTACCTGTTCCTTGATCAGCGGCGCCGCGATGAACTTCAGGGTCACGGCGTCCGCCATCAGCGCGTCGAGTCCATGAATTTCGTCCGGATCGACCAGCGACTTCGGGAAGAAGTCATCGCGCACGCGCTTTGCCACGACTTCGGACACCCCGGCAAACTCGCCATAGTCCTTCATGACCTGCGGATTGTCGCCGTACATGTAGGCAATCGCTTCGCGGTAGGCCTTCATGAAACGCCCAATCGCGTCCTTGCGCTTGGCGAGCGCATCGGTGTTGGCGACGAGGACCCGGATGGTCTGGCCGCGCACCAGGGCGGAGTCGGTCGCGCGCGCCACCACGCGGGTCTTGCCGTCCTCGATCTCCTTGAGGCCGAACGGTGGCGAGGCCCAACCGACGTCGACCTGATCCGTCATGACGGCGGTGAGCGTGGATGATGGATTGCCGGTCGCTATCGGCTTTACCTTGAGTTTGAATTCGTCGATGAAGGCGCGCACGATGCTGTTGGTGGAAGAGCCGTTGGTCGAGAACGCGATGGTGTTCTTGTCGGTAAGATCGGTCAGCTTCTTCACCGGCGAGGACGTCTTGGCGTACCAGTAGTCGGCAGCGCCGGTCGCCTGGGCCCCGATAATGCGCACCGGCGCGCCCTTGGCGTAGGCCGCAATTGCGCCGAGCGTGCCGACCGCGAGACCAAGGTCGACAGCGCCGCCGATCACCGGCTGCAACGTCTCGCCGCTGCCCGAGGTGTAGACCATCTCGAGGTCGATGCCGTTCTTCTTGAAGATGCCGGCCTTGGTGCCGAGTTGAGTGATGGCGGTGTCCCAATTGCCGCGCTGGCCGATGGTGAGCTTGAGGAGATCGTCGGCGCTGGCGCGGGGAGGGGAGGCGAGGGCCGCGGTTGCGGTCACGATGGCGAGGGTCAGGCCAAAGCGAGTCTTCATGGGTGTTCTCCCGGGATTCAACGCGATTTGATGGAATTCAGCGCCGTAGGGTGGGCAAAGTCGCCTGCCGCGGCTAACAAAACATCGCACTGGCATCGCGCGACTTTGCCCACGCGGTCAAACGGCAAAGTCGGACAGCGTAGGCAAAGGCGCACGTCGGTCGGAGCCAACATGCCTGCTCCGCGCGATGCGCCTTTGCCCACCCTACGTGCCATCATCCTCATCAGCGTTGCCTGATCGCGCTCAGCCCGCCCAGCCGGCCGACCAGCGCATTGGCGCCGATCGCGACCACGAACAGGACGATCAGCATGGCATACATGCGCGGCATGTCGAACAGGCTGTAGGCCTGGATAATCAGAAATCCGACGCCGCGGTTCGACAGCTTCGTCTCCGCCAGCAGCGTGCCGATGATGGCGACGCCGAGCCCGAGCCGCACGCCGTTGATGGTTGGATGACGCATGGCGGGGAGGTAGATTTTTGTCGCCATCTGCCACGCGTTGGCGCGAAAGCTGTGGCCGACCCGGATGAGGACCTTGTCGATCTGGCGCATGCCGGCGGCGGTCGACAGCGCGATCGGAAAGAAGCATGAGATTGCCCCCATGGCGATCTTCGAGCCGGGGCCGACCCCGAACCACATGATCATAACGGGAAAGAAAATGATCTTCGGCGTCGGACCCAAATAATAGAGATAAGGCTCGAAGGATTTCGACAACACGCGATTGCCGCCGAGCACGAGCCCGATCAGAAGCCCGGACAGGCCGCCCACCAGGAGGCCAATTCCCACCTCGAAAGCTGTTCGCCCGAGATGGCAGTACAATTCCGGCTCGATTATCTCCCATTTGAACTCGTAGGGTCCGAACCCAAAGAACGGTCCAATCCCGAACTCGGCGGAGCATTTGATGACCGGTCCGGTCAGGACCTTGACGATCGCGGTTCCGATCGCGAGCAGTGACGGCACCACGTCGCGATAAAGCAGGCCGGATTGCGCGATCGCCTCCCAGAACAGCAGAATGAACACGATGATAGCGGCCCGGACCACCGTTACAGGTTCGGCCCCGATCATTGTGCCGGCCTTGGGCGCCGCAGGCAAATTCAGTCGACCGGCCTCAGCCATCGCTCGACCCTTTCGGTGAGAACGAAAAAGCATACGCTGACCAGGATCACGAAGCAGATCGCCGCGTAAGTGCCGGGCAGGTCGTAGCGCTCCGCCAGATCGTTGATGAGCTGGCCGAGCCCGCCGAAATTGATCAGGAACTCGACGCCCACCACGTTGATCAAGGTGAAGATCAGCCCCAGGCGAATGCCGACGAAAATCGTCGGCAACGCCGCCGGAAACAAAATCTTGGTAAACAATTGCGGCCCGGTGAGCTTGAAGCTCTTGCCCACATTGATGAGCACGCGGCGCGTTCCAGCCAGGCCCTCGATGGTCTTGAGGATCACCGGCGGCAGCCCGGCCACGAATCCCATCATGATGATGGTCCAGGCGCTGCGGCCGAAAATCACCAGGAACAGCGGATACATCAGCACGGTCGGCGCGGACGCGAGAGCCGCGACCCAGGTCTCGGTCGCCTGGCGCAGGATGTTGATGCGGAACAGAAGAAAGCCCAGCGAGACGCCGACCACCGTGATCATCGCTCCGGCCGTAAACGCCTCGAAAAAGGTCAGGCGGAACCGCTCGACGATATCCTCCTCGACGATGACACGCTCGAAAGCCGGCACAATCTGCGAGGGCAGGGGAACGATGAAGCGATTGATCACGCCGACGCGGATCAGCACCTCGGCCGCAAGGATCGCCGCCGCAAGCGCGCCGATGCCCAGCGCGAGCGGGAATATCCGCGTGCGGGTGACGGCTGCCATGCTCATGAGGCGTCTCCGGCCTGCAGGGTGCGGGATTCCTCATCCTGCATGCCGCGGGTCGCCTCTTCGCGGAGATCGCTCCAGATTTGCGCCACGTAACGGCCGAACGCCTCGCTCGACACCACGTCGGATGAGCGCGGGCGCGGCAGGTCGATCTCAACCATGCGTTTCACCCGGCCGGGCCGGTACGTCATCACCAGAATGCGGTCGGCAAGCTGGACCGCCTCGGTGATGTTGTGGGTGATCAGCAGCGTGGTCTGCTTAAGGTCCTGCTGAATCTGCAGCACCTTGTCGCCAAGCAGCAGGCGGGTCTGCTCGTCGAGCGAAGCGAAAGGCTCGTCCATCAGCAGGATCTTCGGCTCGGAGGCGAGGGTGCGGGCGATCGCGACCCGCTGGCGCATGCCGCCGGACAGCTCGGCCGGGTAGCGATTCTCAAAACCGCTCAAGCCCACCAGGGCGATGAACTTCTTCGCCTTGACGAAACGGTCCTTTCTGCTCATCCCGGCAATCTCAAGCGGGAAGGCGACGTTCTCGATCAGGGTACGCCACGGGAAGGTCGACTCCTCCTGAAACACCATGCCGATCGCTGGATGCGGGCCGCGCACGGTTTCGCCGCCGACCGTAACGGCGCCCTGATAGCCGTCGAGCAGGCCGCCGATGATATTGAACAAGGTGGACTTGCCGCAGCCGGAAGGGCCGATCACGGCAAGGAACTCGCCGGGACGCACGCTGAGCGAAACGCGATCCACCGCAATCAGCGGTCCTTCAGGGGTGTCGAATTGTTTGACGATCTCATCGACCACCAGAATGCCGGCGTCGGCGGCCGCTTGTGCGCCCGCGGCGCCTGATTTCGGCAATGTGGCTACGCTCGCCATGGAAAGACCTTAGGATTTGGCCGTGACTAATTCCATCAACCTGCGTGTCATCGCCCGCGAAAGCGGGCGATCCAGTAACCACGTGATTTCGATGCGGGCGACGGCCGGGGGATACTGGATGCCCCGCTTTCGCGGGGCATGACAGTTTGTGCTTCGCTTATTCACGGACGAATCCCTCGCCACTTATTTTCCCTCGCCCGATTACCGAGGAGGGAGCTATCCCGACTTCCTCTGCGACACCGCGCCGGAATCGCGCGCGCCATAACCCGGCTCGATGCGCACATCGACCACCGCGACTTCGCCGTTCTCCACCGCCGCAACCGCGTGTGCGAGCGCGGTCGCCAGCTCCTCGTGCGCAACGATCGGCCCGAAGCCGCGGGCGCCCTGGGCGCGCGCGAGCCCAGCCATGTCGATCTCCGGGTCGAGCATCTTCTGGCCGATCCATTTGTTGTCGACAGGCCGGTTGCGCAAAATCGCCATGCGCTCCTGGTGAACCTCATCATTGTAGAACGAGCGATTGTTGGCCACCACGATGAGGAGGGGAATGCGGTAGTGCACCGCAGTCCACAGCGACGTCGCCGACATCAGGAAATCGCCGTCGCCGCAGATGCCGATCGGCAGCCGGCCCGATCCCTTGAGAGCGAGCGCCGCGCCGACCGAGATTCCCGGGCCGCCGCCAACACCGCCGCCACCGTCGGAGCCAAGGAAATCCAGCGGATGGCGGAAGTGCCAGAACGAGCCCTGCCACGACAGCGGCAGATGGGTCAGCGTCACATCGCGCCCACCGACGACGCCGCGCAGCGCATGGGCGAGATCCTCGATGCCGAGCGTGCTTTTGCCGCCGGCCGGCTGGTGGAGGGTGCGCGGCGGCCCCTTCGCCTTCGACCCGACAGAGCCGATCGCCTCGACGAGCGCCGCCATGGCCACGTCCGGATCGGCGGCGATGAACAAGTCGACCGGCGGCAGGCCCTGGTAATCCATGCTCCAGCCGTTGTGCAATTGGTGATCAAGGGAAACCTGGATCACCTTGCCGGCCGGCGGGCCGCCAAGCGACCGCAGCGTGCCGTTGAGATCGACCCAATCGAGGCTCAGGATGACGTCGGCCTCGCGAAGATGCGGCGTCAGCTCGTCCTTGGTGAAAGGCTGCGGCGCATCGAGATGCATCGGATGGTCGGTCGGGAACGCTGCGCCCACTTTCGGCGTGGTGCACACATAGGCGCCGATCGCTTCCGCGAGCGCAACGCGATGCTTCCACGCCGCCACGTCGCGCGACACGCGGCCGGCGAGAATGACCGGATGCCTGGCTCCCTTGAGCCACTCGGCCGCCTGCTTGATGTGGTCCGCGGGCGCCGCGCTGACGACCGGCGGCATGTAGCGCTTGGCCTCGATCGGCGGCAGCGGCTTATCCAGCACGGCTTCCTGCATGTCGGCATCGAGATTGACGTAGACCGGACCCTGGGGCGACGCGTTGGCGAGCCAGGATGCCCGCAGCAGCGATTCCCGCGCCGCCGCCGGCGATGCCGGCTGATCGTCCCACTTGGTGTAGTGGCGGATGATCGCGCCCTGGTCGGCGGCGGTGTGAATCCAGTCGATCCACGGCCGCCGCTTGGCCGCATCTACGGGCCCGGTGGCGCCAAGAATGATGACCGGCATGCGATCGCACCAGGCATTGAAGATCGCCATGGTGGCGTGAAACAGCCCGACATTGGAATGCACTGCCGCCGCCATCGCCTTGCCGGTGACTTTGGCGTAGCCGTGCGCAATGGCGACCGCCGCCTCCTCATGCAGGCACAGCAGCATCTGCGGGCTCGCATTGCCGATATGGTTCACCAGGCTGTCATGCAGGCCGCGATAGCTCGCGCCCGGATTGAGCGCGATGTAGGGAATGTCGAGATCGCGCAGCGCTTCGGCGACGACGTCGCTGCCAAAGCCTGCCGCGTTGGTGCCCGACGGGATCGGGCGCTCGACGGCGGCGGTATCGAGCTTGCTGACATCGATCAGCCGGGTCTCCGGTGGAAACACTTCGCGTGTGGACATGGAATACTTTCAGATGACGGATGACGGATGACAGCTGACAGAAATGGCATCCTTTCTGATCTCTGTCATCTGTCGCCCGTTATCCGCCATCCAACCTGATCAGGAGGCTTGACGCAACCGGGCCAGGACTTTGAGACCGGCATAGCCGTCGGTGGGAGCCATGCCGACTTTTCTCTGGAAATCACGCACGGCGCGCTGGGTGTCGCGACCGACCCGGCCGTCGCTGCCGTCGGTGTCGAAGCCGAGCTTGGTGAGGCGGTGCTGCAATTCCTGCACCTCCGCGAGCGTCATCAGCCGCTCGCTGCTTGGAAATGAATGCACAAACGGACCATCGCCGCGGATACGGTCGGCGAGATGCACGACAGCAAGGCCGTAGGAAAATGCCGGATTGTAGCTCATCACGGCGGAAAAATTCTGTCCGATCAGAAAAGCCGGGCCGCCTTCAACCGGCACGGTCAGCTTGGCCTTGTCGTCCGGGCGCGCGAAGGCGGCGCCGTCGGCGCGCGCCACTCCGCGTTCGCGCCATGCCGCATAGGTGCGGTGCTCACGGTCGCCGCCATGCCGCTCCGGCAACATGACTTCACAACCCCAGGCTTCGCCGCGGCGATATTTGCCGCGATCGACCAGGAAGCGCGCGGTGCCGGCCAGCGCATCATCCGGGGCGCCGTAGGGAGAAATGCGGCCGTTGTGATCGAAATCGACGCCCATGTGCAGCCACACCTCGGGCATCCATTGGGTATGGCCCATGGCGCCGGCCCAGGACCCGATCATCTCCTTCGGCTCGCCCCAGCCGCGCTCGATGATGACAAGCGCGTTGAGCAACTCGGCTTCCCAGTAGCTGCGCCGGCGCGGCTCGCCCCAGGCGAGCGCCGCGAGTGCCGGGATCACCGGCCGCATGTATTTGGGATTGTCGATGACCTCGCCATAGCTCGACTCGATCCCCCACACGGCCAGCGTGGTGAAGCGATCGACGCCGTACTCGCTTTCGATGCGCGCGAGCAGCGGCGCGTATTCCTTGGCGCGCGCCTTGCCGGTGATGATGCGCCAATCGGACACACGGCGGTTGATATATTGCCACAGCGCCTCGTTGAATTCGGGTTGCGAGCGGATCTGGGCATAGACGCTGATGTCGGGCTTGATCGTTCCCATCACGCGCCCATAGGTCGCTTCCGACACGCCGCGCGCCGCCGCGCGCTGGCGAAAGGAGTCGCGCCATGCCTCGAAGGAGCCGCTCGCGGTCTGCGCGCGGACATCAAACGGGATCGCCGCGCCGGCGCTTGCTCCAAGCACTGCGCCCATCAGAAATGCGCGGCGGGTGACGAGTGACGAGGGGTGATGGGTCACAACGTTTAAACCTTAAGTTCGAGGACTTCCCTCCAAGGCCATTTCGCAAATGTTGGCCCGGATATGCAAGCCAACCGACCGTGGGTTGGGGTGCGACACACATGCACCTTTTGGCATGGACAAGTAGGGCGGTTAGCCACCGGGTCCGGCCTTTGGCCGGCCCGATGATAAACTCAGCGTAATCCGCCAACCGCGGCGCAATACGCTGCGCTATTGCGCCCTATACGCTCGCTAACCAGACCGCCGGATGACATCATGGCGTAACAGTCCGTGTGTCAGAAACGGCAAGGGCATGTGGTTATCCGGATATGTGGACACCGGAATCAGCAATTCTAAATCGATCCCCCTCTGTGATTTCAGGCCTAGATTTGTTTTTCGAGTTGGGGAGGCGGCTTTGATTTGATCAGAGTTGTCATGAGGATTTCCCAGTCGGGAAAGACGAGATAG
>Ga0099791_10000910_pt1 | contig 11309 bp, 8 predicted proteins | sample Rivendell_Oct201_7_FD_77318 | JGI IMG/M metagenome (GOLD analysis project Ga0099791, IMG submission 77318) | Vadose zone soil and rhizosphere microbial communities from the Eel River Critical Zone Observatory, Northern California to study diel... | ecosystem: Environmental > Terrestrial > Soil >... | reverse complement strand
CTTTTCCATCGCGCATTTTAGGGGATGGCGCGCGTAAACGACCGCCGCGGGCCCCTTCGGGGCGCGGCGGCCAGTTGACTTCGTAGTCTGCGAAACCATCGATCACGCTTCCGAAGGCGCTAGTACCTCGTCACAGTGATTTTGACTCTTTGGTTGAGAGCTTTGGATAGGCGCGGCCCATTTTGGCGCGTGCTTTGTCGGTTGTGAACATCCACTTGATGCGGGCGCGGGAAGTGCTTGGGGACATAGTGGAACTCCAGGCGGCGGAGCAGGCGTCGGGCTTCGCCCGGCGGGAAGGCTTGATAAAGTGCACCAGCCGTGTGGGTCGACAGATTGTCCAGCACGATGCGGATGCGCTCTGCCCTGGGAAGTGAACGTCCACGAGTTCCCGCATGCAGGCGGCGAAGTCGACGGCGGTGCGGCTGTCGGTGACTTTGACCTTGCGCCAGGGCCGATGCACGTCGAGGAAGATGAAGAGGTTGGCCGTCCCATTGCGCTTATACTCGCAGTCGAAGCGCTCAAGCTGACCCGGCTTGGCCTTGATCGGCTGGCGGACCTCGCCAATCAGCTGAGTCGGGCTCTCGTCGAAACAGACCACCGGGCGCTTCGGATCGGGCGCTTGAGCATAGAGGTCGAGCACATCCTCCATGCGGGCGACGAACTCGCGGTCGACCTGCGGGATGCACCACATGTCCTTGCGCCAGGGCTTGAGCTCGTTTTCCGCCAGGCGCCGGCGCACGGTCTCGCGGGAGATGTCATCGTGCTCGGTGAGCCTGACCATTTCATCCGCCAATAGTTCCAGCGTCCAACGGGCGCGGCCTTCGGGCGGGCTCGAACAGGCCGTCGCGACCAGCAGGGCCTCCTCTTTGCCGGAGAGCTTGCGGTCTGCCCCAGGGCGCGGCTCTTCGCTGAGCGCCGCCTCCAGGTTGCCAAGCACGAAGCGGCGTTTGGTCCGATAGACGGTCGAACCGCTCACCCCGACGCTCCTCGTGATCTCCTCGTCGCTGGCACCGCCATCAGCAGCCAGTAAAATCTGCGCGCGCTTGAGCTTGCGCGCCGCGCGCTTGCCGCCGCTCAGAAGCGCTTTGAGTTCGCCGCGCTCGGTTTGGCTGAGTTCGACCCGATAGCCTACATTCATCCGTGCCTCCTCGATCGAGGCACGGACGAACAACTGAATCGGATGGCCGGCGTGAGTCCCTCTGCAAAAACCTTCACGCCCAAGCAGGGGCAGTACTTGGCGTATATCCACCTGTATACGCGCCTGCATCGCCGGCCTCCGGCCGAGGCCGACATCCAGCAATATTTTCAAGTCACCCCGCCTTCCGTTCACCAGATGGTGGTGACGCTCGAACGCGCAGGCTTCATCAGAAGGCAACCCAGAGTCGCCCGTAGCATCGAATTGCTCGTTGATCCAAAACACTTGCCAGAGCTACTGTGACCTCGGATTCAACACGTCAAAATCACTGTGACGAGGTACTAGGATGCCTTGTGCCAGAACGGCACCAGCATTGCCACGCGCTCCATGTAGTGCCGGTGATGCGGCGCCGCCAAGCCTCGGCTATTCTACCGGGCTGCGCGTTCAGGCATTAAATCGACGTGCCGGAGCCCGATCAGACCCCAGCAGAACAGGTTTTCGATCCAGTGCGCCCAATTTCCGGATGTCGAAATTGACGCGCCTCGATCCAATTGCCGAAGAATTTCAGCGACTGTCTTCCGACGATCGGCAAGTTCTAGAAACCGTGCGGTCATTGCGTCCACGATCAACGGGGGTCGATTTGCCCCTCGTTGGAAAACGACGACATAGCTTGGAGGCGAAGAGGCCGCGAGCGGGAGGTCCGCGATTGTTGTTGCGCGACGGAATTTGGAGACATCGTAGTCAAAGTGAAGGACTCGAAGCTGAGGATGGCGAACTGGCACCAACGTACCGAAATCCAATTCATCGACTGCCCAGCGACGAGAGTGCAACCGAAAAAGTGGATCGCAGCCTGCGCCGTCCCGCGCCCCGCAATGGTCCTTTTCCGCTGTCGCGATGGCGATTTCGGCGGCGACGGCCTGTGCGAGCGACGGTTGAGTGATTTTTCCGTCGCTGACGGCTCGTTTGATTTCGACCAGGAGATTTTGCGCGCCCTCAAGATCGATTTCGTCCATCGGTATGGCGGTAGCCGGCGCCTGCGAACGATTGAGGGTCGATACCTGCAAGGGCCTCCGCTGCCATTTGCGTGAGCGGGAATCGACCGCCTTCGGTTCGTCGCCCAGCCGCGATTCCGGACGCGGTTGTCGGGAACTCACGTCGGGCTGCCCTCATCAGAACGGACTCGAGCCTTCGCGGAAAGTCGATCCCCTCCTGCGCGTCGAGGGCAAATTTGCGTCCGCGCGCTCCCACGAGCGCGACCGGCCCGGGGTCGGCGACGATGGCACCGAGGTTCTCGGTCAACTTCGCCATGTCGTTCACATCCTCGATGGCGACGCAATTGTAACCGTGTGCGAGTTGCTCCGGGTTCGGGAGCTTGCGAATGACCTCCGTGGACCCGACAAGGCACGCTCCGCACAGCAGGACTTCCAGCGGCGTGATCGGCCTGTGAGAGCCGATCGGAAAATCCTGCTCCAGACAACATACGGCAAGGCATCCACGCAGGAATTCCGGTACCCGCCAATGAGGAAGGAACGGGATTTGCAGGACGTGGTCTGCGAGGCCGAGTTCATTTACGCGGGCGCGGAAATCTCTTTGTACGGCCGTCCCGCCATGCGCGAGCGCGATCAGCCCAACGTCGAATCCGGCCAGCATCAGCCGATGCATCGCGGCGAGAACCGCGAACGTTCCTTTGCGTTCACCGAGCTTGCCGTAGACGCCGAAATAGGGCAGGTCCGCGGCGAAATTGCCCCATACGAGATCGCTGAACCCGGGATCGGCCCTCGCTTCGGCCCGCAGCGCCGCGATGTCGAGCTTCGGCCCGTCGGGTTTGAACAGGTTCTCCGGCACCACGAAGCCGCCACCCCGCAGGACACGCTCGGGCGACACACCGCGCTCAATTGCGCGTTCGGCGACGGCGCCCACAGCGACCACGGCCTCGGCGGAGCGCAGCACATGGTCGTAGAGCGGCTCGAGCTGGGGATGGTGCCAAAGGCGTCCCGCATCACTGCCGGCCATTCGCGCCACGTGCGGCACGCCGGTCATCTGAGCGGCGAGAAAGCCGGCGACCCCGTAGGGCTCCAGATAATGGGAACAGATGACGTCGAATGGACGTTCGGAATGCACCCCCGCCGCCGTGCCGGCGAGTTTCGAGACGAACGGACTGGCCATCGGAATGTGGGACTGCGAACGATCGACCGGGTCGGTCCAGTGCACAGTCACCGAACCGCTATCATACGCTGCCGCGCATCGCCCCCAGTCCTCCGCACGCATAAGCATCCGGAACGGCGCAACCGCCTCCTTAGCGTTGGTCACCACATGAACCTCGTGGCCGAGCGCGGCGAGGCCGTGCGCGCTCCAATAGGTCCGCATGCTGACGCCGCCCTGTATGGGCGGAAACTTGCCGATGATGCAGATTCTCACCCGCACGCCTCGACGAGGCCGGATTGCGCGAGTTCGTCTCCGTCGCGAGGCTCATTAAGCAACAGCGGCGCACAGCGGCGCCCCAAAAAAAGCGATCCTACGTCGCTTAACCGAATTCGCGGCAATGTCAGTCTATGGGACCGCAGCCGCAACTGGCGTCGCTTTCAAAGAGTCGACACTCTGCATTTGCGGGCTGCCTCCACGCTAAAATAAACGGCCGCCCCTCCTCTTTTGCTTGCCTCATAGCTGCGTCAGAGATTTCGTGTGTTTGACATTCCTGTTGAGTGTAATCTGTCAGGATTGGCTTTGCCCCCATTGTGGACGCTCCTGTCAAAGGTCATGGTGTCGAAATTAGGTCACTGAGCCCACCACCAAGCGAGCGTGGCCGGCTGCTATCAGTTGACCATCGTGCGCGAAACTATTGCGAAGTCAATATGTGCTGCGGTCTCGGTCGTGGGGGCTTTCCCAGGTTAGCGGCAGGTGCCCTCGCGCAGGAGCGCGGAAATAGTCCCCCCTATGTAGGAGGACCGGAGGCGTTCAGACCAGCAAGGGGCAAGATCTCTCTCATTTTGCTCCCTCGGCCGTTCTCGTTAGTTTCCCTTGCAGAATTCATTTGTTGCAATTCACGATTGTGAGTCTTGCAAAATTTATGGCAAATGTTAACATAAAATTTATTTTTTATTGTGGGGGCATCAATGAAGCGTAATGAAAAGCAATGAAAAGCCGCTTGTCGCCATAGTTATGAGGGACCGCGCGAGCTCCGGAAGGGCAGGTCGGCGGCATTGTCATCCGCCGGGCGCTGCAACAACGGAGCTCGACTGAAGGCGTAACCTTCAGATCGACTGTCGCTCCCCAGTAATGAAGTTCATTCTGCGGATTTTGTAGGAGGAGGATTACCATGGCCACGTTCGGTGCATTTATCAATTTAACCGAGCAGGACCCGGAGGCAGGACTGCGCAGATCAATCTTGGAGTCAGTACTCGTTGGCCACCAGCTTAAATACGCATATGGCAAGGCTGAGTACGACCAATATCCCCGAATAGCGCGCGAGCTTGCTAACACTGTCCCCACGCCGGATATTTTCCTAGCCAGTTGCTGGCCGAGCATGGACGCGTTGAAACAGAACACAGGCAAAGGAATCATATTCACAGGTCTGAGCGACACGCCCGATGACGGTGATTACAACGACACCCCAAGAATAACCGGCCTCAAAGGGTTTGCCGCCACAAAATTGTGTCGGCACTGGCTGGATCTGCTTACGCAAATCAACTCGAGCATAACCAGAGTTGCAGTCATTTACGATCAAGATCAAGCTCATAAAAGCATGCAGGCGCAATATGACGAAATCGCTAAATACAAGGCCCCTCTTATCTCCCTCCAAACATTGCATGCGGACGACCCGAACCCGGACCCGATGAGGAGACGGCCTGTCAACGACCTGAACATCAAGCGTGAGATCGCGGACTTTGCTCAAGATAGTAACCCGGCCGGTCTCATCGTGACTGCAGGCACTCGGAACATGCTGTTGCGCAAACACATCATCGATGCTGTAAACGAGGTGAACAGCACGACCCCTAAACTGTTCACAATCTATCCAGCCAGCCTATTCGTGAATTCCGGCGGCCTGATGTCGTACGGGCCGGATTTGTCGGAGTTGTACCAGCTGGCAGCCCAGCGCCTCAAAGTTTTGATCGAATCAAATATTCCGCTAGGTGAATTCCAAACGCGGTTTCCGATTATCGAGAACCAAGACTTTGAGCTCGTCGTCAGCGGAAGCGCGGCGAGTCGCCTCAACATCAACATCCCGTCCATGTTCACGGTCACCATTGACGGCACGTCACAGCAGATCAAACCGAAGATCGTGTGAGGATTACTCCGTTGCGGCGACGGGATATTCTAACTCTCGCTGGCGTCGCCGCAACCGCTTGGTTGCTTGCCGGGCCGGTGCAGCAAGCGGAGCGAACACGGCATATCGGCGTGCTTATGTCTCTGGTCGAGGACGACCCACAAGGACATGCCCAGGTCTCGACGTTCCGGCAGGCGTTGCAGGACAGGGGCTGGACCGAAGGTCGGAATCTGCGAATGGACGTTCGGTGGGGCGGGGGCGACGCCGAGCGCAATCGCCGATTTGCAGCAGAATTGGTCGCGCTCGACCCGGACATTATCCTGGCAGGTTCGGGCCAGGTCGTGGCGGCCTTGCAAAAAGCCACCCGCACGGTGCCGATCGTGTTTACCGTGGCTATCGATCCGGTTGCCCTAGGCTTTGTCGAGAGCCTCAGCCGGCCAGGCGGCAATACCACGGGCTTCCTTAACATCGAATACAGCTTCAGCGGAAAATGGCTGGAGTTGCTCAGACAGATCGCGCCCGGTGTCACACGCGTGGCGGTGCTTCGCGATCCCACGGTACCAAGCGGAGACGCCCAGCTTGCGGCAATTCGCTCCGCGGCGCTGGAGTTCGGCGTGGAGTTGAGCCCCGTTGACGTACGTGACCGCGAAAAGATGGAGCACGCGTTAACGGCATTTGTAGGCGAGGGGAATGGCGGCCTCATTGTAACGATGAGCACATTTGCGAATAGTCACCGCGACCTGATCGTCGCGCTGGCAGCCCGGAACCGCTTGCCGGCGGTCTATCCGAACCCGCTCTATGTGACCGACGGCGGCTTGGTTTCCTACGGGCCGGTTTTCCTCGACCAATTCTCGCGCGCCGCGGAATATGTCGATCGCATCCTCAAGGGTGCGAATCCGGGCGACCTGCCGGTGCAGGCGCCGGTCCGGTTCGAAATTGCGCTCAACCTAAAGACCGCCAAGGCGCTTGGTCTCGACGTGCCGCGCATCGTGTTGTCGCGCGCCGACCACGTGTTCGATTGAAAAGGAGGCAGAGAGTTTCCGAAGTCAACAAACGGAGAATATTTCATGTGTAACAATTTTCAGCAGATTGTCTGCGGCAGCGCGCTCACCAAAACCTCTACCCATTCGCGGGGGCGCAACCACCGATCAGGAACGGGAAACCACAGTGCGCTCTTCAAACCAAGTAGATCGAAAAAACCCTTGCTCCAATTGCTTGCCGTCGTGACTCTCGGCTGTTGTGGTCACGTGGCGGATGCGCACACCACCCTTCCAGATGTTCCCTCAGACTCAAGCTTTTGCATAATCTCGCCGGACGATGAATTTCGCGCTCCACCGGACAACCTTAAATTCAGCCCGCGTAACGATTGCTCTTTCCTCGAAAGGGCGGAGAGGATGTTTTTGTGGGTGACGTCGCCGTATGGACGAGATTCATATGTCTTCCGTTCGCCGGCTTTTTTTGACGCTTGGTCTACTGATTCCGGCCTTCGCGAGCTCAAGACCACGGATTTCAATTTGACCAACTCCAAGCTTAAGAATCTCGATGTCAAAATTGCTTTTGCACCAGGCGAAGCAGCAGGCGGCAAGGTGCTGGCGACCCAAGATTGCAGGATTGTCTATTATCTGATACAGGTTAACGATGTATACGCCTACTTTCTTACGGGAGTAAAAAACAGAAAAATCATCACAACCGAATTCCCGACCGGCAAAATACTCCAGAGCGGTGAAACAGATATAGATATGACCGTGAATTTTGCCCGTGAGCACAATAAAGAACTCGAAGATCGGATGGCCTTAGCCGTGGAACTCAAATCCGCTTGGGTTGACGTCACCGAGTCAGAAAACATGAATTACATAACGAATTACATAACAATGAAGAGACCGATACCGACCTATAACAATCCTGTGCCATGTTCGTCGACATCGACCTCCACGAGCTGGTCTCTGAAAGAGCCGAATGAGTGGCGGCTGCTCGCCCTGGTAGGAATGCATGTGGTCTTCAGCGCAAAGGGGCATCCCGAAATGGTTTGGTCAACCTTCGAGCATGTTAACAACACACCTAACAACGACTACACATATTTCAAACCGAACCTCCAAGTGGCCACGAGGTTATCAGACATAGCAGCCCGTTGGATGTTCTCAGACAGCGATCGCAATGCGACATTCAACAAGCCTCGTATGCATTTTGAGGAGAGCACTGGAAACATTGTGGCTGACGACCCAAAGAAACCCATCGGGCCCAGCAATATTCGTCGGAACGCTCCCTGGGGATCGCCTGGGAGGAACAGCGATCTCAATACGAAAATCATTTCTATCAACGATCAATTCATCGGTCGGCTCGCCGACAATGATATCCGCAAAAACTATATCATGATCGGCGCCAGCTGGACCTCCAACGGAGGTGATCCTCGCACCGCATTGCGCCGTGGGTCAGACCGGTTGGTTAACACAACGATGGAAACCTTTGTCAGCACGCCGATGGGAACTCATGAACCAGGATCGAGCACTTGCTTAGATTGCCATAAAGGTCCAATGCTCGGCGATAAGGACGAGCATGGTCATGCCACTCGCCTAAGTCATATCTTCGGTGTGCTGAAGCCGCTTCCTTTTGATCCCTGATTCAGGCCGGCGCGCTAATCCGCGATGCCGGCGTCGCGCAACACCCTGTGAGAGCGTGGTCTTGATCAGGGTGCAGCGGGGTATGGCGCGCCGCTCCCCTTTTTCGGAACGGGCGAAAGTCCATCCGGGAGGCGGGTAGCATGCCATTGAAGTCACGTTCCCTCGCTCGATCAGGAGCAGCAAAAAACAGATTCCGACACCTTGATACTTTAGTCCCGGGTGACGAGCAGTCCCCGGAGAGGCGATGGGCTCGCTCGGGACTCCAAGAGTATATTGATATCACTTGATTTTTTCACCACCACACGCACGTCCGTAGGGCCGCTGACCAGGGACCTCAGGATGATTTGCAACGCCATCCGCCGCAGGCAAGATCGCCTTTCGGCACAAAGTCCAAGCAGCCCTTGCGGTCGAACAGGGCGCTCACGATTAACTTTAGTCACCATCGCGAGGTGAATCGCATGACACGCCGCAAGATGCTTGCGTTGTTCGCCGGCGCCATGGTGGGTTGGCCGCCGATGGCGCTCGGGCAATCGGTCGGGCGGCTGCGCAATATCGGCGTGCTGATGGGACTGGCGGAAACCGATCCGGAGGTGCCGCGCCGCGTGGCAATATTCCGCCAGGCCCTCCAGGACCTCGGCTGGATCGAGGGCCATAACATTCGCATCCATTATCGCTCGGCAATCGAGACCGACCGGCTCCGCGTGCTTGGCAGCGACCTCATCGCTTTGCAGCCCGACGTCATCGTCGCCTCCAGCAGTGTCGTCGCCAGCACCTTGTTGCGGGAAACCCGAACAATTCCTGTCGTGTTCGTGACGGCGTCCGATCCCATCGGGGATGGCTTCGTCGCTAGCCTGGCGCAGCCGAACGGCAACGCCACCGGATTCACCGGCAATCTTTCCTTGCTCTGTGGCAAGTGGTTGGAACTGCTTCAGGAGATCGCGCCCGGCACAATGCATTTCACCGCCGTGTGCCATCCCGATTCGGCTCCCGCTGGCGGCACCTATTTCTTGCCACCCTTGCAAGCCGCGGCTGCGTCGATGTCGCTCGACCTCGATGTGGCCCTCTTGCGTGAGCCGGCGGATATCGAAAGTGTCCTGGCGGCACGCAACCCGGGCAGCGGCATCATCGTCCTGCCGGACCAATTCACTTTCGCGCATCGCGGGCTCATCGTAGAGTCGGCAGCTCGGCATCGGGTGCCGGCGATTTACCCGTTTCGTCCCTTCGCCGACGCCGGCGGCTTGATATCTTATGGGATCGACGTGCTGGATTTATATCGGCGGGTGCCGTCCTATGTCCATCGCATCCTCAATGGCGCGAGGCCGGCGGATCTTCCGGTGCAGTCGCCCGCAAAAATCGAGCTGGTCATCAACCGGCGTGTCGCCGGTGTGCTGGGCCTTGCAGTGCCGCGAATCATGCTTGTTCGCGCCGACGAGGTGATTGAATGAAGATGCGGGACGCCACACCGCCCGCCGCCTCACAGCCCACCGTTGCGCCGGCCCCTCGCGGGCAACTGTTTCGCAAATATGTCGGCCTCTTCGTCACTGTCGTGTGTGCAGCCCTGGTCGCCAACGGCCTGCTGGATATCTGGTTTTCTTATCGGGAGCAGAACGTTCTGCTGACGCGAGTCCAGCAGGAACAGGCCAGGTCCGCGGCCGCTAAAATCAGCCAGTACATCAAGGAAATCGAGGGCCAGTTGGCGTGGGCGACGCTGCTCCCTTGGAGTACCGATACGCTCGATGAATGGAAAATGGATGCGGCGCGTCTGTTGCGCCTGGTGCCAGCCGTGACCGGGGTCGCCCAGCTCGACGCCACGGGGCGCGAGCAAATGCGCTCCTCGCGATTGACCAAGGATGTGGTCGGCAGCGGGATCGACGATTCGCAAGAAGAGTATTTCGTCAAAGCCGTCGCCAACAGGGTCTATTATGGGCCGGTTCATTTTCTTCGCGAATCCGAGCCTTACATGACCCTCGCAATGGCGGGGGTCCGCCGCGACTACGGCGTGATTGTTGCGCAGGTGAACCTTAAACACATCTGGGATGTGGTGTCGCAGATTCAGGTCGGCGTCCGTGGGCGCGCTTATGTGGTGGATCCGGCCGGCCGGTTGATCGCTCATCCGGACATCAGCATGGTGCTTCGCAATACGGACATGTCGCGGCTCGCGCAGGTCCAGGCGGCGCTCGCTGAAGGCTCGGCGGCGCCAGCCGAGCAGCCACCTGTGACGGACGACATCGAGGGTCGGCCCGTGCTGAGCGTGCATGCTCCGGTAGGGACGCTCGGCTGGCTGGTCTTTGTCGAGCTGCCTGTCGATGAGGCCTATGCGCCGCTATACGCCTCGATTCAACGATCCGCAGCGCTGCTCGTTGCGGCTCTCGTATTGGCGGCACTCGCCGGCCTCTATCTCGCGCGTCGAATGACGATACCGATCCGCGCACTGCGTGATGGCGCCGTGCGCATCGGCAGGGGCGACCTCGACCAGCGGATCAGCATAAGAACGGGCGACGAATTGGAGGCGCTGGGCCAACAATTCAACCGCATGGCAGCGCAGCTCCAGGATTCGTATGCGTCGCTTGAACGCAAGGTCGAGGAGCGGACCCATCAGCTCGAGCTCGCCAACTCTGCAAAATCCCGCTTCCTGGCGATTGCGAGTCACGATTTGCGACAACCGCTGCATGCCTTGGGGCTGTTCGTCGCGCAACTTCGCACCACAATGACCGCCGCCGAGCGGCAACGGCTCGTCGAGCGCATCGATACTGCGGTCGCTATGGTGAACGAGCTGTTCAAGGCGCTGCTCGATATTTCCAGGCTCGATGCCGGCGTGCTGACGCCGAGCATTACCGAATTTCCTGTGGCCAAGCTGCTCGAGCGGGTCCAGGCGACCTTCGCCGGGACCGCAAAGGAGGCCGGATTGGACTTTCGCGTCGTTCCAAATGACGCGTGGGTTCGCAGTGACTTCGTGCTCTTGGAGCAAATCCTTCTCAATCTGGTGTCCAACGCGGTGCGGTACGTTGCCAGCGGAGGCGTTTTGATCGGCTGTCGCAAACGCGGCCGAGATTTGCGCATCGAAATCTGGGATACGGGGCCCGGAATTCCGGAAGACCAACGCCAAAAGATATTCGGCGAATTCTACCGGCTTGACGATCCGCAACATGACCGGAGAGGGCTTGGTGGTGGGCTTGGCCTCGGCCTTGCCATCGTCGAGCGCTTGTGTCGCTTGCTCCATCATCCGATCGAACTCTCATCTGCTGTCGGCCGCGGCTCGCGCTTTTCTGTCATTGTGCCGATGGCGGCAGCG
>Ga0099791_10000909_pt1 | contig 11309 bp, 6 predicted proteins | sample Rivendell_Oct201_7_FD_77318 | JGI IMG/M metagenome (GOLD analysis project Ga0099791, IMG submission 77318) | Vadose zone soil and rhizosphere microbial communities from the Eel River Critical Zone Observatory, Northern California to study diel... | ecosystem: Environmental > Terrestrial > Soil >... | reverse complement strand
GAGCGTTTCGGCGTGCCGCCGCACATCGTCGGGTTTGTAATGCCGACCGGCTATTCGTTTAATCTCACAGGATCGACGCTGTATCTGGCGATGGCCTCGGTGTTCGTTGCGCAAGCGGCCGAGACGACCATCGGATGGCACATGTCGTTCGGCCAACAGATCACGATGATGTTAGCGTTGATGCTGACTTCGAAAGGCGTGGCTGGCGTCCCGCGATCATCGCTTGTCATTTTGCTGGCGGCATTGAATTCATTTGTGCCTTCGGGGCTCGGACCGATCGGTGTGGCGGTTATTTTTGGCGTGGATGAATTGATGGATATGGGCCGCACCTGCGTGAATGTGATCGGCAATTGCTTGGCGACGGTGGTCGTCGCGCGTTGGGAAAAGGAATTCGATGAAAACCGCGCGCGCGTCTTTGGCACGCCAGCCGAAGCCGAGTTGGACTTGAAATCGGGCGACATCGCGTTCGCGGATGCGGTTGCTCAAGGCGACTGAGTTCCATCTCTGTTCGAATTTCCGTGTGCCGCGGGAGCCGGGCCACGCTGAGATAGGGTCGTTGCGTTTGCCACGAGGGAGGAATTCTCTGCAAAATGCGTGTTGACACGAAGCCAGCATCTTTGAAAGTCGTGAACTTTCATTCACCAAACATCCTATGAAAAAAATCCTCGCAACACTCCTAATATTCTCTTCCATTGGCTTGGGCGTTATCGCATTTGGCGTAGGCGGCGGGCCTCGACCGAACGCAAGCGCCGACGCCTTTAACCGCGGTCAGGACGTCGACAATTCGAGTGCGATCGTCCAACTCAAAGGGGATCCGCTCAGTATTAACTCTGCTACCAAGCCACCGGCGGGTAAGAAAATTGATTTCAATGGTAACGCCGTGAGATCATACCGTGCGCAACTCGCTGCTGGACGCAACGATTTCAAAAGATGGCTCCGAGCCAATGCGCCCAGAGCGAAAATAACCAGTGATTACGACATTTCACTCAACGCCGTCGCCGTACAACTTAACGGCACACCGCTGGAGACGATCGCAGCAGCGCCGATGGTGCAGCAGGCCCAGTACAATGCGCTTTACCATCCTAACCTGAGCGAGAGCCATTTCATCATCAATGCAGATCCAGCGTGGGGCACTGCTGGAGGCAGAGCCGTGGCAGGAGCAGGCATCAAGATCGGGGATATCGACACCGGAATCGACCAAACACATCCGTTCTTCGATCCAACTAGCTTCAGCTATCCGACCGAGGATGGGCCCTGGCCCAAGTGCGATGCAGCAGATAGCACTTCGCACCATCAAGACCAGGACTGCGAGTACGTCTCGGCAAAGGTGATCGTTGCGAAGGTCTTCTACAATAAGGCCAATCAGCAGGGCCTCGACGCACAGGCGATCCAAGACCACGGGACCCACACAGCCGGAATAGCGGCCGGAGTTTATCCTTCGGAGGATGCAGTGGTAAACGGCGTCACTATTGATGACATGTCCGGAATCGCGCCGGGTGCGTGGCTTGGAAACTACAACGTCTTTCCCGGCGGTGTAGACAACGCTCGCAGCGAGGACATCCTCAATGCGGTTGATGCGGCAGTTGCTGACGGAATGGACGTTCTCAATCTGTCGCTTGGCGGCAGTTACCACGGTAATAACGATCTGCTGGCGATCGGTCTCGACAATGCGGTCGATGCAGGTGTGGTCGTCGCCGTGGCTGCTGGAAACAGCGGCCCTGGGCAAGGCACTCTTGAGTCTCCCGGTCGTGCGCGCAAAGTCATCACAGTCGCCGCGAGTACAAACAAGCATTTCGTCGGCCAGCCTTTTACTTACCCGGCAGGCGGCGGAACGACGATCGGTGCGGCCGTTGGAGATTTTCCCGCGCTTCCCACTGGCTCGTATAATCTTTTCGATACAAACAGCACTAGCTGCACGAGCGTCGATCCGGGCGCTTCCGGCAAGCTGGCAATTATCAACCGCGGCGGTTGCACGTTCAGCACAAAGGTACGCAATGCGATCGCGGCCGGTGCGGTCGGCGTGCTCATGATTAACAATGTCGCCGGTGACCCAACCGCCATGGCAAAGGATGGAGGCGGCGGCGATGACTTGCCGGCAGTCATGATCGGCAAAAGCGAAGGTGCAGCGCTGCGCGTTGCTAACCCACCCGACGCGTCAGCGGTCGCGACGTTCCAGGAGTTCGTGACTCCTAACCAGGATATCCTCGCTGGGTTCAGCAGTCAGGGCCCAACGAACGTTGATTTTGCCGTCAAGCCTGACGTGACCTCGGTTGGCGTGAACGTCCTCAGCTCCATCACGTGCGTGGGCAAGCCCGCCGGGTGTCCGGGCGACGGTAGCGGCTGGGCGTTCTTTAGCGGTACGTCGATGTCGACGCCGCATATTGCGGGCTCGGCGGCTGTGCTTCTGAACCTGTATCCGGACTGGTCGCCTGCGCAGATTAAATCAGCACTCGTGAACCGCGCCGATTTGGTGATCAAGGATGCCATTACCGGCACGCACGACGTCGGTCCAACAGCGCAGGGCACAGGGCGCGAGAACCTCTCCGTAGCCGCAGACGCAACAACATGGATGGATCCCGTTTCGGCAAGCTTCGGCAAGGTTACCGTCGGGCATCCCACGTCGTTGACTATCACTCTGTCCAACCCCACTGGCACTGATGAGACGTTCACTGTCTCGACCACGAAGTTTACGCCGGACACCTTCGGAGGAACCGTTCCCAGTATTTACAATGCTGGAACGCTGAGCTCGGGTGATGATCGGATCACGGTCCCCGCTAGCGTGACCGTGCCGGCCAACGGCTCGACCACAATGACAGTGACAGTCAATGCGGCTCAAGGCAATGTAGCCCAAGGCTGGATTAATCTCGATGGCCCCGGTTCGAATGACTTGCATCTCGCGTATTACGCTATAGTCGGCCCGTAAAGATCTAATCGAGAAAACAAGAGCCAGGGACGCGGCTAAAACCGCGTCCCTGTTCTTGTACGCGTGCAGTTGACAGCAACGGCGCGGCGCAAGCGCCGAACGTCGCCGCTCGATGTTCTTGTCACGCAGCATCGACAAAGGTGGACCATTCCAGCTAAGATGCGCTCGTCATGCCACCTTTGCACAGATTGGCCGAAGCAACTTATCTGATACAGCTTTTCACCGCGGCCTTTCTCGCGATTCTTTTTCTTCAATCGGGAATTGATAAAATCATCGATCGCCGCGGAAACCTCGAATGGCTGAAAGGACATTTCGCGAAAAGTCCGTTAGCGGGAGTTGTACCCGCTCTCGTGACCGTAATCACCATTCTCGAACTTGCAGCGGGAGTACTGAGCGGCATCGGCTGCCTCGCAGTGATCTTTTTGCGCAATTCAACCGTCGCATTCTACGGTGCGATCATTTCCGCCGTTGCGATCATTGCGCTATTTTTTGGTCAGCGCATGGCCAAAGATTACGCCGGAGCAGCGGTGCTTGTTCCATACTTTCTGCTTGCGCTCGTCGGAATTTATCTGCTTGCACAGGGGTAAATTCCTGGGAGATGAGAATTAAAAAGGGCTCAAATCAAGCGATCACTTGGTGGAGCTTTTGAAGGGACGAGTTCGTCTATTCAAAGCGAGGTTCAGACTCGTTTCAGACCTCGCGCAACCAAGAGAAACGCGTTGCGGATGGAAAGCCATGCGATAGGCTCTGCTACTTGCTGCTGGACGCCATAATTCATGGGTGCGAACAAAGCTCAGGAGATCATTAAGCGGGCGATGGCCGACCCAAACGTATATCAGGCAATGGCGGCACGCGAAAATGAGGTCTGGGGAAAAATTCTGCCAGAGCGCGAGCGCTCCGAAGCGCGAATCGAGGATGCAGAAGCGAGCTTGAAGCTCAATGTGGACCGTGACTTTTCATCTCTGTTAGACATTGCCCAAGAAAGAAATCTGAAGTTTGAAAACGGTCTTACGCTTGGATGTGGCGCGGGCAGGTGTGAACGCGAGCTCGTGCACAACGGAGTGTGCGGAAGTTTTCATGGAATCGACGTGTCGGCGAACGCCATTGCCGCGGCGCGCGCGATCGCAAAAGAGGAGAACCTGCCACTCACTTATGAAGTTGCCGATCTGAATTCCTTGGAGTTACCGGAAAAAACATTCGATCTGGTCGTAGCCCAGACCTGCCTCCATCACATCCTTTTTCTCGAGCGGGTCGCGGAGCAAATATGGCGATCGCTAAAAAGCGATGGTTATCTCTGGATTCATGATTTCATCGGCGAAACGCAGCAGCAATATGACCTCCAGCGCCTCAACATCGTGAATCAAATTCTCGCGGTTCTTCCTGAAAAATTTCGCAAAAATAAGGTTACCGGCCGGTTGGTCACAGCGATCAAACGCCCTGAGCCAGGGTATCTCGGCTCGCCGTTTGAATCGATTCGATCGAGCGAGATCGTCCCGGTATTTCAGCGCTGGTTTAGGGTCGAATGGGAAGTCGAGTTTGACGCGGTTCTGCGGCTTGTTGTGCCGGAGGGAACTCGCGCGGCGTATCTGGAAAACGAAGATACGAAGGCTTTGTTGGAAATTCTGATGCTATTCGACCATCTGTGCATTGAAGAAAAGATTCTACTGCCAAGGGGAGGACAATACCTGATGCGTCCGAGGGCCGTTAGCGACATTCCAGAGAAGACCAACTCGGAAATGTGAACCCCCCCTATGATGCTCCTGACAATAAATTCGCTACCAAACCCTTGGTGGGACACTTGTTTAAACGTCAACACCTAAACTCCCACTGTGCTTGAGTGCAAAACCAGTCAATTTGTCAAAATGTTGGGGTCGGCTATCGAGTAAACGTGATATGCCCGGCTGATTTTCTCCTGCTTTGAACTCATTTTGCAACACGTCGGAAACACCCATTAGTGGACGAGGCGTACCCGCGTCATCGACCTCCGTGCTGGCCGATTCCCGATCGATCTATGTCGCGACCGCGGCTGAAGCGATAAAAAATTATGCCGGAAACACGGCAAGAACTTGGTATAAGGACGGCGTTGAACCGGATGAGCCGACTGGCAAATACGCCTTTCAGCGACTGCGCCAGACCTGGTTCACTCCTCAAGTCGATCCAAAGTTCAAACTTCGCCGAGATGATAAATTCTATGCCATCGGTTCATGTTTTGCGCGCGGTCTCGAAAACTCACTGGCAATGCACAAGATCGCTGTCGAAAGCGCGGCGCCGGAATTTGCCAGACTTCAGCCGGCTAACAGCGAGGTATCAGGACTCGGATTTATCAACAAGTACAACACATATTCGATATTGAATGAATTGCGCTGGGCACTTGACCCGGACGCTGCGTTTCCTGTTGAGTCCATTGTTCCACTGACAGAAACCACGTGGTGCGATCCGCACACAAATCCGACGTTAAACTTTGTCGGCTTGGAAGAGACGCTGGAGCGGCGCGCATTGATGCAAGTCGTCACGAAACGTGTAAAGAGCTGTCGCGCGGTAGTCGTCACGCTCGGGCTTGCAGAGGTGTGGCGCGATGTTCAAGCAGACATCTACATCAATTGCACGCCTATCAATTCGCTCCTCAAAACGCAACCCAACCGGTATGAGTTTCATTTGACCAGTTTCTCTGAAAACTGGGCAAATCTGGAAAGGATACACAAATTGCTATCTCAGTATGGACATCCTGATCTTCACGTTGTGATCACAGTTTCTCCCGTCCCGTTAATGAACACCTTTTCAAGTATGGATATTGTCGTGGCGAACACCTGGGCGAAATCGCTTTTAAGAGCAGTCGCCCAAGAGTGGGCTGCTGCACATCCTAACGTGGATTACTTTCCAAGCTACGAGATTGTTCAAAACTCCGATCGCGCAGCGGTGTGGGAGTCCGATCTGAGACATGTCAGAAGCGCCGTGGTCCAGCACATCATAGACTTGTTCGTGCGGAACTATCTCGAGTAAGCCTGGTGATATTCGATTACCCGAGTAGTTTGCGGAGATCTGAACGGGATTCCTGGGACGAGACAACGCTGTGCAAGTAACGTCACCGGGCTGTGAAATTCTGGTTAAACATTGCGCCGTTTTCGGCTTCTAATCTTAGATAGGCCGCGGCGTCTCAAAAATGACCCGAACAATCGTCACGAAAACGATTTTGCTGACAAAATCCGCAACAAGCCAGTTCTGGGTTGGCGTATTGCTTCTGCTCTGCGCGTTGACGTTTTATTACTTCGCAGTTCTTAGAATCGATTACCGCAAGACAATGCTGCTCGACCTTGCTCCGCACCCGGATGCTACAGAATATTTCGCACAAGCAAAGGCGCTGGGCAGGGATGGGTGGCCTTCCATACAGATTGGATACGAGAAGCTGCCATCGAGGTATCCTCCTGGCTATTCGGTGCTCATGCTTCCCTGGCTGAAGATGCTGCCGGGAGCAGATGCCGTGTTGGCACCGTTCCGGACAAATCAAACCATGGGGTTGCTGTTGCTTTCGGCCGTATTTGCCTTTTACGCCTACCTCGCAATGCCGTTGACCGGTGGGTTTGCGGCGCTTTTACTCGCCACACTTCCTGGCTTCTTCACTTTGTGTCGTTCATCAATGAGCGAAATCAGCGCGTCAGCGGTGGTTGTAGCGGCGTTTATGTTCGCCTACCTAGGACTTAAAGAAGGACGCCGCTGGAAAATCTATTTATCAGCGGTTCTCCTCGGTCTTTCAATAAACATTCGAATTCAGTCGCTTTTCTTCGCACCATTACTCCTCGCCATGGCTCTGCTCCCAGTAAAAGGGATGCGCATACAGTGGTTTCTTCATTGCGCGGCGGTTGCCCTCGCTTTCTTATTGGCGGCCAGCCCTGTGTTGATACTAAACACGATCCAGTTCCATTCGCCTCTCAAAACTGGCTACGACTTCTGGACCCCATTTTTTAGTGAGCACCACCTTTTCTTTTCTCTTCGTTATGTTCCGAACAACGCCGCCGCGCTGTGGAACGAATTCGCTCTGAGGCCACTCGGATATCACACTGCGAATATCTTCGGCACCGGTACCTCCTTTGTCCCGGCCTTCCTTCTTCTATCTTTTGCAGGATTGTTCTTTATTCGGATCGATCGCTTCGTTAGCTGCGCCTTTTTAGCTTCCCTAGCCTTCCTAGCTGTGATCCTAAGCCACAATTACCTACTTGTTGATGCAAGATACTACCTGCCTCTTCTGATCCTCTCGATCGCCGTTGCCGCGCTGCCGGTGACGTGGGCCGCAAAGAATCTTTTTACCGGGCGACAGATGATTCTCGCTTTGGCCATTTTTGTCTTATTTGCTGCGGCCTGCCTCGGTTATCCATCGCGTTCCGGCCACAAGAGACGGGGCTTTGACCGATCGCAAGCGTGGGAGGCTCTTGATTTTGCTGATCCGCCGCGCCGCTCTAGGCAGTTTGTCGCACAACGGCATTTCGCTAACCTGCTGAAGCGACAATCCGGAATCGTTCTCTCCGATATTGATCCTGTGTACTTAAATGCGCTTTTGCCACGCTCCTTCGTGGCAGCCCCGATCGATGGAGAGCATCATTACAAATGGAGCCACACCTGGCATTACGACCGGCCGCAGGCTCTGGCCCTGGTCGAACGCGGGTTGGAGCAGTCCATTCCAGTTTACGCTCTCTTCATTTCCCAAAACGAGATAGTCAGCAAACAATCGCGCCTACCGGTCATTCCTGGATACGAGTGGCATGTTGTGAATAACTCGCCCGGTAAGGCGACAATTCTAAAGCTCGGTCCCGTCGGATCAGACGAGGCGTCACTGCCATCGGACTAATGTGCTTAACAGCTTTTTTCCAAGGTCTCGCCCTCGGAGCTTAACAATGCACAAAGCTCTTCGACGTGCTTTATTTTCAGGCCTGCTTCTGTTGGCGGCTTACCTGCGAATAACTGGCTTGACCTGGGGCCTGAACAGCGGATATGGCCACGATCGGAACTTCCAGCCGGACGAATTTGTAAGTCTTAGGGGCGTCCTTCAGCTGGATTTACCAGCCGGCCGTATCAAGGCCCCTGGAGCATACTTCGAGGGTACCTTTAATTATTATCTGTGGGCCGTGCCACAAGCAGTGCTCGAGATTTCTGGTAAGAAAGATGTGCGTCTCAGTGATTCAAATACGAAAGATCACTCTGATCTTTTGTATACCTGCAGATGGATATCGGTCCTATTCGATCTCTGTACAATTGTCGTTGTATTTCTAGCGATCAGGGAAGCGACTAGGAGTTTTTATTCGTCTCTCCTTGGCGCCCTTTGTTATGCTGTTCTACCAATGCAGGTGATCTACGCGCATTTTATGAGGACCCACATCTTGAGTAATTTATTGTGCGCCCTGGTCATTTGGTTGTCTCTAAAGCTTCGGAAATTCCAATCCTGGCAGCTGCTTCTTTCCTTGGGCCTAATCTCTGGTCTGGGAGCAGCGACTCGTTATCCCGTTGGGATCGTCGTGGTGATTCCGTGCCTTTATTTGCTATTTGATGGCGGCAGCAACTTGCCAAACAAGGTCCGACTTTCGGAACGGGCGAAAAACTTCCTTGCACGCGAAGTTTGGTTGATTGGTTTGGGATTTGGAATTGGGCTGTTTCTGGGCCATCCGATGCTGTTTCTTGATCCGTCGAGCGTTATGAAAGCAATCACTGGGGAAACGCTAAAATACGCGTCGTTACAGCAGTTCAGGCCGAGTGAACTGCTTAATTTATTCGTGGTCTGGAGGTATATCACCTACTTGATTCCGTTCGCGATGTATCCTTTGCTGTGGCTGGTTTTTTACTGTGCAATTTTATATCTTGTTTTCAGGCGCAGCCTTTACAGCTTGTCTGTTCCGATACTGATCTTCTCTCTTCTGTATCTGTACTTCATGGCGAAAGGTTACCTTGGGGCATATTTTGCTCGTATAACCATGCTTTTGTTCCCCGGATTTTGTATACTTGTTGGCATCGTCTGTGCCGATCTACAGTTGAGACTGAGAAACAACTGGGCGTTTGCCGTTGTTATAACCTGCGCGTTCATTCTCGTCCTTGGGCCATCGGTAGTCTTCGACATGGCATACGGTCGCGCCATGCAGCAGAAGGACGCTCGCCAGGTTCTTCGGGAAGATCTCCAAAAGGTGATCGGCCAGGCGCCGGCTATCATTGGCGTCGCGCGCTATGGAGCTTATTTTTACACTGTCATGCCCGCTACCGAGCCTTTGAAAAGCCAAAAAGTCAGTGTCCAGCTACAGGACGCCGGGCAAAAAGCTGACCTCTTTGTGCTAGGCTTTCCAAGGGAGATGGATCCGGCGAACATGAAGGCCACTATCAGAGAGGTTGAGGCACAAGGGCAATTTAAATTTGAAAGAAGCTATAATGTTCCCGTGAAAATCTTTGGATACGAATTCCGGCTTGCAGGCTTCCCGTCAGATATGACTTATCCCTTTCCGACCATTTTGCTTTTTCGGGCCAGGGGCCCAACCCAAGCATGGTCACCCGCCTATTCAAAAAGGCTCTACCGCGGCGGCTTCTCGTTATAAAAAACCGAGATCCCAGGAGAATTCCATGACGCAGTTTATGCCGATGTCCGATAGGCTGTCCGAATCCCGCGCCGGGGATGTTCTCCTGTTGCCGGTGGCCGCAGGGGCATTTTGGACGCTCGCCTATCAGCTTGTTCTTGTTCTGAGATGGCCGGCGAAAACGATCACGTGGTGCTTTCTAGCTATCGCTATTGCCGGTTTCTTGTTGTTAGGGCGGCTGTGGAAGAAAACCAACGCAACGCCTGGCGAGGGGTATCGATTCCATCCTTCCCAGGTCCTTCTAATAGCTCTGGGCTTGCTCTACGCAATTACGGTTCTCTTTGTTCGACGACCGAACCAGGACGACGTAGTTTATTTTCACAGAGCTCTGAGCCAACTCTCGGCATTGGACCAGCCGATCTTTCTCCGCCAGACAAGTGTCGATATGGACGCCGCGGCCTTTTCACCAGTTCATTTGGCAACCAGTTTTGAGATGCTTATGGCTTTTCTGGGGCATTACCTTGGAATCGATCCTCTCTACTTTTACCAAATAGTCGGCCATGCAGTGGCCGTGTTCGCGATTCCATTTGTCCTTTACTGGTGCGCGCGACGATTTGGATTGGATCGCTGCCCAGCGGCAATCGGAGCGTTACTCGGAGTGGGATTCCTGCTTGTGGACAATCCCGGACCGGCAGTAGTTGGGACTGTTTCGCGTTACTGGACGTTTGGGATGGCTGCCACTTATTTGTGGCAGGGTAAAGTGATCGTCTGGATCTTAGCTTTGCCACTCGCGCTTGCGCTGAGCTATCGGTTTCTTAGTGAGGGCAACCGAAGCGATCTGGTGTGGCTTACCCTTTTGGGTATCGCCAGCGTTGGCGTGAGTAACCCGGCGCTCTACTTGATTCCCGCTGTTATTGGGTGTTCCTGGGTGGCTTTCTTCACGACTGAGCTGTTCGAACACAAGAAAAGTAAAGATCTAGAGAAGCAAATTCGTCGTGGCCTGTTCTTGATAATACCGCTCGTCTATCCAATCGGAATATTGGTTTTGTTGATGATTAACATAATTCCAAAACCAGTCGACATAAGCAAGTATGGGCCAACATACATGCCATGGGTCGAAAGTATGAAGTTTTTCGTAGGAGGACCAGCAGAGTACGTTCGCAACATCGTGCTTATGATTGCTGTGCCGCTCGTTGTTATCCGGCGCAAGACCGGACTTTTTCTATTCTGTTACATTTGCGCGGTATGGCTTTCTTGTTTGAACCCTGTGCTTGGCCCGTGGTGGATGCGACACATCATGGCCTTGTGCCACCATCGCTTGAATTACCTGGTGCCATTACCGTTGCTCTGCGCCATGCTGCCAGCGGCGGGTCCCCGGTTGTTGGGAAGGGCGCCGGGCGGTCCTCTCGGAGATCGACTTCTTCTTGCGGGCGCGCTCCTGGCGGTCATTATCAGTTTCCTTTACAGTTATCGTGCACTGTCGATCACGCCGATTAGCGAGCAGGCAGGTTGGAAATCGCCGCGCGAATACCAGCTGGTGAAAGAGAACACGGATTTTGCTCGGGCCGCCAGCAAATATATTGAACATAATAAACTGCTCGCTCCGACATGGACGGCGGGTTGCGAGCTAGCGCTACTGTTCCCGGAAATGAAAGTCGCGGCTCCTCGGTTTGTTACTCATTATTTTACCAATGCTGGCAATCCGGAGGAGGGCATTCTCCGCCGCCAGGCGCAGGTTTTTGTCGAGGGAGACCGCTCCGAAAATTCCAAACGGCTTCCATTGTTAGAAGCGAAATTTCGCCAGGTGATAGAATCCGGTCGCGCAAATGCCATTGCCGTTC
>Ga0099791_10000907_pt1 | contig 11324 bp, 8 predicted proteins | sample Rivendell_Oct201_7_FD_77318 | JGI IMG/M metagenome (GOLD analysis project Ga0099791, IMG submission 77318) | Vadose zone soil and rhizosphere microbial communities from the Eel River Critical Zone Observatory, Northern California to study diel... | ecosystem: Environmental > Terrestrial > Soil >... | reverse complement strand
GCTCGATCTCGTCCCGGATTCTCTGTTGCGCCTCGAGCACGCGGCGGGGGGGAGCCCCGACCGTCCCGTGATTCAGATACGTGATCGCGGGATCGAGGAGCCAGTGCGCCAGCATGGGGCGGCCGAAGTGCCCGGCACCGGGAGCTGCGGATGGGAGGTTCGGAAGCGTTTCCAAGTGCCCGCATTATAAGGTCCCCCGAGCCGGTCGATCTCGCGTATTCTCCGGCGCATGCCATTTGCTTCCCTGGGGCTCTCCCCGCCCGTCGTCAAAGGCGTGCGCGCGGCCGGATACGTCGCGCCCACTCCCATCCAGCGAAAAGCCATTCCGATCATCCTGCAGGGCCAGGACCTCATCGGCGCCGCCCAGACCGGAACCGGAAAGACCGCCGCCTTCGTGCTGCCCATCTTGACAAGGCTCCTGGGAGGCCCGCGCCGCTTGCGCGCGCTCGTGCTCACGCCCACGCGGGAGCTCGCCGCCCAGGTCGAGACGAACGCGCGCGACTACGCGCGCTTCACCGACCTGAGCGTGGGCGTCGTCTACGGCGGCGTCCCGCTTCCGCCGCAAGAACGGATGCTGAAGCAGCACGGCGTGGATTTCCTCGTGGCCACCCCCGGACGTCTCCTGGACCTGCACGACCGCCTGGCGCTGCGGCTCGATTTCATCGAGACGCTCGTGCTGGACGAGGCGGACCGGATGGTGGACATGGGATTCGCGCCCGACCTGAAGCGCATCCTCCGGCTCATGCCCAAAGAACGGCAGACGCTCATGTTCTCCGCCACGATGCCGCCCGAGCTGAACCGCGTGGCTAACGAGGCGCTGCGGAACCCCGCTCGCATCGATCTGGCCCCGCCTCAGCGTCCGGCGGCGGGCATCACGCAGGCCGTGTACCCGGTGCCGCGCCATCTCAAGACCGATCTCCTCGATTCCATGCTCTCGCGGTCCGAGGTGAGCAGCGTGATCGTGTTCGCGCGGACGAAGCACGGCGCCGACAAGCTCACGCGGGATCTTCAACGCCGCGGGCATTCGGTGGCCACGCTTCACGGCAACCGCAGCCAGAGCCAGCGCGAGCGAGCGCTTGGTGATCTGAGACGGGGCCGGGTGCAGGTCCTGGTCGCGACCGATATCGCCTCGCGGGGGATCGACGTGGAAGGGATCACGCACGTGATCAACTACGACGTGCCGCACGCTCCCGAGGACTACGTGCACCGGATCGGAAGGACCGGCCGCGTCGATGCGGTCGGAGACGCCTTCACGCTGATCTCCCCCGAGGAGATGAAGCAGCTGAGCGCGATCGAGCGCTTTCTGGGCCGCGCCGTTCCGCGGGTCATTCTTCCCGACTTCGACTACAAGCGGCGCCCCTCGGCGGGCAGCCCCGCCGGGGCGCGCGCGGGGACGAACCACGGAAGTGGAAGGCCGCGTGGCGGCTCCAACGGCCCGGCGCCACAACGGGGGCGTGCTCACGCCTCGGGTGGCCACGGCCGGCCGCCGGCCTCCGGAGACGGGCGCGGACGCGGCCATGGGTCCTCGGGGCAAGGGGGCCAGGGACGCCCGAACCACACCTCCTCGGCACGAGGCGGCGAGTCTCCAGAGTCCCCGCAGCACGGCAGACGTCCCCGAAAGTCGCACGGGATGGACCGGCGGAATCGTCGCAGGATCTGAGAAACCACCGATGAAGGGGCTCCTTCTTCTCGCCGCCCTGATCGCGGCGCTCGCCGCGAGCGGATGCGCGAAGAAGGACCATCAGGCCGCGGCCGCGGTGCTCAAGAGCGCCATCGAGGCCAAGGGCGCGCAATTCTCGGACGCCTTCGCGAGGCGTGACGTTGCCGCTATCGGCGCCCTGTACGCGGCGGACGCCGAGGCGCTGCCACCCGGGCTCGCTCCCGTGCGTGGACGGCTCGCGATCCAGGACATGTGGAAGGGCCTCCTCTCGATGCCGGTGGGCCGGATGCAGTTCACGACGCTGGAGGTGGACGGCAACGGTGCGACGGCGTGGGAGTCGGGGCGCTACACCCTGATGGCGACGAACGGAAGCACCATGGATCAGGGCAAGTACATCGTGATCTGGAAGCACGGCCCGGACGGCTGGCAGCTCTACCGCGACATGTGGAGCTCCGACACGCCTCAGGGAACGCCCTCCCCCACGACCGCTCACCCGTAGCGTTCCGGCCGTAGCGCGCCCACGTCGATCGACGTGGGATCCCCCGAGACGATCTCCGAGACGACCTTCCCCGTGATCGGCCCGAGGCTCACCCCCATCATGGCGTGTCCCGACGCGACGACCACGTTGGCCGCGCCGCGGAGGCGTCCCACGTACGGCAATCCATCCGGCGTGCAGGGGCGAAGCCCGCACCACGGCTGGCACTCGGCGAACATCTCCGGACGGAAGGCGGGAAGGTAGCGGGAGAGGGAGCGCGTCATCCCGCGAATGCGGGGCGGGTTGATGCTCAGATCGTACCCGGCCATCTCCATCGTGCCCGCCACGCGGAGCGCCTGCCCCATCGGTGTGATCGCGACACGCGCCTCTTGCAGAATGATGGAGCGCGTGGGCAGCTGAATCGGCGTGGGAAGGGTGAGGCTGTAACCCTTCCCGGGCTGCATGGGCAGACGCGCGCCGAGCGAGCGCCCGAGTTTCGGCGTCCAGGATCCCGCCGCGAGCACGAACTCGTCTCCACCCACCTCTCCCCGGGACGTGACGGCCGCCGCCACGGAATCCCCCCTCCGCCGCAGCTCGAGGACCTCCGACTCCCATGCGAACGTGGCACCGCGCGCCTCCACGAGCCGCGTGAGCGAGGCGACGAGCTTCGACGGGACGAGGTGCGCGTCCAGGGGATAGAGGACGCCTCCGAGAACATCGAGCGTCACGAGAGGCTCGAGGCTCTGGACCTGGCCCCGGGCCAGCACCTCGGCCGGCATCCCCAGCTCCCGCGACCGGGCCGCGAGCGTCCCCTCCTCCTCCAGGCCCCGCTCCGTGCGCAGGAGGAGCAAGAGCCCCTCGCGTCTCAGTCCGAAAGCATTCTCCGTGAGCTCGGCCAGCTCCTCGAAGAGCGACCGGCTGGCGAGGTTCAGGTCGCGCAGGAGCGGGCCCGCCCGGCGGGCGCGCGCCGGCCTCGAGGCGCGCCAGAAGTGGAACATCCAGGAAAGGAGACCGGGGTCGAGACGAGGGTGAACGAAGAAGGGACTCTCCGGATCTCCCATCCACCCCAGCGCCTTCCGGACGATCCCCGGCGCCGCCAGCGGAAGGAAATGGCTCGGCGAGATGAATCCGGCGTTTCCGAGCGAGCAGCAGTCATGGCCGGGCCCGCCCCGCTCGAGGATCGTGACGCGATGGCCCCGCTCGAGAAGATAGTAGGCGGAGGAGAGCCCGATCACGCCGGCGCCGCACACGACCACGTGCCGGCGGGTCACTTCGGCTGCAGCTCCAGGGGTGCCAGGGCCAGGTGCCCCGACTCCAGCGTCATCACGGGAGCGTAGAAGCCCAGCGGCTCGGCCCGCCACCACGCTCCGGTCCGGCGGCGCTCCGCCGCACTGGTGAAGTGGTACCGATCGACCAGCGCCCGGAGATACCGGGGCGGCGCCCCAGGAAAGGGATTCGTGCGAAGCATGTTCAAGACTGGCCGCGATCCCTGGAGCAGCCTCTCGCAGAGCTTCGCGAACCAGAATTCGCTCCGGAAACCGCTGATGGCGGCGAACCACATCTGCCAGTCCAGGCGAGGCTGATGCGGGGCCACGAAGCCGGGCCGGCGCCCGGGATCGCCCGGCTTGAACCGGAACGGGTATGCGCTCCAGATCACACCGTCGTTGCTCCCCTCGATCCGGATCTCCGGACGCTCTTTGGTCATGACCGCGAAGAGGCCATAGGAGTTGACCGTGCGCAGCGGCGCGGCAAGATCGTACGCGCTGGGTAAGGGGCCGAGCCAGGCGAGCGGCGCGCGCACCGCGTGGAAGAGCGGCACCAGGCTCAGAAGAAAGAGTGCCGTCAGCACCGTTCCACGGATCCATGTCGTGCGTGATCGGTGCGGGGGAGCAATGTCTCCCGTGGAAACTCTATCCTCACGAGTTTCGAGGGAGACATTGCTCCCCCGCCAAAAACTCGCGTGCCAGACCGCGTCGTCGAGCAATGGAATGCAGAGCGCGATCGTGAGGAGGTTGAAGAAGCCATAGTTCCCCGTCGCCGCGATGACGAGCTGGTGCGCCACGATCACCGCCGAGGCGCCGAACCGGATCCTTCGCGGCGCGAAGAGGAGAAACGGCACCAGCCCTTCCACCGCGAGCGTGACGCCGGTGGACAGGCGCTGGAATCCCAGCGGGAGCTGATGGGCGTACCATCCCATCCATGTCGGGAGCGGCTGTGTCTCGAAGTGATACCGGAGCGCCGTGAGATCGCGCCACGAGGAGTCGCCGCTCAGGAGCTTCACCGCCGCGGAGGCAAAGAGAAGGCGGAAGAGAAGCCAGCGCGTGAGGCGGAGCGCGCCGCGGGAGACAGGAGGATCGCTCCGCGGACGCGACCCGAGCCGCCACGGCGCGAGAAAGATCGCGAGGAACCCCGCCTCGAGCAGAAGGCCGTCCCACTGGAACCAGAGGAACTCGCGGCAGACGGTCGCGAGCGAGAGGTACGCCGCCCAGAGCCCGATCAGGCACGCCGCGGGAGCAACGCCCAGGAAGAGCGCCGCCGACAACGCGACCCCTCCGCCGCAGAGGGCCGCGAGAAACCAGTCGGCGGAGGAGAGCCAGCACAGCGTGGGCGCGACCCAGTAGCGGGCCGGACCGAGCGTCGGAGAGGAAGCGAGCGCCGTGAGCGTCTGGGAAACGGGCAGGATTCCGTCGCTTCCGACCAGACCGTCCACCTGCACCCACAGCGACGCGAACGCGATCGCGTAGACGATCGCGATCAGCCGCACGTACACCCAGCACGTGGTCTCCTGCCCCGGCGGCACGACGTGCGCGCCCCAGAGCGCGTCGGTCACCCGGGAGAAGAAGGGCCGGTGTCCGGCGACGAGGCGATAGAGCCCCTCGCTCACCGCCTTGAAGCCGGGAACGTGCTCGTAGGCCCAGAGCCAGGCACGGCGCTTCGGAGCGTAGGCCAGCGCGCGAAAGACCGCCTCCGCGCCGCGGGAGCGGCGCCCGTCAGGCTCGAGGAGGTGGACTGCCTCGGCGAACGCGGCGGGAGGGATGTCCGGAACGCTCGATGCGATCTCCTGCGAGGGAGCGTACCGGACCTCATCGCCCGTCACGCGCTGCCAGCGCGCGATCCAGCGCTTGCAGAAATGGCACGTCCCGTCGTAGACGAGCAGCGGCGTGCCAGGCCCTTCTCCCCGTCTCTCTCCACCCTCGGTGTCGCTTCGCTCCATTCGTTCCTCGGCCGGTCGAACCGCTCCTCGCCCACGCGAAGCGGTACCATAATATGTCGCGGCCATCGGACGAAGGATTTCGCGTCGAGAAACCACGGAGCCGTTTCATGCGCAGCGCGGGACTCCTCCTTCACCGCGTCCGGGACGGACGCCATGAAGTGTTCCTGGTTCATCCGGGAGGACCCTTCTGGCGGAACAAGGACCTGGGCGCGTGGTCGATCCCCAAAGGGGAATTCGATGGGGACGAGGAGCCGCTGGACGCGGCGAAGCGCGAGTACCGGGAGGAGACGGGTTTCGAGCCGCCGGCAGGTCCCTTCCTTCCCCTGGGCGCCATCACCCAGCCGAGCGGAAAGATCGTCGAGGCGTGGAGCGCGCCCGGCGACAACGATGCGACTCAGGTTCGAAGCAACACGATTTCGCTCGAGTGGCCGCCGCGGTCGGGACGGAAGCGGGAATTCCCGGAAGTCGACCGCGCCGCGTGGTTCGACCTCCCCGAAGCGCACCGGAGAATCCTTCGCGGTCAGCGGGGATTTCTCACGGCGCTGGAGCGCGCCCTCGCCGGATCGTGACGCGAATGCGAAGGCCCGCGGCGACATCGCCGCGGAAGGACTCAGGGCTCTGCCTTGGCCCTCGTCCGCGTGCGGCGTGTCTTCACGAGAATGCGGTCGTCGATCCTGGGAACGAGATCCAGCATCTCCCTCGCCATCGCGAGGAGCGCCTCGGGATCGCACGGCTTGTAGAGAAGCGCGTTCACGCCCAGGTTCCGGATCTTGGCTTCATAGTCCCGATCCTCGAGGCCGGTCATCACGATGACCGGCACCCGCCGGGTGTGCGGCGCCTTGCGCAACGCTTTCAGGACGGAGAAGCCCCCTCCTTCCGGCACCAGGAGATCCAGGAGGACCAGGTCCGGCTCGAACACGTCGAGCGCCTTGATTCCGCCGGTCGCGGTGTCCACGGAGCGCACTTCGAATCCCGCGCCCGCGAGACGCACCGTGAGCGCGAGCGCGACGTCCTCATTGTCTTCCACGAGAAGAACTCTCTTGGCCATGTCTGTGCTCTCTTCTTGGGTGTGGCTGGATTGGTGAAACGGTCGCGGCCCCGACAGGAAACTCCGCGCCAGCCTCAGAAGAAGCAAGATTTGTGCACGAGATCGTGGGAGATGGCAGATTATGTGCTGCCGAACCGCCTCTGTTGCATGGGGTTAGGCCTGTCAGGCATCCCCCTACAAAGCGACCCGCTGCTGGTCCCGCAATAGGCCCTTCCATGGGCGCAATTCTGCCCGTGCGCTCTGCCTCACTCGTCCAGCACGTAGAGCTGCCAGAGGTCGCGGCTGCTCGATCTCAGAAAAGGCAGAATCGCCATCTTGCCCGTCTTGCCGATGGAGCGCTCCAGAAAGCGCAGCTCCCGAAAGTCCGCGCGCACCTCGTCGTCGATCGGCAGGTCCACGCCGGCGGCGCGGGCGATGAGGATTCCCTTCGCGCGGAGCGAGAGCTCCAGATGGATGCGCAGGTAACAGAGCATGTCCGCCACGACCGGGCCCGGCAGCCGGCTCAACGTGGAGAGGTAGGCGCCCGCCGGCGTGTCCTCGACCCGCCCTCGCTCGATCGAATCCAGGAGCTCCACGTCGGTATCCAGGCTCACGCCCAGCCAATCGCGCGTGGCCCTCCCGCTCCGCTCGAACACGAGCACGACGAGAAGCGGCATCGCGATGAGCAGCAGCGCCGTCGACACGAACGGATTCAGGACGAGATGGTTGTAGAGGGAGTGGGCCGCGAAGGCGAGAACGAGCCCCGGAAGCACGACAGCCAACGACGTGGACGTCCGTCGATCGGCCAGAGACTTCGAGAGGATCGCCACGATCGCGGTGGCCGAGCCGTGCATCACCGCGGTCCCCAATCCCCGGACCAGCCAGAGCCCCGGACCCAGGTCCCGCACGACGCTGGCGTAGTAGACGTTCTCCACCACGGCGAACCCGGTCCCCACCGCGAAGCCCAGGATGGCCGCGTCCACCAGAAATCCCACGTGCGCGGAGCGGATGAGATAGACGATGTAGATGGCCTTGACGCTCTCCTCGACGAGCGGGCCCACGTAGCGCCGGAGGACCGTCGGGTCCACCCCGTGGTCGAGAAGGATTCGATTGAGGAAGAGGGAGACCAGGGCGGCCAGGAGCCCCGCCCCGATCGCCAGAGCGACCGAGCGGCGCGACACGAGCTTGTAGCTGTCCATGAGGATCAGCGCGGCGAGAAAGAGGAGAACGGGAAGAAAGCCGACGACGAGGATCAGGACGCTCACGCGCGGGCCGTCACAGGATCTTGAGCGAGACCATCCACTCGTCGCTCTGGCGCAGGCCCTTCAGGAAGGCCCTCGCGTATCCCCATGACAGCGTGAGCTTCTGGTTGACGAAGGCCGTGAGCCGAACGTCCATCTGCGCGCCGATCGTGCCCGCCTCGGTCCGGTCCGGCGTGCTGTCCAGATTCGTCAGGAGGCCTCCGGCGAAGACGGACGTCTTCAAGAACGAGGCGTAGAAGGCCGGATTCCCCACGCCGCCGAATCGGATGGGGGGAAGATTCCAGTCCAGCATGCTCCGCACGAAATTGGTCCCCGCGATCTCGTCCAGCGCGACCCCCGGAAAGGAGGCGTAGTCCCGGTAGCGCTTGGGATCCTGGTAATCGAGCCAGTTGTTGCCGAACCCTCCGAAGTAGAAATTCGCGAACGGCTCGTTCCGGTCCCCCGGCGAATATCCCGCGGCCGAGCGGAGCCAGAGCGAGGAGTGCGTTACCGGAAGCGGGGCTCCGAGATCGAGCCCGGCGTATCCCATGGGAAACGTCCTCCATGCGGAATGGCCGGGGCGCTGGAAGAGAACGGTGTTGGCCGTGCCGTTCATCTTCCACTTGTACCCTCGCTCCGGCTCGACCCCGCCCAGAGAGGATCGAAGATCGGTGAAGGTCAGCTGCGCGCTGCCTGCCACCAGCTTGTCCACTCCGGGCGAGGTGGCCACGTTCTGAGCGTCCGGAAGGATGTCCAGCCCGCCGTACCCGGTCACCGTCGAGGAAAAGTCGAAATGCCTCGGCGGGTCCAGGAGGAGCGCGCGCGTGAACGTGGCTCCCGCCGCGTAGCCCTTGCGTCCGACCTTCGTCGGCCCTACGAGATCGTAGAAGCTCGCGCCGTTCCACTTCGCCTGGTAGCTCCAGTCGCCATGCCGGTAGGCGCCCGCGAGGTGTACCCGCTCCTTGCGATCCAGCCGGCCCGAGGGCGAGTACGATCCGGAGAGATCGAGCGTGGTGAAGCCCAGCGGATCGGAGAAATCGAGCCTGAGGCCGAACGCCGTGACGTCCTTGTACCCCTCGACGATGGGATACATCGAGGAGAGTCCAAGCTCCCGGATGCCCCGGTAGGGCCCGGCGTAGGTCGCCAGGGATTCCATGTTGACCCCCACCGGCGAGGGCGCCATCCAGCGCTTCACGATCGGATGCTTCTCCGCGATCTCGGCTCCCAGGAACGTGACCGCGCTCACGTCCGTGACCGGCTGGGGATCCACGAGCGCGGGCACGAACCCCTTCCCCGTGAACCGGAACACCACCAGCGAATCCCGCGCGACCGGAAGCGGACGGAAGAATCCGGTCTCTCCGTTCGTGACCACGCTCATCGAGTCGCCGTCGAAGTGCCACTGGAAGATGTTCGAGACGCCCGTGTAGTAGGAGCTTCCGTAGAGGCTCCTTCCATCCTGGGAGAACACGAACCCCGCGGGAGCCGCCGCCCCGAAGTCGTGAAGGGTGGTGGAGGTGGTATCCCCCTCGAGAAGGCTTCGCGTGCGCCACACCCGCAGGGATTGCCGCCCGCTGACCTCGGCCAGGGTTCCCGCAAGCGATTGTCCATCCGGGGAGATGTCGATGTCGTAGAGGTCGTTTCCGAACGACCAGGAGTAGACCTGGTTCCAGTCGTTGTAAGGGTACGGAAGCTTGACGAGGGTCGAGATCCCGTTGAAGTGGCGCACGCCCCAGAGCGCGCGCGTCGTCCGGTCGAAGACGAGGTCCCCGATCCGCGCGTCCTTGATCAGCACGCGCGATTTCCCCGTGGCCGGGTCCAGGTCGCAGAGGTCGCGCCAGTCGTTGTTGTCGGTCGTGTAGAAGAGCTTCTTCGCGTCCGGATCGTAGGCCAGGGAGCACACGAAATAGATGGCCGGCCCCTTCACCTCGCGCAGCTTGCGGATCGGCCCGCCGTCGAGCGGGATCGCCCCGACGAATGCGACCGAGCCGGGATAATCCACCGCGGCGTAGATCGTCCTCGAGGGCGGGTCGTAGAAGGCGCGCGACACGGAGCCCAGCGCGTAGTCCGTGAGATCGCGGGACGGGGTGATGCGGTGCAGCCGGATCGAGTCCAGGTTCGCCTGCTGGAACGCATGCTCCCACTGGATCCAGTTCTGCCAGGCCTGGGCGAGGGGCAGGCCGTACACCTTCCGGAACTGGGAGGCGAAGTAGCGCTTGCTGCCCGGCGGACGGGACACCCACTGGATGAGGCTCTCGGGGGAGTAGCGGTAGGCCAGATAGCTCATGAAGCGGGTTCCGTAGAGGTAAGAGTTGGCTCCCGCCTGGAAGTCGACCTTGGTTCCTTCCGCCTCGAGCCCCAGCGGATCGTAGAAGCGGGTCGAATCCCGGACCATGGAGCGGAACACCATCTCGTCGTACGGGCCCTGGGCCCTTCCCAGCCCTCCGGCCATCCACGTCTCCATGAAGACCGCGATGCCTTCGTGGTACCAGCGCGGCGCGGCGCGCCGGGGAACGCACAGGTTCTGATACAGGATCGATTCCGGATGCTCGTTCGTCTCGCGCACCTTGCCGCGAAACAATGCTCGGAAGAACCGGTCCGCTCCCGCGGCCTGATCCAGCGCCACGACGTGGACGACCTCGTGGTTCATCGTGAAGTTGATCCGCTCGTTCGACGGGCCGGTCTCGTAGACGTAGGTCGCGGGGGCGATGTGGACGCTCATGGTGTTCCTGGGGTTCACGAAGACGCCCGCGTTCCCGAAGTCGGAGATGTCGTCCAAGTAGACGTTCACCTTCTCCTTCGGGGTGTAGTGAAAGAGCTTCTCGTGGAACCTCATGGAGTTCTCGAAGCAGCGCGAGGCGTACACGGAGAGGAAGGTGAGCGTGCCCGCGTTGTACACGAGACGGAGGTCGTCTGTCTCGATGGTATCGAGCCCGGCGTTCGTTGGGACGGGAAGGAGGAACAGGAGAGCGGCCGTGATGGCCCAAAGGCGCAGGACTCGGTGCTTCATCGACCCCCTCTACCCAGGAAAAGACGAAGAGACCCCGGACGATTCCGGGGTCTCCGCGCCTTGACGATATTCGGGCTCGCTACTCTCCGTTGTTCTCGCTGATCACCTTCTGCACGTCCGGCACGCTCGCGAGCTTCTGGAACTGATCGTTCGCCACGAGCTGCAGGAAGCTCTGGTTCTGGACGAGGTTCATGAAGTCCTTGCTCTGGACCAGCTTGTTGAATTCAGGGTGCTGCTTTCCGAACCGCTTCATCCCGTCGGCGTCCGGCAACGTGATCCGGCGTCCGCCATCGGCATCGGGCAGGGTCACCCGGCGGCCACCATCGGCATCCGGCAGGGTCACGCGACGACCACCGTCGGCATCGGGAAGCGTGGTCCGGCGTCCGCCATCGGCATCGGGAAGCGTGGTCCGGCGTCCGCCATCGGCATCAGGCAGCGTGGTCCGGCGTCCACCATCGGCATCGGGAAGCGTGGTCCGCCGACCGCCATCGGCATCAGGCAGCGTGGTCCGGCGCCCGCCATCGGCATCGGGAAGCGTGGTCCGGCGTCCACCATCGGCATCGGGAAGCGTGGTCCGGCGGCCACCATCGGCATCCGGAAGTGTGGTGCGACGACCACCGTCGGCATCCGGGAGCGTCGTCCGGCGTCCGCCATCGGCATCGGGAAGCGTGGTCCGGCGGCCACCATCGGCATCCGGAAG
>Ga0099791_10000905_pt1 | contig 11328 bp, 12 predicted proteins | sample Rivendell_Oct201_7_FD_77318 | JGI IMG/M metagenome (GOLD analysis project Ga0099791, IMG submission 77318) | Vadose zone soil and rhizosphere microbial communities from the Eel River Critical Zone Observatory, Northern California to study diel... | ecosystem: Environmental > Terrestrial > Soil... | reverse complement strand
CGATCGAGCGCGATGTGCAGGAGCCAGCCGAGCAGCGGCCACACGTTTCCCGCGAAGAAGAACAGCAACGCCGCCCAGATGACCATTGGCAGCGTGAAGTTGTGCCAGAGGTTGTAGAGCCACACCGCGCGCGGCGGGATGTGGCCCCGTCCGACGGAGCGACCGAAGAGGAATGCCGGCAGTAGGCCGAACAGGTCCGGCGCAAACAGCCAGAACCAGAACCACGCCGTGATCTCGTCCTTTTGCCAGATCGCCGCGCCGATGAGCAGCAGCGCGAGCGCGAGGTACTCGCTGTGGTGGACGATGCGCGCGCGCATCATCGGGGCGTGCCGCCGAGGTACACCCGCAGCTTGGCGGCGGCGAGCCCGCGATGGGAGATCCGGTGTTTCTCGTGTGAGGGCAACTCGGCCATGGTCCGCCCGTCGCCGGCGATCACGAAGAGCGGGTCGTAGCCAAAGCCCTGGTCACCGTTTGGCGCGAGGCCGATCTCCCCACGAACTTCCCCGTCGAACAGCTCGACGCGACCGTCGGGCCATGCGAGCGCCGTGACGCACACGAAGCGCGCGCCGCGCTGCGCGACGCCATCGAGCAGCGCCAGCAGCTTCTCATTGCGCTCCGCTGCCGTCGCGTCGTCACCGAAGAAGCGACGGCTACGCAGGCCGGGCGCGCCGCGAAGCGCATCGACCTCGAGACCCGAGTCATCCGCGACGGAGCGCAGCCCGGTGGCCGCCGCGTACGCGCGCGCTTTCTGCGAGGCGTTCTCCGCGTACGTCGCGCCGGTCTCGTCAGGCTCGGGTGGAACGGGATCGAGCTCATCTGGCACGACGAGATCGAGATCGAGGCCGGCGAGGAGCTCGCGGTACTCGCGCTGCTTTCCTGGATTGCCGCTTCCGATCAGCAGGCGCTCGGTCACCGCAGCGCGGTGCGCTGCGCCTCGATGAGCTGCGCGATGCCGCGGAGCGCGAGGTCCAGCACCTGGTCGAAGTCGGCCTTGGAGAACGGCTTGCCCTCCGCCGTTCCTTGGACCTCGATGAGCTGGCCATCGGAGTTCGCGACCACGTTGACGTCGGCGTCCGCGATCGAATCCTCGGCGTACGCGAGATCGAGCATGAGCTCGCCACGCACGAACCCCGCGGACACCGCAGCGACGTTGCGGCGCAGCGGCGACGGCGTGATCTTGCGCACCGCGTGCGCGAGCGCGATGTATCCGCCGGTGATCGCCGCGGTCCGCGTCCCGCCATCGGCCTGGATGACTTCGCAGTCGACGATCACGCTGCGCGGCCCGAGCGCCTTGAGGTCGACGGCGGTGCGCAATGCTCGCCCCACGAGCCGCTGGATCTCGAACGTGCGTCCGCCGGGACGTCCGGCGATGCTCTCGCGCTGGCTGCGCTCAGGCGTCGAGCGCGGCAGCATCGCGTACTCCGCGGTCACCCAGCCTTGCTCCTTGCCTTCGAGGTGACGCGGCACGCTGTCCTGCAGCGTCGCGAGGCAGAGGACCTGCGTGTCGCCGAACGAGATGCGCGCCGAACCTTCGGCGAACTTCGACACGCCGACCTCGACCGTGATCGGACGCAGCGCGTCGTTCGCGCGACCGTCGGGCCGCTTGAACTTGCTCATTCGGTCGTCTCGTCCCACAGCCCGCGCATCTCGTCGGCAGAGTACGACTCCAGCGCGCGAGCGTCGGCCCGGGCGCGCGCTTCGACGCGCGCGACGTGACGCCTGAAGCGCTCGTTCGCCTCGCGCAGCGCGGTCTCGGCATCGAAGCCCTGCTCGCGCGCCGCGCCGACGATATCGAAGAGCAGCTCTCCCAGGAATTCGGGATCGTCCACGTCCACCGGCAGGTCGATGCGCGGCGGCACGAGGCGAACGCGCGCTGCGCGCTCCTGCAGCCGCTCGGCCGCGAACAGCGCCGGGAGGTCCTTCGGCACGCCGCCGAGAACGCTCTCCGTGCCGTCCGCGCGCTGCGGCACTTCCGAGCGCTCTTCGCGCTTGATGCGCTCCCACTGCGCGAGCAGGTCGCCGCCCTCGATCGGAACGCCTTTGAAGACGTGCGGGTGACGGCGCACCAGCTTCTCCCCCAGGCGTTGCGCGACGTCCGCGATGTCGAACGCACCCTCTTCGTGCGCAAGCTGTGCGTGGATCGCGACCTGGAACAGAAGGTCCCCGAGCTCGTCACGCAGCCGCTCGAGGTCGCCGGAGTCGAGCGCCTCCAGCGCCTCGTACGCCTCTTCGAGCAGATGGGGACGCAGCGAAGCGTGCGTCTGCTCGCGGTCCCACGGGCAGCCGTCGGGCGCGCGAAGGCGGTCCGCGATGCGGCTGATGGCCGCGACCGCCGCGAGATCGACAAAGGGATCGACCGGCGGGAACACGATGAAGCGCGCGTCCGCCGCCGTTAGCCCATCGAGCGTCAGTGGACGCTCGTCCGCGTCGCCGATCGCGATCAGCGGATGCGCCGGCGCGTAGTGCTTGCGCAGCAGCGCGAGGTCGGGCATCGCGTCGAGGACGAGCACGACCGCGCGCAGCGTCGAGAAGGAGTGCCGGTCGAGCGCGCTCGCGGGGATGACGTCGACGCCGCCGGGAAAGCGCGCGAGGAGCCGCTCGAGCGCGCCGGGAAGATCAGGCGTCGAGCTCGTGCCCGGGCACCAGCTTCTGCACGCCGTGCGCCTTCTTCTGCTGGTTCAGCCAGTACGTGTAGGCGTTGTCCGAGATCTTCTTCTTCTGATCGTCGTCGAGCGCGCGTGCGGGATCTTTCTCGAGGATCTTGTACCAAACGGTGTTGGTGCGATCGCTGTGCTCGACCGTACGCAGCCCCACGTCCAGCGCGAACAGCTCGGACTCGACGTCGATCTGCGTCAGCATGCCGTGCGCGTACCAGCCGAGCTCGCCGCCTTTGTCCTTCGTCGCGCTGTCCTCCGAGAACTTCTTGGCGACGTCCGCGAAGTCGGTCCCCTTGTCGAACTCCGTCTTGATGTCCCCGATCTTCTTCAGCTGATCGGCGTACGTCTGGAAGTCGCCTCCGGCGCTCGGGTACGGCGTCGCGACCTGGATCCACGCCACGCGGACCTGCTCCGTGGGCGACTGTGTGTTGCGCTCCTTCGCGCGCTTGGTGTACTCCTCGCGCAGCAGCTCGTACTTCGCGCGGGCTCGGATCTCGTCCAGCGGGATCTTGTACGACACGGCGCGCTTGATGAGCTCGTTCTCCTCGGGTCCGCGCTTCTCGAGCACCTGCAGGATGTGGTAGCCGAACTGGCTCTTCACCGGATCCGACACCTCGCCCATCGGGAGAGCCTTCGCGGCGTCCTCGAACTCTTTGACGAACTGGCCCTTGCTGACCCAGCCGAGATCGCCGCCAGACTGCGCGTTGCTCGAGTCGTCCGAGTTGGTGGCCGCGAGCTGGTTCCACAGGGCTTGGTTGTTCGGGTCCTGCTTCAGCTGATCGGCGATGGCGCGCGCCTTGGCGAGCGCGACCTGATCCGCGAGAGCCTTGTCGTCACCCTTCGGCGTGATGAGGATGTGTCGCGGGTGGTACTGGCCGAAGTCGTCGTTGTACTTCGCGTCGATCGCCGCCTGGTCGTAGGTGACGCCGTCCGCGCGCGCCGCGGAGTCGAGGATCGCCTCCTCGACGATCGCCTCGAGCGCGACACCTTCGTACTCTGCCTTTTGCGTGAGCACCTGCGGATCGTTCTCATACCCGGGCGGAACGCCGAAGTCGACGTAGAAGCGCACGTATTGGTAGGCGAGCTCGCGCCGGTACTCGCGGAGCGACGTGGCGTGACCGTCGAACATGACCGCGGGCTTGAGGTTGTCGTTGTAGTACCGGGTCGACGCGGCCCAAGCGACGAGGCCCAGCACGAAGAAGAGGATCGCCGAGAAGAGCGTGACGATGATCGTCTGCTGCCGACGCTCGCGCTGCCACCGCGCCATGCGCTGACGCTGCGTGAGACGTGGAAGAGGGATACGACGTGCCACGGGAGACGTAATTGTATGGGCTAGGCGACGCGCCGGTAGACCGCGAGCGTGTCGGCCGCGGCGCGGTCCCACGAGAAAGCCGCGGCTCGCGGACGCGCTTTCGCGCGGAGCTCGCGCTGTCGCGCGGGGTCGCCGAGGTAGGCGACCAGCGCGTCACCCAGCGCATCCGGATCGCTCGCCTCGACCAGCACGCCAGCGTCGCCGACGACCTCCTGCACCGCGCCCGCGCGGTAGCCGACGACCGGCGTGCCGGCGGCGAGCGATTCCAGCGGAGTCAGGCCGAAGCCCTCGAGAAGCGCGGCGTGGAGGAGGCACTCCGCCCCCGCATACAGCGCCGCCAGCGTCCGGTCGTCCACGCGGCCCGTCACGACGATCCGGTCGCGCGGCGCGCGCGTCCGCTCGAGCGCACGCGTGAGGAAGGACGACAGCTTCCCGAGGTCGCCGGCGATGACCAGCCGAAGTTCGCCGTCGATCGCGGCGGCGCGGGCGAACGCGGTGAGGAGGCCGTCGATGTTCTTGCGTGGATCGAACTGGCCGACATACAGAAGGTACCGGCCTGGCACGTCAAAGGTTTTTGCGACACGCCGGCCTTCGTCGGCCGCTGGCGGAGCGAACTCCGTGTCGACGGCCTCGGGGATCACCGTCACGCGTTCCGGCGGCACCCGCAGGAGATCGATGACGTCGCGCCGCGTGGCCTCGGAGACCGCGATGATCGCGTCGGCGCGTCGCGCGAGCGCGTACTCCCACGCGTGGCCGAGCCGCGCGTGCGGCAGTCGGAGGTAATGCTCCGGCCAGCGCAGCGGCGCAAGGTCGTGGATCGTGATCACCGCGCGGCACGCGCGCACGGCCGGGAGCCCGAGCTGTGTCGAGTGATAGACGCGTGGACGCGCGACGGCGAGCTCCGCCGACAAGAGGATCGGATCGATCACGAGTATCGAGAGCTCCGGCCGGCGCAGACGCAGCGTCTGGAGATCGCGATGCCGCGGGAGCGGCGATGGATCGGCCGGTGCGAAGTTGCGAAGGCGCAGCAGCGTCCATTCGACATCGTCGGGCGCGAGCCGCGCGAACGCCGCGAGCAGATTGCGTGTGTAGCGACCGATACCGCGAACACGGGCCACCGTTTGCAGATGGCGCGCATCGAAGGTGACGCGCAAGGCACATAGACTAGCCGCACGTTCATCTCCGTCGTCGTTCCCACGTACAACGAAGTCGGTTCGCTGCGCCACCTCGTGCCGCGCCTCGCGGCCGCGCTCGCCGTGAGCACGTGGGAGCTGATCATCGTCGACGACGGCTCGCCCGACGGTACCGCGGACCTCGCCGAGTCGTACGCCGATGTTCATCCCGTTCGCGTCGTGCGCCGCCCCGGAAAGGCCGGGCTCGCCTCGGCGGTGCTCGCGGGATTCGCGCAGGCGCGCGGCGACGTGCTGGTCGTGATGGACGCGGACCTCTCGCATCCACCAGAAGCGGTGCCGCGACTCGCGCTTGCGATCGCGGAGGGCGCGGACCTCGCGGTCGGCAGCCGCTACGTGAAGGGCGGCGGCACGGAGGACTGGCCGCTCAGGCGGCGCGTCGTGTCTCGCGCGGCCTGCCTGATCGGGAACGTGCTCGTCCCGATCCGCGACTGCACATCCGGCTTCTTCGCGATCCGAACGTCGGCGCTCGACGGCGTGAAGCTCAACCCCATCGGTTTCAAGATCGGGTTCGAGGTCATGGCGCGCGCCCACTACAGGAAGGCCGTGGAGCTCCCGTATGTGTTCCGCGACCGCGAGCTCGGCAAATCGAAGTTCGGCCGCCGCGAGGTCATGCAGTACCTCGTGCAGCTCGGCCAGGTCGCACGGGACAAGCTGCTTCGTCGAACCTAACGATTCCGTAACACAGGCCCCGATCCGGTAACCGCGTTAGTGGCGGCAAACAACTTGCGCGCAGCCTAAACATGGGGGAGAGGGGAGCGCGGCTCCGCCGTCATCGGTAGTGGCTGTCCTGCGCGCGCCCGGAGACGGCGGGACGCTCATCGACGTGCTGGACCGCGTGCTCGACAAAGGCATCGTCATCGACGGATGGGCTCGGCTGTCTGTGGCGGGCATCGATCTCGTGGGACTCGAGGTGAAGATCGTCGTCGCATCGATCGAGACGTATCTCCGCTACAGCGACGCGCTCGGTTTCGCCTCGCGCAATGGTGAACGGCATCAGCCGATGACTTAGGCGGCGCCGAGCTCCTCGCGCAGCGCGTCGATCACGTAGGTCTGCTCCTCATCGGTCATCGACGCATAGAGCGGGATGAGCAGCGTGGTGCGCGTCGCCTCCTCCGTCACCGGTAGGCTCACCGTGCCGTAGCGCGAGGTGTATGTCTTCTCGAGATGCGACGCCATCACGCCGCGGCGCGTCGCGATCCCACGGCGCAAGAGCTTGGTCATGAGCTCCTCGCGACCGAGGCGACAGTCCTTCGTCAGGCGCAGGCAATACGACTGGTACGTGTGCTCGGCGTACGGCGGCACATAGGGCACGCCGATGCCGCGGATCGCTGAGAGCTCCTCGTTGTAGCGCTTCGCCTTCGCGCGTCGCACGCGCAGCAGCTCGTCGAGACGCCGCAGCTGCACGAGGCCGATCGAAGCCTGGATGTCCGTCATGCGGTAGTTGAACCCGAGCTCGTCGTACTCCTCGATGATCACATCGTCCGAGCGGTGCCGCTCGAGGTCGGACACGCTCATGCCGTGCGCGCGGAGCTTGCGCGCGCGATCCGCGAGCAGGTCGTCGTCGGTCGTGATCATCCCGCCCTCGCCGGTGGTGATCACCTTGCGCGGATGGAACGAGAACACGGTCTGCTGCGCGTTCGATCCGACCTTGCGTCCCCTGTACGACTCGCCGATCGCCGGCGCCGCGTCCTCGACGACCACGATCCCGTGGCGCTCGGCGATGTCGTTCACGGCGTCGATATCGCAGGCGAGCCCGATCTGGTCGATGGGCAGGATGGCCTTCGTGCGCTTGGTGATCCGCTTCTCGACGTCGCTGGGGTCGACGTTGAACGTGCGGGGGTCGATCTCGCAGAAGACGACGTCCGCTCCGGTGTACCGGACCGCGTTGGCCGACGCGATGAACGTGAAGGAGGGAACGATGACCTCGTCGCCAGGCCCGACACCGATGCTCGCGAGCGCGAGATGCAGTCCGGTCGTGCACGACGTCGTCGCGATGCCGTGCCTCGCACCGACGTAGGACGCGACCGCCCTCTCGAACTCGGCGACCTTCGGACCCTGCGTCACCCAGCCGCTTGTGATCGACTCGTACGGCGCGCGCGCCTCTTCTTCCCCGAGCGCCGGCCTGGTGATCGGGATGTTCATCTTCCTTGACGTTTCGGTCGCCACCTATGTCTCCTTCTAGACGCGCGAGCCCGCGAGCGTCCCGCGCCGCCAGGCGATGAGCTGCCGGAGCCCGTCGGCGAGCGATGTCGCCGCGCGAAAGCCGAGCACGTCTTCGGCCCGGCGCGGGTCGCCGTACCGCCTCTCGGGCAGTCCACCCGCTGGCTGCGGCCTGAACTCGATGCCCGCCGGGCTGTCGGTCAGCTCGAGCAACAGGTCCGCGAGATCACGCATGCGCGTCTCGACACCGCTGCAGACGTTGACGATAGCGTCGGACCGCCTCGACTCGCAGGCGAGCATGTTCGCGCGCACCACGTCACCGATGTATACGAAGTCCGCCGAGGCCGAGCCGTCGCCGAAGAGCGTGAGCGGCTTTCCCTGATCGATGAGGTCGAGCCAGCGGACCATCACCTCGACGTATTTCGAGCGGATGTCCATACGCGGTCCGTACACGTTGAAATAGCGCAGCGCAGTCGTGGGGAGGTCGCGCAGGTGCGCGAACGCGCGCGCGAGCTGCTCGTTCGCGGCCTTCGCCGCGCCGTACACGGTCCGTCCGTTCAGGGGATGGTCCTCGTCGATCGGGAGACGGATCGGGTCGCCGTACACGACCGCGCTCGACGCGAGGACGACGCGCGACACCTTCGCGTCCGCCGCGGCGTCGAGTACGTTGAAGGTCCCGTCGACCATGACCTCGTGGCACTCGCGCGGATGCTCCTGGCACCGCGTCCAGCGGAGTGCCGCCTGATGAAACACCACGTCGGCGCCAGCGACGTTCGCTTGGACCGCCTCGCGATCACGGATGTCGAGCTCGACCAGACGCGCGCGCGAGGTGCCCAGCGCGTGCGCCAGGTTCTCGGGGACTCCCCGGACGAGGGCGTCGAGCGCGACGACCTCGCGCGCGCCCGCGGCAAGGGCCGCGTCGACGAGGTGGGATCCCACATTCCCCGCGCCGCCGGTCACGACGACGCGCGCGCCCGAGAGCAGACCCATGCGCGCCACAGCCTACGCGAGCAGCGCGCCGACCCGCGAACAGCACGACTCGGTGTCCGATATCCCCCGAAAGAGCGACCTGCCTCGGGCTGATGCTTGCGTTCTCAAGAGCATCGGTTTGCGCGTTAGGTCCGCAGGCATAACGAAGGGAAGGAGCAGGTCATGTTCCAGCGGTTCATGCGTGACGAGGAAGGCCAAGGTCTCGTCGAATATGCACTCATCATCGCCGTCATCGCGATCGCGGTCATCGTCGCGATGATCTTCCTCCGCGATCAGATCTCGAACATCTTCAGCAACATCGGCAACAACCTCACGTAATTCGCCGCGGCGGCGGGCGTTCGCGTGGGCGTCCGTCGCGGCGGTATCGTACGCGGCACCACCCATTCGTCCGAGGAGTGCCGCCATTTCGAGATCGATCGAACGCATCAAGGAAACGTGGGATGAGCGCGCGAAGGACGACCAGCTCCAGGGCACCTACGTCACGATGGCCGACCGCAACCAGCGGCTGCTCGAGATCGATGAGGCGCTCCGCTATATCCCACCCGGAAAGCTCGTCCTCGACGTCGGCTGTGGCAACGGTTTCTCGACCGCGATCTTCGCGAAGCAGGCCGAGGTCATCCTCGCGATCGACTACTCCGAGGCAATGATCGAACGGGCGAAGCGTGAGTACGGAGCCATCCCGAACATCACCTTCGAGGTCCAGGACATTCTCAAGCCGCTTCCGTATGTGGAGAAGCACTTCGACGTCGCCGTCGCGCAGCGCTGCCTCATCAACCTCGCGACCTGGGAGAACCAGCAGAAGGCGATCGAGCACATCACGCGCGTGATCAAGCCGGGCGGGTACTTCGTGATGCAGGAAGGCACCCGGCAGGGCCGCGAAGGTCTCAACCAGCTGCGTGTGAAGATGGGGCTACCGCGCATGCCCGACGTCGAGTTCAACTCCGACCTCGACGAGACCACGCTCTGGCCGTTCCTCGAGCGTCACTTCGAGATCGTCGAGATCCGCCGCTATGGGCTGTACGACCTCATCGCGCGGGTCGTCCACCCGCTGCTCGTCGCGCCGGCGCAGCCCGATTACGAAGCGAAGATCAATGACGTCGCGCGGCGGATCGCCGCCGCGAACGATGCCGCCGGCGAGGTCTCGCGCTGGTTCACGGCGTTCCTGCGGGTCAGGCCTTCCGACGCATGAAGTCCGTCACGCTCGTGGCGACGCGATCGATCTGAGCGTCCGTCAGCTCGGCGAACATCGGCAGTGACAGCACCTCTCCCGCGACCTTCTCGGTCACCGGGAGATCGCCCTTGCGATAGCCGAGGAACTGCGCGGCCTCCTGCATGTGGATCGGCACCGGGTAATGGATCTGCGTCCCGATGCCGCGCTCGGTGAGATAGGCGCGCAGCGCGTCGCGCCGGCCGCCCGGCACGCGGATCGCGTAGCAGTAGAAGACGTGGCGGCCGCCGCTCGGGATCTCCGGCGTGATCACATCGAGACCGGCGAGTTGCCGGTTGTAGCGGGCGGCGATCGCCTGACGGCGCGCGTTCCATTCATCGAGACGCCGTAGCTTGATGCGCAGGATCGCGGCCTGGATCTCGTCGAGCCGCGCGTTGTAGCCCACGATCGGGTGGTAGTAGCGCGTGGACTGGCCGTGCTCGCGGAGCGCGCGGAGATCGTCGGCGAGCTTCTCGTCGTTCGTGGTGATGCTGCCCGCCTCGCCGTAGGCGCCGAGGTTCTTGCTGCAGTAGAAGGAGAAGCAGTTCACCCGGCCGCCGGCGCCGGCCTTCCGGCCGTCGTCGAGCAGCGCGCCGTGCGCCTGCGCGGCGTCCTCGATGATCGTGATGCCGCGGTCCTGCGCAAGCTGCCGCAGCGGCTTCAGGTCGACGGTCCGCCCGTACAGGTGTACCGGGATGATCGCTTTGGTCCGCGGCGTGATGCGCGACGCGACCGAGCTGATGTCCATCAGCATCGACCGCTCCTCGACGTCGACGAGGATCGGGCGCGCGTTCGCGTACACGATCGCCTCGACCGTCGCGAAGAACGTGTGCGACACCGTGATGACCTCGTCACCCGAGGAGACGCCGCAGGCGCGGATCGCGAGCTGCAGCGCATCGGTGCCGGAGCCGACGCCGATCGCGTGCGCGGTGCCGCAGTACTCGGCCCATTCCTTGTCGAACGCGCGGACGTTCGGTCCGATCGTGAGCTGCATGCTGTCCAGCACCTCGTCGATCGCCTGATGGACCTCGTCGCGGATCGTCGCGTACTGCGCCCTCAGGTCGACGAGCGGGATGTCCTGTGTGACAACGGTCATGTGCGGGCTCCCTTCTTCTGGGCGGGCTCTGCGAGCCACGCATAGGCGTGCGGATAGATGCCGACGAAGCACGCGAGATCGGTGATGTCGCCCTTCACCTGCACCGCGGGATTGCCCGACCACACCGTACGCGGCGCGATGCGACGCTCGCGCACGACGCTGCCCGCCCCGATGAGCGCGTCCGCGCCGATCTCGATGCCGGGCAGGATCGTGCTGTTCGCCCCGACGCGCGCGCGCCGGCGGACGGTCGCGCCCCTCACGCACTGGAGATACGCGGGGCACTGCGGATGCGGGTCGTCGGTGAAGACGACGTGCGGGCCGACGAACACCTCGTCCTCGAGCGTGACGAGCTCGAGGAAACACCCGGTGTGGATGCGCACGCGCGAGCCGATGCGGTTGCCGAACTCGAGCGACGCGTGCGTGCCGACGGACACGTCGTCGCCCAGCACGTTGTCCTCGCGGATCGAGGCGCCCTGCCCGGTCTGCAGGCGCGCGCCGATCGTCGTGCCGGCGTAGATCGTCGTGAACGGGCGAATGACGGAGTCCGGGCCGATGACGAGGGGAAGCTCGCCGTCCTTCTTTCCACGGGGTGCGCGGCCGAGCACGACGTACTCACCCACCACGGTGCCCGAACCGAGCGCGACGTTGGCTGCGATCACGGCCGTCGGGTGGACGATCGCGCCGAGCGAGGTCACGCCCGCGCCGGCTCCGGG
>Ga0099791_10000904_pt1 | contig 11331 bp, 9 predicted proteins | sample Rivendell_Oct201_7_FD_77318 | JGI IMG/M metagenome (GOLD analysis project Ga0099791, IMG submission 77318) | Vadose zone soil and rhizosphere microbial communities from the Eel River Critical Zone Observatory, Northern California to study diel... | ecosystem: Environmental > Terrestrial > Soil >... | reverse complement strand
CCGGCGAGCCGAAGAGATTCCGGCACGAATTCGGGATCGGCCTTTCGCCACATTTCGACCCACGGGGTGATTTTGGGTGCCGCGACATTGATGAGGGAATCGCTGCGACCGACAGGTTTGCGATAGGGCTCTACGGGCGCCAGCGGGCGTGGCCAAGGCGCGGTCGAATCGGCCGACACTTCGCGCCGGGCTTCCCTCTTGGAGCAGCCCAAGCCGAACACAAGAAGCGCAAGGAGGGCGAAGGAAACGCGTTTCAGAGAACTGCCTCTCTCGTCAGGTCGGGGGCGAACTCGCCGACCTTCCGGAGGAAGGCCCGCGGGTCGTTGGGAGTCAGATAGAGACCGAACCACCCGGTCTTTCGCTTGAGAAGCACTCCATCCGTCAACCGAACGCAGGGTGTCACCGAGGGCCACCCGATTCGAGTGACGAACATGCCCTTCTGCCAGTAGGCCACGACGAAGTCGGACCACGGATAGAGACGACGCCAAGGTCCGTAACGAACCTGAAGTCCTGCCGCGCTCACGGTGTAGTACGTCGAGTACAGAGGCCAGAAGAAGAAAAGCAGAACAGCAACCGTGAGGCCGATCGCCACGGTCGCGAAGGTCTTTTCGCCGGCGGCCGCATCGATCGCGGTCGGGATGACCACGAGCACCGCAGCGAGTGCCACCAAGAGCAACGTCATGAGCGCGACACTCGGAGCGGGATGGTCGACGTACTTGCGATCCATGGAATCGGACATCGTGCCTCCTGTCGGGTTACCCGAGATCCATGGATATTGCACAGACCGTGGTCCGTTGTACAAGTTGCCGTCGAACGCCGCCCAGCGTAAGGTGTCCCCTACCTCCCGCGCTCCCCGAGGAAGCTCGCGCTCCATGACCCAGGAGCCCCTTATGCCACGCAAAGCGGCATTCCCCGCATTCGCGCTCGCCATCTCCCTGCTGAGCGCGTTCCCATCGTCATCTCAGGCTCGGGAAGACAAGTCCAAAGTGCTCACGTTCGAGGCAGCAGGCACCACGAGCCCGCTGAGCGAGTGGAAGGGCGTGCCGCAGGGAGGGCCGGGCACACTCTTCCTCGATAGCATGGTGGTGCACGAAGGCCGCTATTCGGGACGTATCGAGCGGACCGCACAGAGTCCCCTGGAATTCTCCGCCTTCGCCCTCCCGATCCCGATCGACTTCACGGGCGACACGCTCGAGCTGCGCGGCTGGATGAAGTACGAGGGGGTCGCCGACTACGTGGGGCTCTGGCAGCGGCAGGACGCCGCCGCGGGGTACGTCGCATTCGACAACATGGAGCAGCGCGGGCTCAAGGGCACCGCGGACTGGGCCGAATATCGCGTCGCTCTGCGGCTCATGCCGAGGGCAAAGAGCGTGTCGGTCGGCGCGCTGCTGGCGGGGCCGGGGAAACTCTGGGTCGACGATCTGCGGTTGTACGTGGACGGCAAGCCGCTCGCGGAAGCGCCGACGCTGGTGCGCGTCCCTTCGCCTCTCGACACCGACCACGAGTTCGACGCGGGCTCTCGCGTCGAGGTCAAGTCGCTCACCAAGGCACAGATCGAGAATCTCGTAGTGCTCGGAAAGGTGTGGGGATTCCTGAAATACCATCATCCCGCCATCGTCGCGGGAAAGCGTCAATGGGACTACGACCTCTTCCGCGCGCTGCCGGGCGTGCTCGCCGCGCGCGATCGTGCGGCCGGCCAAAGAGCCATCGCCGCCTGGGTCGCCTCGCTGGGCGAGGCGCCGCCATGCAGCCCCTGTGTGGAGCCGCCCAAGGCCCGCTTCATGCCGCGGCTTGGCTGGCTTTCGGATCGCCGGCTGCTCGGCAGCGAGTTGAGCGCCCGCCTGCTACAGATCTACGCCCGACGCCCGAATGTGGACGAGCAGTTCTACGTCGCCAGGATTCCAAACATCAGCAATTTCGAGTTCACCAACGAGCCGGACTATGCCGCTCTCAAGGAGCCGGACGCGGGGTACCGACTGCTCTCGCTCTTCCGCCACTGGAACATTATCGAGTATTGGGCTCCCTACCGTGACCTGTGCGACCCGGACTGGGACCAAGTGCTGCGGGACTTCGTGCCCCGCCTGCTCGCCGCCCGCAGTCGAGACGATTACGCCGCGACGATGATCGCGCAGATCGCGCGCGTTCACGATACCCACGCCAATCTCATCGGACCGCTGGATGTGCGCCCTCCGCGCGGCAAGGCGCAAGTGCCGGTGCGGGTGCGCTTCGTCGAGGACAACTTCGTCATATCGGGCTATGGCCATGCGAGGCTCGGACCCGCGAGTGGGCTCAAGGTTGGCGATATCATCCAGGCGATCGACGGCGTTCCCGTGGAGGCGCTCGTCGAGAGCTGGCGGCCCATGTACGCTGCCTCGAACGACGCCGCGCAACGGCGTGACATGGCAAGGTGGCTGACCAAAGGCCAGCCGGGTGCGGTGCGGCTCGCGGTTCTGCGTGACGGGGCGACGGTCGACGTGAACGCGGCGCGAGTGCCGGTCGACTCCCTGGATTTTTCTGGGGGCCGGACGCACGACCTGCCGGGGCCCGCGTTCCGGCGCCTGAGCGCGGACATCGCCTACCTCAAGATGTCCCCCGTCAAGGACAGCGAGGTGGCGGAGTACCTGCGCGGGGCTGCCGGAGCGCATTGCTGGATTATCGACATCCGCAACTACCCCTCGGATTTCCTGACCTTCGAGCTCGGGCAGCACCTCGTCAGGGACTCGACGGCATTCGTCACGTTCACCACCGGGGATCCTCGAAATCCGGGCGCATTCGACTGGGGTAAGACGCTATCGCTGGAACCCGAGAAACCTTACTTCGACGGAGGGGTGGCCATCCTCGTGGACGAGGTCACGCAGAGCTCAGCCGAATACCATGCGATGGCGTTTCGCACGCACCCGGGCGCCGTGGTCGTGGGGAGCACGACCGCGGGCGCGGACGGCAACGTGTCGCCGATTCCGCTTCCCGGCGGGATGCGAACGATGATCAGCGGCATTGGCGTCTTCTATCCGGACCACCGGCCCACGCAGCGCGTCGGCATCGTGCCGGACCTGGTGGTGCGTCCGACAATCGCGGGGATTCGAGCAGGGCGTGATGAGGTGCTGGAGGCGGCCATTCAACGGATGCTCCACCGTCCGGTGACGGACGCGGAGCGCGCCGCGATGGTGGTGGGCGCGACCTCGACTCCGTGATTCGCGGGGCCTCAGCCGACGCCTGCCTTGCACTCAGGTCAGAGATGTGGTGTCCCCAAGGGGATTCGAACCCCTGTTGCCGCCGTGAAAGGGCGGTGTCCTAGGCCAGGCTAGACGATGGGGACAACCCAGACTCGCGAGGAATGAGCGGCAGCCGAAACGCGCGAGAAACTATATCGCAGTGCCCGAGAACCGGTCCACCCAAATCCCCCTAGCCTTCGCCTCCATCCGACGTTATCCTCCCTTTCTGTCCCGCTTTTCCCAATCCGTAAGCCCTTTCGGAGGATTCATGCAGCGCTTTGACGGCGTCGACTTCCTCGAGGTCGACGGCCTGTTCAACGAGGAAGAGCTCGCCGTTCGCGGCCTCGCCCGAGAGTTCGTCTCGGACCGCCTCATGCCGGTGATCCAGAAACACCACCGCGACGGGACCTTCCCCATGGAGCTGGTTCCGCAGATGGCGGAGCTGGGCTTCTACGGCGCGAACATCCAGGGGCATGGATGCGCGGGGCTGAACAACGTCGCGTACGGGCTCATCATGCAGGAGCTGGAGCGCGGCGACAGCGGGCTTCGCTCCTTCGTCTCGGTGCAGGGCGCGCTCTGCATGTTTCCCATCCTGGCCTACGGCTCCGAGGAGCAGAAGAACAAGTACCTCCCCGAGATGGCGAAGGGAAAGGTGATCGGCTGCTTCGGATTGACTGAGGCTGATTTCGGAAGCAACCCGGCAGGTATGCGCACCGTGGCCCGTAAGGACGGGAACAGCTACATCTTGAATGGCTCCAAAATGTGGATCACCAACGGTGGGATCGCGCATATCGCGATCGTCTGGGCGAGGCTGGACGGAGCGATCCGTGGATTCATCGTCGAGAAGGGCACTCCCGGGTACTCCACGAAGGACATCCACGGGAAGTTCTCGCTGCGGGCTTCCGTCACGTCAGAGCTGACGTTCCAGGATTGCCGCATTCCATTGGATCACTTGCTGCCGAACGTCGAAGGGTTGAAGGGGCCGCTGGGGTGCTTGAATCAGGCGCGCTACGGGATCGCGTGGGGCGGCGTGGGATCCGCCATGGCCTGCTACCACGAGGCGCTGAACTACGCGAAGACGCGGATCCAGTTCGACAAGCCGATCGCCTCCTTCCAGATGGTGCAGGAGAAGCTGGCCTGGATGATCCGCGAGATCACGAAGGCCCAGCTCCTGGCGCTCCAGATTGGGCGACTCAAGGATTCGAAGCGCATTCAGCCCCAGCACATCTCGCTCGGAAAGATGAACAACGTGCAGATCGCGCTTCAGATCGCCCGCACGGCGCGCGAGATCCTGGGTGCCAGCGGAATCACCGACGAGTACCAGTGCGGCCGGCACATGTGCAATCTGGAGTCGGTCTACACCTACGAGGGCACGCACGACATCCACACGCTGGTGATCGGCGAGTCGATCACCGGAATCCCCGCCTACAAGTAGTCCCGGCTAGAACGGGAAGAAGAACTGCACCAGGTATTCCTGGAATTCAGGCGTCGGTCGTTCGTCGTGATTCCGGTAAGACAGCTTCACCTCGGTGAACGGTACCGGCACAAGATCCGTCTCGACCAGCCAACGGCGGTATCGATCGCCCCCCACTCCCTTGGCCGGATCCAGGTAATCGAATTTCCCCCGTAGATTGATCCCACGCGCCAGCCGGTAATCCAGCTCGGCAAACGCGGCCCAGAGATTCGTCGTGGTGCCGAAGGCGCGCTGCGTTCCTCCCCCATATTCCCCGAGCAACGTCACCTTCTGCCACGTAGTCGACGCAAACGCCGCCCAGCGGTCCTGCTTGATTCCGAGATTCTCGTTGTACTGATGAAATCCCGACACTCCGCCCAGGATCCTCGGCCGCACGATCGTCGCCTTCCCCGCAAGCGTCTGAGCGCGCTCCCCGCTCAGAATGGTGCCCTCACCGTTCGTGAAGGAAAGCTGACCTGTATAGCTCGACCCCGCCGCTCCAATTTCGATCCCCACGTCGTCCTGCTGTGAGTTGTAGGGCAGGTATCCCGTCGTGCGGATGTAGGACGTGTGGTCGTCCTGCCTCAGACCGAACGGCACCCGGAATCGTCCAATCTGAGCGTAGAGGTCGTGGGGGAGCCCGTGGATGAGGCCGTACAGCTCGCGCGCCACGTAGTCCTCCCCGGCCACCTTGTCGGTGCGGATTCCGTGGCTCACCACCACGGTGAGGTAGTCATGCGGTGTGAGCGCTAGGTTGAGCTGTCCCTGCATCGGAAAGAAGGTGGAGAGCGCGAGGGTCCGTCCGCCCTGGATGTGGGAGGCGATGTAGAGAATGCGCGTGTCTGCTCCGATCGCGACCCAGTCGTTGAGACGCGGATCGATGGTCACCTTGGCCCATTTCGCCTCGGTGTCCAGCCCGTGGCGGTTCTTTCCGTAGAGAAATCCAAAGTCGTTCCGCATGCCGCCGCCATTCGGGTCGTAGTGGCAGGTGACACAGGTCTTCCCTTCCCGCGAGGCATACAGAGGCAGCGCCTGCGCGGACGGCGCGACCAGCAGCCCCAGCACAGCCGCGAGAAGCGAGACTCTCAGATATCCGAGAAGATCGAAGGATCGAAGCAGGGCCGTCACGTTGCCTTCCTCCTTCCTGCGAGTGAGTACGCCGGTTCCCTCAAGCGGAACAATGCGAGGTACAGAGCGCCCGCGGCGAGCAGGAGTCCCGCCTTCGCCACGTCGTGAAAGCCGAACCGGTCGATGAACGTTCCCGCCGAGCCCGCCACGACCGCCACGATCGGAGCGGTGATCGCGGGGATCGCCCCCAGCCACGCCGTGTTGTCCTCGTGCGGGCAGAATGCCATGGATAGATTGAACAGGGCGAGCCTGTCTGTGACCAAGTACACACCGGTCGCGAACGCGGTGAGGTAATAGAATCGCGGGTCCGTCCCCCAGATGGCCAGACCCAGCCCCACGGTGAGGGCGACGACCGAGACGGTCGCGACCTTGGCATATCCGAATCGATCCCCAACGATACCCGTCACGACGCTGCCGATCATCTGCCCCGCCATGCAGACCGCCGTAAAGACCGCGGAATCCCTCGGCCGCAGCATGAATCGCTTCTCCGCGTAGACCGGATAGTAGGAGATGAGAAGCCAGCCGCCCACCGTCAGGACCACCATGGCGAGATAGACGCGCACACCTCCTCGGTCGGTGAGGACTTCGCGCATGTAGGACAGGACCGTGGAGACGGCCTGGCCCCGCGGCGCGGTCGCGCCGGGGTCCTCCACCACGGGGAGGAAGAAGAAGGCTCCGAGCGTCATGCAGAGTCCCGCGACGAAGAACCCGATCCCGTAGTTCTGGGGAAAAGGAAGCGGGCTGGCCAGGATCCGATTCGCGATCCAGCCCCCGATCACACCCATCAACGTCTGGAAGAAGAAGATCACACCGAACGAGGTCGCGCGAAGCTCGGGGCGCGTGACCTTTCCGATGAAATTGATCCAGACCGGGATGAAGAGCCCCATGAACGCCCAGGATCCCCCCCAGAGCAGCAGGAAGACGCCGATGTCGAGCGCGGGAGCGTGGCGGCCACCCAGCCCGAACCAGAGCGCCAGGAGGACCCAGGGGATTCCGGAGAGCGCGTGGAATACGAAGACCGCCTGCTTCCGGAGCGGAAGGTGGCTCGTGAAGTGGGAACCGAAGGCGCCCGGCAGGCCCGAGGCCAGAGTCCAGATCGCGGGCAGGGCCCCGATGACGGTGTTGGAGGCGCCGAGGTGCGAGAGAAAGACCGGGACGATCGCGACGACCGAGATCAGCGCCAGCGAGATGCCCCAGAACGCTTCGACACAAAGCGCCCACGCGACGTTTCTCCAGTGGCGCTCGAGCGGAAGCGTCATGGCGGCGGAGACTATCAGGTTGGAATGAGGGCTACAACGAGCGCAGGAGCTTCGCTACTCCGGGGATTCCACCCAGCGCGCGAGGAGCTGGTCCAGCTTCGCGCGCGTGCGTCCGTACTCCTCGCTGGCGGTGCGGAGCGCTTGGACATCCCCCTTCGCGGAATCGTCCTCCATGGCCGCGGTGAGCTCGGCGAGCGTTTTCTCCATCGCCGCGATCTCCGCCTCGAGGACCTTGCGCGCCTTGGTGCGCTTCCGCTGCTCACGCTCCACCCGATCCCGCTCTTCGCGCTCGCGCGCGCGGGACGTCTTGGTGGGTGCCGGCTGCGGCGTGATGACCGGTGTCCGGGATGGCGCTGGGCTCGGGCTCACGACCGCGCGGCGCGCATCCGCGGCGCGCTTCTCCCGAGCCTCCGAGAAGGTTCCCCGGTAGGAGCGCGCCTGCCCTTCCTCGATCCAGAGGATCTGCGTGGCGACCGCGTCGAGGAAGTAGCGGTCGTGCGAGACCACGATCAGGGTACCGTCATAGGCCCGGAGCGCGGCCTCCAGCGACTCGCGCGAGGCGATGTCCAGATGGTTCGTGGGCTCGTCGAGGAAGATGAGGTTGGGACCCGACCAGATGAGCCGCGCCAGACCGAGGCGCGTGCGCTCTCCACCGCTCAGCGTGCCCACCTTCCGGTGAACCTCGTCGCCGCGAAACAGGAACCCGCCGAGGAAGCTCCGCACCTCGACCTCGTCCGCGGTGGGCCTCAGGTCCCAGAGCGTGTCGAGGACCTTGGTCTCCGGCGCCAGGTCGGCGCCCTCCTGGTCCAGCCCCGCCTGCTTGACTCCGGCACCCCATTCCACCTCTCCGTCGCGCGGCGTGAGCTCCCCGCTCAGGACGCGCAGGAGCGTCGTCTTGCCCGCGCCGTTTCCCCCCACGATGCCCAGCCGGTCGCCGCGCATGAGATCCAGCGAGACCCCGCTGAAGAGGACGCGCGCCCCGTAGCCCATCGTGAGCCCCCGCGCCGCGATCACGTGCGAGCCGGAGCGTGAGGCGCGCAGGCGGTCGAACTTGGCGACCGCATGGGTCTCCCCCTTCGGGGCTTCCCGCATCGGCCCCTCGCGCTCGAGCCTTTTCCTCCTGCTCTGGGCCTGCTTCGTGTTCTGGCCGGCGATGTTCCTCCGGATGAAATCCTCCTGCCGCTCGCGCTCGGCGAGATCCAGCGCGTAGCGCTTCGCTTGCTGCTCAAAGCGCAGCCGCTTCTTCCGCGCGAACTCGCTGTAGTTCCCGGCGTGCTGCTCCAGCCCGCCGTGCTCGATCTCCGCGATGGAGGTGCAGACGCGATCGAGGAGCGTCCGGTCGTGCGAGACGAGGATGAACGGCTCGCTCTGCCGCGCGAGGTAGTTCTCCAGCCACTCCGTGGCCGCCATGTCCAGATGGTTGGTGGGCTCATCGAGGAGGAAGAGATCCGGCGCCGAGAGGATGAGCCGCGCGATCGCGACGCGCCCCTTCTCCCCGCCACTCAGCGTCCGGAGCGGCTGCGTCCAGAGGGGGCGCCCCACGCCGAGACCCTCCAAGGTCTCCTCGACGCGGCTTTCGATGGAATGTCCGCCCATGCGCGCGAAGTGATCGTGCAGGTGCCCCAGCTCATGGGCCAGAGCGGTCATCTCCTCCTCGGAGGCGTCGCCGCTCTCGAGGAGCTGCGCGCGCACCGCCTCTTCCCGCTCCATGAGCTTCAGCAGATCGCGGAAGGCATCACGCGCGTACTCGAAGGCGGTCTCCTCACCGTCGGGCTCGATCTGCTGGTCCAGCATCCCGAGCCGGATGTGCGGCAGGAGCGAGCGAGTGCCGCGCTCGGGCGCGATGGTGCCGGCAAGAATCCGGAGAAGTGTGGTCTTCCCCGTGCCGTTTCTGCCGACCAGCCCGACACGCGAGTCGTCTGCGGCGCGAAAGGAGAGATCCTCGAAGAGGGTCCGTGCGCCGAATCCGTGGGTCACGCGGTCGAGTCGGACCAGGATCATTTCGGCTTCTTCTTCCCCGCCTCCTTCGGCGCCCTTTCCGTCTCGCGGCGCTTCATCTTCTCCGCATTCAGCTTCTTCAGCCGCTCCACCAGCTCGGCTTCCTGTCCGCGGGGAACGCCCTCCCAGTAGCGCGACTCCTGCATCTCCTCGGGAAGGTATCGCTGCCCCACGATCGCGTCGTCGTAGGCGTGCGCGTTCTCGTAGTCTCTTCCATATCCCAGCCGCTTCATGAGGGGCGTGGGCGCGTTCCGGATATGGAGCGGCACGGGATACGGAGGCTTCTCCAGGGCATCCTTCGCCGCGCGCCCGTAGGCCAGGTAGATCGAGTTGCTCTTGGGCGCGAGCGCGAGGTAGACCACGAGCTGGGCGAGCGCGGTGTTCCCTTCGGGCATGCCGAGGAAGTGCACGGCGTCCTTCACCGCCACGGCGAGACGGAGCGCCTCGGAATCGGCCAGCCCCACGTCCTCCGAGGCGAACCGCATGAGACGCCGGGCCACGTAGAGCGGATCCTCGCCGGCCTCGAGCATCCGGGCCAGCCAGTACAGGCCCGCGTCGGGATCGCTTCCCCGCAGCGACTTATGCAAAGCCGAGATGATGTTGAAGTGCTCTTCCCCGGCCCGATCGTAGGGAAGCATCTTCCGCTGCGCCGCCTCGCGCACCTCGGTGTCGGTGACGGTGCGCGAGCGGGCTCCGGAGGCGATCATCGCGGCGCCTTCGAGGATGTTCAACGCGATCCGCGCATCCCCGCTCGAGAGCCTCGCGATCAACCGGAGTGTCTCTTCTGCAACCTCGGGTGGGTGCCCTCCCAGGCCGCGCTCCGGATCGGAGATCGCCCGGCGGAGGATCGCCACGATTGCGTCGTCCCCCAGCGCGGGAAGAACGATGACCTGCATGCGCGAGAGGAGCGCGTTGTTCACCTCGAAGGAGGGATTCTCGGTCGTGGCCCCCATGAGCACGATCGTGCCGTCCTCCACGTGAGGGAGGAATGCATCTTGTTGTGCCTTGTTGAACCGGTGGATCTCGTCCACGAAGAGGAGCGTGGCCGTGCCACGCGCTCTCTTCTCCAGCCGCGCGCGCGCGATGACCTCACGCACCTCCTTCACCCCGGAGGTCACCGCGCTGAACGCGACGAAGTGGCTGCCGCTCTCCTGTGCGAGGAGACGCGCCAGGGTTGTTTTGCCTGAGCCGGGCGGACCCCAGAAGATGAGGGAAGGAAGCTCGCCGCGCGCGACGGCGCTCCGGAGGAGGCTCCCGGTCTTCACGAGCTCCTCCTGGCCCACGAACTCCTCGAACTTCTGAGGGCGCATGCGCTCGGCGAGCGGCGCGCGCCGTGCGCGGCGCTGCTTGTCTTCGGGAAAGAGATCGAGGGAATCGGCCATGGTCGCTCGCGCCGCTCAGGCGGGCTCGAACAGCTCCACCACGTTTCCGCAGCCGTCCTCGGCCAGGATCTGCTTTCCCCCCGGACCGGAGACGATCTCGTTTCGAAAGGTTACTCCTTCTCCCTTCATCGCACGGACCCTGGATTCCAGATCCGTGACTTCCAGGACCACGCGATTCCAGCCCCCGGGACCGGGCTTCCGGCCGTCCGGCATGGGCCGCGCGGCGGAGCTTTCGGGCCCGCTGAGCCAGAGGGTCACGTCCCCGCGCGAGACCATCGCGAACGCCTTGCCCCAGCGCTCCGCGAGGGTGAATCCGAGCTTGGTCATGTAGAAAGCCATAGCCTTGTCCACGTCGTCGACCAGGTAGCGAACGGCGGCCATCTCAGGGCTCCGTGCGCTCCTCGGTGAACGGGACGTCGATCGCCCTGGAGCGATCCACGAGCGGCTTGGAATCGGGCTCGGGGCTGGAGCCGGGCTTCAGGGGAGGGCTGGAGGAGCGAAAGAGCTCCGCCAGAACCCGAGAGGTGAGGACCGCGAGGATGAACCGGAGTAGAAGTCGAAACATGGGGTGCGCGCCTCCCGGCGCGAGGCTTGGCGCTAGCGCGCCGCGTGGGCTCCGGTTCCAATCAGGGGGAGCGCCCGGGCGGTGAGCTCGGAGAGAGGAAGCTGGTTCAGCTCCGCCGTGGTCTTGTAGACCTCGATCCAGCGCTGGATCGTCTGGTCCTCGCGCTTCGCCGCGAAGAAGGTCCCCTTGTTCGTGAGGATGTCCCGCTCCAGAAAGGCCGGCATGGGATAGTGCGCGCGCTCGTGAATCGGGATGTGGTGCTCGAGGAGATAGCGGCGCTCCTCGATCTCCTCGGGCGGCATGGGCTCGTCCGCGTCGAAGGTCCGGAGCACCT
>Ga0099791_10000903_pt1 | contig 11333 bp, 10 predicted proteins | sample Rivendell_Oct201_7_FD_77318 | JGI IMG/M metagenome (GOLD analysis project Ga0099791, IMG submission 77318) | Vadose zone soil and rhizosphere microbial communities from the Eel River Critical Zone Observatory, Northern California to study diel... | ecosystem: Environmental > Terrestrial > Soil... | reverse complement strand
ACAGGGCGAGAGTGCCTGGCCTGGCGTCAGCGATCTGCCCGAGCAGCGCGTGATCCGAGATGCGCCAGAAGGCGATATTGCTATCGCGAAATGGATCCAAGCCAATGGCGAGGATTTCGTCGTTCGATGTGAGCGCCAGTGAAGCCACCTCACGATCAGCGGGAAAAGTTGAGAGCAAGGCTCCATCCGAGACGCGCCAGATCGTTGCAGTGCCATCAGCGCTACCGCTAACAATCAATGAGGAATCGGAGGAGAATACGAGTGCTGAGATTCGGTCGGAATGTCCCAGCAACAATTGTAAGAGTGTTCCGTCGGAGGCTCGCCACACACGAACAACGTTCTCGTCCGAACCAGCGGCGACGATTTGCCCATCGGGAGAGATCACGGCTACCGGAGGCCTATAATAGGAAGTCAGAGGATATCTTCGATTGGTCAACGAAAACGTCCGCACCTGGGAGCAGTCGCTGGTGCTGTATTGGCGGACCAGTCCTCCGTATGTGGCGACGACGAAGCTGCTACCATCGGAGGGTACCGAGACTGCGGTTGGCAGACCGACGCCGAGAAGATCGCAAGCTCGTGTGGGTGGATCCGGATCATCGAGAGGCCCCCCAGCGCGATGACTCGTCTCGGCGTTCGCTCCCGGGCCCGCGAGGACGGCAAAAAAGAGAGTTGCGAGACAACACCGAATTAGCCGGCCCGGTTTTATTTCCTGGATACTCATTTATTCAACTCGTTTGTGCATCTCGAACGAAAACATCCACGACATTAGTTTCAAGCCCGGAAGCCGCAACAGCCGCTGGTCGAGCCAATTGAAAATAGGGAGAAGGCGTGGGACCTTGACTCCAGCGATGCTCAACAGATGCCAGTGACGCACGTTCCTTATGTCAAAGAATCGCTCCATGAAACGGAGATCCCGATAAGACAAAATGTGAGCACGCTCCCACTCGGTTCGCATTTGTGGCGTCAGGTGCCGGTACAACTTGATCGCGGGATTGTAGTCGAGCGCCTCCAGCCCAAAACATATACCGCCAGGTTTGAGAATGCGTCGTATCTCTGGCAGGGCAAAGCTCAGGTCCAGGTGATGAAGCATTCCGACGCAGATCACCACGTCCACGCTTGAAAACGGCAAGCCCGTTGCTTCGCAATCGCCTTGAACGAAGACGATATTCTGTTCGAGCCCCTCCTCGGCTGCTGCGCGCTGCGCGTTTCGCACGGACACGTCACTAATATCGAGACCGATTGCTAGCGTGGCTCCGGCGCGGGCAGCACGGCGAGTATTGTTCCCGTTTCCGCACGCATAGTCGAGTACGATTTTGTCTTTGCAGCGATTGCGAATCCAGCTCTCAAAATATTCACCGGACAATGCCGTTGTCGCGTAATACTTCTTGTTTCCGTATAGTTGCTCATAAACGTCTTTCGGCTGATCCGCTTGAGCTCCCGGGGTTCGGTGATCATTGTGGAACTCGAGCTCTTTAAGCTTCCGAGTCTCAAGCGTCGAGAGCCAGCCAGTTTTGCGTGTCGCAGTAATGCGCTCGATCTGTTTGCGCAAGGCGGCAACTTCCGCAAGCGTCGTTTGCTCGAACTCGGGTGGCCCAGAGTCGTGCGCAGAAGGACTAGGTGCCTCGGTCATGGTATTCATCGAGTCTCTCCAGGTAGGGCTGATCAGCTCCAGCATTATGCACTGTGCGGAGCCACTATTTTTCTATCGTAGCTGGTAAGGAGAGTCCGCCAAAGAATCTTGAAGTTCGACGACGTGCTTTGCTTGATCGCAGCTCAGTGGGAAATTCGGACGTAAAGCAAGCATCGCTAGCTCTTCGCGGCATACAGCTCTGCACACCATCAGACCTCGAACCGTTGGACCGAGCGGCTGCGACATTATGAAGCTCAGCTGTCCAGCTAGGTGCCATCGCCGCACGGCACTTGAGTGAGCAACGGCTATCCGATGAATGCAGAGAACACCGCCTACGAAAATGTGCCCAAAGTCTCAGTGGTCATTCCCCGTCGGAATGAGCGTCGCTACATCCGCGATGTGATTGACTGCGTAAGCACCACCCGCAGGGTCGGGCACTCATGTTTTGAGGAGGGGCTAGATTTCACCGCGATCGATATTCCATCTCTTGATCTGAGGGCAAGCCGCCGAGTTTGACGTCGGCGGAGAATGGAAGGCGTGTGTCTTTCACATACACACGCCTTCACAACGACAGGCATTTTCTCAGTCACCAGTTTGGGAATAGATTGTCGCACTGTGCACCGGTTCTGGCTCTAGGACAGGAGCTAGAACCTGAGTGAGAGGATGAGGCGGGTGTCGAAAGTCTCAATCATCATGCCGACATACCAGCGCGCCATGCTGCTCGGCCAGACCCTCGGCGATCTTGTCTCCCAAACGCTCAAAGATTTTGAGCTAATTGTGATGGATGATGGTTCGACTGATCAGACCGGAGAGGTCGTGGCTGGCGTGGCGGACGGGCGTATTCGCTACGTCCGAATGGAACATCTGGGCATTCCAGGAATTTTGAATGCCGCCAGGGATCTGTGCACCGGTGAGTACATCATGATTTGTCACGATCACGATCGGTACGATGCTTCAATGCTGCAAGAATTGGCCGGCCTCTTAGATGCGCATCCGACTGCGGCGTTCAGTCACTGTGGAATCATTGTGTTGGACCCGGACGGAATGAAGGAAACGCTGCGATTCGTTCGGAACTATCCGGAGTTGATTTCTGGTAGGCGCTTCCTAACTGAGTGCTTCTTACCGTGCATTGAGTCACCGATAACCGCATTAACCATGATCCGACATAAATGCATTGGCCCTTCGTTTTTAGATCCTGCCTTTGGTGGATGCGCTGATGTGGAGCTATGGCTACGCCTTTGCACGGTCGGCGATGTGGCGTACGTGGGACATCCTCTAATCAGGGTGCGAGAGCGCAGCTCTGACAGCGCATATTTCTACCGCGGGCATGAGCTCGCAGAGCTCGTCCTGAACGCGAAGAGACGATACCTGCGCGAGGTGGAGGACCCGAAGCGCAGGCGCGAAATCGAGGCGAGTTGGAGAAGAGACGCCGATCGGACTGGGCTCGCCACACTCTGGAAAGCAATGGAGTACGATCGGTTCGACTCAATACCCGGGATCCGTCATTTCGTGCGGCGTGAAGGAACGCGGGCAGGTGCTGCCGCTGTAGCTGTTCTCAGTGAGTTCCCGAAAGCCGCCTCGATTCGTGCTCTGCGAGGCATGCGTTGGATGAATCGGAGCTTCCAAAGGCTAATGCAACCATCTGTCTACGTAGGCAGCGCTTGAGAATTCTCCTCAGTTATGCGGCCGAATACGACAAGGGAGAAGGCGTTCACTTTGAACGGGTTCTCCGAAGGCTCGGACATAGCGTCATTGCCGTCAACGACTCAGCCGAAACTCCGGCCCCCCCGATTAATGGCGCGCGAGTAACTGCTTTTCGGGCGGGGACTGATTTGCCGCGAATTCTCAGTGGTATCGGTGGGGCGGACTTGTTGCTTTACATTGAACCCCTAGGTCTGATCCCACGTGGGCTGGAGAAGTCACCCATCCCAACCGCGTGCGTGATCTCTGATGTTCACCGAAACCTCGAGAGCCGTAGGACTCTATCGCTTCTCTTTGATCGGGTATTCCTTTACCAACGAAACTATCTCTCCTCCTTTGACCGCCATCCTCCTAAGACAGTCTACTGGTCACCCTGGGCGTGTGACACCGAGGTCTTTCGGGATCTAGGAGTTGGTCGCGATTTGGACGTCGCATTTATCGGCCAACTGTTCGGGCCCCGCAGTCAGCGTCGTAGGATCATTGAGAAGCTTGCAACGCTCGGGCTCAAACTAAACGAGCAGCGGTATTATCTACAAAGTGAGATTCCCGAGACGTATTCACGGGCGAAGATCGTCATCAATCTACCGATTGGCCATGATCTGAACTGTCGAGTATTCGAGGCAATGGCTTGCGGCGCGTTGCTGTTGACCACGACCGAGGAGAACGGCCAGGAGGAGCTGTTTCGCGACAATGTGGATTACGTTACTTTTCGAGATAAAGATGAACTCTTCGACAAGATCCATTATTTTTTGAAGCATGAGCACCAGCGGCTACGCATTGCGCAAAGCGGGCATGCGCTTGTTGTCGCGCGCCACAATCTGCAAGCAAGACTGGAAGAACTTCTTGATCGGGTTCTGGCTGGGCCCAGCGAGTCCGCTCCGGTGCGCCACTTCGAAGCTAAGCGCGTGCTCGCCACGTACGCGGAAGTATACCAACAGAATGGCTGGATCGACGCGTTGCTTAAACTCGCAGCTGAACGAAGAACGGATGCGGTGAGCCGTTCCTTGCTGCTGGCTCAAGGAGCCAAATCCTTCGTTCGTAGAGCCATTCGTGGATGGTGATAACCGAGCATGATTTCTCTTGAAATTCTGCTTCCTTTGCTATGCCTGATCCTGTTCTCGACGGTTGCACGGGTGACCCTGGGCAGCTGGTTAGCACCTGGCGCCTTCTTTCCGCTCTTCTGGATGGGATTGATTGCGATCTCCTTACCCATCGAAGAATATCCACTGTGGCCTCCCGCGCTCTGGTGGATTCTTGGAACGCTGTTAGTCTTTTATCTTGGTAGTCTTTTGGGCGGGGGCCGATCGGTTCGCTCGCGACAACTCAGCGCAGCTTCTGAGAGAGAAATACAGTTCACCGGGCTCACAATCCTGGTGTTGATTTGTTCCGGCTGCGGCGTGCTGTACATCCTGACCCGCGAATTCTTTGCGCCTCGGATTATCGATAAACCACCGGCCTTCTTCCAGATTCTCTTGGGTGGCATGTGGGCAGCCCCGATGTTTGGAGGCATGCTTTTGGCGTCGAATTCGTCCAAGCGGGGGAAATGGATTGGAATAGTTCCGTTAGCCGTGACGGTGCTGTACGCGGTGGCGTATGTCGGGCGGAGTCCGATCCTAGCTGGCCTTTACTTTTGGTCCGCAGGTTTTTGGTCGGTGCGACTGTGGAGAACAGGCGGTGGCATGCCTCTATTCACGAAGAAAATGGTTGTCGCGGTTCCGATTCTCCTGATTACGCTGGCCATCGCCGGTGCGACGATCCAAGCGATGCGAAAGGATAATAACGGCTTGCCGCTTGAGGAACGTTTCGGCAAGTATGGGGATGTTCTCGAAAGCACCAATCCTTTGGACGCGTGGTTTAGCTTTCGACATGGGCTTCTGTCTCATCCGTATGCTTTCAGCTATTACCTCCAGCGTGCGATCGATAGGCCGCCGCAGCCTTTAATGGGAGCCAAGACATTTGCAGGTCTCCTCGACTTGGTAGGGTGGCAGGAGAGAATTCCGTTTGATACTTTCGAAGTCGATCCAGGGATCGAGAGTAATGTGTACAGTGCCTTCATGCCACCGATCGAGGACTTCGGATTGGTGGGCTCTTTTCTCGCTTTTCTTGTAGCTGGAATCATCGCTGGCTGGGGCTATGCACGAGTTGTGCAGGGCAAATTGCGCTTTGCTCCCATTTTGAACATGTTTTATCCGCACGTGCTGATTGTTGGAGGATATTTCTTTGCATACAATTCAATGACCTTGGCTCATTTGATGGTCGCAGCGTATTTGTTGTGGCTCCATTTTAGAGGCGAGCGACGAGTAGCGGCGGCACCTGTACTGCAAGCGAGTAGAAACCGGCCTCTGGGCGGATTGATCTCTCAAACAGCGGTCCTTGGTGTTTCGATAAATGATCTTGGCCGGGCGAACTACCGGGGCAATAGCCGACGCCCGGTCCATCGATAGCTGCGTTACACGGAATGGATTGGCGCATCAAAGCGGGTATTCAGTTCGTAGTCGCCAGGCTTCCAGGTGGGATGCAGCTAAATCGCGCTCTACAGGATCTGCGCAACAGGGATCCTGTTCCGGAATTGCGGATTCGGCTTCTCGCGGTCGCTCAGGAACTGGCGTGGGCGGAAGGAGCGGGCCTTCGGCTGCAGGGTGCTCGGGTTCTCGAGCTCGGGACGGGTCGCACGCCGGTCGCGACAATCCTGATGGCGCTCATGGGATCTCTTGTGTATGGCTATGATCGGTCGGCGCTACTCAGCGAGAAGGACACCCGGTTCGTGTGTGACCAGATTGTCGAACTCTGTGGAGAGTTGGCGAATATCCTTGGACGGCGCCGGTCTCAGTTACTAGCAGATGCGCAGAGATGGATCGCGGAAGGCACACTCGAGCATCTTTTGGAGGAGGCAAGGATCACGTATCGAGCGCCTGCGGATGCAACCGCTAGCGGTCTGCGGTCGGAGAGCATCGATGCAGTGGTATCCTTCGATGTCGTTGAGCATCTGTCGCGACCGACGCTTCGGTTGCTCAACCAGGAAGCTCGCCGCGTTCTGATGCCCGGTGGTTTCCAGTTTCACGCAATTGGCTTAGGAGATCACTACGCTTCACTGGATCGAAACATCACCAGCGCGCACTTCCTCAAATATTCCGAGACAACTTGGCAGTTGCTGACGGGGAATTCCCTGAGCTACCACAATCGGATCCGTCTTCCCGAGTTTCTGCACCTGTTCAAGGAGGATGGCTTCGAAGCGGTCGCAGTGGACCGGGAGGTCGATCCCAAAGCTCTTCGAGCGCTGAAGATCCAGCCGGTGGCCCGCCAATTTCGCGAATACTCCGCAGCTGAATTAGCAGTCCACCGGGCGAAGGTACTTTTGAAGCAGAGCCAGCGTCAGCGAGCCGACGGCATTGGCCCGATGACCGACGACGGTGAGGACCGACGTCGAGCTTCATGAAGTCACGACTGGGACGCTCTGGAGTGCGGTAGAGCCTCATCGGCAGCTCTCTCTCGCTTGACTCCTTTTGCCTTCCCTCGAATCGCCATAATCGTATCCCAAAGGATCCTGAAGTCTGCGCTCAAGCTCCGTTCCCGTACGTACTTTAGCTGCAGGCGCAATTTTTCAGGACGAATCAGCTCTAAGTACGCTTGATCCGGGTCTGCGTAGCCGGAGTTGGCAATGATCTCCCCTTCATTATGGAATTTGATCGATGACCAATCGGTAATCCCTGGACGGACCTCCAGGATCCTCTGCTCCTCCTCGCTGTACATGTGCACAAAGCTTTGGACCTCAGGTCGAGGCCCCACAAGGCTCATCTGACCGACCAGAACATTGATCAGCTGTGGAAGCTCGTCGATTTTGTACCGCCGGATGAAATGGCCGACGCGTGTGATCCGATCATCATCGAGGCTTGTGCTATCCGGCCCCCCTCGATGTGCACGCATGCTGCGAAATTTAAAGATGCGAAAGAGTCGTCCATGCAGCCCCACCCGCTCTCCTCGGTAGAAAACTGGGCCAGGACTTTCTAGTTTGATCGCAATCGCGATCGCAGTCATCGGGAGTGCTAATACCCACAATCCAGTAGCCGCGACGCCTACATCCAGCGCTCGCTTCGCCACTCCGTAGAAAGCCTCTCGCGATGAGGGCATGCGCGCAACATACCATGGATGTGCATGCTAAGATTCTCCACCGCGGGGGCGGAATTCCTCTTTCCAGAAAGAGAACTCAATTGGCATACCGCGTTCCTTTTGTTGATCCGAGGGAGCATTACCGTCGTCACCGACAGGGCATCGACCAGGCCATTTTAGAATGTTTGAGCCAGGGCGACCTGATCATGCGTCGTCAGCTCAAGGCGTTCGAGGAGAACTTTGCCAGGTTCATCGGCACGAAGTACGCGGTAGGGCTAAATAGCGGTTACCACGCGCTCGCGTTTTCGATGTTGGCGGCCGGTTTGGGGCCCGGCGACGAAGTCATCACCGTTGCACACACATTCCTCGCGACGGTTTCTGCCATTGTTCATGCCGGCGCAACTCCCAAGCTGATCGACGTTGGTTCCGACTACAACATGGACATGGATGCTCTGGAGCGTGCGATTACTCCAAGAGCGCGAGCGGTAGTCCCGGTGCACCTCAATGGTCGCCTGTGCGATATGGAGCGGCTCAACTCGATTGCGAAGAAGCACGATCTTTTGATCATCGAGGACGCGGCGCAAGCAGTTGGCGCGACCTATCGCAAGCAGAAAGCGGGCACCTTCGGTCTCGTTGGCTGCTTCAGCTTCTACCCTTTCAAACTCTTGGGTGGATTCGGAGACGGCGGCGCGATCACCACCAACGATCCCAAAATCGCCCGTGCAATTGGCCTGATGCGGTTTAACGGAGAGGATCGAGAAACCGGCGAGTATCATTACCACGGGCAAACGGCTCTGCTGGACAACGTTCAGGCGGCGGTATTGGATTTCAAGCTCACCCACCTTCCCCAATGGATCGAGCACCGCCGCGATATCGCTCGTCGTTACCGTAAGGGCCTGGAAGACGTGACCGAAGTCTCACTCCCACATTTTGCAGGCGCCGAATACGAGGATGCCTATCAGAATTACGTGATCCGAACTCCGCGACGGGATGAACTGAGGGCTTTTCTGAAGGAGAACGGAATCGAAACTCTCGTCAGTTGGCCGAAGCCGATGTGGCACCATCGCGGATTGAAGCTCGGCGAGTACCATCTGCCGGAGACTGAAGCGATCTGTCGCGAGGTGATCTCGTTGCCAATGAGCGCGGAGACCACCTACGAGCACGTGAAAGAGACGGTTGCTTGCATTCGGCGCTTTTTCGGACGATGACGGTAGCCAGGATAGAACCATGACTCTCAAGCTCAGCGACCGAGGGGACATCATCACTCAGTCTGAAATCCGCATCATGTCCGTGGAGTGCGAGCGGGTTGGCGGAGTCAACCTCTCCCAGGGCGTCTGTGATACCGAGATTCCGCTTCCGGTCCGCCGCGCAGCGCAGGAAGCGATCGAAAGTGGCGTCAACACCTATACACGGTTGGAAGGCCTGATCGAGCTACGCACGGCGATCGCCAAGAAGCTCTCGCGGTACAACGGGCTCGAATACGATCCAGAGACGCAGGTCATCGTCAGCGCCGGCGCCACAGGTAGTTTTTACTGCGCCTGCCTAGCGCTCTTGAATCCTGGCGATGAAGTGGTCCTTTTCGAGCCATACTATGGCTACCACCTAAACACGCTCTTGGCGATGTCGGCCGTTCCTACCTACGTGACTCTCAAGCCACCCGATTGGACGTTTCCGGCCCGCGACCTCGAAGCCGTGGTGACCCCGCGGACGCGAGGGATTGTGATCAACACGCCAGCGAATCCATCGGGCAAAGTTTTCACACGGACCGAGCTGGAGCTGATTGCCGATTTTGCAAACCGGCACGATCTCTTTGTCTTCACGGATGAAATCTACGAGCACTTCCTCTTCGATCGCCGCCCACACGTCAGCCCAGCGTCGCTGTCTGGGATGCCAGAGAGAACGATCACTGTTTCGGGCGCGTCAAAAACATTCAGCATCACCGGCTGGCGGATTGGGTGGAGCGCCTGCAGTGAGCGCTGGACCCAACTGATCGGCGCTCTGAACGATCTCATCTACGTGTGCGCGCCGGCACCTCTGCAAGCTGGAGTTGCCGCCGGACTCGAGAAGTTGGGTTCGAAGTACTACGAGGGCTTAATCCAAGAGTATACCGTCAAACGTGACAAAATATGCGGAGCCTTGAACAAGGCGAAGCTGACCCCGTTCGTTCCTCAGGGGGCTTATTACGTGCTCGCCGATGTCTCACGGCTCCCCGGAAAAAATAGCAAGCAGCGCGCGATGTACCTTCTAGAGAAAACCGGCGTTGCCAGTGTGCCGGGGTCGGCTTTTTTCCACGGCTCGGACGGAGAAGACCTGGTGCGATTTTGCTTTGCCAAGAAAGACGAGGATCTCGACCGAGCCTGCCGCCAGCTAGAGAAGTTGAGGCTCTGATGCGTGCCGTGCAAGCAGTCGCGGACTACTCGCAGGTGACCGAGCTGTCTGGCGCCCGTGGCAGTCGGGCACAGCTAGCGAGGATGTGCCAACGGTACTACTTCGCCGGCCAATTCTGCGATGGCAATGAGGTACTCGAAATTGCATGCGGCGCGGGGCAAGGCTTGGGTTATCTAGCGCGGCGCGCTCGGCGCGTAGTGGGCATCGATATTGACGACCAAGTCCTCTCGCTCGCTCGCGGTCACTACGGTGACCGGATCGAGATTCGTCAGATGGACGCCCAGGCGCTTTCTTTTCCAGATCGAAGCTTCGATGTCGTGGTCCACTTCGAGGCCATCTATTACCTCCCGCGCCCGGAGCAGTTCGCGTCTGAGGTGAGGCGTGTGCTGCGCCCGGGTGGAGTGTTGGTGGTCTGCACCGCGAACAAGGATCTGCCGGACTTCAATCCTAGCCCCTTCTCACATCGGTACTTTGGTCCGCCTGAGTTGGTGGCTCTGCTGCGCCCGCATGCATTTACCGTCGAATGCTTTGGAGCTGATCCAATTGGCCCGCTGACCCTTCGCGGGCACGCATTGCGGACGCTCAAACGCGCCGCCGTTCAGCTCGACCTGATCCCGAGGACGATGAAGGGCAAAGAATTGCTCAAGCGAATTGCTTTCGGTTCACTGGTGGAGCTTCCCAACGAGATTCCGGAAGGGGAATCGGTAGAGCTTCCAAAGAGTATTCCTACCGATAGACCTGACAGAGAACACCGCGTGGTGTTTGCGGTTGCGCGTCGAATCGATTAGCGGCGTTACCGCCGTGCGGGCTTCTTTCCCACGATGGGAACAACGCTATCCGAGTCGGAGCTACTTTGCTGAGACCAAGCGTCGCTGTCCGATCGAGAGCGAGTCGCGAGTTGGTCGCCAGGAAAACACTCGCCGTGCTGCGTCGTAGATTTGCGGCTCACGCGGATAATAGGCGCTTTCGTGGGGACCGCACATTGGAGCTGGGCAGGGCGGAAGCGTCACGCGCTCAATCGGAGCCTGAAGCCAATCGAAACCTTTCTCCGCAACTATAGCGCTCACCTCGGCACTAACTCCACACATGCTCCAGGCTGCGTCGGCCACGACCAAACGGTGCGTCTTCTCTATCGAGGCGAGAATCGTTTGTTCGTCGATCGGCCGAACGGTACGCAAATCAATGACTTCGGCACGAATGCCGTCGGCTCGAAGTCGGTCAGCTGCTCGGACAGCCTCAACAGACATATAGGAGGTGGCCACGATTGTGAGATCGGATCCCACTCGGCGCACCGCAGCCTTGCCGATCGGTTCCACAAATGGTTCCGCAGGTACCTCGTCCTCGACCGAGTAAAGCCAACGATCATCAATGTAAATCACGGGGTTGGGATCTCGTAAGCTTGCAATCAACAAGCCTTTCGCGTCGCGCGCCGTTGAGGGCATCACAACTTTCAGGCCAGGAATATGCGCGAACATCGCTTGAAAGGCCTGAGAGTGCTGCGCTGCTT
>Ga0099791_10000899_pt1 | contig 11366 bp, 8 predicted proteins | sample Rivendell_Oct201_7_FD_77318 | JGI IMG/M metagenome (GOLD analysis project Ga0099791, IMG submission 77318) | Vadose zone soil and rhizosphere microbial communities from the Eel River Critical Zone Observatory, Northern California to study diel... | ecosystem: Environmental > Terrestrial > Soil >... | reverse complement strand
CGTCAGGGATCAGCGCTCCGGATGTCGGCCCGCGATGGTGCGGGACGTCCTCGAGCAGCAGCCTCGCGCCCGGCCTTCCGGCCGCGGCGAAGCGGCCGGCCAGCACGCGCTGGCCGGCCGACAGGATCGTCACTGCGAACCGGTCCAGCCTGCCGAGGAGCTCCGCCGGATAGGACTGGTCGATCAGCGAAATCAGGATCAGTGGCGGGTCCATGGACACCGGGCAGAACGCGCTCACGGTCACCCCGACGTCGTCCCGCTCGTCCGCGATCGTGACCAGGGTGACGGCGCTGGCGACCGCCCCGAGCGCAGCCGCGAACTCGTGCGGTGAGTCAGCGGCTGAGGTCGGTTGCGTCAATGAAAAGTCCAGCTACCCGGAAGCAGCAGCGGGCCGGCTGCCGAGAGTCCGCACCGGGCGGCCAGCTGCCATACCGGGCCCCAGCTCTCGGCGAGCAGGGCGAACCCCGCGGCGGTTGCGGCCGGGCCGAGGTCGGCGAGGGCCACCCCGGCGGCGCTCGTGGCCAGGCCGAGGTCGGCCAGCTGGGTGAGCGGGCCGGCCGCGGCGAAGGCGGCTGCGGCTGCCCGGCGGTCATCGCTGCTGGCCGCGGGCCTGATCCGGTCGAGCGGGCCCAGCTTCGGGTAGTGGACGAGCGGCGCGGTCGCAGGCAAGCCGGCCCTGCGGCGCGCGATGTCTGCCGCGTCCTCGACGCCGCCTAGCTCGTCGACCAGCTTCCGCTCGTGCGCGTCGGCGCCGGTCCAGATCCGGCCCCTGGCGAGCTCGTGCACGCGCTCGGCCGACAGGCCGCGGCCGGCCGCCACCTTGCCGGTGAAGTCGGCGTAGATGCGGTCAAGCCAGGCGTCGACGATCTGCCATTCCTCACTGCTGAACGGCCTGGAGGTGGAGAACATGGCCGCGTGCGGGCCGAGCACCACGGAGTCGGTAGTGACGCCCGTCTTGGCGAGCATGTCGCTGAGCACCGGCTTACCGCTGATCACGCCGATGGAGCCGGTTACCGTTCCCGGCTCGGCGACGATCGCGTCGGCGGCCATCGAGATGAAGTACCCGCCCGATGCGGCGACGTCGCTCATCGACACGACCACCGGCTGGCCGGCGTTGCGGGCCCTCACGACCTCGCGCCAGATCGCGTCGGACGCGACATAGGAACCGCCTGGGCTGTTCACCCGAAGCACGATGGCCTTGATATGCGGGTCGGCCGTCGCGGCGCGCAGGGCAGCCGTGATGCTGTCGGAGCCCATTGCGGTGCCGGTCAGCGGGCTGCGTCCGTTCCGGCCCCGCCTGATCGCGCCCGTCGCCTGGATCAGCGCGACCGCGTCCTGACGCGGTGACGTCAGCTGCTTGGCCCGGTTGGCCAGTTCCTTCGACCGCTGGTAGCGGCCGACATAGAGCAGGATCGGGTCGTTGCCGACCTGCTTGCGCACGGCCGCATAGACCTCGTCCCGGTAGCCGAGCGCGTCGACGAGCCGATTGGCCAGCGCCTGCTCGGCGAGATACGGCCCGCCGTTGATCAGCCGGCCGGCCTCTTCTGGCGAGATGCTGAGGTGCTCCCCGATCGCGTCGGTCAGCTGCGCGGTAACCGACTGGGCCACTTGCTCGGTGGCCTCCCTGGCCGGGCCCGAGAAGCCCAGCTCGGTGAGCTGCTCCGCGGCGCTCTTGTACTCGTGCCGGGCACCGACCTCCAGATGCACGCCGAGCTTGTCCAGGGTGCCGCGCAGGAACGCCCGCTCCACGGCGAGACCCGTGAGGCCGACGTCGCCCGACGGCTGAAGGAAGATCGTGTCGAACGCGGTCGCCAGGTAGTACGGCACGTTCCCGGCGGAGAACTCGCCGAACGTCTCGGCCCACGCCCACGCCGGCTTGCCTGAGTCGCGGAATCGCCTGACCGCCTCCCGCAGCTCCTGCACCACCCCGAGCCCGATCGGCTTGCCGCCGACCTTGACGACGAGAGCCTTGACCCGGTCATCGGTTCTGGCGGTCTTGAGGCCTGCCAGCAGGTCGATGATCGTGGGCTGGTGCCTGCTCATGACCGCTGAGAGCGGGTCAGGGGGCCTGATCTCGATGACTCCGTCGGTTAGGTCGAGCTCCAGGATCAGCGGCGCGGTGCGCTGCCTGGCGAGTTTGCCTAGGTGACCGGCCAATGGGCCGGCCAGAGGGCCGGTCAGCAACGATTCCATGAACCAAGCCTAGGGGTGTCGCCCGGATCGTGCCGGACGCGGGCGGCCGTCGTCTGGCACTGATCCGCGTCGCACACCCAAGGTCAGCTATCGTCAGCAGCGATGACGAACCGCGACGGGAACGGCTGGACCCGATGCGGCCGCGGCCATCGGCACTGGGGCCGGCATGGCGCGGCCGGGTTGCTGCTTGCCGCTCCTGACGAGGCCGGACGCCAGACGGTGCTGCTGCAGCAGCGCAGCTGGTGGGGCAGCTACGCCGGCGCATGGGGACCGCCGGGCGGCGCGCGCGACAGTCACGAGTCCGTGATGCGGGCGGCACTGCGCGAGGCGATCGAGGAGTGCGCGATTGATCCCCGCTCGGTCCGGGTCCACGGTGTGGCCACCGATGATCATGGTGGCTGGACGTACCAGACGGTGCTGGCGAGCACCGCAGCCCCGCTGGCTGCCGCCGCAGTGAGCGAGGAAACTAGCGAGGTGGCCTGGGTGCCGGTGGCCGAGGTTGAGCGGCTGCGGCTGCATCCCGGTTTCGCTGGGCTGTGGCCGGCGCTGCAGACGGCGCTTTTGCCGCTGACCGTCATCGTGGACGCCGCCAACGTGATGGGATCGCGCCCTGATGGCTGGTGGCGGGACCGTGCCGGGGCAGCCCGGCGGTTGTCCGACCAGATCGAGGGGCTGGCGATGGCCGGCATGGCCGACCTGCCCGACTCGGTGCAGGTGCCCGCGCTCGAGCGGTGGTTCCCGCGCTTCGTGGTGGTGCTCGAGGGTGCGGCGGCAGCCGGAGCCGGAGAGGTGCCGACAGACCGGCAGGTGCAGATCGTGCTGGCGAGAGGTTCCGGTGACGATGAGATAGCCCGGCAGGCCGCCGAGACCGCCGGGCCGTGCCTCGTCGTCACCGCCGACCGGGAGCTGCGATCAAGGTGCGAGGCCTTGGGGGCTGCGGTGGTCGGGCCCCGCTGGCTACTTGACCTGCTGTAGCGGCGAGTAGTGCCCGAGGCTTGCGGCTCGATCCGGGAGTCAGGAACATCGAGTTCCACACCGAGCCAAGGAGCGGATGCATGACCGACAATGTCATTTACCAATACGTGCCGCACCGCAGGACCCAGCGCAAACTAGAGGGGAATGCGCCTGGGCCGGTTAAGGTCGCCGAGCAGTTGCCGAGCGGCACAGCGGCACAGCGGTTCAACGCGTGGCTCGCTGTCAAGGTGACCGCGGGTGTCGGCACTATGTGGGCCGCCTACGCCTTTGGGGCACTGGCCCTAGTCAGCTTGCCCTCGGCGATCGCGTCGGGCAGCCCAATCATCCTTGTCTCTTGGATCTCGCAGACCTTCCTGCAACTCGTGCTGCTTTCCGTGATCATTGTTGGTCAGAACGTGCTCGCCGCCGCGGCCGATAAGAGATCCGAAGCAACCTTCAAAGACGCCGATGCGGTGTTGCACGAAGCGGTGATGATCCAGGAACACCTGCTCGCTCAGGACCGCGTGCTCGCTGACCTGGCAGGGCGGCTCGCGCGGGTTGAGGCCCGTTCCGCCGGGTGAACTGCTGCGTCCGTAGCTGAATGCCAGCTGATGCGCCTTATGCCACCTGGAACGACCTCTTGGCCAGGCCGATCCAGTAACCGGTGATCGTGGTGACCGGGTTGGGCCTGTCGGAGGCGCTTTCGCCTCGATGAGCTGCTCGCGCAGCGCGAGATGACCCTGACCGAGCTATCGGAGCGGGTTGGCATCACGATCGTGAACCTGTCGATCCTGAAGAACGGCCATGCCAGGGCCGTGAGGTTCAGCACGCTGGCCAGGCTGCGCGCGGTGCTGGACTGCCAGCCAGGCGACCTGCTCGCATACGGCCCTGCGGGCGAAGCAGCTGACGATGGCGGACGATGAAGGCCGGCATCGTAGTAGGGCCGGCGATAGGCATGCGGCGTTATCCACCGGCGACCCGTGCGCGCTGCCGTCATGCACAGGCGATCCACTCGTCGGCGCGGACGCAGTCAGCGCGGTCCAGGCTGCCATCATGATCACTCGAATCTCGGCGCCGGCCGGCGAGCTCATCGAGTATCAGCGCGGCATCCTGGCACGCTGGCAAGCGGACTGTGCGGCTGACGTCGCGGCCATCGACGCGCTCGTGCGCTCGGGTCGGTGGCAGATGTTGTACCGGGGCGTGTACGCCACATACACCGGGCCGCCTTCCAGAGACGGCGTGCTCTGGGCCGCCGTTCTTCGCTGCGGACCTGCGGCGGCGCTCAGTCATTTCACGGCCGCCGAACTCGACGGTCTTGCAGAAGAGCGGCGCGACGTGACGCACGTCACCATTCCCGGGCAGCTGCGAGTGCGGCAGCCTGGACGAGAATCCGACGGCACATTCGGATCCAGCATTCCGCGCATCGTCGTTCATCGGTCGTCGCGCTTAGCGCAAGCCAAGCATCCTGTCAGGACGCCGCCCCGCACCCGGGTCGAGGAGACCGTTCTTGATCTCGTCGAATCGGCGCAGAATTTCGACGACGCCTTCCACTGGCTGAGTGCCGCATGCGGCCGCCGGCTCGTCACGCCTGTTCAGCTCCGCGACGCGGTGGGTTGCCGGGCCAAGATGAGGTGGCGTAGCGACGTGCTGATAGCTGTTGAGGAGATTTCCGAAGGAGTCCTGTCGAACCTCGAACGCGGTTACCTACGGAAAGTCGAGCGGCCGCACCGGTTGCCCGCAGCGCAGCGCCAGTATCGGAAACGGCAAGGTGGCCGGTCGGCGTACCTGGACAACTTGTACGACGATCTGGGAGTTGCCGTCGAGCTCGATGGTCTTGCCTCGCATCCGGCCGAGTCGCGCTGGCATGACATGCGCCGTGACAGCTTCTTCGCTAGCTCGGGGATCATCACGTTGCGCTATAGCTGGGCCGACATCGCGACTAGGCCATGCCAGGTAGCGCGCGAGATCGGGCTCGTGCTACAGCAGCGTGGTTGGTCGGGTGCGCTCCGTGCATGCCGAGCCTCTTGTCTGGTGGGGCTCCGGTGACCACGGACACTTTCATGCGACATCGGCGGAAATGTGTCCGTGATCATGGAACGGGCTTCTGGGTGGGCGGCGGGGCGGCGGCTTCGGCCGTGGCAGGAGCGGTCGTCGCAGCGGCGGGGGCGGCGGCCGCCGCGGGGGCGGTAGGGGCGGCGGGAGTGGGGTCGTGGACTAGCCAGAGCACGCCTAGCGGGGGGACTGTCAGCACGGCGGACGCGGGGCGGCCGTGCCAGGGCTCGCCGGTCGCCTCGACTCGCCCCATATTGCCGACGCCGCTGCCGCCGTAGTCGGCCGCGTCGCTGTTGATCATCTCGCGCCACACGCCGGTTGACGGCAGTCCGACCTGGTAGTCGTAGTGCGGATCGCCGGAGAAGTTGACCACGCAGGCGACGGCAGGAGCGTCCTCGGCGACCCGCAGGAACGAGATCACGTTGCCGAAAGCGTCGTTGGCGTCGATCCAGCTGAACCCGGCGGGGGAGAAGTCCTCCCGCCATAGCGCAGGCAGCTGCCGGTAGGCCAGGTTGAGGTCGCTGACCAGGCGCTGCAGCCCGACATGAGCGGGTCCGAGAAGCGCCGCCCAGTCCAGGCCGCTCTCCTGTGACCACTCGCCGCGCTGGCCGAACTCCGATCCCATGAACAGCAGTTGCTTGCCTGGATGGGCCCACATGTAGCCGAACAGCGCCCGCAATGTCGCGAACCGCTTCCACTCGTCGCCCGGCATCTTGCCGAGCAGCGAGCCCTTGCCGTGCACGACCTCGTCGTGGGAGAGCGGCAGCACGAAGTTCTCGCTGTAGGCGTACATCATCGAGAACGTGAGCTCGTTGTGGTGGTAGCGGCGGTAGACCGGGTCGTGCGCGAGGTAGGACAGCGTGTCGTGCATCCAGCCCATGTTCCACTTGAGCCCGAACCCCAGCCCGCCGAGATGCACCGGCCTCGTCACGCCTGGCCACGCGGTCGACTCCTCGGCGATCATCACGATCCCGGCCGACCTCTTGTAGCAGGTCGCGTTGACTTCCTGCAGGAATGAGACCGCGTCCAGATTCTCCCGGCCGCCGAGCACGTTCGGCGTCCACTCGCCTGCCTTGCGCGAGTAGTCCAGGTACAGCATCGACGCGACGGCGTCCACCCGCAGCCCGTCGATGTGGAACTCCTCGAGCCAGTAGACGGCGTTGGCGACGAGGAAGTTGCGCACCTCTGGCCGGCCGAAATCGAAGATCAGCGTGCCCCAGTCCGGGTGCTCGCCGCGGCGCGGGTCAGCGTGCTCATACAGCGGTGTCCCGTCGAAGCGCGCGAGCGCCCACTCGTCCTTCGGGAAGTGCGCAGGCACCCAGTCGACGAAAACCCCGATATCCGCCTGGTGCAGCCGGTCGATCAGGTACCTGAACTCATCGGGCGTCCCGAACCGGGCTGACGGCGCGTAATACGAGGTCACCTGGTAGCCCCACGAGCCGCCGTACGGGTGCTCGGCCACCGGCATGAACTCGACGTGGGTGAAACCCTGCTCCTTGACATAGTTAACGAGGGCCTCGGCCAACTCCACATAGGAAAGTCCGGGCCGCCATGAGCCGAGGTGAACTTCGTAGACGCTCATCGGCTCGCGCAGCGGATCGCGCTCTGCCCTGGCCGTCATCCAGTCCTTGTCGGCCCACTCGTAGCTGGTGTCGAATACGACTGACGCGGTCGCTGGCGGCGCCTCGGCGAGTGCAGCCAGCGGGTCGGCCTTGCGGTGCCAGGCCCCGTCCTGGCCGCAGATCTCGTACTTGTACCTGACGCCGGATCCGACGCCGGGAACGAACAGCTCCCAGACGCCAGAGCTGCCGAGCGAGCGCATCGGGTGCGCCCGCCCATCCCAGTGGTTGAAGTCCCCGATGACGCGAACCCCGCGTGCGCTCGGCGCCCAGACGGCGAACGAAGCACCGTCGAGCTCAGCTCGCACCCGCGCGCCGAGTACGCGCCACAACTCCTCATGCCTGCCCTCGCCGATCAGGTGCCGGTCCATCTCGCCGAGCGTGGGCAGGTGCCGGTACGGGTCGTCGGCGAGCAGCTCGGGCCCGTCGGCCCGGTAGGACACCGCGAGCCGGTACTCGCTGACTGCGGCATCGGCGGGCACCGTCACCGAGAACACGCCTCCGTGCACATGCCCCATCGGGTACCTGCTGCCGTCGGGCAGGACGATGTCCACTGACGAGGCCAGCGGTCGCAGCGCCCTGATGATCGTTCCTTGCGGTCCAGAGTGAGCTCCGAGCACGGCGTGCGGATCGTGGTGCTGCCCGGAAAGGATCCGGTCGATCTCCTCATGGCTGATCGGATCGGTGATCTTGGGGCCCCGGTCCCTCGACTTACCTGCGGCTGTCATCGGCTTGCCTCCGCGATCGCGGCGAGCGGTATCGGCAGCCAGTCAGGCCGGTGCCTGGCCTCATAGACCGCCTCGTAGACCGCCTTGCTGAGAATCAGCGCGCGGAGCAGCGGCGATCTCGATCCGAGCTGCCCGCCCGTCCTGGGATCGCTGCCCATGATCTGCGCATACCCCGAGCAGAACGCATCCTGACATCGGCTCACCCACGCTGAAGCCACTTCGGCCAGCCGCTTGTCATCCGGGTGCCGTAGTGCCTCGTGCCTAGCCGCGTAGTCGAACGAGCGCAGCATCCCTGCCACATCGCGCAGCGCGGGCGCAAACGCCCTGCGGCGGGCGAGCGGCACCGACGGCTCACCTTCGAAGTCGAGCACGATCCAGCCCCCGTCGGTGCTGAGCACCTGCGCTAGGTGATAGTCGCCATGGATCCGCTGCACCGCGACCTCGGTCCCTGGTTCGGCGAGCGCGGCGTAGCACGCCCTGATCGCTGCCTCGTGCTCACGCAGCTGCGGCACGACACCGGTGGCCTGAGTCAGCTCCGTCGCCATGGCATCGATCAGGTCGGTCAGGGCGAAACCGGACAGCGCGCTGGTGCCGAACGCCCCAGCGAGCTCGGTATGCAGCCGCGCAGTGGCCTCGCCGAGCAGCCTGGCCTCGGCGGAGAAGTCTGGTATCGGCCCGTGCCGGCCGACACCGTGCCGGCCGGCCCCGTGCTGATGAGCGCTGCGCAGGCTCGCCGTGGCCAGCGACCAGCCGTCGCTGGAGCGGGGGAAGAACACCGACAAGATGGCCAGTACAACCGGGGCGGCATCGCTTGCCTGCGCCGGCGCAGGCTGCCCGCTGGGCGGCATCTCGATCCAGCCGAGCGGCGCGGCGACCAGCTTCGAGCCATTGCGCGCGAGCGCCGAGGGCACCTCAAGGTCGGGGTGGTGTCCGGCGAACGGTCTTCTCAGCAGCTTCAGTATGGCCGCCTCGCCGAACACGACGCTGGTGTTGCTGGCCAGAGCGGGCAGGGCCCGGCCCGGCGCGGTCTCGTCAATGATGGCTCCTGGCTCTGTGCCGAACCGCAGCGGGCCGACGCTCCGCTGCGCGACGATACCGCGCAGCAGGACGGCCGTCAGCTCGGGGTCGGCCGCGCCGTCATAAACGATCCTGCCGTCTGGCATTGCGCCGATGCTGGCTCCGGCGAGTGCGGGCGGCAGCTCGGCCCGCAGGCCGGTCAGTACCTGATAACTGACTTGCTCCTGACCGACCAGGACATCAACCATCAGGTGCCGCAGCTCGGGGTCACCCGCCGCTAGCTGGACGTCGGAGGTTATCTCGACCTGGCGCACCCTGGACCCGCTGCCCGCGAACCAGCGCTGGGCAGGCAGCCACTCGGAGAGCAGATCAGCGAGCGCGCCCTGCGTCACCAGACGAGTCAAGCATCCGGCCGTGGCCGGGCCTGATCCAGGGTGGGTAGTTTCTGGTGTATCCGGGCCGGATCCGGCTAGCTCGGCGGCTGCACGACAAACCAGTAGAAGGCGTGCCCGGGCAGCGTGAGCAGGTAGCTCAGCTCACCGACGGGCGGGAACGCGACGCCACCCATGCACTCGACCGGGGTGTAGCCGTTGAACCTGCTCAGGTCGAGTTCCACCGGCTGCGGGAACCTGGACAGATTGTTCACGCACAGGATCGGATTACCTTCCGCGCTGCCGGGCCCGGAGTCGGCGTACTCCCTGATGAACGCGAGCACGCTCGGATTCGAGCTGGTCAGCTCGGAGTATTTGCCGAGCCCGAATACCGGATGGCGCTTGCGGATCTCGATCACCCTGCGCGTCCAGTGCAGCAACGAGCCGGTGTTGCGCTCCTGTGCCTCGACATTGATGGCCTGGTAGCCGTAGATGGGGTCCATATTGGGCTGCAGGTAGAGCCGCTGCGGATCCGAGCGCGAGAAGCCGCCGTTGCGGTCCGGCGTCCACTGCATCGGCGTCCGGACGCCATCCCTGTCGCCGAGCCAGATGTTGTCCCCCATGCCGATCTCGTCGCCGTAGTACATGACCGGCGAGCCAGGCAGCGACAGCAGCAAGGCTGTGAACAGCTGGAGTTGGTTCGTGTCGTTGTCGAGCAGCGGGGCTAGGCGGCGCCGGATCCCGATGTTGGCCTTCATCTTCGGGTCCTTGGCGTACTCGGTGTACATGTAGTCGCGCTCGTCGTCGGTGACCATCTCCAGGGTCAGCTCGTCGTGGTTGCGCAGGAAGATCCCCCACTGGCAGCCGGAGGGAATCTGCGGCGTCTTGGCGAGGATCTCCGAGATCGGGTAGCGCTGCTCCCTGCGCACGGCCATGAAGATCCGCGGCATCAGCGGGAAGTGGAAGGCCATGTGGCACTCGTCGCCGCCGGCGCTGGGATCGCCAAAGTACTCGACCACGTCATCAGGCCACTGGTTAGCCTCGGCCAGCAGCACTCGGTCCGGGTAGAGCCGGTCCACCTCGGTCCTGACCCGCTTCAGGTACTCGTGGGTTTCCTTCAGGTTCTCGCAGTTCGTACCCTCGCGCGCGTAGAGGTAGGGGACCGCGTCCAGCCGGAAGCCGTCGATGCCGAGGTCGAGCCAGAATCGCAGTACCTCCAGCATCGCGTCCTGAACTAGGGGATTCTCGTAGTTCAGGTCAGGCTGGTGGTAGAAGAACCTGTGAAAGTAGTACTGCCCGCGGACCGGGTCGAAGGTCCAGTTGGACTGCTCCGTGTCGACGAAGATGATCCGGGCGTCGGGGTACTTGTCGTCGGAGTCTGACCACATGTAGAAGTCGCCGAACGGGCCCTCTGGGTCAGACCTGGACGCCTGGAACCAGGGGTGCTGATCGCTGGTGTGGTTCATGACCAGGTCGGCGATGACCCTGATGCCGCGGGCATGAGCCTCCTCGACCAGTTCCACGAAGTCGCCGATAGTGCCGAAATCGGGCAGGACGGCCATGAAGTCCGCGATGTCGTACCCGCCATCGCGGAGTGGCGAGTTGTAGATCGGCAGCAGCCAGATGCAGTCGATCCCGAGCCACTGCAGGTAGTCGAGCCGGGAGATCAGGCCCCGCAGGTCGCCGGTGCCGTCACCGTTGGAGTCGTGGAAGCCGCGGACGAGGACCTCATAGAAGACCGCGTGCTGGTACCACCGCGGATCGCGCGGTTTGTCGAAGGAGAAGGAGTTCGGCACCGGCTCGTTGGGAGCCGCGACGCTCGGCAGGAAGGGGGTCTGCGGCGCGGGCGATCCGTGCCGCGCTGGTTCCGGCTGTGCCACGGGGTGTCTCCTACTAATTCCTTACTTGCTGAGGGTTTTTATGACTTGCGTCAGGCCCGCCTGGCCCCGTCGCCTGGCTAATCGGCGGTAACCGTAAAGATATGCGCTGGAGCGCGTGCCGGATCCAGCCGTACGTAGTTAGCCTCGCCCCACCGGTAAGACTCACCGGTCAGCTCATCAGTTACCAGCAATCCCGCCCCGACGTCGAAGTCGAAAGCGGCTCGGTCCAACCAAACCGTGGCCTCACGCGGCTGGTGCGGGTCGAGGTTGACTACGACCAGAACCGTATCGCCGCCAAGGGCGCCAGGTAGCGCGCCGACACTCTTAGAAAAGCATAGAATCTCCGGCCGGTCCGCAAAATGAAACCGGAGATTGCGGAGCTGTGACAACGCACGATGCGCTCGCCTGATCGCATTCAGCTGGGTAATGAACGGCGAGATACCCAGGTTCACGCGCGCCGCCAGCGCCCAGTCACGCGGGCGGTACTGGTATTTCTCCGAGGCCAGGTACTCCTCGCTGCCGGGCCTGAGCGGGGAGTTCTCGCACAGCTCG
>Ga0099791_10000896_pt1 | contig 11386 bp, 12 predicted proteins | sample Rivendell_Oct201_7_FD_77318 | JGI IMG/M metagenome (GOLD analysis project Ga0099791, IMG submission 77318) | Vadose zone soil and rhizosphere microbial communities from the Eel River Critical Zone Observatory, Northern California to study diel... | ecosystem: Environmental > Terrestrial > Soil... | reverse complement strand
TGGGGTTCGCGGGCCGACCGTCTCGACCGGCCGGACCGGCTGATATTCGACCTCGATCCCGGCGAGGACGTGCCTTGGAGCGCCGTCATCACCGCTGCCGGAGCGGTGCGCCGCAGGCTCGAATCACGCGGGCTGCAAAGCTTTGTCAAAACGTCGGGTGGGAAGGGACTCCACGTCGTGGTTCCGGTCGAACCGTCGGCCGGCTGGGCGGAAGCGAAATCTTTTACGGCCGCCATAGCGGATGCGATGGCCGCAGATCAGCCCGACCGTTATGTCGCGACGGTCGCAAAGCGCGCCCGCCGCGGCCGCGTCTACATCGATTATTTGCGCAACGACCCAGGCTCTACGGCTGTTGCGGCATACTCGCCCCGCTCGTCGCCGCAGGCCCCGGTCTCGACTCCTCTGGAGTGGGACGAGCTTTCGGAGGGTTTGCGCTCGGACCACTTCACGGTCGGCAACGTGCGGCACCGGCTCGCCTTTCTCAAGCGCGATCCCTGGCAGGCCTTTTTTACGGTGCGTCAACGGATTCCGGTTTGATCCCCCTCCCTGCTCCGCCCGGTTTCTGCACGCGATCGAAGAGCTTGTGCGTTTCGAGGAATCCAAAATGCCGCTTGTCAACGCCGAGAAACCCGAGCAGATCCGGTTCGACGTATCACCGTCCGTACACGTGACCGCACTGGCGTATCGAGCCGCATCCCGCGGTCGCGCAGACGTCACCCTCATCCTTGCACACGGCGCCGGGGCGAACCAAGCCAGCAGCTTTATGATCCGCTTTGCCACTTCGCTGGCCGCGCGGGGAATCGACACGATAACCTTCAACTTCGTCTATACGGAGCAACGCCGGCGCGTGCCCGATCGGAACGATAAGCTGGAGCACTGCTATCGCACCGTCATTGAGGCCGTGCGCAGCGGAAAATTTCACGATGACGCCCGTCGCCGAAAGTTGGTGATTGGCGGCAAGTCGATGGGGGGACGCATTGCTTCCCAGGTTGCGGCGGCAGGCCAAGAGGGCATCGCGGGCCTGGTGTTCCTCGGCTACCCGCTGCACCCGCCGGGCCGCCCCGACAAGCTGCGGTCAAAGCACCTACCCGACATCCGCGCGCCGATGCTGTTCGTCCAGGGTTCGCACGATGCCTTCGGCACGCCCGAGGAATTACGGGCCGTCTTGAGCGGATTGAAGGTGGCCGCCGACCTCTGTGTGGTGGAGGACGGCGACCATTCCTTCAAGGTCCCGAAACGATCCGCTATGTCACAAGACCACGTGTACGAATTTGTTCTTGATGAGATTGTGCGGTGGCTGCGAGTGAAAACGGGGCCAGAGGCTAATCCCTCTGGCCCTCCAATTCCTCCACCCTAGCGGTTAGATCGACGACGCTTTGCTGAACACGGGTAAGGTCCTCATGAAGAAACCTCAACCTCGCCTTCGGTCACTCTCGTCTCGCCCATATCGTGAATGGCTGCCCGGACCATCCGGACATCCTGCGACAGCACGTTGAGCTGCCCTGTCACCCTGCGGTCAAGACCGGCAAGGTTCGCCTGAATTCTTCGAAGGATTTCCATCACAGCGTCGTCGGCCATTGGGAAGTCTCAGTTTCCGACACCCAAGATAAGCCTTTTGGGTCGAAAGGGCTAGCCTTGCCTGCGCCGAACGAAAGATCCGGAGCCATCGGTCACTTTCCATCGACATCACGCGTTGCCGCGGGCCTCAGTGCGAGCTTTGCGCTCGCGCAAAAATCTACGGCCTTGGTCAATATTCTCTATCGGATATGTGAGGAACGTCATTCCGCCGGAACGCGCATGTCGTCGTCTGCGGGCTCGCGCAGCACATAGCCGCGGCCCCACACGGTTTCGATAAAGTTCTTGCCGTTCGATGCGTTGGCGAGTTTCTTGCGCAGCTTGCAGATGAACACGTCGATGATCTTGAGCTCCGGCTCGTCCATGCCGCCGTAGAGGTGGTTGAGAAACATCTCCTTGGTCAGCGTCGTGCCTTTGCGCAGCGAGAGGAGTTCCAGCATCTGGTACTCCTTGCCGGTGAGGTGGACGCGCTGGGCGCTGACCTCGACCGTCTTGGTGTCGAGGTTGACCACGAGTTCGCCGGTCTGGATGACGGATTGGGCATGCCCCTTGGATCGTCGCACGATCGCGTGGATGCGCGCCACCAGCTCGTCCTTGTGGAACGGCTTGGTCATATAGTCGTCGGCGCCAAAGCCGAGGCCTCTAACCTTGTCCTCGATGCCTGCAAGCCCGGAGAGGATCAGGATCGGGGTCTTGACCTTGGACACGCGAAGCGCCCGCAGCACCTCAAACCCTGACATGTCGGGCAGGTTGAGGTCGAGGAGAATAATGTCGTAATCGTAGAGCTTGCCGAGATCGACGCCCTCTTCGCCGAGATCGGTCGTATAGACGTTGAAGCTCTCGGACTTGAGCATCAATTCGATCGATTGCGCCGTGGCGCTATCGTCTTCGATCAATAGAACGCGCATGCCAGTCCCCTTCCGCGCCGCTCCGGCGTCAGGTCGGCCTGCCACACGGGGCAGCCGCGGTAATTGCCTTGGGACAACTGATTCGAAACCTCAAACGAGGATGCTTAACAAAACCTGATTCCCAAGCGCAAGCGCCGAATAGGCATTTGTCGAAAGAACTGCCTAATATGTTGGGAGGACTGGTTTTTCTAAGCACGCTACGGTTCGTGTCTGGTGTTAAGAATCGGCTCTAACCGATTCGCCTGACTAGCTCCGCGGTCACGACTGGACGAGTCAATTCGGTGGCCCCGTGGACGGTCGAGCTATGATTAACGATCCGGGTAAACACCGCGTTAATGAACGGTGGATTTAGTTAATGCACGGCAGAATTTAGCGCCGTCCTTTGCAGTCCATCGAGAGGTTCACGCGAACGCAATTTCGTGAAAGCGCCGCTCGACGACGCGATCAGGCTCCCGGAACCGCGGGCGTCTCGCCCGCCCTTCCCTACCATCGCGGTTCGCCGGGGAAAGCGAAAAGTATAAAGAGCAGCCGGGACGCCCGCGGTCCCACGCCCGCGGTCCCACGGTGACACTGTTGGAAACCGAAAACTAATATTATGATGATAGGGGTGATGGATGTGGTTCCAGTTTCGCCAAGGCCGCGCGCGGGCGCGCAACCGGTTGGTTTTGGGCCGGGGGAGTTAACTTTGTCCATGAAGTCGCGTAACACACTCATCCGCTCGAAAAAATTTCAGCTTGATGAGAAACGGCGCAAGGTCGCCCAGATGGAGGCGATGATTGCCGACTTCCAGCGCATGGCGGCCGATCTCGAGCGTGAAATCATAGCCGAACAGGAGCGGGCGGGCATCCATGATCCGTCCCATTTTGCCTATCCCACCTATGCAAAGGCCGCGATGGCGCGCCGCGAGAACCTCAACCGTTCGATCGACGAGCTTGCGGCGCAGCTGAGCGGAGCAAAGATTGCGCTTGCGGAAAGCGCCGAGGAGCTCAAGAGGGTCGAACTCCTGGATGAACGCGATCAGAGTCGTGACCGTGCCGGCGAAGAGGGGCGAGAGCAAGCACAACTCGATGCCCTCGCCGCCTTGCGGGCGCGCGGAGCGCTGGCGTGATTGACCACCACGCCGCCGGCTCGATCACGGTCACCCGGAAGCAGGAGTCGAGGTCGGCCGGAGCACGTTAGAGCCGATTACGGTCGCTTTGCATACTTACCGCGTTGTCGCCGGGCTTATCCCGGCGACGACGCATTTGAATGCACAGAGCGGAACAATCGAGGTGGCCGGGACAAGCCCGGCCACGACCCTGAGAGGGGGCTCACCCAAGACAATCGCTCGTCTCTCGCCTCCTTACGGCGGCTCCACCGTGAACCCATCCGCCCGGTTAAGCGCGATCCGCCCCGCGGCCGTTGCGGCGACCCAGCGGGCGGCGGCGGCAAGGCCGCCGAAGGAGAAGATGTGCGGGGCGATGTCGGTGCGTCCCGCCGCCGCCTCGGCGAGCGGCCGCAGCACGGAGTCGGGCGCCACCATCCCGAACAATTGCTTAGCGAGGCCGGTGTGGCGCATGAGGCCCTGGGCCGAGGCCGCGACTCCGCAGATGCGGGCGTAGCGCAACAGGCCAGACAGCGTGGTGGGGCCGGCGAGGCCGATGCGGACCGGGAGATCGATGCCCTGGTCGCGCAGCCGCCCGATCCAGTTGAGGATGGCGGGAGCCGAAAAGCTGAACTGGGTGACGACGTGAACCGCAAGCCCGGTCTCCGCCGCGGCCTCGATCTTGGCGGCGAGTGCGCGGTCGAGTTCGGTCGCACCGAGCCGCGGGTGGCCATCCGGATAGGCTGCGATGCCGACCTCGACAATGCCCCGGCTCTGCAGGAGCCCGCTTTCGATCACCTCGATTGCGGCAAAGAACGGCCCCGCCGGGGCGGCGAGGTCGCCGCCGATTACCAGCACACGCCGCACGCCAGCGTCGTCGCTCAGCCGGCCGAGATGGCGGTCGAGTTCGGCCCCGCTTGCAAAGCGGCGCGCCGCGATGTGCGGCACCGGCTCGTAGCCCGCAGCCGCAAGGCTGGCCGCGGTGTCGATCTGCATGGTAAGCGGATGGGCCGGAACGGCGCTGACATAGATCGGCGTCTTGGGCGCAATGCCCGCGCGCAGCGCCTCGATATCGCTCGGCGTCGGGCGGGTTGCCTCGAACGAGGCCCGCGCCGTGAAAGCCGCGATACACTGCTGCGGCGACGACTGAGCCGACAATTGCGCCGGCTTGGCGAGGGCCTGGGCGGCGAGAACCTGGGCATTCATGATCTCGGCCTTTCGTTAGCCGCGCCGTCGCGAGATGACGAAGGATTCGTCGAAGAACCACAGGCCGCCGTTGCGGCGCAGCACGTCGCGGGTGGCGTCGAGATAGCCGCGGTCGTTGACGACGGCGGCCAGGCGATGGTCTTCAACCTGGGCGACGTAGATCGCCGCGTTCCAGGCGGCAAACAGGGTCGAGGTGCCGATCGAATCCGACAGTTCCGAGGGCAGCGTGTGCATGTCGTAGCGAAACAGCGCGCGATTGTCGGAATTGACGTTGAAATTGAGCTCGCGTCCGGCCGCGCCGAGCTCCTGCTTGACCGCCTTCATGATCTGGTGGCGGTCGTGGATGAAAGGGTTGTCGCCTGGCCAGAGGCGCTGCACGATCTCAAGCCCGGGATCGTTGCCATGGGAATGAATGGCGATGAGGCGGCCCCCGGGCCCGAGCGCGCGGGCAAGCGGCGCAATGACCCGGCGGGTCTTGAACTCGATCGGTGCACGAGCCCGATAGGGCTGGGACGCGATGACGAGGTCGTAGCTTGCCTGGGTGCCGCCCGGCTTCGGCAGGATCGGATCGAGCAGGAAGCGGTGATCCTCGCGAAAGATGACCAGCACCACCGGGCGGTCATAGACCGGGTTACCCGTCTTCGGACTTACGCCCGCCTTCCAGTTTTCCGCCAGGAACGGTTCCAAATCGGTGATCTGCTCCTCGAACTTGTGGGCAGTGGCTCCGGTGAGCGCCACCTCCTGCCAGACAAGACTTGACGCCGCGCTCACCGACCTCACGTGCAGCCAGGGCGCATCCGCATAGGCGAGGTTTGTCAGCACCAGCACGGTCGCGGGGTGTTCGACAAAGCGGTCCGGCACCTTCTGTAAGGTCAGGCGGGTGTCTTCCAGGCTGATTTCCTTGCCAACCACATAGAACGGCATCGCCGGGAAGCGGTCGTGCATCGCCCGCATCACGCGCGCCAACACGGTGCCGTCGCCGATGCCGGCATCGAACAGCCGGACCGCCGGTGGGCGCGGATGGATGTTGATCAACTCCTGCCCAACACGGTGGGCCACAACCCACTTCTCACTGCAAGTGTTCACAAACAGCAGGTATTTCTGCCGGTTATCAAAAAAGCGAAAATTGCGCTGCGGGTCCTGCGGCAACGGCTGCGGCAGCACATGCTTCGGGGCTTGGCTTGAGGTGGAGACGAGAGCGGTGCTAGGAACCGCAGTCGCTGCCGGAAGTCCGTCGGGTCTCCGATTAGAATGCCCGGCCAAAGCTCCCTCCAGAGCGACCAAAGGCCCTGCCCCCGGGCCGCCGTGATAGGTGCGCATGAGACCAACGTCGCGGTTTGCGTCCATAAAGGCCTGAATCCGGTCCACCGTTACAGTGGTAATGCGCCCGCCGTTGCGGAGGCGATTGGCGAGCTTGCCGTCATTGACGGCGCGGCGGCCGAAGGTCGATTCCGCCAGCCCGGTCTGGCGGCAGTAGTCGGAAATCCGCGCCAAAAGCTCTTGGGCCGTCATGATCAGGTTTCCTCGCGCCTGGGTTCCTTTCGCGATCGCGTCAGGGCTTTGACGTTCGTTGCCGCTTTCTGTCTCCGGCGGCCGGGGTAAATCAGACCAGTCAGATCCAGGAACGTCAACCACAAAACGTCCCACTCCAATAGTGGGACAGAAGTGGGCAGAAAGAATTTACAAATGATCCTGATATGGCAGGTGTATCTTTCTTTCATCTGGAGTGTTGGAGTACGGAATAGGCCATGACTGTGGGATGAGTCCCACAGGACGCTGGGCATCAGCCCTGCTGCCCAGAGGGTTCGAAGTTGGGGTATGGTGGGTCGTCATACGGCTATCCGTTGTCACCCCCCCAGAAGAGAGGCCGATGCCCCGTCTTGCCGCCAACCTCGGATATCTGTTTGCCGACCGTCCGCTGCTCGAAAGGTTTGGCGCGGCGGCCGCTTCCGGCTTCAGGGCTGTCGAACTGCAGTTTCCCTACGAGCAGCCGGCCGACGCCGTGCGACGGGAGATTGAGCGGCACCATCTGAAAATTTTAGGCGTCAACACGCCGCTCGGTCCCGCGGCGGAAGCCGGACTCGCCGGCGTTCCGGGGCGGGAGCGCGATTTCGAGGCTCTATTTCGCCAGGCGTTCGACTATGCGGTCGGCATCGGCGCCACCGCCATCCACTGCATGTCCGGCCAAGTGCCGCCGCAGCAGCAGGCCGAGGGCGAGAAGGTCTTCGTCGCCAATCTCACGCGCGCCGCCGACCTCGCCGGCGAACGGGGCATTGCGATCCTGGTCGAGCCCATCAACCGCCGCGACCGGCCCGGCTACCTCCTGCACCGGCCCGAGCAGGCCGCCGCCATTATTGCGCAAGTCGACCGCCCCAATGTGCGCATGCAGTTCGATTTCTATCATGTCCAGATCGAGGGCGGCGACCTGATGACGCGGTTTGCGCGCCACCACACGGTCATCGGCCATGTCCAGGTCGCGGCGGTGCCGTCGCGGGCGGAGCCCGACGAAGGCGAGGTGAACTATCCGGCGATCTTCGAGATGCTCGACCGCAGCGACTATGCCGGGTTCGTGGCGTGCGAGTACCGGCCGCGGCGCCGCACCGAGGACGGGCTTGGTTGGGCGAGGCGCTACGGCGTCGGCGTCGGGTGACGGGGGCCGCGCCGAGGTGGCGGACCGGCGCTGTCGTCGACATGCTTTGCAGCACTTTCGATTGGATGGATCGGATGCGACCTGTTCCCTAGGTAACAGCCACGTTCGACGGATGAACTTGCCGTCCCGCTTGGCCGACACATCCTCCCGTGGGTGGACGACGTCAAGGAGACGACACTATGGCGAAGATATCAAAGTTGCCAAGCGGAGAGGTGATCCTCAACGTTGACCATTCGGTCGGACGGTTCGGGCGCAATCGAATGGTTGATGTGCAGCTCGTGCAATTTTTGTTGAACCGGCTAATTGACACGATCACGCACGTTGGGCCTATTTCAGACCCGCCATTGCCCGCACCGAACCACTGAAGACAGATGGCATTTGCGGACCGAAGACCATCGCCGCCATTCTATGGTATCAAAAATCAAACAATTCCAGCGGTTCAACCCTCGCGGAGGACGCAACCGTTAATAACGTCGAAGTAATTCATTACGGACCATTTCCCGGTGGAAAGTTATACACCCTATGGGCGATTCAGAGCTACCTAGAGATCAGAAACGCCCTGCCGCGTTCAACAGCAGACATCCCAGTACAACCGCTGGCCTCTGAATTAGCGAAATGGTTCAGTAAGGGACTGACTTTACAGCCGAACTGACTTTACGGCCGTAAGGCACGTTCCGCCTCCCGACCATCGGCTGGCGCATGTTTCGACGCTGGCAGCTCGGCCGGCGGCTCGCGCCGACAGACCGACGTAAGCCAAACGGATCGCGGCGCGCTCTCGGGTCGCCCAGTCAATCCCCGGATCAAGTCGGGGAGGGCGATGACACCGAACTGGGATTGCGACTTACGGCTCCCCCCTCACCATTACAGTGCGAAGCGATCAAGCTCGGCGACCGCGCCTGACGGGCGCAAGCCGCGCGACACCACTTCGCAGTTCCAGGCGCCGGGGCCGCCGCCGACGAAATACAGATTGTAGGCGCCGGCGCGCTGTTTCGTGGTGGCCACGGCCGAGGCGGATGGAACGCCGACCACCGGAATCCGACCGCCGTTGCCGGCAATCCAGACGAGCGAATGCACGTGATCGTGGCCGTGGATGACGAGTTCGGCTCCGGCGGCTGCAAGCGCACGCTGGAAGGCGACGGCGTCGATGAGGCACTTGTGGCGCGCCGACGGCAGCGGCGGATGATGAATCATGACGATACGGAACATGTGCTCTGTTCGTAAATCGTCCAGCATCTTGGCGATACACGCGATCTGCTGGTCGCCGACCTTGCCGGTAGCCATGAACGGCGGCGTCGCAATCGCGGTCGAGACGCCGACCAGCGCCACCGGCCCGCGCCGGCGCAAATACGGAAATATGCTGGCCGGGTTCGGGGCTGCTTCCGGCGCATCACCGGCCATGTAAGACGACCAGTGCCGATCGCGATGAAGGCCCGCAGCCGCCACATAGGCATCGTGATTTCCCGGCACCACGCTCACGTCGGCGGGCGCGCCTAAGGTTTCGAGCCAATGGCGTGCATGGGCGAACTCGGCCGGGAGCGCGATATTGACGAGATCGCCGGTGATGGCCACGTGGTCGGGTTGTCTGCCGTGAAGGTCGCGCGTGATGGCATCGAGCGCATCGCGGCGATGGAGGCGACGGCGGCTGCGCCGCCAATTGATGTAGCCGAAGAGGCGCTTTGACGCGAGTTCCCGCACGCCCGGCCGCGGCAGAGGCCCGAGATGCGGGTCGGACAGATGTGCGAGCACGAAGGGTTTGCTCATAATGGTTCGCTTTGGCGCCTCGCCCATGACGACGTTACGCGCAACCAAGTCACGCGCAATCACCTGGCTTGTCCCCTCAGCTTATCACGTCTTGGTCACGAGCTGCCGATAAGGACCCCGGCCGCGAAGACGAGCACTCCGCCGACCACCACCTGAAATGCAGCCGCAAGGAACGGCGTGTCCATGTAGCGGTAGCGGACGTACGAAATCGCCGCGAGCTCAATCGCCACCACCACGAATGACGCCACGGTCGCGACGGAGAAATTTGGGATCAGATAAGGCAGCGTGTGCCCGATGCCGCCTAAAAACGTCATCAGGCCGCAGATCGCCCCGCGCAGCACCGGCGCCCCGCGCCCGGTCAACGAGCCGTCATCGGACAGCGCTTCCGCGAAGCCCATCGAAATTCCGGCGCCCACCGAAGCGGCAAGGCCGACCAGGAACGTCTCCCAGGTATTGTGGGTCGCGAACGCCGCGGCGAACAGCGGCGCCAGCGTGGACACCGAGCCGTCCATCAGGCCGGCGAGCCCAGGCTGAACGTATTGCAGGACGAACATCCGCCGGGCGGTCTCGTCCTCCCTGGCGCGCACATCCTCGGTGAGGACGCGCTCGCCGAGCTTTTCGGCCAGATCCTCGTGCTTGTCCTCGGCCTCGGCAAGCCTGACCAGCAACTCCCGCACCGAAACATCGCGCGACTGCTCGGCCGCCTTGCGATAGAAGCGGGCGGTCTCGTACTCGGTGTTGGCGGCGTATTTGCGCACCTCCTCGAGCCCGAGCGGCCGTACCAGCCAAATTGGCCGATGCTTGATAAAGCCGCGCACGTCCTGACGCCGCACCAACGGCAGGAACTCCCCGAACTTGGCGCGATACAGGTCATACAGCATGGCGCGATGGCGCGTCTCCTCGGCCGCCATCTCCTCGAACAGCTTCGCCGAGCTCGGATATTGCTGGCGCAGCCCTTCCGCGATGTTAAGGTAGATGCGGCAGTCCTCCTCCTCATTGCTGATGGCGAGAGCGAGGACTTCCTGCTCGGATAGATCGATGAAGCGTTTCATGATGCGGTCCACGAGTCTGCGAGGAATAATATGTTGATCAGCAGGGCGAGCTGAACTCGCGCCCATATATATTTCATAAACTCAATATATGCATAAAAAACGGCGTCCCCGGGAAACCAGGGACGCCGCAGCAGCCGAGGCGGTGTGGGGCGCGCCAAGGCTGGGAGTCATCACGGGTGCTCAGCAAAAGAGATCGGTTCGAATGCAGCGGACAAAAAACGGCGCTATGAATATGCGGCCAACCACCAAAAAGATCATCATGCTTTCATTAATCCAGTCCGCCCGCCAGCGCAAAAACCAATTGCGACAGGCAGCTATGCGAACGCCGCAAATCTCGACAGATATTTGCCGCGGAACGGTCAACTGACGTGGCGCTGCTTCATTCGGTTCTCAGCAAGCTGCGATTCCTGACGGCGCACGCTACGCGCACGTTCATGCCCCTGTATTGGCGCCTGTCGCGCGGATTGACGCTCGGCGTGCGCGGTCTCGTGATCGACGGGCACGGCCGCGTGTTCCTGGTCAAGCACACGTATGTTCACGGCTGGCATCTCCCGGGCGGTGGCGTCGAGCCGGGCGAGACCGTGCTCGACGCCCTTGCACGCGAACTCAAGGAGGAGGGCAACATCGAGCTTGTCGGCGCGCCTGAACAGTTCAGCGTCTATTTCCACGCGGCGATTTCGCAGCGCGACCACGTGGTACTGTTCGTAGTGCGTCACTTTCGTCAGCCGGCACCGCCGGTGCCGGACTACGAAATCATGGCGCATGGCTTTTTTCCGCGTGATGCGCTTCCGCAAGACACGAACGCCGCCACGCGAGCGCGGATCGCCGAGGTGATGATGGGCGCTCCGGTGTCGCCGCGCTGGTGAGAGGGCCGCGAACCTGGGAGCGCGGGCGTCCCGCTGCCCCCTCCCAGGGATGGAAAGGCGGAGCGCTATCGGGGCTCTGCGGCGACGGCCTCGTGAGGATGGCGCAGATCGCCGCGCCGGTTGCACCGGCGCACGAAATTGATGGAGGCGGCTGGCTGTTCCAATTTCACTTTGAGTGCAGCCACAAGGGCATCTTCAGCCATCACGGTCACACTGTGGCGCGTACCGTCGACCTTGATGCCGACAGTGAATTTATTGTTGGTCATGGCGGTGTCTTCCTGGCG